>Ga0308160_10000328_pt1 | contig 102485 bp, 95 predicted proteins | sample PhyFR1_FD_201036 | JGI IMG/M metagenome (GOLD analysis project Ga0308160, IMG submission 201036) | Phyllosphere microbial communities from UC Gill Tract Community Farm, Albany, California, United States - DLSLF.R1 | ecosystem: Host-associated > Plants > Phyllosphere > Unclassified | place...
GCCTGCCTCCAGCATTGCTTGACGGCTCAATACCGTCGAGTGGATCTTTCGTTGCCATGGCATGCTCCTTCCACATCGGGATAGCATGCCACAGCTACGTTATTGATTTTGTCTACACCCTCTAAGCGATGCGGCTTTCGCGGCCCCAACCGTGTTGTGCTCGACTTTGGTGTACATGTTGACGAGGAATTCGGACGGGTTGGCGACATCTTTTGGTGTGCCGACGAATCCCCATTCGAAATCGTGCACCCCATCCGTGCGCCGGATGAGGGATTCTTCGCCGTGCCAGTGCTGCACATTCCGCTTTCCTTCGCGCAGGAGGGTACGCAACGGGTATGAGATCCCCTGTTCCTTCTGCGCCCCGTGGATGCGCGCCAGCAGGGACAGTTCTTCTACTTTCATGCGTGCGAATTCTTCCTTGGAATAGTCAGCATATGCATCCTTGTTCGAGCTTATCGAAAAGGTTACGTCAGGGAGGCTGGGAAGATGGATGCCGACGTTGACCATTTCCTGGTCACCATAAAAAGAACTGGCCATGAAGCCGTGCTCGATGCAGTAACCCTCGTCGGAGGGGACTTCATCTTTGGTCCGCAAGCGCAGACTTTTCGCCCGGTTGGCTTCCATCGCCACAATTTGCTCCTCGGACTTTTTCGAATCGCCCCCACCCAAAAGAAAAATCAGGTCGCTCTTATTGACATAGGTATTAAAAAAATGAAGGTTAAATCGCTTGGATGCCTTGTCTTCGTAATAGCGAATCTGCCAACTGCCTTCAATCGGCCCGCGGTCGTTGTAGGTGATGTCGGCGTCGTCATCGGCGAATTTCAGTTTCGCGATGTCTTTATCGACGAGGGTCTTGATTGCGTTCTGGTCGCCCTTGAAGAGATAAATTTTGGATGGAAAGGAAGCACTTCCCCACACCACTTGCGCTTCTTTGGGAACGGTAAGCGCATAGCGGCCAAAGCAGACCAGCTTGGTTTCCTTGAACAAGTTTTTCAAGCGCAGGCTCAAGGCGACAGGTTCGGGCACGGCATTCTCCTTGTAGGCATAGGTCTTCGAGCAAGTCATCAGCGATGCCGCCACCAGCAGGGCGGCGCCTCCAATCAACGCAGTCCGCTTGTTTGCACGCATGGTCACTCCCATTTCGCCGTTGTGGCGATCTTGGCGATGGCATGCAGCATCGACGCCAGCACATGCGGATGCGCATAGCTGTCCTGGTGTTCGTAGCCGCTGCCCTTGGCTTGCCCATGCGCGAACAGAGTGCCGGCGATCTTGCGAGCCGAGCGTTCGGCCGGTACCGTTTCGTCGCCGGCCGCGTCCCCCGGCTGCAATTTGAGCGTCAACACCTTCGCTCCGGCCTGTACCGTCAACGTTCCCTTCTTATCGTCCGTTAAGAGTTTCCAGGTATCGGCTGGCGGCAGCGAAATATGGCGGGTGTCCCAGACTTCAGGGTTCATGACCTTGAACACTAAGCTGCCATAGCTCTTGTGCTCATCTGATGCGCAATAGCTGGCATAACACTGCGACGGGTGAAACGTCGTTCCGATGGTGTCGAGAAATTCATTAGCAGAAGCCAAGCGCTTCCACACCTTAGCCAACCCTCCGCCATCTTTCTCAAGAACGTTGCCGGGATTGACCCAGTCTGGATGGATGAGGCGCCACCAGTTTTGCCGCGACTGCAGGTAAATGCTGTCGAGTGCGTTTTCGTTCCCCTGCGGCCAGCTGCGGATCGTCCTGCCGCACCCATCCACGACCTTCAGCCAGTCCTTGCCATACCCAGTAGCTGGCAATAATTCCAGCGGCGCTGGCGCATTGGCGAGGATGGCCGTGGCGTGCTGGCCGTCGATCCCGATGATCTCGGCGAAAATTTCCGCCTTGATCCCTTCCTTTTCCTGGAAGCCGAAGCGCATGCGCCGGTAAGCGGCGGCGGCACCCAGGGTCGGCATGGCGCTGTGGTACATGCCCAGCACTTTCACTGCTGGATCGTTCAACAGCTTTCCGTACTTGGGATGGAGCAGCGCACGGCCGACCAAGCCGCCCATGCTGTGCGTGACGACGATCACCTCGCTGCACTTGAAGCCGCGCTGCTGGTAGCCGCGCACCAGTCCCCTGATCCGCTCGGCGATGACCTTCGCCGACTCGCCATTGCTCTTCAGGTAGTTGTAGCCCATTGCGTGCACTGGATACCAGCAGGCGGCGATTTTTTTCAAGTCATCCCTGTCGACCTCCAGGCCGGACGATGGCCCGAATAATGAGGTATAGGAACCGGATTTCCAGCATCCATAGGGATCGAGCAGGCCGTTGCGTGAGATGTTGTTGAGATAGCGCTCTGCCGTTTTCAGCATTTCCCCGTACGCGCCGGCGAACAGCACTTCGCTCCATCCGCGCCAGCGCGCCACTTGGGCCGCACTTTCCAGCTTGCCGAAGTCGCGTCGGCCCGGTGGCGGCATCTGCGTCCTGATTAGTGGCAGAATCGGGGACAGGCTGTCGGGTACGTTCCGATGGCGGGCGTCGGCAGCCAAGGTTTCCTTGCCTTCTGGGTCGAATCGCCCTTTGTCTTCCGTGTAGTGGTAATACTCGACCTCAGTCTCGTTCGGGTCGAACACGAGTTGCCGCTGCGCCGGGGAGGCTTTCCGGAACCAGCCGCCCAGCCCTACCTTGGCGCCGACCGACAAGGGACTGGACACGAGATCGTCAGGACGCCAGGCCCGATTGTCGGCGCGTTTCAAATCATCCTGGCGCTTCTTGCTCATGCGCAGGTTGCTGCCCATTACCCCCGGCAGGAAGATGACGGGAATGACTTTGCCGGGTGGGACTGTCACGTCGTGCCGGATCGTATCGCTGGTTTCGGTCATGTGCACCGTGTATTCGGCCCAGCCGCCGACGCCTTGGCTGAATTCTCCTTGATAATTGCCGCGCTCGTTCAGAACCTTGTCTTCGTTCATGGGAGTTCGCCTTTCCATCGGATTTTATAGCTCTCCATTCCTTCTCCTTTTTGCATTCCCGTTGTTCCGTTTGCCGCTGTCGTTCCGGTCCCTGTGCCGTCTTGTCTTACCAATTCAAAGGGAACTTTGGGCGCTGGCTTGCCATTCACTTGCAGGAAGTTCACTTCTTGGTCGAAGCGATAGCCGGTGGGCTTCTCGTTGAAAGCTTGCGAAACGCTCTTGGGAGGCAAGGTTTCTAAATTGCCGTGAAAGAGCACAGGCGACGAAGTGAAGAACTGCGTTTGATCGCTGATCTCAACCATGTGGTTGGCGCCCTGCAGCCTTACTCCTTTCTTGCCCCTGATCGTCACCCAGTCGGACTCGCTCAAGAGCGCAAGCACCTTGTTGGCGATGATCTCTACGTCATCCTCTTGCGCCTGCACGGCCACCTTGCCGCCGGCAGCGATCAGCTTTATGCCTGCCCTGTGCACGAATAGCCTGAACGTCTTACCGATACTGGCGAACACGCCGTCGACGCTGGCGATCGACAGGCTTTTGCCGCTGGTGATGGCGGTATGGCGGCTGCTAGCGATGTGAGTGGACTGTGCTGAGCTAAGCTCAATACCAGCCGGGCTCGCGACGACCAGGTGTGGCTCGGCCAATTCCGGAAACTCGCCCTTGCCGCCGCCCCGGATGCTTTGGTTCTGGGATTTGAGGTCCTCGACGGCATCCGCTTGCTGGGGTTCCTGTTTCTCCTGAGCGCCATAGTGCTGCGCCATCCCGGTCAACTGCTCCTGCACGTCTGCGGCAGCCGACAACCGCTGGATCGTCTCGCCTATGTCCTTGATATGGGAAGATGCGTTCGGCCGCGCTTCTGTGGTGATGAGCATGCCTTGGCTCGCGCGCGCCACGCCTACGGCGTTGGTGGCCAATTCCCATCCTTCGCCACGCGGGTCTTTTCTTCCGGACGTGTCCTCGACGCGGGTAATATGCCCAAGCGACAGCTGACTGCACTAATGATCGCTCTTCAGCTGCGCCTGGATCTTCCCTGGCGTATCGTCCAGCACCAAATGATTGCCACGCTCGCTCGCTGCACCCGACTCCAACTCACGACTGCGCAAACCCATCAAAGCCTGCTGCTCCGGCAACTTCCACGGCGGCATGTGCGTAAAGTTGTACAGCACACCCAGAATCAGCGGATGGTCGATATTGCCGTTGACAAAGACCACGCCCACTTCCTCGCCTACCCGCGGCAGGCGGATGTTCCCGAACTCGACCCCAGCCCCAGGCGACATCACGCGTACCCAAGCGGAGCTATTCTCGTCGCGCTTGCCCAGCCGGTCCCAGTGGAACTGGATTTTGACCCGCCCGTAGCCGTCGGTATGAATCTCGGCGCCTGCCGGCCCGACCACGATGGCGGTCTGGATGCCGTGATAGACGCAGGGTTGGCTGTTGTAGTGGCGGCCCGGCCGCCACGAGATATCCCTGCGCATGCAGCGGAAGGTGTTCTCGTAGTTCGACGGCGCGCCCGGCCCGGCCTGGTAATTGTTGCTGGCTTCGTGCTCGACCGAGAGAATCAGGTAGTCGCGGTCGCGGATGCTGGGCTTGGCCGGCTCGTCGCGCTTGGGTACGCGAAGCTCGGCGCTGAAATGGTCTGCAAGCTTGAAGCACCGGCCTGGCTGGGCGGTGCGGTCGTTGCCGCGGGCTTCGAAGGTTTGCGTGTTCGCGTCGCGCTCGCCCATACGCTGCTGTGCGAGGCGTTCGCCCTCGTCGTGGGTGCGGAAACCGTAGGCGCCCGTGTCTTCGTAGATTTCGTAGGGATAGACGTCGCCCTGGTTGTTCAGAGACTCGGCGGTCGAGCGCTGCGCGACCGGGTTCTTGTAGTCGAAGCTGACCAGCGTCGTCTGGCCGGAGCCGAGGCGGCGCATGGGAATCCATTCACGGATGCCGTCGTCTTCGAGCGAACCGGCCTTGTCGCGGAACGGTATCTCTCCGGAATCGTCGATGCCGGTCGGATCGATGGGCTGGGCGAGCGTACTCCTGTCCCTGAGAAAGAGCGTGTGCCCGTCCGCCCGGTGCTCGTAGTAATAGTGCAGCCCGAGTTCTTCCCAGCGCCGGTGCAAGTGGTTGTAGTCCGTCTCGTCGTACTGGTTGGCGCAGGTCAGCCGGGGATACTCCTCGACGATGACCGGATGCCAGTCGGCCTGGCGGTACTGGGCAAAGGTGAGTTCGGTAATTTCGATGACGCTCTTGCCAAGGAACGAACGGTTGTCCTTGCGCAGCTTGGTGAAGGCCAGCCAGGGTTCCAGGACCATGTGGTAGAACGCGAAGCCGCCATCGGCGCGAAGGAAGCGGAATTCCGTGACATAGCCGTTGAAGTAGCGCAGCGAGCCGTCTTCGCGCACGAGCGAGATCGTGACCATCCTGGCCATCATCGCCTTCAGGGGAATCTCTACGTCGTCCGACAGGAGTTCGACCTCTATGCGAAAGCAGCGTGAGACTTCCTCGTGCGCCTTGAGCCGGTTCGGCAGGAGTATGCGATCCGGCCCGTCGTTGTAGGGGAATTCCAGGCGCATCAGGCGGTCGTGCTGCGCATCGAGACTAAACGCCGATAGCGCAGCTCCCGCCGGGATTGCTTGCTTACTCTCCACAATTCACTCCCATGGTCATGTAAATTGCACTAGCGCAAAAAGAAAATTGCACAGCGGTGAAGTTAATCGCGGGGTCCTGAGTTGAACTTGAGCAAGGTCAATTTATTAAAAAGTTGTTTTTTCGGCAGCTTCGTCCATCGGTCTTACTGATTGCCAGCCATGCCGTTGGTAAAAATACGTACACGATTAGAGGATTCACTCTGATAAAATCACAAGCCCCCAGTCAGTCAGTCGGAAGGCCTGCAAAGCATGGATTCGTCAATCGACAAAAAAGAAGAATTACGCCAACAACTGCGTGCTGCAGCGCTCGAATACCACCAGATTCCCCGCCCAGGCAAGATCGCCGTCACGCCCACCAAGTCCGTGCTGAACCAGCGCGACCTGGCGCTGGCCTACTCGCCGGGCGTGGCTGCGCCCTGCGAAGAGATCGTCAAGGACCCCGCCAACTCCTATAAGTACACCGCGCGCGGCAACCTGGTGGCCGTCATTTCGAACGGTACCGCCGTCCTCGGCCTGGGCAATATCGGCCCGCTGGCATCGAAGCCGGTCATGGAAGGCAAGGGCGTGTTGTTCAAGAAGTTTGCCGGCATCGACGTCTTCGACATCGAGATCGCCGAGAACGACCCGGACAAGCTGATCGAGGTGATCGCCGCGCTCGAACCGACCTTTGGCGGCGTCAACCTCGAAGACATCAAGGCGCCGGAGTGCTTCTACATCGAGCGCAAACTGCGCGAGCGGATGAAGATCCCGGTCTTCCACGACGACCAGCACGGCACCGCGATCATCGTCGGTGCTGCCATCCTGAACGGCCTGAAGGTCGTCAACAAGGACATCAAGAACTGCAAGCTGGTGGTGTCCGGCGCGGGCGCGGCGGCACTGGCCTGCCTGGAGCTGATCGTCGACCTCGGCTTCCCGATCGAGAACATCTGGGTCACCGACCTGGCCGGCGTGGTCTATAAAGGCCGCACCGAGCTGATGGACCCGGACAAGGAACGCTTCGCCCAGGAGACCGAACTGCGCTCGCTGAGCGAGGTGGTTCCGGGTGCCGACATCTTCCTGGGCCTGTCCGCCGGTGGCGTGCTCAAGCCCGAGATGGTGGCGAAGATGGCGCCGAACCCGCTAATCCTGGCGCTGGCCAACCCGAATCCGGAAATCCTGCCGGAAGACGCGAAGGCCGTGCGCAGCGACGTGATCATCGCCACCGGCCGTTCGGACTACCCGAACCAGGTCAACAACGTCCTGTGCTTCCCCTACATGTTCCGCGGCGCGCTGGACTGCGGCGCGACCACCATCACGCGCGAAATGGAAATCGCGGTGGTGCATGCGATCGCCGAGCTGGCCCACGCCGAACAGTCGGACATCGTGGCCTCGGCCTACGGCATCTCGAACCTGTCTTTCGGGCCGGAATACCTGATCCCGATGCCCTTCGATCCGCGCCTGCTGACCCACATCGCGCCGGCGGTGGCGAAGGCCGCGATGATTGGGGGCGTCGCCACCCGTCCGATCCAGGACCTGGCCGCCTACGCCGAGAGCCTGCAGCAGTTCGTGTACCGCAGCGGCTCCTTCATGAAACCGCTGTTCCAGGTCGCCAAGAGCGCACCAAGCGAGCTCAAGCGCATCGTCTACGCCGAGGGCGAGGACGAGCGCGTGCTGCGCGCGGTGCAGGTGGTGGCCGACGAGAACCTGGCGCGTCCGATCCTGGTCGGCCGTCCGAAAGTGCTGGAGCAGCGCATCGAGAAATTCGGCCTGCGCCTGAAGCAGGGCGTGCACTACGACGTCATCAACCCCGACTTCGACGAGCGCTACCGCGACTACTGGCAGACCTACCACCAGATGGTGATGCGCAAGGGCGTGACCGCGGACATGGCCAAGCTGGCGATGCGCCGCCGCCATACCCTGATCGGCGCGATGATGATCCACAAGGGCGATGCCGACGGCATGATCTGCGGCACCTACGGCACCACCCACGCCCACCTGGAATTCATCGACAAGGTGCTGGGCATGCGCCCGGGCGCCAACGTGTACGCGGCGATGAACTTCGTCATCACCGAAGAGCGCCAGCTGGCAATGGTCGACACCCACGTCAACGAGAACCCGAGCGCGGAGGAGCTGGCCGAGATCACGATCATGGCGGCCGAGGAGCTGGAGCGTTTCGGCATCACGCCGCGCGCGGCGCTGCTGTCGCATTCGAACTTCGGCACCTCGAACAGCGAATCGGCGCAGAAGATGCGCGCCGCGCTGGCCCTGGTGCAGCAGAAGGCGCCGAACCTGGAAATCGACGGCGAAATGCACGGCGACGCCGCCCTGGATTCGAAGCTGCGCGCGAAGATCATGCCGCAGTCGACGCTGAAGGGCGACGCCAACCTGGTGGTGATGCCGAACATCGAATCGGCGAACATCGCCTACAACCTGCTCAAGACCGCGGCCGGCAACGGCATCGCCGTCGGTCCGGTGCTGCTGGGCTGCGCCCGTCCGGTGCATATCCTGACACCGTCGGCCACCGTGCGCCGGATCGTCAATATGACCGCGCTATGCGTGGTGGATGCCGTCTCGGCACGCTGAGATTTAACAATCTCCGTCCTAAAAGGCCGTTCGCGGCCTTTTTTCATGCCCGGTGCCGCTCTGGTTGTCTGAAAAATGTAGAAGTTCCCTACATCTGAAGAACTTGTAATGATCCTTGAGGCAGACGTAACAATGCGTAATCACGCGCCGTCCTTCAGCGGTTTCAGGTGATAATAGTCAAGCATCAGTTGTATCTTTTGCACGATTTCTTCCGTGCAAGGCTTCTGGCATTAGCTCTGTTACAATGCGGGGTTTGTCGGAATGTTATCTGGTCCGGAATCCCTAGCGCCTGCCGCTTGCTGCGGCGGCTTCCTCGACCAGCACCTGGAAATACCTAGAACATGCAAACAATGAAACGAGCCCTGATTACCGGTATTACGGGCCAGGACGGCGCTTATCTGGCGCAACTGCTTCTGGAAAAAGGGTATCACGTGACCGGTACCTTCCGCCGGTCCAGCTCGGTCAACTTCTGGCGCATCGCGGAACTGGGCATCGAAAACCACCCGAATCTGTCGCTGGTGGAATACGACCTGACCGACCTGTCGTCCAGCATCCGCCTGATGGAAACCTCGCGCCCGGACGAAGTCTACAACCTGGCAGCGCAGAGCTTTGTCGGCGTCTCCTTCGAGCAGCCGGTCACCACCGCATCGATCACCGGCCTGGGTGCCGTCAACCTGCTCGAAGCGATCCGCATCGTGCATCCGACGGCGCGCTTCTACCAGGCCTCGACTTCCGAGATGTTCGGCAAGGTCCAGGCCGTGCCGCAGGTCGAAAGCACGCCCTTCTATCCGCGCAGCCCGTATGGCGTGGCCAAGTTGTATGCGCACTGGATGACCGTTAACTACCGTGAGTCCTATGGCATCTTCGGCAGCTCGGGCATCCTGTTCAACCACGAGTCGCCGCTGCGTGGCCGCGAATTCGTGACCCGCAAGATCACCGACTCGGTGGCCAAGATCGTGCTCAACAAGCTCGACGTGCTCGAACTGGGCAACCTGGACGCCAAGCGCGACTGGGGCTATGCCCGCGAATACGTGGAAGGCATGTGGCGCATGCTGCAGGCGGACCAGCCGGACACCTTCGTGCTGGCCACCAACCGCACCGAAACCGTGCGCGACTTTGTCACGATGGCGTTTCGCGGCGCCGGTGTCGACGTCGAATGGAAGGGCCAGGGCGAGGAAGAGACCGGCCACTGCGGCCGCACCGGCAAGCTGCTGGTGCGCGTGTCGCCCAAGTTCTACCGTCCGGCCGAAGTCGACCTGCTGATCGGCGATTCCAGCAAGGCCAGGCGCGAACTGGGCTGGCAGGCCACCACCACGCTGGAACAGCTGTGCCAGATGATGGTCGACGCCGACCTGCGTCGCAACGAACTGGGGTTCTCGTTCTGACATGAACCGTATGGTCACGCAAGAGATCGTTGGCCTGAGCGAGCCGCGCGAAGGTGAGGGCAAGCGCGCCCTGATCACCGGCTTGCGTGGCTTTACCGGCTACTACATGGCGCGCGAGCTGACTGCCGCCGGCTACCAGGTCCACGGCACCGTCCTGCCGGGCGAGCCCACCGGCCCGGACATCTTTGCCGTCGACCTGCTCGACCGTGCCTCGGTGGCAGCGGCGGTCGAAAAGGTACAGCCGGACGTGGTTGTGCACCTGGCCGCGATCGCCTTCGTGGCCCACAACGATGCCGACCAGATGTACCGCGTCAACGTGGTCGGCACCCGCAATCTGCTGGAAGCGCTGGCGGCCGGCTCGCACAAGCCGTCCAGCGTGCTGCTGGCTTCGTCCGCCAACATCTACGGCAATGCCCGCGTGCCGGTCATCGACGAAAGCGTGGCCCCGAACCCGGCCAACGACTACGCGGTCAGCAAGCTGGCGATGGAATACATGGCGCGCCTGTGGATGGACAAGCTGCCGATCGTGATCGCGCGTCCCTTCAACTACACCGGGGTGGGCCAAACCGAAAACTTCCTGCTGCCGAAGATCGTCTCCCACTTTCGCAAGGAGGCGCGCCGCATCGAACTGGGCAACCTGGCGATCGCGCGCGATTTTTCCGACGTGCGCATGGTGGCCAAGAGCTACCGCCGCCTGCTGGCGGCAGCACCGAGCGGCGAAGCCTTCAATGTCTGTTCGGGCCAGCCGCATACGCTGGAAAGCCTGATCGACATGATGAGCGAGATCGCCGGCTACCGTATCGAAGTGCACGTCAATCCGGCCTTCGTACGCGCCAACGAAGTGCTCACGCTCACCGGCAGCAACGCCAAGCTGACCGGGGTCATCGGCAAGATCGAGCCGACCCCGCTGCTGGAAACGCTGCGCTGGATGTACACGGCGTGAGTGGACTGCGAGTCGGCCTGGGAACGACCATGATCGAACCTGGTTTCACTGGCGGACGGCTGGACGGGATCGGGGTCTATACCGACGCCCTGTTGCGCCACCTGCCGGCGGCCGATTGCGAGGTGCAGCCCTTCTCCTGGCCCGAAGGGCAGACGCCGCCGAGCGAAGGCCGGGCGCTGCCGCAATCCTTCGGCCGCGCCACGATGGTCGACCTCCTGAGCCCGGGGGCGCACCGGATCCACATGCCGCTCGACGTGTTCCACGTGCCCGACTACCGGGTGGTGCGGATGGATTGTCCGGTGGTCGCGACCCTGCACGACGCGCTGCCGATCAAGCATCCCGAGTGGTGCAACCCGCGTCTGCGCGGACTGAAGAACTGGCTGCAGCGCAAGGCCGCGCAGAAGGCCGATCACGTGATCGCCGTGTCGCAATACGCGGTGGAGGAGCTGGTCGAGTGCTTCGGCGTCGACGAGCGCCGTATCTCGGTGGTGCCGAACGGCGTCGACGAGGCCTGGCTGGAAGCGCCGGCGCCGGAGGCGGTGGCGGCAACATTGGCGGCTTACGGCCTGCGCCCGGGATATTTCCTGTTCGTCGGCACGCTGCAGCCGCGCAAGAATGTCGAGCGCCTGCTGGACGCGTACCTGGCGCTGCCGCAGCCGGTGCGCGACGAGCGCCAGCTTGTCATCGTCGGCAATGCCGGCGCGCGCTCGGAAGCGTTGCAACGGCGCATCGCCGCCGCAGGCCAGAACGGGGCCGGTGTGATCTGGCTGGACCGCCTGACCGACAGCGCGCAGCTGCGTCACGTGTATGCCGGCGCCGGCGTGTTCGTGTTCGCCTCGCTGTACGAGGGCTTTGGTATTCCGCTGCTCGAGGCCTTCGCGTCCGGGGTGCCGGTGGTGACCTCCAACGTGACCTCGCTGCCGGAAGTCGCGGACGGGGCGGCGCTGGAAGTCGATCCGCTCGACGCCGGCGCCATCCGCGATGCGATGCTGGCCCTGGTGCGCGAGCCCGCGTTGCGCAGCCGCTGCATCGCCGCCGGACGGGCGCGCGCGGCCCAGCTGACCTGGGGTGCGACGGCGCGCAAAACCGCCGCCGTCTACCGCTCACTCATCTGAAGATTTCGAGATCTAGCGATTTAGCCATGCGTATCCTTCACTTCTACAAGACCTATTACCCCGATTCGGTGGGCGGGATCGAACAGGTCATCCGCCAGATGTGCGTCGGGACTGGGCGGCTGGGGGTGAGCAACCAGGTGCTGTCGCTGTCGCGCGAACCCAATCTCCAGCCTTTCGAATTCGAAGGCCACATGGTGCACCGGGTGCCGCACAACTTCGAACTGGCCTCGAACGCGGTGTCGGTGCAGGCGATTTCCGAGCTGGCGCGCATGGCGCGCGACGCCGACGTGGTGCACTACCATTTCCCATGGCCCTTCATGGACCTGGCCCACTTCCTGGCGCGCGTGAACAAGCCCAGCGTGGTGACCTACCATTCCGACATCGTGCGCCAGAAGGCCCTGCTGCGCTTGTACCAGCCGCTGCAGCACCGCTTCCTGCAGAGTGTGGATGCGATCGTGGCGACGTCGCCGAACTACCTGGGCTCGTCGACGGTGCTGGACCGTTACCGCGACAAGACCCGCGTGATCACCTTCGGCCTGGACAAGACCAGCTATCCGGAGCCGGAACAGGCGCGCCTGGACCACTGGCGGGCCAAGGTCGGACCGAAGTTCTTCCTGTTCGTGGGCGTGCTGCGCTACTACAAGGGGCTGCATATCCTGCTGGATGCGGTGGCGGGGACGGATTATCCGGTGGTGATCGTCGGCGCCGGTCCGATCGAGCAGGAACTGAAGGCCCACGCCGCGCGCCTGGGCCTGAAGAACGTGATGTTCGTCGGAAAGCTGGACGATCCCGACAAGGTGGCGCTGCTCAAGCTGTGCTATGCGGTGGCCTTCCCCTCGCACCTGCGCTCGGAAGCCTTCGGCATCTCGCTGCTGGAAGGCGCGATGTTCGGCAAACCCATGATCTCGAGCGAGATCGGCACCGGTACCACCTATATCAACATCGATCGCCAGACCGGCCTGGTGGTGCCGCCCTCGGACCACGAAGCCCTGCGCGAGGCAATGCGCACGCTGTGGGACGATCCGGCGCTGGCCCAGGAAATGGGCCGCCGCGCCGAGGCGAGGTACTGGCAGCTGTTCACTGCCGAGCAGATGGCCGATGGCTATGCCAGCCTGTACCAGGAACTGGTGGCACGCCGTGAGGAAGTGGGATTGACGCCCGCGGCCCGGCTGGGCTAGGGACATCGTTCCCGCGAAGGCGGGAACCCAAGGGAGCTTGCGTTGTCGAGACGCGGACAGAACTTGGATCCCCGCCTGCGCGGGGATGACGCTTAAATTCGCGGGATGACGTTCGAATCCGCGGGAACGACGGTCAGGCCGCCTTCAGCTCCTGCGGCTCTTCCGCCCAGCGCTGCCGGATAGCCCGGATCGCCGGCATCTGGCCGATGAACAAATCGACCAGCGCCGGGTCGAAATGCTTGCCCTTCTGCTGGACCAGGAAGTCGAGCGCTTCCTCTTCGGTCCAGGCCTTCTTGTAGGGGCGCACCGAGGTCAGGGCGTCGAACACGTCCGCGATTGCGGTAATGCGGCCTTCCAGCGGAATCTCTTCGCCCTTCAAACCCTTCGGATAGCCGCTGCCGTCCCATTTCTCGTGGTGGGTGAGGGCGATGTTGCGCGCCAGCGCCAGCATGCCGTTCGGGTGCTCGCCGATGATTTCGGCGCCGATGGTGGCGTGGCTCTGCATGATTTTCCATTCGTCCGGATCGAGCGGTCCCGGTTTCTGCAGGATGCGGTCGGGGATGCCGATCTTGCCGACGTCGTGCATCGGTGCTGCGTGCAGCAGGTCGTCGGCGTCCAGTTCGGTCATGCCGGCGGCCAGGCCGAGGATGCGCGAAAAATGGCTCATGCGGATCACGTGCAGGCCGGTCTCGTTGTCCTTGTATTCGGCGGCGAGGCCGAGGCGCTGGACGATTTCCAGGCGCGATTCGCGCAGCGCTTCCATGCGCACCAGCGACAAATGGGTGCGTACGCGCGCACGCACGATCGGCGGGCTGACCGGCTTGGTGATGTAGTCGACCGCACCGGCCTCGAAGCCTTCGACCTCGTCGTCGGTGTCGGTCAGGGCGGTCACGAAGATCACCGGGATCTCGGCCGTGCGCGGATCGGCCTTGAGCGCGGCGCAGACTTCGTAGCCGCTCATGCCCGGCATCATGACGTCCAGCAGGATCAGGTCGGGGGCTTCTTCGCGCACCAGCTCGAGCGCGCGCTGGCCGTCCTTGGCAAAACGCAGGCGGTAGTGATCCTGCAGGATCTGGCGCAGCAGTTGCAGGTTGCTTGCTTCGTCGTCGACCGCGAGGATCAGCGGAAGGTTGACGGTACTCATTCGGTTATCTCCTGTGCCATGTCGTCAATGGCGCCCATGACAGCGTCGAGCTGCTGCAGGGCCAAGTCAAAATCAAAATCGGCGATCGCCGCGTGCACCTGGGCCGCGCGCGCCGCCAGCGGATGGCCGCTCAGGGCCGCCGCCAGACCGGCCGAGGCGGCGTCGTCCAGGCCGCCGCGGCGCAGGGCGTCACGCAGGACGCTGCCGGCGCGCCTGGCGCGGTCGAGGTCGACGCCCGGACGCACCGCTTGCACGGTCTTGGCGGCAGGCACCGGCTGGGCCGCGCGGATCTCGGCCAGCGCGCCTTCCAGCAGCACGCCCAGTTGGGTCAGCGTGTCCTGCAGCGCTTCTTCTGCGCCCGGATACAGCTTGCCGCTGTCGCCGTCGACCAGGGCTTCCAGCTTGCCGAGGGCGTCGGCCAGCAGTTCCAGGCCGAGGTTGGCAGCCACACCGCGTACCTTGTGCGCCAGCATGCGCAGGCTGCGGTAGTCGGCGTGCGAAGCCTGCATGTTCAGGGCCTGAACCACGCCGGCATGCTGGGCTTCGAAATGCGCCAGCGCTTCCAGCCAGGCGTCTTCCTTGCTGCTCCAGCGGCGCAGGCCGGCCTGGCGGTTCAGCGCCATGCGTTCCTGGGCCGGCAGCTCCGGATCCGGCTGGGCGCTACCCAGGCCCAGCACGCGCGCGATCTCGTGCGAGAGCGCGAACCAGTCGACCGGCTTGCCGGCAAAGCCGTCCATGCCGGCATCGATGCTGGCGCGGCGGTGCTCGGGCAGCACGCTGGCGGTGGTCGCGATGACCGGCACGCGCTTGCGGCCGGCGGCTTGCTCCTGTTGGCGGATCAGGCGCGTGGCGCTCAGGCCGTCGATCTCCGGCATGTGGAAGTCCATCAGGATCACGTCGAAGTCTTCGCGTGCGGCCAGCGCAACCACCTGGGCGCCGTCGCCTGCGCCGGTCACGGTGTGGCCGCGGCGCGCCAGCAGCAGCTGCAGCAGTTCCTGGTTTTGCGGCACGTCGTCGGCCACCAGCACGCGCAGCGGCGGCAGGGCGGCCGGGGTGCGCACGCGCGGCTGCTGCGGCGCGAAGCGCGCCAGCACCAGCGGCAGCATCACGTGGAAAGTCGTGCCTTGGCCCGGTTCGCTCTCGGCCCAGATCCTGCCACCCATCAGCTCGACCAGCTGCTTGCTGATCGTGGTGCCCAGACCGGTGCCGCCGAAGCGGCGCGTCATCGACGCGTCGGCCTGGGTGAACGGGTCGAAGATCGCCTGCAGGCGTTCCGGTGCGATGCCAATGCCGGTGTCCTTCACCTGGAAGTGCAGCTGCTCGTCCTGCAGCTCGGCGCGCAGGGTAACGCTGCCCTTTTCGGTGAACTTGATGGCGTTGTCGAGCAGGTTGGTCAGCACCTGGCGCACGCGCAGCTCGTCGCCGCGCAGGCAGGTCGGCAGCAGCGGGTCGTAGTGGATGTCGACCTGCAAGCCCTTGGCACGCGCATTCGCCGCCAGCGTCGACGACAGCTCGTCGATCAGCGACAGCAGATTGTAGTCGTTCTGTTCGAGTTCGACCGCGCCTTTTTCCAGCTTGGCGGTGTCGAGGATTTCGTTGAGCAGGCGCAGCAGCGCGCGGCCGGAACTGCGGATCGTGTCCAGGTGACGCCGCTGGTCGGACGCCAGCTCGCCGTCGAGCAGCACATCGGTGAAACCGAGGATGGCGTTCATCGGGGTGCGGATCTCGTGGCTCATGTTGGCCACGAAGCTGGCGCGCGCGGCAGCGGCCTGCTCGGCGGTTTCCTTCGCTTCGCGCAGCGCGTCTTCCATCTCGCGGCGTTCGGTGATGTCGAGGATCACGCCGTCCAGCCAGCGCAGCTCGCCGGCCTCATTGCGCACGCCGGTGCCGTTTTCCCACAGCCAACGCACGCTGCCGTCGGCGTTCAGCAGGCGGTACTCGACCAGGTAGGGCCGGTCTTCGCGCAGCGCCGTGGCGATCGCATCCATCACGCGCACGCGGTCGGCGGCATGGATCAGGGCATCGAAGCTGCGGCGTGCCTTGATACCATCGCGCTGGGCGATGAAGTCGCTGCCGGGGTAGCCGGTGATGCGCTCGACCGCGTCGCTGATGAAGACCAGCGGCCGGTCGCCTTCCAGCAGGCAGCGGTAAGAAATGCCGGGGATGTTGCCGATCAGGGAGCGGAACTGCTGCTCGCTGGCGCGCAGCGCCTGTTCCATCGCGCGGCGCTCGCTGATGTCGGTGATGAAGCAGACGAACAAGTCCTTGTGGTCCATGCGCGCATGGCCGACTGCGCGGCGGATCGGCACGATGCTGCCGTCCTTGCGGCGGCCGGTCACGTCCGCGCTCTGGGCGGCTGCCGTGATCTCGCCAGTCTCCAGCGCGCGCAACAGGCCGGCTTGCGAAGACTGTTCTTCGTTGCCGATCAGGACGCGGATGTGCTGGCCGACGATCTCGTCACGCTGCCAGCCGTAGATGCGCTCGGCCGAGGCATTGAATTCGAGGATGGTGCCGTGGGCATCGACGGTGACCACGCCGTCCACGGTGGTGGTCAGCAGGGCGCGCATCCAGGCTTCGCTGCGCGACAGTTCGCGGAACAGCTGGCGGTAGCGCAGCAGGCCGTTGGCGCCCAGCACGAAGATGGTGAAGGCGACCGTGATCAGGGTGATCGCCAGCGCCAGGAAGGTGTCGGAAGCGGCCTTGTGCGAGGTCTGTACGGCGCGGCCGACGAAGCGTGCCGCTTCCATGCCGGTATAGTGCATGCCGGCGATGGCGAAGCCCATCACGATGGCGGCCAGGAAGATGCGGCGGCCTTCGCTCAGGCGGTGCGACAGGCTGGACAGGCCGAAGCGCACCCACAGCGCCAGCGTCGCCAGCACCACCGCGACCACGATCGACAGCAGGAACATGCGCAGGTCGTAGTGCAGTTCGAGACCCATCTGCATGCCCGCCATGCCCGCATAATGCATCACGCCGATGCCCGCGCCCACCACCACGCCGCCCGCCAGCAGACCCCAGCCGCCCAGGCGGTCACGCGCGATCAGCCACAGCGCGACGAAGGAGGCGCCGATGCTTGGCACACCCGAGATCAGGGTCGCGACCGGATCGTAGTCGACGTCGGTGCACAGGTCGAAGGCCAGCATGCCGATGAAATGCATCGCCCACACGCCGGTGCCCAGCGCCAGGCTGCCGCTGCCCAGCACGATCCAGCGCTGGCTGCGGTTGACCACGGCCTGGCCGGCGATCAGCAGCGCCATCCAGGACGCGAAGATCGCCACCAGTACCGACAGGATCACCAGCCCGGGCGTGTACATCCCATAACTCAGCAGGGACGGGTCCTGAGGCACGTTAAATAATGAAAACAGCATAAATTTGAGGAAAGTGACGACGTATGTGGGTAGGTGGCACGCAAGTATGTCACTTTCTCAGGGGGAAATGTTGCCGCACGATTAGATAGCATGGGACAAATACAATTTCCTGTCGCACCAGCGCCACCAAATTGACGAAAATTGTCGAGTTGCTATGGGTTGCCGCCTGTTATATCTTGCTGGTATGCTCGACGCATAGGTCAGCTGCCGGCCGGCAGCCCTGCCAATGGGTGCGCCATGCGAACGAAAAACTTCATTGTTGCCGCCATGCTTGCCCTCGGCTGTGCCGTAGCGCAGGCCCGGCCGGAACCGCGCCTTTACCTCACCACCGAAGCCGCGCCGCCGCACAGCATGCTGGAAGGGAAGCGCGTGCTCGGCATCGGCGCCGACACCGTGCGCGAGATCATGGGCCGCGCCCATATCGACCACACCATCGAGCTACTGCCGTGGAAGCGCGCCTATACCCTGGCGCTCAAACGTCACGACACTTGCGTGTTCTCCACCACCCGCACGCCCGAACGCGAAGCCCTGTTCAAATGGGTCGGCCCGATCGGCGAGGCCGACTGGGTCCTGATGGGCCGCGCCGACCGCAAGCTCAAGCTGGAGAGCCTCGAAGACGCGCGCCGCTACCGCATCGGCACCTATAACGGCGATGCGCGCGACCTCTACCTACGCGCACGCGGCTTCAACGTCGATCCGGCACCGAACGACCTGATCAACCCACGCAAGCTGATGGCCGACCGCATCGACCTCTGGGCTGCCAGCATTCGCCCCGGCAGCGCCGCGCTGTCGCGCATGGGCTATGCCGACAAGATCGTGCCGGTGCTGGTCTTCAACCGCATCCGCGTCTACCTTGCCTGCAACCGCGCCGTGCCCGACGACCTGACGGCGCGCATGGGCACCGCACTCGAATCGATGGCGCGCGACGGCACGATGGCGCGCATCGTGCACCGCTACGACGACTGGGACACCGCGCGGAATCGCTGAGGTGCCGCGTATGGCAGCCCAAGTCTGTTGACTATCCATTAACACAGGATTATCTTGAGGGGCTGCCGGCCTGCGTCCGGCTTTCCTTGAGGATCCCATGACAAGTCCCATCCGGTTTCTGGACGTTTCCCCACTGATTCCCGCGCGCGACGTCGAGGAGGGCATCGCTTTCTACCAGCGTGCGCTGGGCTTCGAATTGTTCTACCGTGACGCCGAGCCGGCCCAGTTCGCGATCGTCGGCAGCGGCGACGCCCGTCTGCACCTGTTCGCCAGCCAGGACAAGCACCTGGCCGACTGGACCAGCCTGCGGATCGGGGTCAACGGCATCGATGCCTTGTACGCGCGCTGCGGCGATGCCGGCTGTGTGCATCCGAACGGCACGCTCGGGTCACGGCCTTGGGGGACGCGCGAGTTTTCGATCGTCGATCCGAGTGGGGTGTGTGTTGCGTTTGTGGAGCAGAACGCTCAGGAGCGCTGAGGTCGATTGCGGTGCTTGCGGGTGGTGCCTTCGGCCGGAATCGATGAGCTCGCCGGCTACCGCGCGGCGGCTGGGTTTTCTTGGCAGGCTCATCTGTGACGTGGATACACTCATGGATACACAGCCGTTCAGGGTATGGGTGCGGTTTTCGTTTGCGGAAGCTCGTGGTACAGGTTTGACCCGCGGTGCCGGTTCAGGTTCGCTTTGTTCGACATGATGGGATGGCCGGCGTCGTGGCTGATTGGGCCGAAAATTTCGTCGCGACGAAATTCAGTGCGTCCCTGGCATGTGGATTGGAAGCATAAAGTTCGTCATGACGAACCTTTTTGGCCTGTTTGTATGTCGTGTACCGCGTCCGTTTGTGGTCGATAAGCCGTACCTCAAGGCCTTGAGTCCTGTCGGCTGGCGCGAATGCAGTCGACTGCCCACTGTTCCACTTCGCTTTTGATCCAGGCCGACGACCTACCGCTGAGCTTCACAGGTTTGGGGAAGGCTCCTTTCTTTATTGCGTCATAGACGCTACTTCGCGACTTGCCGCACATGGCGAGCACCTCCTTCAGTCTGAGGAACCGGACGTCGGCACGATTGTTCGATGCACGGCGTTCAACCACAACATTGACCGTTTGCTGATCCATGTACGCCTCCAATGTGAGCTTGGAAAGAAGCATCGCAGTTACTCGGCATGATCGCGGATGTCACCGACGCTTCAAGAGTCAGTCCGCGCGGCTGCGATGCAGATTGCAGTGTGCCGTCGGTAGCGAGCTCAACATTGCGCTGGTACTTATGCAAGCGTCATTGGGCTGGGTTCGAAGGGTTGGAAGCGCGGTTATTGGGTTTGGTTTTCAAGGGCAGGATAGACTGTCGTCTCGCATGGTTAATCTCTTCGAGATTAACCATGGTTGATTTCTTAGCAGACGGTTAACGTTGAAATTACACCTATTACTAAGGACGCTGTCGAGAGACGTTTCAACCACAAGGCAGTCTCGCTTCTTGTGGTCCGGAAACACCTAACTGACAGGCATCGTAGCTAAACGAGTCATTGGGTGACAATCTGTGAGTATTTCGGATTGGCAAGAATGCTACCCTCGGACGCTGTAGTGGTTGGCCGAAAGCACCTTTCAAATGGAGTGAATAGATGAGTCTCGCAGGCATACGTTCCAATAGAGGTGACGTCTACCAGACATTAGTAGCATTCGATTGGGCACTGGACATTTTGTCCGACCCTAACTATCAGTGGCTTGAAATAGACTCGACAACCTTTTCGGTGGACGATGTGGTCATTGGTAAAGCTGACGGTACTCAGATCGCCTGTCAGTGCAAAAAAAATCAAACTGATTACAAAGCGTGGACGGTCGCTGACCTCGCAGATGAATTGGAAAAAGCGGCTTGTTTATTGAGCAGTAATCAGAATGCGGAAGTCCGCTTCTATTCAAGAAACAACTTTGGAGCTCTTGCGAAACTCAGGGAGCATAGTACAACTCAGCATGATGAGGCTACCTATCAAGCGAGTTTAAGCAAGGAGAACCAAGAAACAGATGCCGCTTTATCGGTACGAATTGGAGCACTGTGTTCCAGTCTTTCAACCTTTGAGTTCTTGCGCCGAACAAAGTTTGAGACCAGCGGAGAGATGGATCGCATGGAGGCGCTATTACGGGGGCGCTTGCGTAACATCGTAAGCAATCCAGAGCCTGCTTTCGATGCGCTCTGGACGCGCCTTGATCAACTCGGAGCCCGTATAGGTGGCAATTTCGCATCCACTGCTACTCAGCACCGATTAACCAAAGCCGACCTGATCGCCACGCTTCATAAGGCCGGGGCTATATTGGTTCCGCCCATGAACCTTGCTGAGATACGCTTATCGTTTTCCAATACGTCAGCAATCGGAAGATCATGGCGGCGAGATATCGCGGGGCAGCGTATTGCCAGTCCAACTTTGAATGAATTGCTCGAAGCAATTGATGCCAAAAGACGGGCCATATTGCTCACGGGTCTTCCGGGATCAGGAAAGACCTGCGTGATGCTAGCGTTGCAAGAGGCGTTGGAGGAGCGTATGAAAATCCGCTCAGACATCGTGCCGCTCTTCATTCAATCGCGTGAATATGCAGATTTGGCTACTTCGGAAGATCGTCAGGCCCAGGGTCTATCTGGGGAGTGGGTAGAGAAAGCTGCTCGTATGGCTGAGGGCGCTCACGTGATTGTGGTCATTGACTCCCTGGACGTGTTATCTATCGCCCGCGATCACCGTGTTCTAACATACTTTCTTGCTCAAATAGATCGCTTGCTATTGATTCCTAATATTACGATCGTTACTGCTTGCCGTGATTTTGATAGGCATTACGATCGTCGAATCGCGGGAAGGCAATGGGATTGCGAGCTCAAGTGCAAGCAATTAGATTGGGCAACTGAGATTGCGCCGCTACTTGAGCAATTAGGAATCGCAACATCAACTCTGGACGAAGTTACTAAGGAGCTGATAAGGAATCCTCGTGAACTAGCGTTATTTGCTGAGTTAGCTCGACAAGGAGGCAGCTTCAACGTAGTGACGAGCCAGGCTTTGGCGCAGCGCTATCTCGATACCATTGTGCGGTCCAATGATGAGCTGGGTGACGCGGCCATACAAGCGATTGAAGCCGTTGCCGCAGAAATGCTGAAACAGCGAAGTTTAGTAGTGCCCAATCAGCGATTTGCTGCCTCACAAGACATTCAGCGGAAGTTGTGCAGTCTGAACGTTCTGCAAGAAACTCAAGAAGGAAAATTGACGTTTGGACACCAAACATTGCTGGATGTGTTAGTAATCAGTGGAGCCGTTCGTAGCGGCGCATCGTTGAATGGCTTTATACAGGGCCTGCCACCCGTGCCATTTGTACGCCCTAGCATCCGCAGTTTTGTCGCCCAATTGGCGCTTGGGGAGCGCCGCGAATTTAGAAAGCAAATCAGAACAGTATTGACTGGCAATGCAGCCTTTCACATCAGGCGCTTGGTGGCGGAATCATTTGCTGAGCAGATCCCGAAGGACGAGGACTGGCCACTGATACGCGATCTACGTGAAAAATACCCCGATGTCTTCCAGGTAATTTATGCCACGGCGGGGCCTATTGAGTGGCACCTATTTTGGCTAAGGAATCTAGTCCCGTTTTTGAAATCTATGCGGGACGCGGAGGGCTTAACGCGGCATGTTCATCGCATCGCGCAGTGGAGCAACGAGGATAGCGCTGGCGTTTTGTCGTTTTGGATGGAAGCGCTCTCGCTGAGCTATCTTGATAGAAATGGCATTGCAGACCAGTTAGGAGTTCACCTAACCGAAATCAAGCCTGAGAATATAGCGGTTTTCGCGCCATTACTTGAAATGTTGCTAGATATGCCGCGATCTGAGCATAGTTTTCTTGGGCGAGCCATTGCTCGCTGCATAGAGAAGGGCATAGTGAAAGACGATTTGCTCTGGCGTTATATTGCAGGCGACATCTGCGATCAGGATTTGCTGGGATATAGGTTTGATAATAAATTGCATTGTCATTCTCATGAGTTTGGTGATCGGCATGGGAATTTCATACGTCAGCGAATGGAACAGTCCACTGCATTATTGGACCTTGCTTTGGACTCTATTGAGCGGTGGAGCAGTCTGCGTGCATCGCGATATGGCGAAACCCGCTCAGGATACCGACACGGATTTTTAAGCGAATCCTCATATGAGGATACACATAGTCAGAAGGGTATAAGTCACGTAGACAGTATGGCCATTTTGCTTGGTGCGGTTGAGGCTGCTATTCTTCACCAAGCAAAAGCGAACTCTGGCTGGTGGGAACGCAACCGCGAACGTCTTTGCTTCAATCATGAAGGCGCGTTGCTTCTCTTTGCAGTTCTCGCCTGCACGGCATCGCCCGAAAATAACATCAACTTGATCGGTCGTATGCTATGTGATTCGAAGATGCTTGAGTTTGAACTTGCTTATGAGTTGGGGGCATTGTTGCAGGCGGCATTCATGCTACTCAGCACTTCAGTGCAAGATGCTGTCATGGTGAATATTTTGAAGGTGTGGGTTGATCAGGAGGTTGATGAGAGAAACCGTTTCTGGGTATTGAAGAAGCGCGCAGAACTGATTATTACGATTCCTCGCTTTTTACGCTCACCTGAGGTGCAAGCAGTGGTGGATGCCTATGAGGAGAGGGCTGGGGTGTTGATTCGTCAACCGGATATCTATTCGCGTGGCGGGACGGTTAGCGCGCCGTTTTCATTTGAAGTTTTCCTTAATATAACCAATAGCGGGGTACTACGCTTACTTGAGCACTACACCGGCCATTCTCATCACCACGGCATTGATGCTGATTTTCTAATTGGAGGAGAGCGGGAGGTCGGCTGGCAACTACGAGAGGCATGTTCTCGCCACCCCACGCGCTTCTTGGATTTGCTGCGCGTCTGCTGGGCGAATATCTCTGAGGGGTTTCGCGATGACATTATGGATGGGGTGGCGACCTACTTGGCATATCGCTATGGAAATTTGCAAGTTAACGGCCAGTGGGAACCTGTCGAAGAACCTGATGCTCCTCTCCTAGCAAAAGAAATTCTTGATGAGTTGGAGCGGCATCAGACGCACTGGAGGTATCGACGCGCTGCCTCGAAAGCGTTAGAAGCCTGCGCTAATGTCATAAAGGACTTACATGAGGCTGAGCGACTCATATTCGTCGCGATAGATTTTGAGGCGTTTCATGAGGAAGATCCAATCAGTGGGGATAACGTTAGCCTTATTGACTTAGGCATCAATATGGTAAAAGGGAACATTGTTGACGCCTTAATGATCTTGGCTAATAAACTTCTAGAGCAAGGCAGGGAACTTCCTGAATTACTAACCCACGGGTTACGACGCTTTGCCCGTGATGAACACCCGGCAGTTCGAGCTCTGATCCTGCGCCGCCTTCCCTATTTGCAAAGCAAATCATTCGATTTGGGCTGGAACCTATTCGATCTTGTCATGCAAGATGCGGTTGGACTCTGGCAAACGGCAGAACCGTGTCTTTATTATGCTTATCGCAATCATTTTGAAATTGTAGGGCCTTTGCTGTTGCGCCTTCGCCGCGAGGGGAGTGGTAAAGATTTAGAAACTTGGGGGCGTATTTCAGCTTTGGGGGCTATGACGCAGCATATTAACCATGCTGAGCTTCTCAGCGACTTAACGACACTAGATAGTGATGAGGCTTGGCTGGGAGTAGCGACCGTTTGGACAAATTCTGAGAATATTCGACTGCATCGAGAACAATGCCTTGCTGGCATTGACTTTGGGTTAAATAGTGGAGGTACTCATGCTAAGGTTGTTGCGGAGCAAATGGATCAGATTTTTCGTGACAGGGCGGATGTGATTGCCATTCCAACAGAACTTATACGTCACTGCTTTGACGTCTTTAGGACGAACAGAGAAAACAAACACCATCGGCTCTTTGGATTCCACGAGTGGTTAAACGCGATATCGCAAGTTGCTCCAGAGCAATCATTGGCTGCAACGGAAATCTATCTGGCCTATGTCAGCCATAGCAAGCCTCATCTATACGATCATGACAATAGTCTTACACAACTTATGACCCGCCTCTTTGCGGAAGCTGAGGAGCGAGAAGAGTCTGACGGCGGAGCTATGTTGCAGCGGGTTGTAGTAGTACAAGATGCATTACTTTCCTTGGGACTAAATGGGGTCGTCGATTGGCTGAAAGCCGCCGAGCGACCCTGATCAACTCGGCAATATGCGTGATAGCTGCCGAGGATCATAATGGTGCTCATAGCTTATAGCTCATAGCTCATGGCTGCTGTTTTTAATTCCTGCCCTTTATCCCCAGGGTAAAAATTCGCATCTACCATAAGGCTAGGGAGACAAGGGGCGGGACTAGAAGTCCGACTAGAAACAAAAAAGCCTACGAACCGAAATTCGTGGGCTTTCTTGGTAATTCTTAGTAGGCCTTGTGGGATGCGAACCTGGGGCCAGCGGATTAAAATTCCAAGGCCCCCTACATATAACTCGGAGATTATACGGACGCGTATTCCGTCAAAGAATAGGACGTTCTCCAATTTTGATTCGCCAGCGAATGATGGTATCGTCAGAATTGGTTCGTAAAGCTGTTCGGGCGATTAAGGTGGCTGAGACGTGCTTACAAATCTGTGTTTAGAATCGGAAAAAAGTAGGTGTTAAGACAACTGAGCGACTGTTATTAAAGGCAGGCCCTTAGGTTATTGACGCTAGAAAGCGCCAGTGAATATATCGGCGCGTTGCGCTGTTGCCGAGCTATTGTTCCGCTAAAGTGGCTTCCTAGCGGATTATGTAGAAGCTTTTGGTAAGGCGTCAGCAGTTTCATTGCCGTCCTTTTTAATTACATCAAGGTAGTCAGCCCAATGCTGCATCATTAACCTCCGGGCCGGCAGATGCGCCGTCCGGTTGTACGCGCGTCCATTTGGGTCCTTAACGGCATGCGCAAGCTGGTGCTCAATCAAATCAACACGCTCGCCCAGCACTTCATCCATGATCGTGCGCGCCATCGCGCGGAAGCCATGGCCGGTCATCACGTCCTTGCCGTAGCCCATGCAACGCAAGGCGGCGATGACGGTGTTCTCGCTCATGCAGCGTGTGCTGGTGCGAACACTAGGGAATACAAACGTGCCATGCCCTGTCATCGCATGGAGCTTACGTAGCAGTGCGACAGCCTGCGTCGCCAGCGGCACGATATGATCCTGCCCCATCTTCATCTTGGAGCCAGGGATGCGCCATTCGGCCGCATCGAGATCGATCTCGGACCACTCAGCGGTACGCAGCTCTCCAGGGCGAACAAACACCAGCGGCGCAAGTTTGAGCGCGAAAGTGGCGTAGGCATGCCCGCTATAGGCGTCGATCGCGCGCAGAAGTTTGGCCGCCTGCGCCGGCTCAGTAATGACAGGATAGTGCGCTTCCGGGACCGCTGACAGCGCGCCGCGCAGGTCTACGGTGACGTCACGGTCGGCTAGTCCGCTGGTGACCGCGAACCGGAAGACCTGACCGCATAACTGCTTGATCTTGTGCGCCGACTCGATCGCGCCACGCGTCTCGATCCGTCGAAGCGCGGAAAGTACTTCCTTGGGTTTGATGGTGGAGATGGGAAGGGACCCGATAACAGGGAAGACGTTCCCTTCGAGCCAAGCGGTATTTTTCGCCTGTGTGCTGGCGGCGCGGCTTGCCTTAGTCTTGGCAAGCCACGCGCGGGCGATCGCTTCGAAGGTATGTTGGGCCGCCGTTGTATAGGCTTCTTTTTCTTCGCGTTTGGCCTGGCCTGGGTCGATGCCTTTGATCCAGCAGCCTGCGCGCCGCCAGTCGCCTGGTGCGGGCCTCGGCGAGCGACACGACCGGATACTTACCGAAGGTCAGGCGGTTTTTCCTGCCGTTCGGCTGCCGGTAGGCCATGCGCCAGAATTTTGTCCCATTCGGCATGACCTCGAGGTACATGCCTTCACCGTCACCCAGGGTGTAGGTCTTCTCCCTTGGCTTGGCGTTGCGGATAGCGGTGTCCGTCAGCGGTGTGCAGATCTTGGGCATTTTGGATCCATGACGTGAGGCGTTTTTTCTCCATAAGTGAAAATATGGATCCAAAAACGCGGGCTGGTAATGGACGAGCTCAAACGTCGGCGGACAAAAAAACCGCGTTCCCAGAGCGAGATACGCGGTTTCTTGGACAATGCTGGACTACTCTGGATGAGTAGGTGGTGCCTCCGGCCGGAATCGAACCGGCACGCCTTTCGGCGCTTGATTTTGAGTCAAGTGCGTCTACCAATTCCGCCACAGAGGCTGCAAGCGCAGGCGCGCATCTTAGCACATGGGATGCCAAAAAGACCAGTGCGCGCAAACTCTTCCGTCGTATTGTCGTGGGATTCCTGTTTCGCAGGGCGGGTTCGACCCGGTGCTCACGCACCGGGCCTGCCAATGAAGCAGGAAGGTCAGCAATCCATTTGCCGGCGCAGCGCACGCAGCGCCGGCACCGGGCCCATGACTTCGAGCGCATGGGCGCGCACCGTCACGGCGATCTCCTTGCCGCCGCGCGCGCGATAGCGCACCGCGCCAGGCACGCGTTCGGCCGGCGCGTAGCCGAGACGGCCCAGCGCGTCGTCCAGCGTGACGACCAGGTGACAGGCATCGAAGCGGGTCGTGACCTCGAAGCGGCCGGGCATCATGCTCATCATTGGCAGCAGGCCGCCGGCCAGCACCGGCACCACGATATAGGCCAGCGGCGCGCCCGGATCGATCTGCTGGAAAATGAACATCAGCGCCGGCAGACCCAGCACCAGCGTCAGGACCAGCAAGGTCACGCGTTGCGGCGAACGCAGGGGGGAAGGACGGCGCGCCTGTTCCGGGACGCGCTCGATATCGGAAAACGTCACGCTTTTCATGATGGGCTCCTTGGCTGGCGATGCCGCGGGATAGCGGGCACATCCATCATTTTGATAATCTAGGCCACTGGGGAATTGATCTTCCTCAAGCGACCCTTTGCCGAGGATGAAGTGTTTGCGCCGAGGAAATTCAAGGGCCAAAAATGCCACGCTTTGTCGAAAGACGGCTGAGATTTGTGCGCAATCTAACAGTTGAGAGGTAGGTAGGAACCTATGCTGATATCCCGGATCGGTGTCAATACACCGGCTCCCCGGAGTGTAAGTCCCGATAACTTTCTCAGGAACTATCATGAAACTGAAATCTCTCGTTCTGAGCGCCCTCATCGCGGGCGCGGCGGCCGTCTCCCAAGGCGCCGCTGCCCAGGCGATCGACCGCACCGTTCCGCTAGTGACAGCGGGCGACGGCGTGGGCGGCTTCAACGCGCATTTCGGCGATACCTTCACTGCCTCGACCGTCGGCAGTACCTTTACCGATATCTTCACCTTCAACATCGGCACGCCCTTCGACGCCTCTGCCTCGGTGACTTCGTCCTTCCTCAACACCCCGCAGACCAAGGATCTCCTGATCACCAGCTTCAGCCTGTACCGTTACGATCCGGGGACGATGGCGGTCCTCGGCACGGCCATCGCCGGCATCAACGAAACCGGCTTCGGCTCGCATCCGACCGATTCGTGGTCGCTGTCGTCCTATGGCCTGACCAGCGGCTACTACGCGTTGAGAGTCGACGGACAGGTGCTGGGCACGGGCGGCGGCGCATTCGGCGGCGACCTGACGGTATCGCCGGTGCCGGAACCGGCAACCTACGGCATGCTGCTGGCGGGCCTCGGCCTGCTCGGCGTGGCGGCAACCCGCCGCAAGCTGGTGCCGCGCAGGATCTGAACACGGTCCGCCATAAAAGAAAAGCCACCTGGTCGGGTGGCTTTTTCGTTTCAGGGCTGCGTCGACTCAGCGCCGCTGGTACAGGCGGAAGCGTTCGTCGCGGTCGGACGGGCGGCGTCCTTCCCACAGCATGGTCCAGTCGCGCGGGCGGAATTCTTCCAGCACCACTTCGCCGCCGCGCGGGCCGTCGCCGGTCTGGATCACGCTCTGGCGGGTGGCATCGGCGTGCGCGTTGTCGGCAGCTTTCTTGAGGCTGTCCTGCAGCAGCAGGTAGCTGCACTTGCCGCCCTCGACGCCGGCGAAGGGCAGGTGGCCGAAGTAGGCGAAGGAAGCGCGCTGGGCCGGGCCGACATTGGTGTCGATGCAGTCGGCGTTGGCCGGCAGGCGCGCCGCGATCTGCTGGGCCACCGAGGCATAGCTGCGGGCATAGTTCAGGTCCGGCAGGAACAGGGTCATCAACAGCACCCACAGCAGGATCAGGCCGCCCGAGGACAGCACCACGGCGCGCCACAGCACCGAAGGCTGGCGCGACAGGCGCCAGTGCACCAGCAGGAACCAGCCGGTCGTGGCGGCGGCGGCAACGACGAAGGCGACGATGCCGAATTCCGGCTTGAAGCCGGGCACCAGCTTGAGCGCATTCTTGGCGAATTGCGCCGGCCAGCCGGTCAGCTTGGCCACCCAGAACAGCCAGATCACGCCGCCCAGCAGGGTCAGCACCATCACCGAGAACCAGTCGATCGCATTGATGGTGCCGCGTTTCATGGTCGGCAGGCCGAAGGCCGCCATCAGCGCCATCGGCGGCAGCAGCTTGAGCAGGTCGCCGCTTTCCGGCACCGGATCGCACAGCACCAGCAGCACCAGCAGGCCGACGAAGCAGGTCGGCAGGATGATGTGCAGCATGCCGTGCTGGCGGCGCCAGGCCCAGGCGGCCCAGGCGGCAAACGGCCAGGCCGGCCAGCAGAACCAGATGCCGACGCGGAAGAAGGCCTTGATCGAGTGCCAGCTCGGCACGCTCAGCTGGCCGGCGTTCCAGATCAGCCATTCGCCCACCGGCGACATGTTGTAGGGACGCACCAGCAGCGCGGGCAGGATCCAGACCAGCATCACCAGCACGGCGGTGCCGGCGGACAGGCCGAGGTTGCGCAGCACCGGGCGCGCCGGCAGCTTCAGCAGGTGGGTGCACAGCACCAGCGCACCCAGCAGGACGATCGGCGAAGCGATGCCGCGGGTCAGCGCCAGCGCGCCCAGCACCATGCCGGTCAGCGCCGCATTGCGCCGGGTAGGCTCTTCGATATAGCGCACCGAGCGGTACATGAACCAAGCCAGCAGCGAACCCTGCAGGGTGACGGCCAGGGTCTCATGGCTCTGCAGCAGCAGGCCGAGGCAGCCCAGATAGATCAGGACGGCGGTATCGGCCAGGGTGCGGCCGTAATCGTCGGGTTCGGGCTGGCCGCCGAAAGCCAGGCGCAGCGGCTGGGCTTCCGCACGCCGTCCGAGCCGGAACGCGGTCTGCCACAGCGACACGGTGCCGAGCACGAACAGGCCGATGGTCGACATGCGCGCTGCCAGCACGTCGCCCAGCAGCCAGCCGAATAATTTGATGCACAGTGCGCCCAGCCAGAAGGCCAGCGGGCCTTCCTCGGGCGAGGGCAGGCCGGCGATATTCGGCAGCAGCCAGTCGCTGACACTGCCGTGCGCCATGGTCCACATGATGCCGAAGCTGGCAGCGTCATCCTTCCACGGGTCGCGGCCGATCAGGCCCGGCAGGATGTACAACAGGCCAAGTGCATACAGGGCCCATCGTGGCAGCGCGAGGGTGGCGGCGGCAGGGAGGCGGACTGGTTTCATCGATAGTGTTGCGTGATGCGTCTAAATAATGTCGCGCTAGTATAGCGGCAAAAAAAAAGGAAGCCCCAAGGCTTCCTTCATGGAAACCCGTAGGTCTCCGTGGTGTTCGCTCGTCGGGAAATTAACCGTTGGCGACGCTGGTCTTCGAGCCGACCGAACCGAACTTCTGGCGGAATTTCTCAACGCGGCCAGCGGTGTCGACGATCTTGTGCTTACCGGTGAAGAACGGGTGCGATTCAGCGGACACCTCGATCTTGACCAGCGGGTATTGCTTGCCTTCGAAATCGATGGTTTCGCGGGTAGCGATGGTCGAACGGGTGATGAACTTGAAGTCGCACGACAGATCGTGGAAGACGACTTCGCGGTAATCCGGATGGGTATCGGTTTTCATGGTTTTGCCTCGGTTAAGTTGGTAGCCAAAAGGCACTTCGTCGGTCCTGCTGCTTCTTGACCCGATTGCCGATCACTTGCCAGTGGTTGATACGGAACCGGAGATTATATGCCACCTGGTCCCGCGAGGCAACTCGCATGGCTGACAAACGCCCGGTTCAGGCGTGGGGGAGGCGCGCCATCATCGTGAGAATCATGCCGCCGAAGCCGAGCACCATGGTAATGGCGGTTGCCGCCATCCATTTGCTCAGGTGTGCAGATTCGCTATGGATGTTGGTTTTGAGTTCGGCCTTCAGTTCCGACAGGTCAGCTTTGGTAGGCAGCATGGTCATTCTCGTATCGAAGCGGGTTTCGAGGACGGTCAAGCGCCGATCCACCTGGGCATCTTTATGGCGCTGGGCGGGTACATCGTGCAATTCATCGGAAGTCATCGTGGCTCCTTGGTTGTATGGGAGCGATGTTCCGGGCTCAGGGCATGCAGGGGCTTGATCTGAACGAATCGTAGCGCATAAAACAGAAAAGGCGAGCACGGCTCGCCTTTTCATGGATCCCCTTATGAAACGGTGGGATCAGCCGCCGCGGCGCATGAGGTCAAAGAACTCGACGTTGTTCTTCGTTGCGCGCATCTTGTCGAGGATGAACTCCATCGCCTCGATCTCGTCCATCGAGTACAGCAGCTTGCGCAGAATCCAGATTTTTTGCAGCTGGTCCGGCTTGATCAGCAGTTCTTCGCGGCGGGTGCCCGACTTGTTCAGGTTGATTGCCGGGTAGACGCGCTTCTCGGCCAGGCGGCGCTCCAGGTGCACCTCCATGTTGCCGGTACCCTTGAATTCTTCGTAGATCACGTCGTCCATGCGCGAGCCGGTTTCGATCAGCGCGGTGGCGACGATGGTCAGCGAACCGCCTTCTTCGACGTTACGGGCGGCGCCGAAGAAACGCTTAGGACGCTGCAGCGCGTTGGCGTCGACACCGCCGGTCAGGACCTTGCCCGAGGCCGGGATCACGGTGTTGTAGGCACGCGCCAGACGGGTGATCGAGTCCAGCAGGATCACGACATCCTTCTTCATTTCGACCAGGCGCTTGGCCTTTTCCAGCACCATCTCGGCAACCTGCACGTGGCGGGTGGCCGGTTCGTCGAAGGTCGAGGCGACCACTTCGCCGCGCACCGAGCGCTGCATCTCGGTCACTTCTTCAGGACGTTCGTCGATCAGCAGGACGATCAGGGTGACGTCCGGATGGTTCGCGGTGATCGCGTGGGCGATGTGCTGCAGCATGACCGACTTGCCGGACTTCGGCGAGGCCACCAGCAGGCCGCGCTGGCCCTTGCCGATCGGCGAGATCAGGTCGACGATGCGGCCGGTGATGTTCTCGGCGCCGTTCATGTCGCGTTCGAGGCGCAGCGGCACTTGCGGGTGCAGCGGCGTCAGGTTCTCGAACAGGATGCGGTGCTTCGAGGCTTCCGGCGATTCGCCGTTGACCTTGTCCACCTTCACCAATGCAAAATAGCGCTCGCCATCCTTCGGCGTACGCACTTCCCCTTCGATCGAGTCACCCGTATGCAGGTTGAAGCGGCGGATCTGCGACGGCGAGATATAGATGTCGTCGGTCGAGGCCATGTAGCTCGCATCCGGCGAACGCAGGAAACCGAAGCCGTCAGGCAGCACTTCGAGCGCGCCGTCGCCGAAAATCTGTTCGCCTTGTTTCGCGCGCTTCTTGAGGATCGCGAACATCAGTTCTTGTTTGCGCAGGCGGGCTGCGTTGTCGATATCGAGGCTGATCGCCATCTCCAGAAGGGCGGAGACGTGCATTGCCTTCAGTTCAGATAAGTGCATGTGTCGGGTGTCCCGTGACGGGAAAGTAAAGGTAGGGGAGGGGACTACGTGGGTTAAACAAAGGAAGACATCGAGGTCGACGGTCTTCCCGGAATGGCGGCAACGCGGGCGCGATGCCGCCGGCTATGGTATCAGATGTTGCTATCGATGAAAGCAGTCAGTTGGCCTTTTGCCATTGCGCCGACTTTCTGCGCGGCGGCGACGCCATTTTTGAACAGGATCAGGGTCGGGATGCCACGGATGCCGAACTTGGCCGGCACGGCCTGGTTCGCATCGACGTCCATCTTCGCGATCTGGATCTTGCCGTCGTATTCCTTGGCGACTTCTTCCAGGATCGGGGCGATCATCTTGCAGGGACCGCACCACTCGGCCCAGAAGTCGACCAGGACCGGGCGCTCGGACTTCAGCACGTCGGTTTCGAAGGATGCATCGCTGATGTGTTTGATGTTTTCGCTCATGTTTTCCTCAGTGAGAGGTAGGTCAATTAACGCCTGCACGCACAATGGTGGAGACACTGTGTGCAATATTCAATAGTGGAAGAGCTGCAAGGGGGTGTCAGGCGGGGGTTAGCGGGAATAATAACCGATTTTCCTGAAACGTGTTCGCAAGCTTTGTACAAAATCTTAACACGTTAGCACGCCCTGCATCCACGCCTTGTAATGCGCTGCTTCACAGCGCGCCGGTGAACTTGTACAGATGGCCCGGATGCCACATCGTCGCCACCGTCGCCACCCGGCCCTGGGAGGTGGTGCGGCGCCGCAGCACCAGGCTGGCGCTGCCCGGCGCGATGGCCAGCATCTCGGCCACTTCGCGCGGTGCCGGCAGAGCTTCGATGCTGTACGTGGCATCCTGCAGCGGCGCGGCCACCATCAGGTGTTCGTTCGGGGTGAGGCGGGTATAGTCCTGTTGCAGATAAGCCGGTGCGCAGGCCGGGTTGACCCAGCGGTCCTCGACCTGGATCGCCTGGCCGTTCTCGTGGTGCACGATCACCGAGTGGAACAGCGGCGCGCCCGGCGCCAGCCCGAACTGCAGGGCCAGCGCCTCGGCGGCAGGCGCTTCCTCCAGCAGCAGCGGGCGGCTGGTGTGGGCATGGCCGCGCGCGCGGACTTCATCGGCGATGTTGCGGATCTCGACCAGCGTCGCCTGGTACTTTTGCGGCGCGACGAAGGTGCCCGCACCCTGGCGCCGCGTCAGCACCTGTTCGGCGGTCAGCTCGCGCACGGCGCGGTTGACGGTCATGCGCGAGACGCCGAACTGGCGCACCAGCGCCTGTTCGGACGGCACCAGGTCGCCTTCCTTCCAGCGCCCGGAGGCGATCTCGCCGACCAGGTAATCCTTGATGCGCTGAAAAATCGGGGTGGCGTCCTGTGCGCTGTGCTGTTCCAAGCTGGTTCTCCTGCTTTACGATGGCGGACCGCGGCGGGTGGCGGTCCGGAGCGATTGTCCGGCACAGCCAATTTGAAAGCAAGAGCCGGGATGACGCGCGCTTTGGTGGCCGCTAGCATGGCCGTATTCGACATGTGGAATAGGGAGACTACCATGGACAAGCCGGCTTTCAGGACCGACGACGAGCGCTGGGCCGCCGTACAGGCGCGCCTGCGCGAGGCCGATGGCCTCTTCTATTACTCGGTGCGCACGACCGGCGTGTATTGCCAGCCATCATGCCCATCGCGCGGGGCCCGGCGCGCCAACGTCGCTTTTCACGCGACCCGTCTCGATGCGGAAAACGCCGGCTTCCGGCCCTGCCTGCGCTGCAAGCCGGACCAGCCGCCGCTGGCCGAGCGCCAGGCGGCGGCCGTCGCCCAGGCTTGCCGCCTGATCGACACGGCTGTCGAGGCGCCCGACCTGGCCAGCCTGGCCGAGGCCTGCGGCATGAGCCGCTTTCACTTTCACCGCGTGTTCAAGGCGCATACCGGGATCACGCCCAAGGCCTATGCGGCTGCGCGCCGCGCCGAGCGTCTGAAACAGGGACTGGCGCAGGCGCCCAGCGTCACGGCGGCCGCCTACGACGCCGGCTTCAATTCCAGCGGCCGCTTTTATGCGGCGTCGCCGGGCGTGCTGGGCATGACGCCGGGGCGTTACCGCTCGGGCGGCGGCGGCGAAGTCATTCGCTTTGCGGTGGCGGCCTGTTCGCTGGGGGCACTGCTGGTCGCTTCGACGGATAAAGGCATCTGCTCGATCCTGCTCGGCGACGATCCCGATGCGCTGGTGCGCGACCTGCAGGACCGCTTCCCGAAGGCCGAACTGGTCGGCGCCGAGCCAGGCTTCGAAGCGACGGTGGCGCAGGTGGTGGCCTTCGTCGAGGCGCCGCGCATCGGCCTGGACCTGCCGCTCGACCTGCGCGGCACTGCCTTCCAGCAGCGCGTGTGGCAGGCGCTGCGCAGCATCCCGGCCGGCCGCACGGTGGGCTATGCGGAACTCGCCGCGCAGCTCGGCATGCCGCAGGGCGCGCGCGCGGTGGCCGGCGCCTGCGCCGCCAACCCGGTGGCGATCGCCGTGCCCTGCCACCGCGTGGTGCGCAACGATGGGTCGATCTCGGGCTACCGCTGGGGTGTCGAGCGCAAGCGGGCGCTGCTCGAACGAGAGCTTGATAAAAGCTAAACCGGGGTCAGAGCCCGGTTTTTGGAAATGTCTCTACGGCCAGAACCTGTTAGTTCAGGTTTGCTGAAGGTCCAGCGGACGGTTGCTGTTACCAGCTCTCCTGACTGCGTCGAGCAATTCTTCCGATAAAACTTCGCTGAACAAATGGCGGTATGCCGCACGGCGTATCTCTAGTGTCCTGCCCAAGCTCGCATACACGGGATGCGGCGTGATCAGGGGGCTCTCCTGGCCGAAAGCATTCGTTCTGTAACTGGACCATGGATAGTCAGCAGGCGTATCCACCATATTTGCTCGCACGGGATTGAGTTCAATGTAGCGTTGGCAGATCAGGAAATAGCGCTCATCCAGTATCGGACTCGAGCGAAAGCGGCCTTCCCATAAGGTGCCCGTGCGGACATGCCGGCGATTGAAATATTGCACATAGCGTTGGCCCAGCCGTTGCATCATCGTGCTCGCACTGTCGGCCGTGTCCGGCGAGAGAAGGAAATGGACATGGTTGCTCATGAGTACATACGCATGTAAAGCACAACCAGCGTCGAACGCGCATTCGCGCAGCATGTCGAGGTAAATCAAGTAGTCATTCTGCACTTGGAAGCACGGCGCCCGATTATTGCCTCGTTGGATAAGGTGCAATGGGATCGAAGGGGAAATGACGCGGCGAGGACGTGGCATGGTAAAGGCGGAATTTGACCGAAGCATGATCGTAGATGTGTCTGCCGCTGGACCTCGAATCGGCATCAATCGTACGCAAGACTGTTGAGAATGCCTGTTCCTTGAGGTTCAAGGACTTCTGCTGAGTAATTGCCAAAAATCGGGCTCTGACCCCGGTTTGATGCAGATTGACCGTTGCGCAATTTTCTATACACTCTGCTTCTTTAAAGAATATTGGAGAGCCCTCGATGCGCCTGAAACCCCTGCAGTCCGCCCTGTTCGCACTTATTGCCGGCGGCGTCCTGGCCGCGGCCCATGCCGACACCGTGATCGACAACGCCAACGGCTACACGCTCAACGCCAAGGGTGACGTGGTCCAGTTCGCGTCCATGGCCTTCGACGACCAGGGCAAGATCATCGCAGTGGGGGCGGCCAGGGACGTGGCGGCCAAGGCGCCGAACGCGAAGCACGTCGACCTCCAGGGGCGCACGGTGCTGCCGGGCCTGATCGACGCCCACGGCCACGTGTTCGGCCTGGGCGCGATGCTGACCCAGCTCGACCTCTCCACCTCGACCTCGCTGGAGGGCGCCCTGAAGTCCATCGCCGACTACGCGCGCGCCAATCCGCAACAGGCCTGGCTGCGCGGGCGCGGCTGGAACCAGGAGATCTGGAAGCTGGGCCGCTTCCCGACCGCGAAGGAACTCGATAGCGCCGTGGCCGATCGTCCGGTCTGGCTCGAGCGCGTCGACGGCCACGCCGGCTGGGCCAACAGCCGCGTGCTGGCGCTGGCCGGTATCACGAATGCGACCCCGGACCCGGTCGGCGGCAAGATCGTGCGCGACGAGAACGGCGTCGCCACCGGCGTGCTGGTCGATGCGGCGCAGGCCCTGGTGACGAAAGTGCTGCCGCAGCAGAGCGAGCAGGAAGGCCGCGTGATGCTGGACCAGGCGCTGCAGAACATGGCCAGCGTGGGCCTGACCGCCGTGCACGATGCCGGCATCACCGCCGGCGAGGACAAGCTGTACCGCGACTACGCCGACCACGGCAAGCTGACCGCACGCATCTACGCGATGATCGGCGGCACCGGCCCGGATTTTGACCAGTTGGCAAAAAATGGTCCGCTGAACAGCTATGGCAAGGACATGTACGCGCTGCGCGCCGTGAAGCTGTATGCCGATGGCGCCCTGGGCAGCCGCGGCGCGGCCCTGCTGGCGCCCTACAGCGACGATCCGCATTCGCACGGCCTGCTGTTCCACACGAACAAGGAGATCGACGCGATGATCACCAAGGCCATCCGCAAGGGCTACCAGGTGAACGTGCACGCGATCGGCGACGCCGGCAACAAGCAGATCCTCGACACCTTCGCCAAGGAGATCCCGGCGAACAAGGCGCTGGACAAGCGCCACCGCATCGAGCACGCCCAGGTCGTGACCCTGACCGACATCCCGCGCTTCAAGCGCATCGGCATCATCCCGTCGATGCAGCCGACCCACGCGACCTCGGACAAGAACATGGCCGAGACCCGCATCGGTGCGGAGCGCATGAAGGGCGCCTACGCCTGGCGCAGTTTCCTGGCGCAGGGCTCGCGCATCGCCTGCGGCTCCGACTTCCCGGTCGAGGCGCCGAATCCCTTCTTCGGCATCCACGCCGCCGTCACCCGCCAGGACCACACCGGCCAGCCGATCGCCGGCTGGTATCCGGAGCAGGAGATGTCGCTGAAGGAAGCCTTCCGCTGCTTCACGCTGGATGCCGCGTATGCCGGCCACCAGGAAAAGACGCTGGGCTCGCTCGAAGCCGGCAAGTACGCCGACTTCATCGTGATCGACCGCGACCTGTTCAAGATGTCGCCCTACGACATCTATAAAACCACCGTGCTGGAAACCTGGGTCGCTGGCCGCCAGGTCTACCAGAAGAAGTAACAAACCGGCGAAGCGGAGGGCTTGACGAGGTTGTATAGACAACCTAGACTTTCCTGACATTCCAAGGAGCCTGCCATGACCAACGCTTCGCCCGCACTCGATCCGCACTTCGACCAAAGGTTTGACCCTTCGCGTCACATCCGCGCCCCGCGCGGCAGCCAGCTCAGTTGCAAAAGCTGGCTGACCGAAGCGGCCTACCGCATGCTGCAGAACAACCTGGATGCCGAGGTCGCGGAAAACCCGCAGCGCCTCGTCGTCTACGGCGGCATCGGCCGCGCCGCGCGCGACTGGGCCTGTTTCGACCAGATCCTGGCCTCGCTGCGCGAACTCGAGGACGACCAGACCCTGCTGATCCAGTCCGGCAAGCCGGTGGGCGTGTTCCAGACCCACCCGGATGCGCCGCGCGTGCTGCTGGCGAACTCGAACCTGGTGCCGAAGTGGGCCAACTGGGAGCACTTCAACGAGCTCGATCGCAAGGGCCTGTTCATGTACGGCCAGATGACGGCCGGCAGCTGGATCTACATCGGCACCCAGGGCATCGTGCAGGGCACTTACGAAACCTTTGCCGAAGCAGGGCGCCAGCACTTCGGCGGCGACATGGCCGGCCGCTGGATCCTGACCGCGGGCCTGGGCGGCATGGGCGGCGCGCAGCCGCTGGCCGCGACCTTCGCCGGCGCGGTCTCGCTGACCGTCGAGTGCCAGCAAAGCAGCATCGACTTCCGCCTGCGTACCCGCTACCTGGACAAGCAGGCCTTCAGCATCGATGAAGCGCTGGAGATGGTCCGCCAGCACAAGGACAAAAAAGAAGCGGTCTCGATCGGCCTGCTCGGCAATGCCGCCGACGTGCTGCCCGAGCTGGTGCGCCGGGCAAAGGAGGGCGGCCTGGTGCCGGACCTGGTCACCGACCAGACCTCGGCCCACGACCTGATCAACGGCTACCTGCCGCGCGGCTGGACCGTCGAGCAGTGGAAGGCCGCGCAGCAGGATCCTGCGCAGCACGCGCACCTGCAGCAGGCAGCAAGCGAATCCGCCGCCGCCCACGTCCAGGCCATCCTCGATTTCCAGGCACTGGGCGCCAAGGCCGTCGACTACGGCAACAACATCCGCCAGGTCGCGTTTGACGAAGGTGTGCAAAACGCCTTCGATTTCCCGGGCTTCGTGCCGGCCTATATCCGCCCGCAGTTCTGCGAAGGGCGCGGCCCGTTCCGCTGGGTGGCGCTGTCCGGCGACCCCGAAGATATCTATAAAACCGACGCGAAAATCAAGGAGCTGTTCCCGCAGCACGCCCGCGTGCACCGCTGGCTCGACATGGCGCGCGAGCGCATCGCCTTCCAGGGCCTGCCGGCGCGTATCTGCTGGCTGGGACTCGGCGAACGCCACCTCGCCGGCCTGGCCTTCAACGAGATGGTGCGCACGGGCGAACTGAAAGCGCCGATCGTGATCGGCCGCGACCACCTCGATACCGGCTCGGTCGCCAGCCCGAACCGCGAAACGGAAGCCATGCGCGACGGCACCGACGCCGTCTCCGACTGGCCGCTGCTGAACGCCATGCTGAACACGGCCGGCGGCGCGACCTGGGTCTCGCTGCACCACGGCGGCGGGGTCGGCATGGGCTACTCGCAGCATTCCGGCGTGGTGATCGTTGCCGACGGCACCGAAGCTGCCGATAAACGCCTGGCGCGTGTGCTGGTCAACGATTGCGCCTCCGGCGTGATGCGCCACGCCGATGCCGGCTATGAACTCGCGATCGAAGCCGCCAAGCGCTTCGGTTTGAAACTCCCCATGATCAAATAAGCACCATGAACCACCTGACTCTAGAACCCGGCGCCCTTACCCTGAACGACCTGCGCGCCGTCTGGCAGTCCGCCGGCCGCATTGCGCTGGCACCCGCCGCCTACGCAGCCATCGAAGCCTCGGCCGCCACCGTGCAGGCCATCGTCGCCAAGGGCGATCCGGCGTACGGCATCAACACCGGCTTCGGCATCCTGGCCAAGCGCCACATCCCGCAGGCCCAGCTCGAGCAGCTGCAGCAGAACCTGATCCTGTCGCATGCGGTCGGCACCGGCGAGCTGCTGCCGGACCACGTCGTGCGCCTGATTTTGCTGACCAAGATCGGCAGCCTGGCGCGCGGCTTTTCCGGCGTGCGCCCGCTGATCGTCGATACCCTGATCGCCCTGTACAACGCCGGCATCATGCCGGCGATTCCGGCCCAGGGCTCGGTCGGTGCGTCCGGCGACCTGGCGCCGCTGGCGCACATGACCCTGGCCATGCTGGGCATCGGCCCGGTGCGCATGAAGGGCGAGATCATGGATGCCCGCGCGGCGCTCGACGCGGCCGGCATCGCACCGGTGACGCTGGCGGCAAAGGAGGGACTGGCGCTGATCAACGGCACCCAGGTCTCGACCGCGCTGGCCCTGCACGGCCTGTTCATGGCCGAGCGCCTGCTCGAAGGCGCGATGGTGGCAGGCAGCATGTCGCTGGACGCCGCGCGCGGCAGCGATGCGCCTTTCGACCCGCGTGTGCACGCGGTGCGCGGCCAGCCGGGCCAGATCGCGGCGGCGAAAATCTACCGCGAGCTGGTGGCGGGCAGCGCGATTCGCGCCTCGCATCTGGTCGGCGACGAGCGCGTGCAGGACCCGTACAGCCTGCGCTGCCAGCCGCAGGTGATGGGCGCCGTGATGGACCTGATCGCCCAGGCCGGCCGCACGCTGCTGATCGAATCGAATGCCGTGACCGACAACCCCTTGATCTTCCCGGATGCGGACGCCAGCGGCGGCGCCACGATCGTCTCGGGCGGGAATTTCCATGCCGAGCCGGTCGCCTTCGCGGCCGACACCCTGGCCCTGGCCATCGCCGAGATCGGCGCGCTGGCCGAGCGCCGCATCGCGCTGCTGATCGATGCCACGCTGTCCGGGCTGCCGCCCTTCCTGGTCAAGGAGCCGGGCGTGAATTCGGGCTTCATGATCGCCCACGTGACCGCCGCCGCGCTGGCCTCGGAAAACAAGTCGCTGGCGCACCCGGCCAGCGTCGACAGCCTGCCGACCTCGGCCAACCAGGAAGACCACGTCAGCATGGCCACCTTCGCGGCGCGCCGTCTCGACCAGATGGCGCACAATACGGGTGTCATCGTCGGGATCGAACTGCTGGCGGCGGCGCAGGGGATCGAATTCCACCGTCCGCTGACCAGTTCAAGCCACCTGGAGCACGTGCACGCCCAGCTGCGCGCGCGCGTGGCGGCCTTCGACGAAGACCGCTTCTTCGCGCCCGACATCGAGGCTGCCAAGACGATGGTGATGAACGGCGAGCTGTCCGCTTCGTGCCGGGAGTTGTTCGCCGCGCTGCATCCTTAATCCCTGCTGCTTACAGGAGACACAATGGATTTCAGGTTCAAGGCGGGCAGGCTGCCGCTGCTGATTTCGATGCCCCACGCCGGCACCGACATTCCCGACGACGTGGCCGCAAACTTGATGCCCTGCGCGGCGGCGCGTGCCGATACCGACTGGCACCTGCCCGAGCTGTATGGCTTCGCCGAGGAGATGGGGGCGTCGATGCTGTCGGCGCGCTGGTCGCGCTACCTGATCGACCTGAACCGTCCTCCCGAGAACACCAACCTGTACCCGGGCCAGGACACGACCGGCCTGTGCCCGGTCGACACCTTCGGGCGCGAGCGCCTGTACCGCGAGGGCATGGAGCCGGATGAGGCCGAGGTCCGGCGGCGCCTGGACCTGTACTGGCGGCCCTACCATGCGCAGTTGCGTGCGGAGCTGGACCGCCTGCTGGCCCTGCACGGCCGCGTGGTGCTGTGGGAGGCGCACTCGATTGCCTCGCAGGTGCCGCGCTTCTTCGAAGGCCGCCTGCCGGACCTGAACTTCGGCACCGCCGACGGCAAGTCCTGCTCGCTGGCCCTGGAGGGAAACATGATCAAGCTGGCCCAGGCCCAGGACCAGTTCTCCTTCGTCTTCAATGGCCGCTTCAAGGGCGGCCACATCACGCGCTTCTACGGCAATCCGGCCGGCGGCGTGCACGCGATCCAGCTCGAGATGGTCCAGTGCCTGTACATGAACGAGGCGGCGCCTTTCGACTACCGCCCGGACCTGGCAGGCCAGGTGCAGCCGCTGCTGCGCGAACTGCTCGGTGCCGCCGTGGAGTGGGTGCGCGCATGAACGCTTTATTCGCACGCCACGCGCTGCTGCCGGAAGGCTGGCGCGCCGACGTGCTGCTGGAATGGGATGCACGCGGCGACCTGAGCGCCGTCCGTGCCGGCACCGACGCCCCCGCCGGCACCGAATGCGCCGACTACGTCCTGCCCGGCATGAGCAACCTGCATTCGCATGCCTTCCAGCGCGCGATGGCCGGCCTGGTGGAAAAGGCCGGCGACACCCGCGACAGCTTCTGGACCTGGCGCGAACTGATGTACCGCTTCGCCAGCCGCATCACGCCCGAGCAGATCGAAGCGGTGGCCGCGCAACTGCAGGTGGAGTGCCTGCGCCATGGCTATACCGGCATCTGCGAATTCCATTACCTGCAGCGCGACCCCGACGGCGAGCTGTATGCCAACCCGGCCGAGACCGCGCTGCGCATCGCCGCGGCGGCCAACCAGTCCGGTATCGGCCTGACCCTGCTGCCGGTGATGTACAGCCATGCCGGCTTCAGGGAACAGCCTTTGCAGCCCACGCAAAAGCGCTTCCGCACCGATCCGGAGCTGGTGCTGCGCATCGTCGACCGGCTCGAAGGCCTGCGCGGGCCGCAGCTCGAAGTCGGCGCGGCACCGCATTCGCTGCGCGCGGCGTCCGGCAGCCAGCTGCGCGAACTGGTCGCCGGCATGCCGGCCGGGCGCCCGCTGCACATCCACATCGCCGAGCAGCAGCTGGAAGTGCAGCAGTGCCTGGACGCGACCGGCATGCGTCCGGTCGATTGCCTGATGAACGCGGTCGAGGTCGACGCGCGCTGGTGCCTGGTGCACGCAACCCACCTGTCCGAGGGCGAGACCGTTGCGCTGGCGGCCAGCGGCGCCGTGGCCGGCCTGTGCCCGACCACCGAGGCGAATCTGGGCGACGGCCTGTTCCCGCTCGCGCCGTATATCGGTGCCGGCGGCGTGTTCGGCATCGGCAGCGACAGCCACGTGTCCCAGAGCCCGGTCGAAGAGCTGCGCTGGCTGGAGTACGGCCAGCGCCTGGCGCGGCAGCAGCGCAACGTCGCCGTCGCTATCGAAGGCAACGACGCTTGCCGCGACGTCGGCACCTATCTGTGGCGGCAGGCCCTGCGCGGTGGCGCCCAGGCATCCGGCCGCGCGGTCGGCAGCCTGGCGGCGGGACGGCGTGCCGATCTGCTGGTGCTGGACAGCGCGCACCCGAACCTCGACGGTCTCGCTGCCGACGAGGTGCTGGGCCGCTTCCTGTTCTGCGGTAACGACAACCTGGTGCGCGATGTGCTGGCCGGCGGCCGGTGGGTGGTACGCGATGGCCGCCATCGCGACCAGGATGGGATCGCACGGCGATATACTCAGGCCGTCCGCGCCTTGCGCAGCATGTGAATAGGAGTAGCCCATGACGATGCTCATCCCCTATGCCGGCCTGAGTCCGGTGCCCTGGAAGAATGGCGGCGGCAGCACCACGCAGATCGCCGTGTTCCCGCCGGACGCCGGCTTCGAGGACTTCGACTGGCGCATCAGCCTGGCGACCATCGCCGAGGACGGCGCCTTCTCCGAATTCCCGGGCATCGAGCGCACGCTGGCGCTGGTCGACGGCCACGGCATGACGCTCGAGATCGACGGCGAAGCCACGCTGCTGTCGAAGGCCGATCCGGTCGCGGTCTTCGACGGCGAATCGCGCGTGGTGGCCAAGCTCAATCGCGGCCCCAGCACCGACTTCAACGTGATGACGCGTACGGACCGCTGCTACCACCAGTTCGGCCGCCGCGTGCTGAGCGGCGAGTCGCGCTTCGTCGCGCGGGCGCCGGTGACGGTGCTGTTCCTGGCCGAAGGCGACGCGCTCGAAATCTGCAACGACGCGCAGCGCATCAGCATGGTCCGCTTCGACGCCGTGCTGCTCGACCAGGGCACGACCTGGACGCTGCAGGCGGGGCAGGGCACGATCTTCATCGCCGACATCCATTACTACGACAGCGAGGAAGACCTCGAAGAGGATGACGGCCTCTATGAGTGAGCATGCCGACGTTCTATTCACCAACGCCCGCCTGGCGACCATGGCCGATGGCGTCGGCGATGAAGGCTACGGCATCGTCGACGATGGCGCGGTGGCGGTGCGCGACGGCCGCATCGTCTGGGCCGGGCCCCGCCAGGAGGCGCCGGCGGCGGTGCGCGAGCACGATTGCGGCGGCCTGTGGCTCACGCCCGGCCTGGTCGACTGCCACACCCACATCGTCCATGCCGGCAACCGCAGCGACGAATGGGAAGCGCGCCTGAACGGCGCCAGCTACGAGGACATCGCGCGCCAGGGCGGCGGCATCATGTCGACCGTGCGCGCGACCCGCGCCGCCAGCGAAGAGGAACTGCTGCGCCAGAGCAGCCCGCGCATCGCGGCCCTGCTGGCCGAGGGCGTGACCACGCTGGAGATCAAGTCCGGCTACGGCCTGGACCTGGCCGCCGAAGCGAAGATGCTGCGCGTGGCGCGGCGCGTGGGCATGGTCTTCCCGGTGAACGTGGCGACCACCTTCCTCGGTGCGCATGCGCTGCCGCCGGAATTCGCCGGCCGCGCCGACGAGTACATCGTCGAACTCTGCGAGCGCATGCTGCCGGCGCTGGCACAAGAGGGATTGGTCGATGCCGTCGACGCCTTCTGCGAGCGTATCGGTTTTACGCATGCGCAGACGGCGATGGTGTTCGAAGCGGCGCGCCATTTTGGACTGCCGGTCAAGCTGCACGCCGAGCAGCTGTCCGACCAGGGCGGGGCGGCGCTGGTGGCCGACTACGGCGGGCTGTCGGCCGATCACCTGGAATACCTGTCGCGGGAAGGCGCGGCGGCGATGGCGCGCGCCGGCACGGTGGCGGTGCTGCTGCCCGGCGCCTATTACTTCCTGCGCGAGACGACGCCGCCGCCTTTAGCGCTGCTGCGCGAGCTTGGGGTGCCGCTGGCGCTGGCCACCGACTGCAACCCCGGCACCTCGCCGATGACATCGCTGCTGCTGGCGCTGAACATGGCCTGCACCCTGTGGCGCATGACGCCGCTGGAAGCGCTGCGCGGGGTCACCGTCAACGCGGCGCGCGCGCTGGGCCGCGCCGATATCGGCAGCATCGAGCCGGGCAAGCGCGCCGACCTGGCGCTGTGGGACATCGCGCGTCCGGCCGACCTGGCGTATGCGATCGGGGCCAATCCCTGCCGCCTGGTGGTCAACGGCGGCGTGCCGCGTGCGCCGCGTGTCAGCCTGACCGTTTAATCCCGGCTATCATGCTCGTGGCCGGATGGGCTCATCCGCCGGCATCACGACGTGGAGGCGTATGCGCAGGTTTGCCTTGCTGGTGTGGTTCTTCTGTTGCGTTGCGGGCAGCGCACGCGCGGACGAGGTATTGAAAGTCGGCTCCAAGCGCTTCACCGAATCCTATATCCTCGGCGAGATCCTCACGCAGACGGCCGCCCCGGTGGCTAGAAGCGAGCATCGCCAGGGCCTGGGCAATACCGCCATCGTGCTGAGTGCGCTGCGTTCCGGCGCGATCGACGTGTACCCGGAATACCTGGGCACCATCGACCTCGAGATCCTCAAGAATACGCAGCCGACCTCGCTGGAGGCGATGCGGGAACAACTGCGGCCGCTCGGCCTGGGCGTCGGCGTGCCGCTGGGCTTTTCGAACGGCTACGCACTGGCCACGCGCGGCGATGCCGGTTTCAAGACCCTGTCCGAGCTGGCGCGGCAGCCCGGCTTGACGCTGGGACTGTCCCACGAATTCATCGGCCGCGGCGACGGCTGGCCGGGCCTGGCCGCGCGCTATGGCTTGCCGCAGACGCCGCGCGGCATCGATCACGGCATCGCCTATGAAGCCCTGCAGCAGAAGCAGGTCGACGTCATCGACATCTATTCGACCGATGCGAAGATTCGCCAGTATGGTCTGCGCGTGCTGGACGACGACCGCCGCTACTTCCCGCGTTACGACGCCGTGCTGCTGTACCGGCTCGACCTGCCGCAGCGCTCGCCGCGGGCCTGGCGCGCGCTGCAGGGGCTGGAGGGGCGCATCACGACCGATGCGATGATTGCGATGAATGCGCAGGCGGAGCTGGAGGGCCAGCCATTCACCCGGATCGCGCATGACTGGCTCGCAGGGGGCAGCGCGCAGCCCGGCATGCAGCGCGACGGGCTGCTACAGAAAACCTTCGGCAACGGGTTTGCACAACTGGCGCGCCAGCACCTGCTGCTGGTCTTGACCGCGGTGCTGCTCGGCTGCGTGGCCGGGGTGCCGCTGGGCGTTCTGGCTGCCCTGGCGCCGCGCCTGCGCCAGCCGGTGCTGGCCGTGGCCGGCATGCTGCAGACCGTGCCGTCGCTGGCGCTGCTGGCGATCCTGATCCCGCTGCTGGGCCGCATCGGCATGGTGCCGGCGCTGGTGGCGCTGTGCGCCTATGCCTTGCTGCCCATCGTGCGCAATACCTGTACCGGCCTGCTGCAGGTGCCCGTCGGCTTGCGCAATGCCGCGCTGGCGCTGGGCTTGACGCGGCGCCAGGCGCTGCTGAAGGTCGAGCTGCCGCTGGCGGCGCCGGTGATCCTGGCCGGCGTAAAAACCGCTGCCGTGATGAGCGTGGGGACGGCGACCATCGCCGCCTTCATCGGCGCCGGCGGCTTCGGCGAACGCATCACCACCGGGCTGGCCTTGAACGACAACGACATGCTGCTGGCGGGTGCGATTCCCGCGGCGTTGCTGGCTTTGCTGACGCAGGCTGGTTTCGAGTTGGCGGAACGTGTAATAGCCCGTCGCCGCTTACAGTGACTGCAGTTTGGAACGGGTAGCGGAAATCGCGCGGTGCAGGATGCGCTCGGCGTGGAAATCGTTCTCGCGCTGCGCCGCGATGTTGTGCAGGCTGCGCGTGTAGTTGTCGAGCCGCGAGCGCAGCCAGGCCCGGTAGACCATCCTCATGATCGGTTGGAAAAGCTGTTTCATGTCCGTGTCCTCGTCTTGAGGCCACATTGTCTGGCACGCCGGTTTATTGCATTTGTGATCACTCAATCGGGCGCGACAGTGCGCTGTCAACCGCTGGAAGGGTGCTCTTAAGCCTAAGTTAAGCCGAGGTAAGCATTTGTAAAGGACAACCCTGATCGGCGGGTGGAGACGTATATTGAAACCGTTGGATTCAAGTCTCCCCTCCCATCTCATTGGGTTCACCCACGGCGCCACTGGCCCCGTGGGTTTTTTCTTTTACGAACCAGCCAGCGCCGTCAGCGGCGCGCCGGTCACGCGGCAGATGCGCCAATCCGGCAGGATCTCGGCACCCATGGACTTGTAGAAATTGATTGCTGGCATATTCCAATCCAGCACAGACCACTCGAAGCGGCCGCACTGGCGCTCGACGGCGATGCGGGCCAGGTGCTTGAGCATGCGGCTGCCGTAGCCCTTGCCGCGGTGAACCTGGCGCACGTACAGGTCTTCCAAGTACAGGCCCTTCTTGGTCAGGAAGGTCGAGAAGTTATGGAAGAACAGGGCGAAGGTCACCACTTCGCCATCGGCCTCGCCGATGATCGCCTCGCAGGACGGCTTGGCGCCGAACAGGCCTTCGTGCAGCAGGTCTTCCGTCGCCACCACCATGTGTTCGAGCTTCTCGAACACGGCAAGCTCGACGATCATCGACATGATGTGCGTGACGTCGGCCGGGGTGGCGGGGCGGATGGTGAAAGTCTGTTCAGTGGTCATGGTGTTTCGAGAGGTGCGTCGAGCGCATCGGTCAGGTTGATGGTGGGTGCCTTGCGTTTAGGCGTGTACATGGCCCAGGCGACGCTGCCCAGGCAGACAGCCATCCCCAGCCATTCGACGAGGCCGGGGCGGTAGTGTTCGAGCTTGATCGACATGAGCACCGACAGCACCGGCGTGATGACGCCGATGTAGACGGCCTTGGCCGAGCCGATGCGGTTGATCAGCGTGAAATAGCAGATGAAGGCGACGACCGAGCCGAAGATGGCCAGGTGCAGCAGGCCCAATACATAAGGGGTCGTATGCGGCAGGATGAACTGCTGGCCGCTGGCCACGCACCACAGCGCGACCATGCAGGTGCCCCAGAACATCGACCAGCCGGTGGTCAAGATGAGGTTGGTCGATTGTTCGCGCACCTTGCCGACCACGATGCTGCCGGCCGCGCTGGCGATCGAGGCGCCGATGCCGAGCACCAGGCCCAGCAGGAAGTGACCCTGGCCACCCTGCGAAATGTCGTGCAGCGCAGCCTGGATCGAATGCCAGAACAGCAGCACCACGCCGGCGATCGCACCGACGCCGGCGGTCCAGGTCTTGCGCGGGATCGGCGTGCCGAACACGAGGCGCGACAGCAGCGGGGTCCAGAACACCATCAGCGCGAACAGCACGGCCACCAGGGCCGAGACCACGTATTGTTCGGAGTTGTAGGTACACACGTACGACAGGCCGAACGTGAAGAAACCTTGCAGCAAAGTCCACTTCTGCACGCGCCAGGGCAGGCGCAATTTGTCGCCGCGCGCCAGGCACCAGATGAACAGCGCGGCGGAGGCCAGCGCGAAGCGGTAGACCACCGAGACGGCGGGCGGAATCTCGCCGAGCTGCAGGGTGATGGCCCAGAAAGTGGAACCCCAGATCAGGGACGCGATGGTGAAGAGGACGTAGGATGGCATCCGGAAAGTATACGTGCTTTCCGGGTTTCATTGGTGCAGCAGCAGCGAAACTGTCGTCAGTGCGTCACGCGCGTGTTGTAGCCGTTGCTCAGCAAGCGCACGCGCTCGCCGGGGCGGAACATCTCGTCGGCCGGCTGGGTGACGGCGCGCAGTTCGCCGCTGTCGAGTTTCACGGTGATCTCGAAGCCGGCGCGGTTGCTGGCATTGCGCTCGACGCGTTGGCCGATCAGGCCGCCGGCCACGGCGCCGATCAGACCGGTGGCGATGGCACCCTTGCCGCCGCCGGCCTCGGAGCCGGCCAGCCCGCCCAGCGCCGCGCCGGACATGGTGCCGACGCCGGATTCCGGGCTGGCGATGGTGACATTGCGTACGGACTCCACGGTGCCCATGCGCACCACCTGTTCGTTCATGGTCTGGTAGCTGTTGTACACGCTGCCCGATTCGGGCGGGGTGGCACAGCCGGCCAGGATGCCGGCAAGGGCCAGGGCGGCGACTGTTCTCATGGTGGGCTCCTCATGCGGTAGGCGGGCGGCGCTGATCCAGTGCTGATTCGCAGCGACCTGCTTAGCCTACTCTTTTCATGAAAAGCGGGGCGGACCGCTCAATAAGCCAGGTGGAAGCGGCGGTACAGGAAGCCCAGCACGAACAGCGGGCCGATCAGCAGGAAGCGCAGGTCGTCGAAGAAAGACGGCTTCTTGCCTTCGATCTTGTGGCCGATGAACTGGCCGATCCAGGCCACCACGAAGATCGCGATCGACAGCGGCAGCACCGTCATCGGCGGCATCAGGGCCAGCACCGCCAGCATCAGGGCGCTCATCAAGAGCATGCCGAAGGCGAAAGGGCGCGACAGCTTGAAGTAATAGACCAGCGCCGCCAGGCAGGCGACGACGGCGATGGCGGGATGGATGCTCCACAGGATGCCCAGCAGCGTGAACACGATCACCGGCACGCACACGAAATGGATCAGCTCATTGGTCGGGTTGCGATGGCTTTCGCTGTACTGTTCCAGCAGGGTGTCGATGATGCGCATCTCTGGTCTCCTTGGTCTTATGGTGACATGGTAGCAGCCGCCGCGGCTGCCGTGATGGTTTCCATTGCCGCCAGCGGCAGCGCATTGGCCAGCACCGGTGGCGTCGCGCGCAAATGCATGTAAGGGTGTTTCGCGAACACCTCGGACACCCATTCGACGAACACGCGCACCTTGGCCGACAGGTGCCGGTTCTGCGGATACACCACGTGCACCGGCAGCGGATCGCTGGTCCAGTCGGGCAGCAGCTGCACCATGCGGCCGGCCGCCACGTGCTCGGTCAGCAGGTAGTCGGTCATCTGGATCACACCCAGGCCGGCCAGGCCCGCGTGCACGTAGGCGTTCGAATCGTTCAGCGCGATCACGCCGCGCATGGCGATGTCGATGCGCTCCTCGCCGCGGCGGAAATCCCAGTCGTAGATCTTGCCGGTCTTGGCCGAAAAATAGTTCACGCAGCGGTGGCGTTCGAGATCGCGCGGGTGCTTGGGCACGCCGTACTTGTCGAGGTAGGCGGGCGACGCCGCGGTCAGGAAGTTGACCACGCCGACCCGGCGCGCGATCAGGTTGCCGTCCACCAGGTCGCCGCCGCGGATCGCGCAGTCGACGCCTTCCTCGACCAGGTCGACCGGACGGTCGGTGCTACCCAGTTCCATCATGATGTCCGGATAGCGCTCGAAGAAGTCGGGCAGCGCCGGGATCAACACTTCGCTGGCCAGGCCGGTCGGCATGTCCACGCGCAGGCGTCCGCTCGGCGACAGGCGCGTGCGCGACAGCGATTCCTCGGCGTCGCGCACGTCCGACAGGATACGCACGCAGCGTTCGTAATAGGCGGCGCCGTCGGTGGTGACCGTCACCAGGCGCGTGGTCCGGTGCAGCAGCTTGGTCGACAGCGCCGTCTCCAGCGACTGCACCAGGGTCGATACCGTGGCCTTCGGCATCTGCAGGGTTTCGGCCGCGCGCGTGAAGCTGCCGGCGTCGACCACTTGCACGAAGACTTCCATGGCTTGCAGCTTATTGTTCATTTGGATTGTTCAGGGATCTGAATAATGGATTCGCGATTGCGGTATTTATCAGATTCTAGTTCATGTCTATAGTGTCGGCACGGTCACTGATAAAAGTGCCATCCGAGAAGGGGAACAGGTCATGAAACGAATCGATGAAATCTTTGCCAGCCTGGCGTTCGCACTGAGTGTAACGTTGATGGCCGGCGTGCTCGGCACCGGCGTCTACGCCAATGCCGCCGCCAGCGAAGCCGTCGGCTACTCGGCCCTGTTGCACGCGATGGCCAGCAAAGGAGCGCAGCAATGAATGCCGCTGTTCTGAACAATGAGCAGGTAGCGGAAGACCAGCACGAGCTGGTGGTGAAGGATATCGAGGTCGGCGGCTTCGAAGGCCCGCTGGCGGGTCGCCTGTATCGCGCGGCCGTGGACGGCAAGCGCGACATCCTGATCGTGTTCTTCCACGGCGGCGGCTTCGACGAGGGCGACCTCGACGAGTCCGACAGCTTCCTGCGCCGCCTCGCCGACGCGAGCGGCTACCCGGTGGTGCTATCTTCGACCTACACACTGGCCCCTGTCAAACCCTTCCCGGCGGCGGCCGAGGATGCGCACGCGGTGGTCAACTGGGCCAAGAAGAACAAGACCAAGCTCGGCTGGACCGGCAAGCGCCTGATCGTGGCTGGCATCGAGGCTGGCGGCAACCTGGCGGCGGTGGCGGCGATGATGTCGCGCGACCGCAGCGGCCCGGCATTGACCGGCCAGATCCTGATCATGCCGATGCTCGACACCGGCCTGTCGAGCTGCTCGATGCGCGAAATGCCGACCTGCCCGGACAAGGCCAGGGTGTTCGACGAATGCGCGGCCGCCTACCGCGGCTATCTGCCGCACGCCGCCGATCGTAGCCACCCATATGCCTCGCCGCTGCAGTCGAGCCGATTGAAGAACCTGCCGCCGGCATTGATTTTGTCGGCCGACGACGACCCGCTGCGCGACGAGGCCGAAGCCTACGGCGCGAAGCTGATCAACGCGGGGGTGAAGACCACGGTGCGGCGGATGGCACCCGCGCGCATCGAGGAACCGAACGCCCGTAACGAATGTGCCTGTACCGGGCATGCCTTGCACGAAATTGCCAATTTCATCGCTGGGCTCGAATCCGACAACGCCCCGCCCGGCAGCTGATCCGTCACGGATCATCCGGCTGGAACGTCTGGCCGGTAGCGCTTAGAAGTACCTGAAACCAGAACAACGTGTCCGTTTTCGGACACGCAGGCCCCGTTTTTTCCTGTGTTTCCGTCTGCATCCCGCATGCATGACCGGAAGAGACCGCTTTCGCCTAATTATTAATAGGTTTTCAAGATCGGAGGGCTCATCCATGAAATCCATTCATCAATTACGTACTGCCGTGCGACCGCTTGTGCTGGCGCTCGGTGCTGCCGGCGTCGCGCTCGCCATCGCCGGCTGTTCGGATGCCACCGGCAAGGCCGCCGAAGCCCAGACCCAGACCCAGGCGCAGGCCGGGCCGCCGGTGTCGGCCGCCGTCGTGGTCGAGAAGCCGATTGCCGACACCCAGGAATTCTCGGGTCGTCTGGAAGCCGTCGAACATGTCGAGATCCGCCCGCGCGTATCCGGCTTCATCACCGCCGTCAACTTCAAGCCCGGCGCCACGGTCAGGAAGGGCGATGTGCTGTTCGTGATCGATCCGCGCCCCTTCCAGGCCGAGGCCGAACGCGCCGACGCTGCCGCCAAGGCCGCCCGTGCGAAAGCCGAGCTGGCGAAGCTGGAACTGGGCCGCGCCGAGCGCCTGCTGGGCGACAAGGCCATCGCCCAGCGCGAATACGATGCCAGCGCCTCCGCGCAGAAGGAACTGGAAGCGAACGCACGCGCCGCCCAGGCCCAGTACGAAACCGCGAAGCTGAACCTGGCCTATACCCGCGTCGTCTCGCCGATCGACGGCCGCGTCTCGAAAGCCGAGATCACGCTGGGCAACCTGGTCGACGCTTCCAGCCTGCTGACTTCCGTGGTCTCGACGGACCGCATCTACGCCAGCTTCGACGGCGACGAAGAAACCTATCTGCGCGTGCGCTCGCAAGCCCACAGCGGCCAGCCGGTCATGGTGAAGGTCGGCCTGGCCAACGAGGAGGGCTTCCCGCACGAGGGCAAGCTGGAATTCGTCGACAACCAGCTCGACACCCGCGCCGGCAGCGTGCGCATGCGCGCCACCTTCGCCAACAAGGATGACGTGATGGCGCCGGGCCTGTTCGCCCGCGTGCAGATCGGCGGCGGCGTCGAGAAGCCGGCGCTGCTGATCAGCGACCGCGCGGTCGGCACCGACCAGAGCCACAAGTTCGTGTTCGTGGTCGGCAAGGATGGCAAGGCCGAATACCGCGAAGTGAAGCTGGGTCCGGTGGTGGACGGCCTGCGCGTGGTGAAGAACGGCCTGAAGCCGGGCGAAAAGATCGTCGTCAATGGCCTGCAGCGCGTGCGTCCGGGTTCGCCGATCACCGCGCAGACCGTGCCGATGGTGGCGAACCTCGGTGGGGCCAACGGCGCCGGCAAGGCTGCGAAGGACGGGCAGCTGGCCATGGCAGACGCAAAATAAGAAGGAACCAATCACATGAACATCTCACGCTTTTTTGTCGACAAGCCGATCTTCGCGGCGGTGTTGTCGGTCATCGTCTTCGTGGCCGGCCTCATCTCGATCTTCCAGCTGCCGATTTCCGAGTACCCGGAAGTGGTGCCGCCGTCCGTGGTGGTGCGCGCCCAGTATCCTGGCGCGAACCCGAAGGTGATCGCGGAAACCGTCGCCACCCCGATCGAACAGGAGATCAACGGCGTCGAGGACATGCTCTACATGACCTCGCAGAACACCTCGGATGGCGCGCTGCAGCTGACCGTGACCTTCAAGATCGGCACCAACGTCGAGCAGGCCGAGACGGCCGTGCAGAACCGCGTCCAGCGCGCGCTGCCGCGCCTGCCGGAAGAGGTGCGCCAGATCGGTGTCACCACGGTCAAGAGCTCGCCCAACATCACGATGGTGGTGCACCTGAATTCGCCGGACGGCCGCTATGACGACCTGTACCTGCGCAACTACGCGACCCTGAACGTCAAGGACCAGCTGGCGCGCATCACCGGCATGGGCGACGTCCAGCTGTTCGGTTCGGGCGACTACGCGATGCGCGTCTGGCTCGATCCGCAGAAGGTCGCCGCGCGCAACCTGACCGCGAGCGACATCGTGAACGCGATCCGCGAGCAGAACGTGCAGGTCGCGGCCGGCGTGGTCGGCCAGGGTCCGACCAAGGGCGCCGACTTCCAGCTGACCGTGAATACCCAGGGCCGCCTGCAGTCGGAAGAGGAGTTCGGCAACATCGTCGTGAAGACCAGCCCGGATGGCGCCACCACCTTGCTGAAAGATGTGGCGCGCCTGGAGATGGGCTCGAACTCGTATGCCCTGCGTTCGCTGCTCGACAATAAGTCTGCCGTGGCGATCCCGATCTTCCAGTCGCCGACCGCCAACGCGCTGCAGCTGTCGCTAGATGTGCGCAACAAGATGGAAGAGCTGTCGAAGGACTTCCCGCAGGGGATGAGCTACAGCATCGTGTACGACCCGACCCAGTTCGTGCGCGAATCGATCGACTCCGTGGTCCACACCCTGATCGAAGCGGTGGTGCTGGTGGCGCTGGTCGTGATCGTGTTCCTGCAGACCTGGCGCGCCTCCGTCATTCCGCTGCTGGCGGTGCCGGTGTCGGTGGTCGGTACCTTTGCCGTGATGCTGGCCTTCGGCTTCTCGATCAATACGCTCTCGCTGTTCGGCCTGGTGCTGGCGATCGGTATCGTGGTCGACGATGCCATCGTGGTGGTGGAAAACGTCGAGCGCAATATCGAGAACGGCCTGAGCCCGCACGACGCCACCGTGCAGGCCATGAAAGAGGTGTCCGGTCCGATCATCGCGATCGCCCTGGTGCTGTGCGCCGTGTTCGTGCCGATCGCCTTCGTGTCGGGCCTGACCGGCCAGTTCTACCGCCAGTTCGCGCTGACAATCGCGATTTCGACCGTGATCTCGGCCTTCCTGTCGCTGACCCTGGCCCCGGCCCTGTCGGCGGTGCTGCTGCAGCCGCATGGCGCCAAGAAGGATGTGCTGACGCGCGGCATGGATGCCGTGTTCGGCCGCTTCTTCAAAGGCTTCAACCGCTTCTTCCACCGTTCCTCGCATGCCTATGAAGGCGGCGTGAAGGCCGTCCTGAAGCGCAAGAGCGCCTCGCTGGGTGTGTATGCGCTGCTCGCGATCGCCGGTATCTTCATGTTCAAGGCGGTGCCGCCGGGCTTCGTGCCGGCACAGGACAAGGCTTACCTGATCGGCTTTGCGCAGCTGCCCGACGCCGCCTCGCTGGACCGCACCGATGAGGTGATCCGCAAGATGTCGGACGTGGCCAGGCAGATCCCGGGTGTGGAATCCTCGGTCGCCTTCCCGGGCCTGTCGATCAACGGCTTCACCAATGCGCCGAACGCCGGCATCGTGTTCGTCACCCTGAAACCCTTCGACGAGCGCAAGGGCAAGACCCAGAGCGCCGACGCCATCGCCGCGGAGGTCAACAAGCGCATGGGCGTCATCGAAGATGCCTTCGTGATGGTGCTGCCGCCGCCGCCGGTGAACGGCCTGGGCACCACGGGCGGCTTCAAGATGATGATCGAAGACCGCGGCAACCTCGGTTACGATGAGCTGAACAAGGCGGTGCAGGCCTTCATGGCGAAGGCGGCCACCGACAAGCGCCTGGCCGGCGTGTTCTCGGGCTACCAGATCAACGTGCCGCAGCTGTTCGCCGACGTCGACCGCGTGAAGGCCAAGCAGCTGGGCGTGTCGCTGGCCGAGATCAACCAGACCTTGCAGATCAACCTCGGCTCGCTGTACGTGAACGACTTCAACCAGTTCGGCCGTACCTACCAGGTGCGGGTGCAGGCCGACGCGCCGTTCCGTTCGCAGCGCGAGCAGATCGCCCAGCTGAAGGTCCGCTCCGGCACCGGCGAGATGATTCCGCTGTCCTCGATCATGCAGGTCAAGGACACCTACGGCCCGGACCGCGTGCAGCGCTACAACAACTACGTCGCCGCCGAGATGAACGGCGGCCCGGCACCGGGCGTGTCTTCGGGCCAGGCCCAGGCCGCGATGGAGGAGATCGCCCGCGAAGTGCTGCCGAAGGGGATCGCCTACGAATGGACCGATCTGACCTACCAGGACATCCTGGCCGGTAACACCATGATCTACGTGTTCCCGCTGTGCGTGCTGCTGGTGTTCCTGGTGCTGGCCGCGCAGTACGAAAGCTGGACGCTGCCGCTGGCCGTGATCCTGATCGTGCCGATGTCGATCCTGTGCGCGCTGACCGGCGTGAAGCTGACCGGCGGCGACAACAACGTGTTCACCCAGATCGCCCTGTTCGTGCTGGTCGGCCTGGCCTCGAAGAACGCGATCCTGATCGTGGAGTTCGCGGTGGAGCTGGAACAGCATGGCCGCAGCGTCGTCGCCGCCGCGCTGGAAGCTTGCCGCCTGCGTCTGCGTCCGATCCTGATGACCTCGATCGCTTTCATCATGGGCGTGCTGCCGCTGGTGTTCTCGCACGGCGCCGGCGCCGAGATGCGCCACGCGATGGGTGTGGCGGTGTTTGCCGGCATGCTGGGCGTGACTTTCTTCGGCTTGTTCCTGACGCCGGTGTTCTACGTCCTGCTGCGGTCCCTGGCACTGCGCCTCGGCAAACCGGTCATCCATGGCGTACCGGTCACGGGCCTCGGTGGCGAATTCGAAGGAGCTAGAAAATGAGTGTAACGATGATCGATCCGGTTCACCCGACGCCGCAGGCCGAGCAGGCCTGGGATCGGGCTCTCGATGAAGCGCTGGCGCGGCCGAAGCGCCGCACGGTGGCGCAGCCGCTGGTGAAGACCGTGGCGAAGTTCGCGCCGCGCTTCGCCACCGTGCTGGCGGCCCTGTTGCTGAGCGCCTGCGCGGCGCCTGCCTTCCACCAGCCTTCGGTAGCGACGCCGGCGGCGTTCAAGGAGGCTTTGGTGGCCCCCGCTGCATCGCCTGAAGCGGTGCGCAGCGCTGCCGACGGCAGTACCTGGAAGATCGCGCAGCCGGCCGAAGCCCAGCCGCGTGGCGAATGGTGGAAGGCGTTCAAGGACTCCCGACTCGACAGCCTGATTGCCCAGGCCACGGCCAGCAACCAGAACCTGTCGGTGGCGGCGGCGCGCGTGAAGCAGGCGCGGGCCATTGCCGGCATCGCCGAAGCGGACCGCGTCCCGCAGGTCGGGGTCGGTGTCGGCGCCCAGCGGGCACGCCTGTCGCCGTTGGAAGCCAACGTGGCGCCGGGCACGGCGATCGCGCCGGCCACCAGCTACCGCGCATCCCTGAGCGCCAGTTATGAACTGGATCTGTTTGGCCGCGTGTCGAGCAATGTGGCAGCGGCGCGCGGCGATGCGCTTGCTACCGAGGCGACCTTCCGTTCGGTACTGCTGTCGCTGCAGGCCGACGTCGCCCAGACCTATTTCCGGCTGCGCGCGCTGGACGCCGAAATCGCGACCGTGAACCAGACCGTGCGTCTGCGCGAGGAGAGCGTGCGCGTCACCGGCCGCCGCTTCGAGCTGGGCGACATCGGCGAGTTCGATCTGTCGCGGGCGAAAACGGAACTGTCGACCGCGCGCGCCGAGGCCATCGGCCTGCAGCGCCAGCGCGCCACCGCGGAACATGCGCTGGCGGTGCTGCTCGGCCAGCCGGCCTCGAACTTCGGCACCGTCAGCGATCCGCTGGAAGCCACTGTCAGCCTGCCGCTGATCCCGGCCGGGCTGCCATCGAGTCTGCTGGAGCGCCGCCCCGACATCGCCGGCGCCCAGCGCGCGATGGAAGCGGCCAATGCGCGCATCGGCGTGGCCCGTAGCGCGATGTTCCCGGCATTGAGCATCGGTGCCGACGGCGGCGGCGTGGCCGGCACCTTCGGCGACGTGTTCAAGTGGAGCAGCCGTTCCTGGCTGCTGGGCGCGACGCTGGCGATGCCGCTGATCGACGGCGGCCGTAATCGCAGCAACGTGGTGCGCAGCGAGGCCGCGCTGGAAGAGGCAGTGGGCAGCTACCGCCAGAGTGTGCTGGTGGCGTTTGCCGAAGTCGAGGACAAGCTGGCCGGCCTGCGCGTGCTGGCGGGGCAGGGGGCGGAGATCGAGCAGGCCCTGGCTGCCGCGCGGCGCTCGGCCGACCTGGCCCAGAAGCTGTACGATGCCGGCCGCTCCGGCTACCTGGAGCTGCTGGACGCGCAGCGCAACCTGGAGGCGGTGGAGCGCAGCGCGGTCCAGCTGCGCGGCGACCGTGCGATCACGACCGTGGCCCTGATTCGTGCGCTGGGTGGCGGTTGGGATGCGGCGCCTGGTGCGGCTCCGGCTCCGGCTCCTACGGCTGCGGTGGCGCTGGCGCTGGCGAGCAAGTGAATGAGGTAAGTAGGTAGTTTCGGTGTAAGCCCTTTGCGGCGGCATGTGCGAGCGTGCCGCCGTTTTTTTCGTTGACGTTGATACGTCATTCCCGCGTAGGCGGGAATCCAAGCTGAAGCACCGAAGTCGTTAAGTCGAGAGCGTCGCTACATATCGGATATGGCTATAATCGGCACATGCCCAGTTCCACTCCCGAGTCGACTTCTCTTCTCACCGGCCTCGCGCCAGTCATCGCGCCTGATACACGCATCCTGATCCTGGGCAGCTTCCCCGGTGCGCAATCGCTGGCTGCGCAGCAGTACTATGCGCACCCACGGAATCAATTCTGGAAGCTGGTCGGCGCGCTGGTCGAGGAAGACCTCTACGGCATGCCTTACAACGAACGGCTGCCGCGCCTGCTCGCGCACCGCTTCGGCCTGTGGGACGTGCTCGCCGCCTGCGAGCGCGAGGGCAGCCTCGATTCCGCGATCCGCAAGCCGGCCGCCAACGATTTCGACCGCCTGCGTCACCTGTGTCCGGAACTGGAAACGGTTGGCTTCAACGGCCAGGCGTCCGGCAAGTTTGCGCCGCAGTTCGCGCAGGCTGGTTATCGCACGGTGGTGCTGCCTTCATCTTCGCCGGCGCACATGGCGATGAGTTTCGAGCAGAAGCTGGCCGTGTGGCGCAAGCTGGTCGACGCCAGCTTGGACACCGGCAGCACGGCCCAGTTATTCTGAGGTAATTGTGCAGCGCAAAAAGAACCGTGCTACACTGCGTGATCGGTCAGGTCTCGATGGTCCTGCCGTTCCCCGCCAAAGGCACGCGACGCACCAGGTGTAAATGCTGCGCGCGAGTATGCCGGATGGGGATGTCATTCCACATACGTTGGTCGGTTTACACGATGGAGGCACCTGGCAGATAGCCTGGGCGTCCGGGCTCCGCACCTTGCAGATAGCAGGGGCTGGAGCGGCGATTAAGGCATTGGCGTCACATTGAAACGAAGCCCGCAGTGAGCGGGCTTTTTTTTCACCATCCTACCGAACTGGAGTATGCAGATGGCAAAAGAAGAACTGATCGAAATGAATGGCATTGTTTCCGAGGTCCTGCCGGACTCGCGTTTTCGCGTGGATTGCGAAAACGGCCACAAGCTGATCGCTTACACCGCGGGCAAGATGAAGAAGAACCACATCCGTATCCTGGCCGGCGACCAGGTCAGCCTGGAACTGTCGCCCTACGACCTGAGCAAGGGCCGCATCATCTTCCGTCACATCGAAAAGCGCGGCGCACCTGCGCCCCGTTCGAACTTCCGCGGCCGCCGCTGACAGTCTCCGTCGCGCCAGCCCTTTTTTTCTGGCGCAACGTCCCCATATTGCTTCTATCCCCCAATCTCCACACGGCTCGACACTGCAGCCGGAGCCGTTTTTCCCGACTTCGACCCTGTCAACCGCCCCAGGCGCTGCGTCAGCATTGCCTGGGTTTTGGACATTGGCGTTAACGAATGAATGAAAAGGACACGAGATGAAAGAAGAGCTGATTGAAATGCATGGCAAGGTTACCGAAGTGCTGCCGGAAATGCGCTTCCGCGTGGACCTCGAGAACGGTCACCAGCTGGTCGCCTACACCTCCGGCCGCATGAAGCGGAACCATATCCGCATCATCGCCGGCGACCGCGTCACGCTGGAGATGTCGCCGTACGACCTGAACAAGGGGCGGATCACTTTCCGCCACCTGGACAAGCACGGCATGCCGAAGCCGGCGCCGCGTCCGCGCCGCCACTAAGAGCGCCTGAAGCGCTGCGCGTTCAGCGCATGCCGAGCTGGCGCAGGTGGGCCAGCTTGGCTTTATACAGGCTGCGCGTGTCCTGGCGCGTGCTGGTGTCGGCAGCCAGCGCCAGCTGCTCGCGTGCCTCGTCGGTCTCGCCGAGGCGCAGCAGGGTGGCCGCCAGCCAGAAATGGAATTCGTCGTAGTAGGGCGCGCGCTTCACTTCGCGCTCGAACAGCTTGCGCGCTTCCTGATAATCCCCGTTACGGTAGGCCGTCACGCCCTTGTCGAAGTAGTGGAAGGGCGGGATCGGCTCGATCCGGGCGACGCGCTGCGCGACCTCCTTCGCCTCCTCGGTTTTACCCAGCGTCAGCAGGACCGGCTGGAGATTGCGCAGCGCTGCGGCGTTCTCCGGTTCGCGCGTCAGCGCGGTGCGAAAGGCCCGCTCGGCCATGGCCAGATTGCCATGGCGTTCATAGATTACCCCCAAGGTGTTATACGCCAGCGCCGTGCGCGGATTGCTGCGCGTGGCTGCGCGCGCCCACCAGTAGGCATCGTCGAGCTTGCCCTGCACCAGGGCTTCGGCGGCGCGGTTGTTCTGGTACATCATGACGATGTCTTCTTCTTCCAGCGGCTGCGTATAACGCCTGTCGGCGCGCTGGTCGGGCAGGAAGTCGACCACCAGCGCGCGTTCCGGATCCGAACCGGACAAGAGATCGGGCAGGCGATACGCCAGCACCAGGTTGACGTGGCCGCTGAGCAGGTACAGGTCGCCGCTGCGGCTCCAGCTTTCGTCCAGCAGGACGTTCTGGTAGCGCACCGTCATGCCGAGTTCCTTGGCGAAGGCCGCCGTCATGATCACCAGCGACATGCAGTTGCCGGCACGGTCGCGGTAGGTCTCGGCGGCGTTGCGGGTGTAGGTGGCGTCGTAGTCGAGTTTCAGGCCGTTCCTGCTGCCGTTGTACAGGGCCTCGAGCAGGCCATGTTCCTTGCCGCGCGTGCGCAGCGTGCTCTGGAAGGCCGGGCTGTGCAGGTATTCGCGCATCGCCGGACTGAGGGTGAACACATCGCTGGTATCGACCGGCTTCGATGGTGGGCCGAAGGCGGCGTCGCTGTACAGGTCGGGGGTGGCGGGCAGTTGCGGTGTGCCGGCGCAGCCGCCCAGCAGTACCAGCAGGATCGCTACGAGGTGTCTCATCTGCTCCTCCGTCAGCCGCTCGACTTTTTTCTTTCAGTATCGGCCTGTGCGGGGGAGATGTAAAGACACGTTCGCGGGGAGGTTCAGTCCTCGTCGTGGAAGGCTTCGTGCAGTTCGTCGAGCAGTTCGGCGGTTTCTTCGTCCGACAGGCCGAGGTAGGCGCAGGCGCGCGCGCCGCCCTTGTTCCATTCGAGGGATTCGCCGTGGCCCTGGTATTTGCAGATCGCGCTTTCGGCCAGCAGCGACAGCGCCACCAGCGAGCGCAGCGGCCCCGCGGTATTGGCGTCGTCCAGCACGGCGTAGTCGTGGTGGTGCAGGATGGCCCAGGCGACGTGGTCGGACAGGCCCCAGTTACGCGCCAGCAGGCAGCCGATCGCCGCGTGCGAGGTCGCGTGGCGTTCTTCTTCCAGCGCCGTGAACGGCCGCTCGGCGTCGAGCGAGGCGGCGGCATGGGTGGCGGCGTAATCGGCGAAGCGCTCCATCAGCAGCGGTACGCCGGTGTCGCAGAACAGGCCGAAAGTGTGGGCCACGTCGGCCTCGCCGATGCGCATGCGGCGCGACAGGAAGACCATCGCCTGCGCGCGGCGCGTCGAGATGTCCCAGAAGCTGGCCAGGGCCGCGCTGTTGGCCGGAATCGCCTGGCGCGCCAGCAGGCCGGTCATCAGGGATGCCACCTGGTTAATGCCGAGGAAGAGGATCGCCTGTTCGATCGACTTGGCCTTGCGGCGTCCACCGTAGACGGCCGAGTTGGCGAGTTTCAGCAGCGCGCCCGACATGCCGACGTCGCTGGCGACGATGCGGCCGATGGCGTCAAGGCTCGGATCGGGCGACGACAGTTCGCGCTGCAGGTCCGCCAGCAGACTGGGACGGGGCGGGATGCGGATCGACTTGATCAGGGTGTCGACAAAATCCTCGGCGGCGCTCGGACGCGCCAGGGCGGATGCAGTACTCATGGCAGGGGAGGGGGGAACAATGCTGCACGGAAAGATGTGCAAAGCTCGTCACTATAAACGAGTGCAGCCCAAGTTGCACCAAAGTATTGATTTTGTGTAGTAAATCGGACAGTTATCCTTGTCACATGTACCGCTGTCCGTGCGACTCGCCGGACGCAACCGTTATAAGATTGTTACATGTCTTCTACCATTCTTGCCGGTATCGATTTCCTTGCTCCTTCGCACCTGGTGGCGCGCCAGCTGATCGGCGTGACCGTGCTGTTCGACGGCGTCGGCGGCCGCATCGTCGAAACCGAAGCCTATGACGGCGAGGATCCGGCCTCGCACAGTTATTCCGGGCTCACCGAGCGCAATTTCGCCATGTTCGGCCCGCCCGCCCATGCCTATGTCTACCGTTCCTACGGCATCCACTGGTGCCTGAACTTCGTCTGCCGGGAAGAGGGACATGGCGCCGGGGTGCTGATCCGCGCGCTCGAACCGGTGACCGGGCTGGCGCAGATGCGCGAACGGCGCGGCACCACCGATGAATGGCTGCTGTGTTCCGGGCCGGGCAAGCTGACCCAGGCACTGGGGGTGACGCGGGCGCAGAACGGCACTTCGCTGGCGCAGCCGCCGTTCGAGCTGGCCGCTGCGCCGGCGGGCATCGAGGTGGTGAGCGGCCCCCGTATCGGTATCTCGAAGGCGATCGACGTACCGTGGCGCTTCGGCCTGAAGGGTTCGCGTTACGTCAGCAAACCCTTCCGCTGAGCGCCAGGCACCAGGGTTTACTTCTTGTAGATGCCGGCTTCGAGGGTGACGTCGCCGACCTTGTAGATATATGAGGTCTTGGCCTCGACCTTGCCGCTGGCCGGGTTCTTGAACTTGTAGTCGACCCAGCCCTTGCCCTTGGTCTTGGCGACATCGAGGATCTCGCGGCGGAACAGCTTGCCGTCGACGTCCGGCACGTCCAGCAGATCCTTGCCGACCATGGCCGGGTTGACCGGATTGGCCAGCACGACGCCCTTGTTGTCGCGCATGACCAGGTAGAGCGGGCCTTGCACGTATTCCGGATCCTTGGCATTGATCTGCTTGATCATTTCTTCCTTGCCCTTCGCCTTCATGAAGGCGGCGCCTTTTTCGACCAGGGCGATCGCATCTTTCTCGCTGGGTTCATTGGCAAAGGCAAAGCTGCAGACACTGGCCGCGGCGATCAGCAGGACGGTATGCCGGAAGCGATTCATAGTTTCCTCCAAAAAATTATTGACCAGAGGAACTGTACCGTCGTGTTGACGTGAGCTCTTGTGCGAACGCAAAGCCGCGCTGGTCTGCGACCGCGCAAGCAACAATTCGTGAGTATTGCTTTTCGGCCTCTAAAGTTGCGTGGTCGCAATTTTGGGCTTCTTCGTGGTCTTACCATGCTTTTTGTTTCCCAGCGGGAAGGACTTCCGTGCGAAACAAGTCTTCGCCTCTCTCTTGCGGGCATTCCCCCGCGCTTCCACTCACGTGAACATGAGGTAACCATGTATAAGATTGCAATAATCGGATTGGGCCCGCGCGGCCTGTCCGTGTTCGATCGCATCATTGCTTATGCCAGGAATGATGCGAGCGCCACCCCGCTCGCGCTGTACGTCTTCGATGGCAAGGAGTTCGGCCCGGGCTGCCACACCACCGACCAGGGTTCGCACCTGCTGGTGAATACGGTGGCGTGTCAGATGACCCAGTTTTCCGACGATACGGTGCGCGGTGGCGGCCCGCTGTTGTATGGCCCCTCGTTCGCCGACTGGTTGAGCAGCAAGAGCGGCAGTGCGCCCGGCGCGCAGGCCGGCCATGTCGACATCGACCGCAACGGCTACTACTCGCGCGCCCTGTTCGGCGACTACCTGCGCTGGTGCTTCGAGTACGTGAAAAAGCTGGCGCCGCCGCACGTGACGATCTACCTGCACAACTTCTCCACGGTCGAAGACCTGGAGTACAAGGACGACGGCTGGCAGGTGTCCTATGACGGCCAGGCCTATCCGGCCGACTTCGTGTTCCTGACCACCGGCCACGCGCGCAAGATCCCGACCGAGTCCGAACGCGAGCTGACGCGCAAGGTGGACGCCGGGCGCGAACGCAATCCGCGCCTGCAACTGGTGCTGGAGCCTTACCCGATCCGCAACGCGGTGTCGGGCGTGACCGAGCGCGACACGGTCGCGATCGAAGGCATGGGCCTGACCACCTGCGATCTGGTGGCCCAGCTGACCACCGCACGCGGCGGTGTCTTCGAATCCTGCGGCAAGATGGAGCCGGCCGGGCGCCTGCGCTACCGGCCCTCCGGCAAGGAGCCGCGCATCCTGCTGTATGCGCGTTCCGGGCTGCCGCTCACGGCGCGCGCAGTCAACCAGAAGGGCGTGTTCGGCCAGTACAAGGCGAAGTTCCTGACCCTCGCCAAGGTCGAAGAGCTGCGCGCCACCACTCCCGGCGGCCAGCTCGATTTCCAGCAGCAGATCATGCCGCTGCTGTGGTGCGACATGCAGTTCTCGTATTACTTCTCCTACCTGCACCAGCGCCACGACAGGCTCACCGCCCTGGTCTTCAGCAACGAGTTCCTGGCGGCGGAAAGCTTTGATGCGCGTCAGGCCCTGATCGACAAGTACGTGCCGCGCCGCGACCAGCTGTCCTGGGACGCCATGGTCCATCCGATCCCGGCGCGCGCGCTGCAGAGCCGGCGCCAGTACGACGACTGGCTGCGCGGCTTCATGTGGCGCGACTTCGAGCAGGCCCTGCTCGGCAACCTGAACAGCCCGGTGAAGTCGGCCTGCGACGTCCTGCGCGACGTGCGCGACGTGATCCGCAGCGCGATCGACTTTGCCGGCCTGACCGAGCAGTCGCACCGCTGGGTGCTGTCCGAATTCCTGCCGATCATGAACCGGCTCGCGGTCGGTCCGCCGAAGGAGCGTATCGCCCAGTGGCTGGCGCTGATCGACGCCGGCGTGGTGCGCGCCGACTTCGGCCCCGGTGCGCGCGCGGTGTACGACGAACAGGCCGCCAGCTTCGTGGTGCAAAGCCACTGGAGCGGCGAGAGCGAGCAGGCCAATGTGCTGGTGCGCGCCCGCGCGTCGCTGCCCGGTCCGCTGGAAGACAAGTCGCCGCTGATGCGCAAGATGGTCAAGCGCGGCATCGTCAAGCCCTTCATGAACGGCAGCTTCCATCCGGGCGGAATCGCGGTCGACCGCAGCATGAACGTGGTGGGTGCGGACGGCGCCGTGCAGGAATCGCTGTGGGCGCTCGGCACCCTGGTCGAAGGCTGCAAGTTCTACACCTTCGTGCTGCCGCGGCCGGGCGCGAATTCGACCAGCATGGTCGATGCCGGCCGCGCCGTCGGACGCATGATGGACGTGATCGCCCGGCGCAACGCGCACCGCGATGCGGCGCCGATCGTGGACGAGCCGCCCGGTGCCGTCGAAGCGCTCAGCGCCGTGGAACCGGTGGCGGCCTGCGCGATCGACGCCTGGCCGCAGCAGGGCATCGCCCGCTTGCCGGCGAACGACCTCGCGGCCTGAGCCGATGAAAGCCTGGTGCAATTCTGCCGCCGGGTCCATTCCGGGCCTGTGCGGCATGGCGGCGACGCTGACCGGCGTCGGCATCGCACGCTTTGCCTACGTGGCGATCCTGCCGGTGCTGGTGCAGCAGGGCTGGTTCGGCCGCGAGGCCGCCGGCCACCTGGGCGCCGCCAACCTCGGCGGCTACCTGCTCGGCATCGGTCTGGCCGCGCTGCTGGCCCGCCGCTATGCGCCGGGCTGGCTGGTGCGCTGGGCCATGCTGCTGTGCGCGCTCAGCCTGTTCGCCTGCGCCTGGCGCGGCGGCGGCATGCCCTGGTTCCTGTTCTGGCGCGTGGTGGCCGGTGCCTGCGGCGCGATCCTGATGGTGCAGGCGCCGGTGCTGATCCTGCCGCGCGTGGCGGCGGAACGGCGCGGCCGCGTGGCCGGCCTGATCTTCTCCGGGGTCGGGCTGGGCATCGTCGCCGCCGCTACCGTGGTGCCCAGCCTGGCGACTTTCGGTCTGGTGCCGGCCTGGCTGGGACTGGGCGGGATCTGCGCGCTGTTGACGATCCTGTCCTGGAACCAATGGCCGGGTACGCCGGCGGGAACCCCGGCCTCGGCCGCCGCGCCGCAAGCCGGCCGGCGCGGCTGTTCGGGGCCGATCATGCTGCTGTGCCTGGCCTACACGCTGAACGCCATCGGCTACCTGCCGCATACGCTGTTCTGGGCCGACTACATCACGCGCGAGCTGCACCGGCCCCTGGCCGCCGCCGGCTTCTTCTGGGGCTGCTTCGGCCTGGGGGCGGCTTGCGGCCCCTACCTGACCGGGGTGCTGGCCGACCGCTACGGCCTGACCCGCACCCTGGGCCTGGGCTTTGCGCTGAAAGCGGTCGGCGTCGCCCTGCCGCTGGTGGCGACCGGCACCCCGGCCTTGCTGGTGTCGTCGGTGCTGGTCGGGTTCTTCTCGCCCGGGATCGTCGGCGCCGCGTCCAGCTACGCCCTCGAGATCGGCGGGGCGGCGCAGCATCGGCGCAACTGGACTGCGATGAACCTGTGCTTCTCGCTGGCCCAGGCCGGCGGCGCCAGCGCGATGGTCTCGCTGATGGCCGGCCGCAGCTCGTATGCGGTGCTGTTCTGGATCAGCGGCGCGGCGCTGGCGGTGTCCGCGCTGTGCGTGCCGGCCATCGCGCTGCTGCGCCGGCAGCAGGCGGCGCGCGGCGAGCTGGATGCGGTGACGGCCTGAATCCCGCTGCCCACGTGAAAACGGCGCCGATGGCGCCGTTTTTTTTCGTCCCTGCCCGAGAACTCAGCCGCGGGCACTGCGCTGCCGTGCCGGACGCTCCTGCGTTTTGGCGGGCTGCGCACGCCGCGCGCCGCGCATCGGGCTGCCGGCGGCGCGCCGTTCGACGGGTTCGGCGAATTCCGGCTCCTCCTCGTCGACGGGCGCGGCGAGGGCAGGGAAGGCGGCGGTGTCGCTGTCCTCTTCCCGGGTATCCATTCCCTCGATCTTGAAGATCGATACCGCACGCGCCAGGTTGACGGTCTGCTCGTGCAGGCTGGCCGCCGCCGCTGCCGCTTCCTCGACCAGGGCCGCGTTCTGCTGGGTCATGTCGTCCATCTGGCCGACCGCGCGATTGACTTCGCCGATGCCTTCGGCCTGCTCGTCGCTGGCGGTGCTGATGCGGTTGATGATGTCGTTCACCTGCTGCACCGAGGTCACCACGCTGCCCATGCTGGATCCGGCCTCGTTGACCGAAGCGCTGCCGTTGTCGATGATCGCCACCGAATCGGCAATCAGGGCCTTGATCTCCTTGGCCGCCGAGGCCGAGCGCTGGGCCAGCGTGCGCACCTCGGCCGCGACCACCGCGAAGCCGCGTCCCTGCTCGCCGGCGCGCGCGGCTTCCACCGCCGCGTTCAGTGCCAGCAGGTTGGTCTGGAAGGAGATGCCGTCGATGACGCCGATGATCTCGACGATCTTGCGCGAGCTGGCGCGGATCGATTCCATCGTGGTGACCGCGCGGTCCACCGCCTGGCCGCCGCTGGACGCCAGCTTGCTGGCCTCGGCGGCAAGGCCGGTGGCCAGGCGCGCGTTCTCGGCGTTCTTCTTGACCGCCTGGGTCAGGGCTTCCATCGCACTGGCCGTCTCTTCGAGCGAGCTGGCCTGCATTTCGGTGCGCGCCGACAGATCCAGGTTGCCGCTGGCGATTTCCTTGGATGCGGTGTCGATCGAGCGTACCGAACCCAGGACGCTGCGCAGGGTGACGTTCAGGGTCGCGATCGTGTGGTCGAGCGCGCGCGAGGTTTCGGCGATCTCGTCGCGGCCATCGTTGGTGGTGCTGCCGGTCAGGCGTCCGTCGGCGAGGTCGCCAACCACCGTCGAGATGTCGTGGATGTCCTTCAGCATGGCGCGCCGCACCAGCATCGTCACCACCAGCGACAGCACGATCGACAGCACCACCAGCGCCGCCATGCTCAGGCCGAGGTTATGGAACTCGGACTTGGCGGCGGCATAGGCATGCCCGCTCAGGTCGCGCTCCAGCGTCGCCAGCTCGGCCAGGTTGGCATTCAGGACCAGGAAGCGCTTCTCCGCGGTCTGCATCGCGCCGATGGCCGTCGACTGGTCGAGTTGGGCCAGGTCGATGCATTCGTTGACGCTCTTGTGATAAGCCGCCAGCGCCGCGATCGAGGCCTCGATCAGTTTGCGCTCCGCGGGCTCGGTCACCTTGGACAGCTCGGCGAGCCGGGTCTGGATCGCCTCGTGCTTCTTGCCGATGTCGGCGATCATGGCCTTGATGCGGTCCTGGGCGAAGTTGCCCGCCATCGATGCCAGCAGCTGGTAGATGCCGGCATGCGCGTACTTGGCATCGCCGGCGATGTCGGCGGCGGCCTGCAGGCGCGCGGTCCGCACCTGCACCATGTTCTCCAGCGAGGCGTTCTGGCGCACCATGCCATAGTAGGCCGCACCCGACAGCAGCAGCAACAGCAGCAGCACCAGCGATGGCGCCAGCAGCAGTTTGGGACCGATCCTCAATTTTTTCAGCATGGGACTTCTCCTGGAAATGAAATGACTTACCTGGTGCCGATACCCGATTCCAGCACCACGTTGCCGACCCTGGCGATGTAATCGCGCCTGGGTTCGGGGTGGCCGTCGGCCGGGTTCTTGTACGTGTAAGCGACCCAGCCCTTGCCTTCGGTCGCCGCCAGTTCGATGATGTCGCGCCGGTACTTCCTGCCGTTCGCATCGGGCACCTCGAGCAGGTCCTGGCCGACCAGCCAGCGGTGCACCGGATGCGCAAGGACGATGCCGGTCCGGGCATCGCGCATATGGAGGTACAACTGGCCGCGGTAGAACTTCGGATCCCTGGCATTGATGCGCCGGATGAGTTCGGCCTTGCCGTGCAGGCGCAGGAAAGCGGCGCCTTGTTCGACCAGGGCCACCGCATCCTGCGCGGCCGGCTCGGCGGCAGGGCTGGCGGCGGCGACAAGGGCGAGACCGAGGGCGGCAAACTGCGGTTTCACGGTACTTCTTCCTCCACAGGCGACGCAGCGCAAAAGTTTCTTAGATGCATTGATTACAGTACGCCGGGCCCGGCGGTACGAATTTGCGTTGCCGCAAGAAGTGGCGCCGGCGACCCGCCTGGGCAGGGTCCGGTAAAATGGACGGTTCCCAAGCACATCCAGAGGTAGAAGACTATGAGGTTAGTTCGTTACGGCCGCCCCGGTAAGGAAAAGCCAGGCATGTTCGACGAGGAAGGGCGCCTGCGTTCGCTGGCCGGCGTGATCGACGACATCGACGCCTCGGTGCTGTCCGAAAAAGCGCTGCGCAAGCTCGCCAAGATCGACTGGAAGAGCCTGCCCATCGTGCGCGGCGAGCCGCGTTTCGGCGTGCCGCTCAAGGGCGTCGGCAAGTTCATCGGCATCGGCATGAACTACTCGGACCACGCGGCCGAAGTAGGCGCGCCGATCCCGAAAGAACCGATCATGTTCATGAAGGCGACCAGCTGCCTGTCCGGCCCGGACGACCCGATCCAGCTGCCGCAAGGCTCGAAGAAGACCGACTGGGAAGTCGAGCTGGGCGTCGTGATCGGCACCCGCGCGCAGTACGTCAGCGAAGAAGACGCGCTGAAGTACGTGGCCGGCTACTGCGTGGTCAACGACGTTTCCGAACGCGCCTTCCAGTTCGAGATGGGTTCGCAGTGGGATAAAGGCAAAGGCTGCGACACCTTCGGTCCGGTCGGCCCCTTCCTGGTGACCAAGGACGAGATCTTCGACGTGCAGGACCTCGACCTCTACCTGGAGCTGAACGGCAAGCGGATGCAGACCGGGAATACCTCGAACATGATCTTCACGGTGGCGCAGATCGTCAGCTACCTGTCGCGCTTCATGACCCTGGAACCGGGCGACATCATCAGCACCGGCACGCCGCCGGGCGTGGGCCTGGGCCGCACGCCGCAGCGTTTCCTGAAGAAGGGGGACAAACTGCGTCTGGGGATTGCGGGGCTGGGCGAGCAGCAGTCCGAGGTGGTGGCGTTTCCGAAGTAAGGCACTTGGGTTCCCGCCTCCGCGGGAAGTCGTTTCCGGCAGTGCCGGGAACGACGTCAGGTAACTTCCCGGATCGCGGCCCTGAGGGCATCGTCGAGCCGGGTCACGATCTCCGACAACTCCATCGCGCTGACGATGAAGGGCGGCGCCAGCAGCACGTGATCGCCGCGGCAGCCGTCGATGGTGCCGCCCGCCGCATACACCATCAGTCCGCGCTCCATCGCCTTGGCCTTGACCAGCGCGTGCAGCTTCAGCTCTGGCGCGAAGGGCTCGCGGCTGGCGCGGTCGCGCACCAGTTCCAGCCCGAGGAACAGGCCGCGTCCGCGGATGTCGCCGACGTGCGGGTGCGCGCAGAACACATCGCCCAGCATGCGGCGCAGGGTGGCGCCGCGCTTTTTGACCTGCTCCAGCAGATCGTCCCGTTCCATCACCTGCAGTACCGCCAGCGCGGCCGCTGCCGCCACCGGGTGGCTGGTATAGGTGTGGCGCTGCAGGAGGGCGCCGCCGCCGCGTTGCAGGCGCTCGACCACCGCGCCGTTGACCAGCACCGCGCCGATCGGCTGGTAACCCGCGCCCAGCCCCTTGCCGACCGCGATCAGGTCCGGCGCCACGCCGTCGTGCTCGATCGCGAACAGGGTGCCGGTGCGCCCCATGCCGCACATGACTTCGTCGGCGATGAACAGGATGCCGTACTTGTCGCACAGCGTACGCACGCCGCGGAAGTAACCGGGCGTCGGCGGGATCGCGCCGCCGGTCGCACCCACCACGGGTTCGGCGCAAAAGCCCAGCACGCGTTCCGGCCCCGCACGCAGGATTTCCGCTTCCAGTTCGTCCAGCAGCATGGCGGTGTACTGTTCGATACTCTGGCCTTCCTCGCGGTAGCGGTACTCGTAACAGGGCGAGATGCGGTGCCCGGCATTGTCGCCCACCGCCAGCGCACCGAACGTGTGGCCGTGGCAGCTCTGGCGGCGCGTGATGAACAGCGTGCGCTGCGCCTCGTCGCCCTCGACGAAGTACTGGCGCGCCAGCTTGAGCGCGGTCTCCATCGCCTCCGATCCGCCCGCCACCAGACAGACCCCGCCGATGCCGGCCGGCGCCTGCGCCACCAGCCGCTGCGCCAGCTCCTCGGCCGCGGCGGTGGTGAAGAAGCCGGTGTGGGCATAGGCGCAGGCATCGACCTGGGCATGCATGGCGGCGATCACGTCCGGATGGCCATGGCCGAGCGAAGACACGGCCGCGCCGCTGCTGGCGTCGATATAGGTTTTGCCCTGGCTGTCGTGGAGGTAGATGCCTTCGCCCCCGATCGCCACGGGCGGCGTCTGGCGCAGGCTGCGGTGAAGGATGCGGCTCATGGGAATCCCCTTCAAAAGTTGTCGCTCGACAATAATCGGACTCCACCGGGATTCTTTTGATTTTTGCCGGGAGGCATGCGAATATTTCTCGCATGACAGATCGACTACCTTCCCTCTCGCCCGACCAATGGACCGATGCCCAGCGCGAGGCGGCTGCGGCGATCGTCAACGGTCCGCGCGGCGCCCTCTACGGCCCCTTCGTGCCGCTGCTGCATAGTCCCGAATTGATGGGCCACGCCCAGCGCCTCGGCGAATACCTGCGCTACCGCAGCGCGATCGGCACGCGCCTGACCGAACTGGCGATCCTGGTCACCGCGCGCGCATGGAACCAGCAGGTCGAGTGGGCGATCCACGCGCCGATCGCGCAGCAGGCCGGCATCGCGCCGGCGGTGATCGAGGCGATCGCGCAGCGCCGGCAGCCGCAGGGAATGCCGGCCGACGAAGCAGCGGTGCATGACTTCTGTATCGAGCTGCAGCGCGACAAGCGGGTGTCCGATCGCGTGTATGGCGCGGCGCTGGCGCTGTTCGGCGAGCAGGGCGTGGTCGACCTGATGGGCGTGAACGGCTACTACACCTTCCTGGCGATGCTAATGAATGCGGCGCAGACAACGGCGCCGGCATCGAGCGCGCCGCCGCTGCCGGACTAGCTCATCGGCGCATGGCCGCGCTCGTCGGCACCGGAGCGGCCTTCGTCGCGTGCCTTCCCGCGGTACACCGGCAGTCGGCAAAGTAGAGGTGCCTCACAGCCCTCAACCAACGGAGACAACAGATGAAGCCTCATTACGTACTCGCCGCCGCCATCGCCGCCACCTCGGTCCTGGCCCTGGCCGCCGCGCCCGAACCGCTGCCGGCGCCGTGGCAGCTGGCCGGCAAGGACCCGAAAAAATTCACGGCCGGCGTCGACCAGGCGGATGGCGTCAAGGGCGCCAAGTTCATCGACAATACCAGCGGCGACGACAAAGCCTGGGGCGCACTCACGCAGGCGATCTCCGCCCAGAATTACGTCGGCCAGCGGGTCCGCTTCCGTGCCCGCGTGCGCACCCAGGACGTGAGCGGCTGGGCCGGCTTGTGGATGCGCGTCGACACCCATTCGCGCCAGCAGGCCGCCTTCTATAACAGCCAGGACAAGCCGATCAAGGGCACAAGCGACTGGCAGGAACGCAGCGTGGTGCTGGATGTGCCGCAGGATGCGGCCATGATCGTGTTCGGCGTGATCGATAGCGGCAAGGGCCGCGTATGGATCGACAAGCTTGCGCTCGAAACCGTCGGCCAGGACGTGCCGGTCGACAGCCTGCAGGCGCGCCCGCCGCTGGCGACCGCACCGACCCTGTGAGGCGCCGATGAAACCACAACATGTGCTTGCCGCCGTGGCCATCGCCGCTGCGCCGGTGCTGGCGCTGGCGGCCGCACCGGAACCGCTGCCGGCCGCGTGGATGCTGACCGGCCAGAGCCCGCAGAAATTCGTCGCCGGCATCGACCAGGACCCGGGCGTCAGGGGCGCCAAGTTCCTGCGCAACCAGGCCGGGGATGCGAATGCCTGGGCGGCCCTGGCGCAGCAGTTCTCGGCGCAGAACTACCTCGGCCTGCGGGTGCGCTTCCGCGCCGCCCTGAAGACCCAGGACGTGAGCGGCTGGGCCGGGCTGTGGATGCGGGCCGATAACCGGGCCGGCCGCACCATCGCCTTCTACAACAGCGCCGACAAGCCGATCCGCGGCAGCACCGACTGGCAGGAGCGCAGCGTGGTGCTGGACATCCCGGCGGACGCCGCGACCATTACCATTGGCGTGATCTGCAACGGCAAAGGCCAGGTCTGGATCGACCGCCTGGGCTTCGAGCCGGTCGGCCAGGACGTGCCGGTCGACGTTCTGCCGCCCGACCGGGTGCTGCTGGCGGTGCCCGTCCTGTGAGCGGGCGCGACCATGTCGCCGCTGCCAGCGTGCGGCGCCTGTACGGCTGCAGCGCGCGCCAGGGCTTGTGCAGCCTGGCCGTGCTGTGCGTGTTCGTGGCCGGCGCCGCCTGGCTGCGGCGCTACGCCCTGATCGGCCTGTTCGCGGCGGTCCTCGCGCCGATGCTGCTGGCCTGCGCGGTCCTGCTGCTGGGCGCACGCGTCCGGGGCATCCGCTTCGGTTGGATCGCCGCGTGGAGCGCGCTGCAACTGGCCGAACTGCGCCACGCGGTGCTGGCGGCCGAGTTGAAGGCCCTGCAGGCCCAGATCGAACCGCATTTTTTGTATAACACCCTCGCCAATACCCGCTACCTCGCGCGCCAGGATCCGGAGCGCGCCGCGCAGATGCTGGAGCACCTGATCGCCTACCTGCACAGCGCCCTGCCGGACATGCGCAGCCGCGATTCCACGCTCGGGCGCGAATTCGACCTGGCCGGCCATTATCTGGCGCTGATGGCGATCCGTTTCGGCCCGCGGCTCCAGTACAGTCTCGATTGCCCGCCGGCGCTGGCCGGCATGCCGGTGCCGCCGCTGCTGCTCATGACGCTGGTGGAAAACGCGGTCAAGCACGGCGTCGAACGCAAGCCGGGGCCAGTCCGGGTGACGCTCGATGCCCAGCATGCCGGCGCAGCGGTGACGGTCACCGTCGGCGACGATGGGGCAGGGCTCGACGCGGCAGTGCCGGGCAGCGGCGTCGGCCTGCACAACCTGCGCCAGCGCCTGGCGGCGCTGTACGGCGGCTGCGCGGGATTCAGCCTGGCCCGCACGGCAGCCGGCGTGACCAAGGCCGTGCTGACCTTGCCGCTGGTGGAGACGAGCGTGGAGATGACGGCATGAGCGCGCCCTGCATCCTGGTCGCGGACGACGAACCGCTGCTGCGCGCGGAACTGTGCGAAGCGCTGGCGCGGCTGTGGCCGGAGGCCCGCATCGTCGAGGCGGAAGACGGCATCGAGGCGCTGCGCATGGCGCGCGAGATGGCGCCCCAAGTGGCCTTTCTCGACATCCGCATGCCCGGCCTGGATGGCCTGGAACTGGCGCGTGTGTTCCAGGCCCGCACCCATGTCGTGTTCGTGACGGCCTTCGGCGAGCATGCGCTGCAGGCCTTCGATGAAGGGGCGGTGGATTACGTGATGAAGCCCGTGAGCATGGAGCGCCTGGCGCGGGCGGTGGAGCGGGCCCGCGCGCGCATCGCCGGGATGCCGGCGCCGGCTGCCGGGCCGGTATCGCAGGCCAGGGCGCAGCCGCCGGCCTGGCTGCAGGCCACGGTCGGCAACACGATCCACTTCATCGACCTGGCCGACGTGGTGTACTTCTGCGCCGACGCAAAGTACACGCGGGTGGTGACGGATGCGATGGAAGCGCACATCCGCCTGAGCCTGAAGGAGTTGGCGGAATCGCTGGATGGCGCGGCATTCTGGCAGATCCACCGCGGCTACATGGTGGCCGTCAAGCGTATCGCCGCGGCGGCGCGCGCCGAGGATGGGACTTTATGGGTGCAGTTGCGCGGGCACGGTGCCAGGCTGCCGGTCAGCCAGCGTTTCCAGCACCTGTTCCGCGGGATGTGATCAGGCCAGCGCTTCTTTCGCCGCCTGCTCGGGCGTCAACTCATCGTAGAACATATCGGTGAACCACTCGACGTTCTCTTCGATGTGTTCCTGCGCCTGCTTCTGGGTGGCGCCACCGGCCACCAGATGCCCTTCAACCTCGATGCACCAGTTGATTAGAGCCATGGTCTCTTCGTCGAGTTCTTCCTTCTTCGCCATCGCTTACCCCAATACTTTCTTGAAGAAGGCCGACATCGCCTGGACCTCTTCGAGGCACACCGAGTGCTGCATCGCGTACTCGTGCCACTCGACCTGGTAGCCCAGCGAGACCAGCAGGTCGCGCGATTGCTCGGCGCGGTTGAACGGCACCACGTTGTCGTGGCGGCCGTGGGCCATGAAGATCGGCGTCTGCAGGCTTTCCTGGGTGCGCTCCATGCCCAGCTTGGCCGACAGCGGCACGTAGCCCGACAGGCAGATCATGCCCGCCAGCGGCTCCGGATGGCGCAGGCCGGCCTGGATGGTCATCGCGCAGCCCTGCGAGAAGCCGGCCAGGACGATGCGCGAGGCCGGGATGCCGCGGGCCTTTTCGCGTGCGATGAAGGCTTCGACTTCGAGCTGCGAGGCGCGCAGGCCGTTCTCGTCTTCGCGGCGCGTGAGTTCGGCGCCGGTGATGTCGTACCAGGCGCGCATCACGTAGCCGCCGTTGACGGTGACCGGAATGCGGCGCGCATGCGGGAAGATGAAGCGGATGCCGGGCAGGCCGGCCAGGTCCAGCTCGCGCACGATGGGCACGAAGTCGTTGCCGTCGGCGCCCAGGCCGTGCAGCCAGATGACGGAGATTTCCGGATTATCGCCGGTGTCGATCGTGACGTGTTCGAGCAGCTCGCTCATGCGTGCATCCTTATTTTTTCTTGGGTCGCCAGGCGACGCAAATATCCGGGTTGGTGTCGCTGAACGGGCCGCCGATCAGGTCGATGCAGTAGGGGACCGCGGCAAAGATGCCGTTCACGATGGTCTTGCCGTCGCCATCCTTCAGGCCCTCGAGGGTTTCCTTGATCGACTTCGGCTGGCCCGGCAGGTTCATGACCAGGGCAGCGTGGTCCGGCGTCTCGCGGATCACCGCGACCTGGCGCGACAGGATCGCGGTCGGCACGAAGTGCAGGCTGACCTGGCGCATCTGCTCGCCGAAGCCCGGCATTTCCTTGGTGCCGATGGCGAGCGTCGCCTCGGGGGTGACGTCGCGCCGCGCCGGGCCGGTGCCGCCAGTGGTCAGCACCAGGTGGCAGCGGACTTCGTCGACCAGCTCGATCAGCGTGCTCTCGATCTCGTCGCGGTCATCGGGAATCAGGCGGGTCTCGATGCGGAACGGGGTGGTCAGCGTCTTCTGCAGCCACTCCTGCAGGGCCGGGATGCCCTTGTCCTCATAGATGCCGCCGCTGGCACGGTCCGAGACCGAGACCAGGCCGATCACCAGTTCGTGTACCTTATTCTCCAGACTCATCGTCGGTGTCCTCGCCTTCTTCCTGGTCGGGGGCGGCGGCTTTCGCCGGCTTGGCCAGGTCCTTCAGGATCTGGAAGATCTCGCGGTAGGCCTTGGGCGGCTTGTTTTCAGCCTGCTCCTTGCGGGCATTGCGGATCAGGGTGCGCAGGTGCTGCACGTCCAGCTGCGGATGCTCTTCCAGCAGCTGGGTGAGCGCCTTGTCGTCGGCCAGCAGCTTCTCGCGGCGGCGCTCCAGCGCGTGCAGCGCGGCCGCTTCGGCCTTCGAGGTGCCCTTCCAGCTTTCGATGGTGCGGCGGATGACGTCGACTTCCTCTTCGTCCAGCGTGCGCATCAGTTTACCGACGAACTGCAGCTGGCGGCGCCGGCCTTCGTGGTTGGTGATGGTCTGGCAGGTGAGGATGGCGTCCTTGACTTCGTCCGGCATCGGCACGCGCTTGACACGGTCGCGCGGCGCCTCGATGAGCGTTTCGCCGAGCTTCTGCAACTCGTTACTCTGCCGTTTCAGTTCGGACTTGGAGGGGCGTTCGTATTCCTGGTCGAACTCGTCGGAGCGGAAGCCGACAGCGCCGCGGTTTGCATTTGGCATGATGATCTAGATTCGCCAAGCGCACGGCTTGACGGTAAAAACAGTAAACGGCTGCTATGATAACTGTTTTAGGGCTCGCTACGAAAAACGCACATGAACGACTCCGTCTTCACCCATACCCAGGATCAGCTCAAGCAGCTTGCACAGGACGTGCTGGCGATTGCAAAGGAAACCGGCGCCAGCGATGCATCGGTCGAGATCAGCGAGGGTAGCGGGCTGGCGGTCACGGTGCGCAAAGGCCAGGTCGAGACCATCGAGCAGAACAAGGACAAAGGCATCGGCGTGACCGTCTACTGCGGCCAGCGCCGCGGCCATGCCAACACCTCCGATTTCTCCAGCGCCTCGCTGCGCGCCACCGTGGAAGCGGCCTACAACATCGCCCGCTTCACCGCCGAAGACCCGGCCGCCGGCCTGCCGGACGCCGATCTGCTGGAAATGAACCCGCGCGACCTGCGCCTGTGCTATCCCTGGGAGATCAGCGCCGAAGAAGCCGTGCAGATCGCCCAGCGCTGCGAAGCGGCCGCCTTCGGCGTCGACAAGCGCATCACCAACAGCGAAGGCGCCAGCGTCTACGTGCAGCAGTCGCACTTCGTGGCCGCCAACAGCCTCGGTTTCTGCGCCGGCTACCCGTTCTCGCGCCACACGCTGTCGGTGGCGCCGATCGCCGGCAAGGGCAACAAGATGCAGCGCGACGACTGGTACACCTCGGCGCGCGACCCGAAAAAGCTGGCCGACGCCGAAAAGGTCGGCCGCTACGCCGCCGAGCGCGCGCTGGCCCGCTTGAACGCGCGCAAGCTCGACACCCGTACCTGCCCGGTGCTGTTCGAAGCGCCGCTGGCCGCCGGCCTGCTCGGCTCTTTTGTGCAGGCCACTTCGGGCGGCGCCCTGTACCGCAAGTCGACTTTCCTGCTGGATTCGCTGGGCAAGTCGATCTTCCCGTCGCACATCCAGATCGTCGAAGACCCGCACGTGGTCGGCGCGGTCGGTTCCTCGCCCTTCGACGAAGAAGGCGTGCGCACCCAGACCCGCAAGGTCGTCAGCGACGGCGTGCTGCAGGGCTACTTCCTGTCCTCGTACACGGCGCGCAAGCTGGGCATGCAAACCACCGGCAATGCCGGCGGTTCGCACAACCTGGAAATGACCTCGAAGGAAACGAAGATTGCCGACAACTTCGAAGGCATGCTGCGCAAGATGGGCACCGGCCTGCTGGTCACGGAGCTGATGGGGCAGGGCACCAACTACGTCACCGGCGACTATTCGCGCGGCGCCTCCGGCTACTGGGTCGAGAATGGCGTGATCCAGTACCCGGTCGAGGAAATCACCATCGCCGGCAACATGAAGGACATGTTCCAGTCCATCGTCGGCATCGGCAATGACGTGCTGACGCGCGGCAACAAGTCGACCGGCTCGATCCTGATCGAGAAGATGGTGGTGGCCGGTAGTTAAGGCTGGCGCAGGCAAAAGAAAAAAGGCAGCGTACGCGCTGCCTTTTTTATTGGCGGCGCTGGTTCAGAAGCGGTGGTTGATACCGACCTGCAGGCTACGCATGTCGCTGTCGAAGCCGCCCTCGTCCCGCGACAGGCTGACCAGCTGGTTGTGCCTGGCCTTGGCATAACCGCCGACCGTGTACAGGGCGGTGCGCTTGCTGAGCGCATAGCTGACACGGGCCACGTACATGATCGGGTCGGCCTGGGTGACGACTGGCACGTTGCGCACGTCCTGGTAATACACGGCACCGGTCACCGACACCGGTGACGCGAACTGGTAATTGACACCCAGCCAGTACAGGCGGGCGCGCACGTCCGGCGTCAGCGGCTTGGCCGCCTGCAGCCGGTAATCGCGCGCACCGCTCTGCAGCTTCAGCTTGCCGCTGGCATACATCGCGCCCAGGTGCCAGGCCGTGGTCTCGTCGCGCACGCCGGTTGCCAGCTTGTTGCCGTTGATGCGCTCGTAGGTGCCCACCACCGACACCGGTCCCATCGCATAGTTCAGCGCCACCGCGCCCTTGGCGCTGTCACCGATGGTGGCCGACTGCTCGCCGGCGCCATAGCTCAGGCCCAGCGACAGGGGACCGAACTTGCCCGAGTATTTGATCAGGTTGTCGAAGCCGGTGGTCATGCCGTATTTGCTGATGCCACTGGCATTGCCGGTCGGGACCCAGGAATAGAAGGGCGCATAGCCCATCGGGTCGTAGGGCAGCATGAAGTCATACACCGAGGTGAAGGAACGGCCCAGGATCACGCGCCCGTAGCTGCCCTCGAGGCCGACGTTGGCCTGGCGCTTGAACAGCGGGTTGTCGGTGCTGCCGGTATCGATGCCCAGGCCCATTTCGAGCTGGTAGACCGCTTTCAGGCCGCCGCCCAGGTCTTCCGCGCCCTTGAAGCCCAGTCGCGAGACGTTCATGCCGCTCGAGCTGACGCGCCAGGTCGTGCCTTTGTCTTTCGTGAGGTTGGTGGTCGGGCCGACCAGCACGTCGATGATGCCGTAGACATCGACATTCGACTGCTGTGCAAAGGCGTTGCTGCAAGCGAGCATGCCGGCGATCAAGGCGGTGTTCCGAATGGCTGCGGTCCCAATCAGTTTCATCATCCCATCCTTTGTAAATGATATCGATAGAAAATGCCCAGAAGCATTTTTATGAATATCATTTTGTGCTCTGCGGAAATTTGCGCTGACGCATTGCTGAGCGGAAGGAAGTCCACGCGCGGCAGGGAAGTGTGGCGCGCGCGCTACCAGCATGGGCATTCGGGACTTTAATTCACGATCCTGAATGGCGCGAGCATGGGGAACCATGCCCGCTCAAGGAGCTTGGTGAATCCCTCGCGGGTTGGATAACCCTCGTTTTCCCAGTCGTCGGTGTAATGCGGCGCATCGCGCGCCAGCACCCCGCGGCTGTCGACGTGGAACACGCGGGCCAAAGGCGAGTGAAACTCCGCCAGCACCTCGTCGTTGACGAAGTCGATCATGCGCTTGACGACTTCCATGCGGAAGGCTGGGTCGGGATCGACGTTGGCGTCGTCCATCACCGCCGTGATCCAGCCACCATGGCTGTCGACGAAGCCGCGGCCGTCGGGAACCGGATAATCGTAGCCATTCAGGAAAATCGGCTGCAGCCAGGGCGTCTTGCGATAGGCCCAGCGGATGGCGCGGATGATGCCGTTCAGGCCTTCGCTGATGTGGTACAGCATGAGGTCGAGCCGCGCCGCGGAAAAGCAGGCGGTGGGATCGGAGGCGCAGGCGCAGTCGTTGCGCAACGCCAGCCGGTGTTCGAGGGCGTCGTTGGCGAAGCCGCCGAGATAGAACTCGCTGAAGTGAACATCCGGCACCAGGTGCATGTGAATCACGTCGGCATAGGCGCCGTCGCCGATGTACTGGTTCAGCCGGGCGCCGTTGAAGCCGAGCAGGCGGATTGTCGCGTGTTCGGGCGCGACCCGCGGATGCTCGACCAGCGCCTGCAACAGCGTCTGATCGGCATGCCAGAACCAGGAATCGCCCAGCGCGAGTCCGGCGGGAGATGGTGCTCCCGGTTCCGGATTTTCACCTGGCCGATACACGATGCCCATTGCACGCTCCGCTCCTGTTTGCCGCTCATGCTTTGACCGGACACGTGGGCTCTGGTTCCAGATTAACAATTTAGAATTAATTTTTCTGTATTAAAATATGTCCAAATAACAATAATTATTGCCAAGTTTTGGATAACATCGAGGATGTCTTGACTGCTTCTACCGATCTCACCTTTAGCGGGCAGCGCCAAGCCGTCCTGATCGATCCGAACAGGACGTTTGCTTTCCACCCTGGAGGGGCGCCCCATGTGCACACTTATCTAGCTGGTTCCTTTGCCGATGCCGATTCGCCAGCCGCCCTGGCCATCGAGGCGATACCGCAGCTTTTCGGCCAGTTCGCTTTGCTGCGTCACGATACGGCAGCCCGCACGCTGACGATCGTTACCGACCGGTTCGGGCTTTATCCACTTTATTTGGCATGTGAGCGGGACGTAATTTATCTGTCCGGCGATTTTCATGCACTGGCTCGTCGTTGTCAGGGTTCTGCCAGTCCCGACCAAGGGGCGATGAGCGACATTCTTGCTCTGAACGTGCCTCTCGATCGACGCACGACATCATCCTGTATTTCGACCGTCGCTGGCGGCATTGCGATGACCGTGGATCTCGACACACTGCAGATCAGTAGCCGCACCCTGTGGGACCCGGTGCGGCTACTGGCAAATGCTGACCTGGCCTTCGATAATGTGAAGGACGAACTGGTCGACCTTTTTCTCGAAGGTGTGGAAATGGCGACCAGGGGAATCGACAGTGTCAGTGTCACGCTATCGGGCGGCGCTGATTCCCGATGCTTGTTGGCGGCATGTCAATTTCTGGGGAAAAGCGTCCGAACTTACAGTACAGGCGTGCCAGGCAGTCGTGCTTTGTCCTACGCGAAAGGTATGGCCAAGGCCTGCGAGGTGCCGCACGCCGAGTATCCACTTAATGAAGAGTTCGCCGCGAATTTGCCTTTTCTGATGGCACAGGCCTCAGAAGCGATGCATGGGATGAGTTTTTCGTCCGAAGTCGAAGCAATGTGGTTACGGCAGCATGTAAAGCCTGACGGAATCATGCTGCATGGCGCGTTTGGAGAGCTTTACAAGATCGGGGAAATGCACCAGTACCCGTGCGACAGTTCCCTGTCGCGAATAGAAGGTAAAAGCCTGGCCGAACAGTTGTGGAAACGTTTTGAACCGACGTACGCAGAGCGAAAACAATGCTTTGTTGAGCCGTACCAGCAGCTACTGGGGGAGCAGGCGCGTATTCACTTGACCGATAAAGTCGCACGCCATCAGCGTGAGCTGGATACAGCCGGTACCCTGCAGATGCTTTATATAGAAGAATTCCTAGGCAAGGTATCCAAGTCGAGCGCGCAGATGTGGCGACAGCACATCGGGGTCGCTTTTCCGTTCGGATATCCCCCACTTGTTGATTTGATTCTGCGGGTACGGCCGGAAGAAAAGCGCGACAATCGTTTCGTCATCCATTTATTGAAACGTACCAGTAAAATTCTTGGCAGCTACCCGGATGCAAACACCGGCGTGCGGATTGGCGCCTCACGAATTCACCGTGAGTTAATGCATGTGTTCGACTATGCAAGCAAGCGCCTGGTGCGACATCGGCGCCGATTCGATCATCAAGACTTCGCGAGCTGGCTGTCTCAGGCACCCGCTGGTCCGGCACGAATGTTTGATGGCTTTCACGAGGAAACAGGCGCCTTCAATATGCCGCATGTACAGGGCCTAATACGTCGTTGCGATGCCGGCGATGGCACTGCAGGGCGAACGCTGAGCTTTCTCTGGGCATGGTATTTGTGGAACAACGGCAATGTTTACTCGCGCAGCAGCCAGGTGACAAACGAGCACCCTTGGCAGGATTCTGAAGCGTTCGCGTTTGCCTGAAGCTCTGGTCAAGCAAAGCCAGGGCGCGATGACCCTGGCATGAGCCCACACGAACGAATTACACCTTTTTGATCGCGCGGACCGCCTGCAGCACCGGCTGCAGCACCGCGGCGCCGAGGCGTGCGCTGCGCGCGCCGTCCCAGCCGACCAGCGGATCCGGATCGTTGGCGTTGTCCTTGAACGGCAGTTCCAGCGTCAGCGACAGGCAGCCGAAGGCGTGGGTGATGTGCGGCGAACCCATGGTCAGCGTTTCTTCGCTGTAGGGCGTCTCGCCGTAGCCGTGCACGTCCTGGAAGTCCGGGCTGGCGATCATGAAGGCGTCCGAGAACGCCTTCTGGGCCGCGGCCTGTTCGGCGGTGAAGTTCGGCAGGGATTCGCTGCCGGCCACGAACACGTAAGGCAGGCCTTCGTCGCCGTGCACGTCGAGGCACATGTCGACGCCGACTTCATGCATCTTCTGCTTGACCAGGAAGACTTCCGGGCTGCGCTCCATGGTCGGATTCAGCCACTCGCGGTTCAGGTTGGCGCCGGCGGCGTTGGTGCGCAGGTTGCCGCGCACCGAACCGTCCGGGTTCATGTTCGGCACCACGTAGAACACGGTCTCTTTCAGCAGCTGTCGTCCGAACGGATGGGCCGGATCGAGCAGGGCATCGAGCATGCCTTCGACGAACCACTCGGCCATCGTTTCGCCCGGGTGCTGGCGTGCGATCACCCAGACCTTTTTCTTCTCCGGCGACGGTTCGCCGATGATCAGCATGTTCAGGTCGCGGCCGTCGACGGTCGAACCCAGGTCGACCATGCGCACGTGTTCGGACAGCTGGGCGCGGTCCAGCAGCTCCAGGTGGCGCTCCCACGAGTAGGGCTCGAAGTAGGCGTAGTAGACGCTGTCCATGGCCGGGGTGTGCTCGATGGTCAGGACCTGGCCGTCGAAGCTGGTCGGTACGCGGAACCAGTTGACGCGGTCGTAGCTCGCCATCGCGTTGTAGTCTTCCCAGCCCTGCGGGTAGGCCGACTGGCCGGCGTTGAGCAGGCGGATCGTGCAGGGTTGCGCTTGCGCGCCCTGCAGGCGGAAGTAGAACCACTGGGTGATGTCGGCGTGCGAATCCTTGCGGATGTTCAGGTCGATGGCGTTGGCGCTTGTGGCGTTGACGATATCGATGGCGCCAGCGTCGAACTGGCTGCTGATCTTGATAGACATGGCGGGTAGGACCTCGGTCCTGTTATTTGAGTGGTAAGGCGTGCATGATACCCATGACTCGTTTGGACGCGCAAATCTGGTCATCTGCTGCCGCTCAAATGCGGCACATCTGGCCTTTGCTAAGGTGCTCGTTTGGGAGGAAAACCAGCAATGAAAAACGAAATCCGCGTGGCACGTGCCGAGATCACCAGCATCGATGCGCAAGGCTTCTGGCTGCGCTGCCACCGTGAAGAGCTCTACCTGCCGTTCGCCCTGTTCCCCTGGTTCGAGCACGCCACCGTCGCGCAGCTGTGCCGGGTGCAATGTTTTGGGGATACCTGCCTGTACTGGCCAGGGCTCGACCTGGAGCTGGGTCTCGAGAGCATCCGGCTGTCGATGGCCACGCCTCAGCGCAATCCGCCGAACCTCTCGTAAAAACCGCCGTCCGCATCGGGCGCATCCGCATCCTCGCGCCGCAGCACGACCATCAGGTGCGCCTCGGCCGCTTCCCAGGTCAGGCGGTAGATCGCCTGCGCCAGCGCATACGCTTCCGAGCCCGGCCAGGGTTGCGGCAGCAGCGCGAGCGGCAGCATCGGATCGTGCAGCTGGACCCGGCGGTAGGCGTGGATCAGCAGGCTGCGCACCACGAAGGCATCCTGGTTCGCCAGCTGGGGCTCGGCGCGCAGCAGGTCCAGCAGCGGCGTGAAGTCGGCGATGAAGCGGCGGTAGTTGGCCACCACGCCGGACAGATCCCAGGCCTCCTGCACCAGCTCGCCCAGCGGACGCGAGCCGGCGCCCGGCAGTTCGGCGGCGCTGCAGACGAAGATCCTGCCGCTGCCCTTCACGCGCTCCAGGATCTCGGCCAGGGTCGCGGCATCGGCGGCCGGGTGCGTCAGCAGACCGGGCGCCAGCATCGCATAGCCCTCCCACTCGAGCTCCTTGCGCACGGCCGCGCGCAGGGCAGCGTCGATGCTGCCGTTGGGCGCCATCACGACGGTCCATCGGCCATCCCAGTCGAGGCCGGGCGGCGCGTAGATGCGGCGATTGGCGCGCTCGAAACGCGGCCGCGCTTCGGGCAGCAGCGCATAGCTGCTGCGGCGGCCTTCGCGGTTGGCGACCAGCCAGCCTTCCTGCGCCAGACGGAACACGCTGGTGCGCACCAGGCGGTCGGTGACGCCCATCGGTGCCACCAGTTCGATCAGGCTGCCCAGCCACAGGCGCGCGCCGTGCGGGGCGATGGCGTCGCCGAAGATCGTCATGACCAGCGACTTCGAGCGCGGCGGGTCGGTGGCAAGGAAACGGGTAATCCAGTCGTTGCTGCTGAGCATTTTCATATGATTACTTTACCGCAATCAGGATGCATACGACAGAAACTTGCATCTCGATATGATTCAAAATTCTGGTGTACATCTGATTTTTTGTATCGTATTATGGATTCAGTGAGAACACAAACGGAGACGCCTCACCATGTACGCCCAACTGGTAGAAACCGGCCTCAAGAAGGTCCAGACCCGCGACGACATGAGCGCGGAAGAGCAGGCCTTCCAGGCCCGCATCGATGCCGGGGTCAAGATCGAGCCGAAGGACTGGATGCCCGAGGCTTACCGCAAGACCCTGATCCGCCAGATTTCCCAGCACGCCCACTCCGAGATCGTCGGCCAGCTGCCGGAAGGTAACTGGGTCACGCGTGCGCCCACGCTCAAGCGCAAATCGATCCTGCTGGCCAAGATCCAGGACGAGGCCGGCCACGGCCTGTACCTGTACAGTGCCGCCGAGACCCTCGGCGTGTCGCGCGACGAGCTGCTCGAAGCCCTGCATTCCGGCAAAGCCAAGTACTCGAGCATCTTCAACTACCCGACCCTGAGCTGGGCCGACATCGGCGCCATCGGCTGGCTGGTCGACGGCTCGGCGATCATCAACCAGATCCCGCTCTGCCGCTGCTCCTACGGCCCGTATGCGCGCGCCATGATCCGCGTCTGCAAGGAAGAGTCCTTCCACGCGCGCCAGGGCTACGACATCATGATGAAGCTGGCCCAGGGCTCGCCCGAGCAAAAGGCGATGGCCCAGGATGCGCTGAACCGCTGGTGGTGGCCCTCGCTGATGATGTTCGGCCCGTCCGATGCCGAGTCGGTCAACAGCGCGCAGTCGAGCCAGTGGCGGATCAAGCTGTTCTCGAACGACGAGCTGCGCCAGCGCATGGTCGACCAGACCGTGCCGCAGGCCGAATTCCTCGGCCTCACCATCCCCGACCCGGACCTGAAGTGGAACGAGGAACGCGGCAGCTACGACTTCGGCGAGATCGACTGGAGCGAATTCCAGAACGTCCTGAAGGGCAACGGTCCCTGCAACAAGGAGCGCCTGCGCACCCGCGTCAAGGCATGGGAAGACGGCGAATGGTTCCGCGATGCGCTGGTGGCGTATGCGGACAAGCAGGCGGACAAAAAGGCCGCCGCCTAATCATTACCGTCGTTCCCGCGCAGGCGGGAACCCAAGTTTGTCGAGCAGTCGAGATGCGAGCAAAACTTGGGCCCCCGCCTGCGCGGGGGCGACGACTGACACGGAGACAAAAAATGAGCAAAGAATGGCCGCTGTGGGAAGTCTTCATCCGCAGCCAGCATGGCCTGGCCCACAAACACGTCGGCAGCCTGCACGCACCGGACGCCGAGATGGCGATCAACAACGCACGCGACGTCTACACGCGCCGTAACGAAGGCGTCTCGATCTGGGTCGTGAAGGCGGCCGACATCGTCGCCTCCAGCCCGAGCGACAAGGACGCGCTGTTCGAACCCTCGAACAGCAAGGTCTACCGCCACCCGACCTTCTTCCCGATGCCGGAAGAAGTCAAGAACCTGTGAGGTTGGCCGTGGACGCGAAGCTGGCAAAAATCGAATACCTGCTGCGCCAGGGCGACAACGCCCTGATCCTGTCCCAGCAGCTCTCCCAGCTGTGCGGCAAGGGCCCGGCGCTGGAAGAGGACATGGCGCTCACCAACGTCGCGCTCGACCTGCTGGGCCAGACCCGCATGTGGCTGACCTATGCCGGCGAACTCGAAGGCAAGGGCCGCGACGAAGACCGCCTGGCCTACCTGCGCGACAACCGCGAGTTCCGCAGCCTGCTGCTGGTCGAGCAGCCGAACGGCGACTATGCGCAAGTCATGGTGCGCCAGTTCTTCTTCGATACCTGGCACTACTTCCTGATGCAGGGCCTGCTGGCCTCGACCGACAAGCGCATCGCCGAGATCGCGGAAAAGTCGATCAAGGAAGTCACTTACCACCTGCGCCGCAGCGGCGACCTGGTGGTGCGCCTGGGCGACGGCACCGACATCAGCCACGCCAGGATGCAGGCCGCCGTCGACGAGCTGTGGACCTATACCGGCGAAGCCTTCCTCTACGACGAGCTCGATCAGGCGATGGTGGAGCAGGGCGTGGCCCCGGCCGCCGACACCCTGCGCGCCGCCTTCCTGCAGCACGTATCGGAAGTCTTCGCCGAAGCCACCTTGACGATGCCGTCGCCCGACGCCTACATGCAGCGCGGCGGCAAGCAGGGCCGCCACAGCGAGCGCCTCGGCTACATCCTGGCCGAGATGCAGTTCCTGCAGCGCGCCTATCCCGGCGTCGAGTGGTAACAGGCATGGGGGCGGCGATGCTTACCGATACCGCGCAAGTCTGGGCCTGGCTCGGCGAAGTGCCCGATCCGGAGATCCCGGTGATCTCGGTGGTGGACCTCGGCATCGTGCGCGACGTCGCGCTCGACGGCGACGAGGTCGTGGTGACCATCACCCCGACCTATTCCGGCTGCCCGGCCATGCAGGTGATCGCCGAAGACGTCGAGAACGCGCTGCGCGCGCGCGGTGTCGAACGCGTGCGGATCGCGTCGCGCCTGTCGCCGGCCTGGACCACCGACTGGATGAGCGAAGCCGGCAAGGCCGCCCTGAAAAGCTACGGCATCGCGCCCCCTAGCCAGCAGGTAATCGACATCAGCGGTTTGAAGCACGGTGTGAAACGCCATGCGATCCAGCAGCCCGACGTCGCCTGCCCGCACTGCGGATCCAGCCACACGCGCCTGACCAGCCAGTTCGGCTCGACGCCATGCAAGGCCCTGTACCAGTGCCTCGACTGCCGCGAGCCTTTCGACTACTTCAAGTGTCATTAAGTGTCATACACACGATGAGCAAATTCCATCCCCTGACCGTCGCCAAGGTCAAGCATGAGACGCGCGACGCGATCGCCGTCACCTTCGACGTGCCGCCGCACCTGCAGGACGCCTTCCGGTACCAGCAGGGCCAGCACCTGACGCTGCGCGCGATGATCGACGGCGAAGACGTGCGCCGCTCCTATTCGATCTGCTCGGCGGTGCAGGACAATCGCCTGCGCGTGGCCATCAAGCGCGTGAACGGCGGCCTGTTCTCGACCTGGGCCAACGAAGCCATCCGCCCCGGCGTCACCATCGACGTGATGCCGCCCGAAGGCCGCTTCAATCTGCCGCTGGAGCCGGAAAGCCGCCGCCACTACCTGGCCTTCGCGGCCGGCAGCGGCATCACACCGATCCTGTCGATCATCAAGACCACCTTGATGGCCGAACCGCACAGCCGTTTTACGCTCCTGTACGGGAACCGCGCTTCGTCCTCGGTGATCTTCCGCGACGAGCTGACCGACCTGAAAGACCAGTACCTCGAGCGCCTGAACCTGGTCTACATCATGAGCCGCGAGCCGCAGGACGTCGAGCTGTTCCACGGCCGCATCACCGAAGACAAATGCCGCCAGCTGTTCCAGCACTGGCTGCGCGTGGAAGACGTCGACTACGCCTTCATCTGCGGGCCGGAAGACATGATGCATGGCGTCTCCAATGCATTGCAGGAAGCGGGGATGCCGAAGGAGCGCATCCGCATCGAGCTGTTCGCCGCCGGCGCCGCCCAGACCCCGCGCAAGCCGCGCCCCGTGTCGGCCGAGCCGCTGCACCAGACCGAAGTCACGGTGGTGATGGACGGTGTGCACGCCAGCTTCACGATGGACAAGGACAAGGAGTCCCTGCTGGATGCCGGTCTGCGCGCGGGCATCGACATGCGCTATTCCTGCAAGGGCGGCGTGTGCTCGACCTGCCGCTGCAAGGTGCTGGAAGGGCAGGTGGAAATGGACGTCAACTATGCGCTGGAAGACTACGAAGTGGCACGCGGCTTCGTGCTGAGCTGCCAGAGCTTCCCGGTGACGGACAAGATCGTCGTCGATTTCGACGTGCAGGAATAAATACCACCAGCTCGTCGTTCCCGGCATTGCCGGAAACGACTCCCCGCGAAGGCGGGGATCCAAGTTCGTGGCGGTTCGAAAAACCTGGATTCCCGCCTGCGCGGGAATGACGGCATAAAAGAGGAGACACTTCATGAGCTACGAATCCATCCAATTCAAACTGGAAAACGGCATCGCCGTCCTCACCCTCAACCGCCCCGACCGCCTGAACAGCTTCACCCAGGCCATGCACCGCGAAGTGCGCGACGCGCTGGACAAGCTGCAAGCCGACAAGACGGCGCGCGTGCTGGTGCTGACCGGCGCCGGCCGTGGCTTCTGCGCCGGCCAGGATCTGAACGACCGCGCCGTCGAGCCGGGCGGAAAAGGCGTGAACCTCGGCGAGTCGGTCGAAAAATTCTACGCGCCGCTGGTGACCACGCTGCGCACCCTGCCGATGCCGGTGATCTGCGCCGTGAACGGCGTGGCTGCCGGCGCCGGCGCCAACCTGGCGCTGGCCTGCGACATCGTGCTGGCCGCGAAATCCGCCAGTTTCATCGAAGCCTTCTGCAAGCTGGGCCTGATCCCGGACACCGGCGGCACCTGGGTGCTGCCGCGCCTGATCGGCCCGGCCCGCGCCATGGGCCTGGCCCTGCTGGGCGACAAGCTGCCGGCCGAGAAGGCCGAGGAATGGGGCCTGATCTGGCGCTGCGTGCCGGATGAAGCCCTGATGGATGAAGCGATGGCGATGGCCGAGCACTTCGCCAAGGCACCGACCAAGGGCCTGGCCTTCACCAAGAAGGCGATGCTGGCCAGCTCGACCAACACCCTGGAGCAGCAGCTGCAAATGGAAGCCGGCATGATGCGCGAGCTGGGTTACAGCCATGACTACCGCGAGGGCGTGGCCGCCTTCATCGAAAAGCGCCAGCCGCACTTCAAGGGAGAATAAGGATGGCACACGCATTGGATAGAGGCAGTGTCATCGCCGTGGTCGGCAGCGGCGCCATGGGTTCTGGCATCGCCCAGGTGGCGGCAAGCAGCGGCCATCGGGTGCTGGTCTACGACACGCGGCCGGAAGCGGTCGGCAAAGCCATTGCCGGCATCGGCAAGGCCTACGACAAGCTGGTGGAAAAGGGCCGCATGGGCGCGCTCGAGGCGGACCTCGCGCGCGAGCGCCTGCAGCCGGCGGCCTCGCTGGCAGAGCTGAAAGAAGCCGCGCTGGTGGTCGAAGCCATCGTCGAAGACCTGGAGGTCAAGCGCAAGCTGTTCGCCGAACTCGAAGACCTCGTCGCACCCGGCTGCATCCTGGCCACCAATACCTCGTCGATCTCGGTCACCGCCATCGCCGCCCAGCTCAAGCGCCCGGAGCGCCTGGTCGGCATGCACTTCTTCAACCCGGTGCCGCTGATGGCACTGGTTGAAGTTGTCGAAGGCGTCGCCACCGACAAAGGCATCGCCGATACCGTCTATGCCACCGCCGAAGCCTGGGGCAAGAACCCGGTGCACGCCAAGTCGACGCCGGGCTTCATCGTCAACCGCGTGGCGCGCCCCTACTATGCGGAAGGTCTGCGCCTGCTGCAGGAACAGGCGGCCGATGCCGCCACGCTGGACGCCGTGATGCGCGATTGCGGGGGCTTCCGCATGGGCCCCTTCGAACTGATGGATCTGATCGGCCACGACGTCAACTTCTCGGTCACGCAATCGGTGTTCAAGGCCTACTTCAACGACCCGCGCTTCACGCCTTCGGTCGTGCAGCAGGAGCTGGTGAATGCCGGTTTCCTGGGCCGCAAATCGGGCCGCGGCTTCTACCGCTACGGCGAAGGCATCGCCATGCCGGCAGCGCAGGCCGAGCCGGAAGCCGAGCGCCCGCACACGGTGCGCATCACCCGCAAGCGCGACCTGCAGGACCCGGTCTTCGATGCGCTGCAGGCCGTGGTCAGCGAGCGCCTGGCCGCCGCCGGCGTCGCCTTCAGCCACCCGGCCATGTTCGACGGCACCGACACCCGCGAGGAGCCGGCCTTCCACGTGCACGGCGCCGCCATCTACCTGACCGACGGCCGCAGCGCGACCCAGCGCGCAGCCGACGACAAGCATCCCGACACCGTGCTGTTCGACCTGATGCTCGATCCGGCCAAGGGCACGCGCATCGCATTGGCGCGCGCCGACCAGTGCAGCGAGAAAGCCTGGCAGGGCGCGGTCGGCATGTTCCAGGCCGCCGGCTTTACCGTCACACGCCTCGACGACGTGCCTGGCATGGCCGTGATGCGCACCGTCGCCATGCTGGCCAACGAGGCGGCCGATGCCGTCAACCAGGGCGTATGCAGCGCACGCGCGGTCGACATCGCGATGCAGAAAGGCGTGAACTACCCGCGCGGGCCGCTGGCCTGGGCGGACGCGGTCGGCCTGCGGCACATCGCCGCCGTGCTGCACAACCTGGGCCAGGCGTATGGCGAAGACCGCTACCGTGTCTCGCCGCTGCTGCGCCGCAAGCTGGCCGCCAATGTCGGGACGAATTCGGCAGGAGCACGCTTCCATGCAGCCTGATGTCCCAATGAGCCCGCAGCAGCTGGCCGAACTGGCCGGCAAGACCATGTACGAACGCGACCCGGCCAGCCAGAAGCTGGGCATGAGGCTGGACCAGATCCGCCCCGGCTACGCGCGCATGAGCATGCGCGTGCGCGAGGACATGCTGAACGGCCATGGCACCTGCCACGGCGGCTATATCTTCATGCTGGCCGACAGTGCCTTCGCCTTCGCCTGTAACTCGCACAATTTCAATACGGTCGGCGCCGGTTGCAGCATCGATTACCTGTCGCCCGGCCGCGCGGGCGATGTCCTGAGGGCCGAGGCGGTCGAGCAGGCGCTGTCCGGCAAGACCGGCGTCTACGACATCGTCGTCACCAACCAGGAGGGGCGCAAGGTCGCGCTCTTCCGCGGCAAGTCCCACCGTGTGAACGGCATGGTGGCAGAAGTGGGCAATACCGAGTAATAGGAGAAGGAGATGGTGCAACGCATTCCTCAACCCGGCGATCTCGAACCGATCGAGCGCGCCAGCCGCGACGAGCTGCAGGCGCTGCAGCTGGAACGCCTGCAACAGACGCTGCGGCACGCCTACGAGAACGTGGCGCATTACCGCCGCAGCTTCGACGAGGCAGGCGTGCACCCGGACGACCTGAAGTCCCTGGCCGACCTGGCGAAGTTCCCGTTCACGACCAAGAAGACCCTGCGCGACAACTACCCGTTCGGTCTGTTCGCGGTGCCGCGGGAGCAGGTGGTGCGCGTGCATGCCTCCAGCGGCACCACCGGCAAGCCGACCGTGGTCGGCTATACCCGGCGCGACATCGACACCTGGGCCAACCTGGTCGCGCGTTCGATCCGCGCGGCCGGCGGCCGTCCCGGCGACATGGTCCACGTCGCCTACGGCTACGGCCTGTTCACCGGCGGCCTCGGTGCGCACTACGGCGCCGAGCGCCTGGGCTGCACCGTGGTGCCGATGTCGGGCGGGCAGACCGAAAAGCAGGTCCAGCTGATCCAGGACTTCCAGCCCTCGATCATCATGGTCACGCCTTCGTACATGCTGAACATCGTCGAGGAATTCAAGCGCCAGGGGATCGACCCGGCCACGTCCTCGCTGAAGGTCGGCATCTTCGGCGCCGAACCCTGGACCGCCGCCATGCGCAGCGAGATCGAAGCGGCGGCCGGCATCGACGCCGTCGACATCTATGGCCTGTCCGAGATGATGGGCCCGGGCGTGGCCAGCGAGTGCATCGAGAGCAAGGACGGCCCGGTGATCTGGGAAGACCATTTTTACCCGGAGATCATCGACCCGGACACCGGCGAAGTGCTGCCGGACGGCGCAGAGGGCGAGCTGGTGTTCACCTCGCTCAGCAAGGAAGCGCTGCCCATCATCCGCTACCGCACCCGCGACCTGACGCGCCTGCTGCCACCGACCTCGCGCGCGATGCGCCGCATGGGGCGTATCACCGGGCGTTCGGACGACATGCTGATCATCCGCGGCGTGAACGTCTTCCCCAGCCAGGTCGAGGAGCAGGTGTTGCAGATGCCGGCGCTGGCCCCGCAATATCAGCTGGTGGTCAGCAAGGACGGCCACCTCGACAAGCTCGAGGTCCGTTGCGAGCTGCGAGAGGGCGAATTCACCGACGACCAGGTGCAGACCCTGGCCCAGGAACTGAAGCACCGCATCAAGACCTATATCGGCGTGACCACCAGCGTGAACCTGCTGCCCAGCCAGGGCATCGAGCGCTCGATGACGGGCAAGGCCCGGCGCGTGGTCGACCAGCGCAACAAATAAAATCGAGGAGATCCATTCATGACTGACGCATACATCGTCGACGCCATCCGCACCCCCTTCGGCCGCTTCGGCGGTTCGCTTGCCGGCGTGCGCGCGGACGACCTGGCCGCGCTGCCGATCGCGGCGCTGATCGACCGTAACCCCAGCGTGGACTGGGCGAAGGTCGACGACGTCTACTACGGCTGCGCCAACCAGGCCGGCGAGGACAACCGCAACGTGGCCCACATGGCGGGCCTGCTGGCCGGCCTGCCGACCAGCGTCCCGGGCAGCACCATCAACCGCCTGTGCGGTTCCAGCCTGGACGCGGTCGGCATGGCCGCGCGCGCCATCAAGACCGGCGAAGCGCACCTGATCGTCGCCGGCGGCGTCGAGAGCATGACCCGCGCCCCCTTCGTGATGGCCAAGGCCGACACCGCGTTCTCGCGCACGGCCAAGATCGAAGACACTACCATCGGCTGGCGTTTCGTGAACCCGAAAATGAAGGCGCAGTACGGCATCGACTCGATGCCGGAGACCGCCGAGAACGTGGCGCGCGACTTCAAGGTTTCGCGCGAAGACCAGGACGCGTTCGCGCTGCGCAGCCAGCAGAAGTGGGCCGCCGCGCATGCCGCCGGCGTGTTCAAGGAAGAGATCGTGCCGGTGACTTTGCACGGAAAGAAAGGCGAATCGCGCGTGTTCGACACCGACGAGCATCCGCGCCCGGACGTGACGCTCGAAGGCCTGGCCAAGCTGAAGGGCGTGGTGACGCCGGAAGGTTCGGTCACCGCCGGTAACGCCTCGGGCGTGAACGACGGCGCCTGCGCGCTGCTGCTGGCCTCCAGCGCCGCCGTCGACCAGTACGGCTTGACCCCGCGTGCGCGCGTGGTCGGCATGACCACCGTCGGCCTGGAGCCGCGCATCATGGGCTTCGGCCCAGCGCCGGCCACCAAGAAGCTGCTGCAAATGACCGGCCTCACCATCGAGCAGATGGACGTGATCGAGCTGAACGAAGCCTTTGCTTCGCAGGGTCTCGCCGTGCTGCGCGACCTCGGCATCGCCGACGATGACGCCCGTGTGAACCCGAACGGCGGCGCCATCGCCCTGGGCCACCCGCTGGGCGCCTCTGGTGCGCGTTTGGTGACGGCAGCGGTCAACCAGCTGCACCGTACCGGTGGCCGCTACGCGCTGTGCACGATGTGCATCGGCGTCGGCCAGGGCATCGCCCTCATCGTCGAGCGGGTCTGAGATGCCGATCTACGAAATCGACGGCCTGCGCCCGGTGGTGCACCCGAGCGCCTACGTACACCCGACCGCGGTGCTGATCGGCGACGTGATCGTCGGCCCGCGCTGCTATGTCGGCCCGCTGGCTTCGCTGCGCGGCGACTTCGGGCGCCTGATCCTGGAAGAGGGCGCGAACGTGCAGGACACCTGCGTGATGCACGGCTTTCCCGAGGATGACACCGTGGTCGAAGCCGACGGCCACATCGGCCACGGCGCCGTGCTGCACGGCTGCCGCGTGGGCCGCAATGCGATGGTCGGCATGAACGCGGTGGTGATGGACAAGGCGGTCGTTGGCGCGGAATCGATCGTCGGCGCCGCGGCTTTTGTAAAGGCCGGCATGGCGATCCCGCCGCGCAGCCTGGTGCTGGGCGCGCCGGCCAAGGTCGTTCGTCCCGTGACCGACGAAGAGATCGCATGGAAGAGCTACGGCACGCGGCAGTACCACGACCTGGCCGTGCGCTCGATGACATCGCTGCGCGAAGTCGAGGCGCTCACCGAGGTGGAGCCCGGCCGCGGACGGATGGTGTTCGATGAGCCGCACAAGCCGAAGAAAAGTTAGCAATATGCGTTAACTTGGGTTCCCGCCTGCGCGGGAACGACGGTCTTGAGGCTACGTGCTTTCGAACGTCATTCCCGCGCAGGCGGGAATCCAGGTTCGAGCATCCAAATTCGAAGGAGACAGAACAAATGACCCCGACCACCCTGCAAAGCTACATCGCCGGCCGCTGGCACGGTACATCGGCCCACCAGCCCCTGCACAGCGCGCTGGACAACCAGCTGATCTACCACACCCACGCCGAGAAAATCGACTTCGACGAAGCCCTGACCTACGCTCGCAAGCAGGGCGTGCGCGAGCTGATGGCGCTGGACTTCCAGAAGCGCGCCCAGCGCCTGAAGGCCCTGGCCCTCCATCTCATGGAACGGAAAGAGGAGCTGTACGAGATCTCGCACCTGACCGGCGCCACCCGGCCGGACAGCTGGGTCGACGTCGAAGGCGGCATCGGCACCCTGTTCGCCTATGCCAGCATGGGTTCGCGCGAGCTGCCGTCCTCGAACGTGCTGCACGAAGGCCCGGCCCTGGCGCTGGGCAAGCGCGGCGGCTTTGCCGGCACCCACATCCTGGTGCCGCGCGGCGGCATCGCGGTGCACATCAACGCCTTCAACTTCCCGATCTGGGGCATGCTCGAGAAATTCGCGCCCAGCTTCCTGGCCGCCATGCCCTGCATCGTCAAGCCGGCCACCGCCACCAGCTACCTGACCCACGCGACGGTGAAGATGATGATGGAATCCGGCCTGGTGCCGGAAGGCAGCCTGCAGCTGGTGATCGGCTCGACCGGCGACCTGCTGGACCGCATGACCGGCTTCGATGCCGTCACCTTCACCGGTTCGGCCGACACCGCTGCCAAGCTGCGCGCCAACCCGAACCTGATCCGCGAAGCCGTGCCTTTCACCGCCGAAGCCGACTCGCTGAACGCCGCCATCCTGGCGCCGGACGTGACGCCGGACGACGAGGAATTCGACCTGTTCGTGAAGGAAGTCGCGCGCGAGATGACCGGTAAAGCCGGCCAGAAGTGCACGGCGATCCGCCGCGTCATCGTGCCGGAGCAGCATGTGGAGGCGGTCGGCGAGCGCCTGCGGGCGCGCCTGGCCAAGATCGTGGTCGGTAATCCGAAGATGGAGGGCGTGCGCATGGGCGCGCTGGCCTCGATGGACCAGCACCGTGACGTCAGCGAGCGTGTCGAGATGCTCGCACGCGGCAACGAAGTCCTGTTCAGCGCCCGCGACGGCTTCAATCCGGTGGGCGAAGGCTGCGGCAATGGCGCCTTCTTCTCGCCGACCCTGATCCTGTGCCGCAACGGATTGAATAACGATGCCGTGCACGACATCGAAGCCTTCGGTCCGGTCAGCACCATGATGACCTACCGCGACATCGACGAAGCCCTGCACCTGGCTGCGCGCGGCAAGGGCAGCCTGGTGACGACGCTGGTGACGAAAGACCCGGCAATCGCCGCGCACGCGGTGCCGGTGGCGGCCGCTTCGCACGGCCGCGTGCACATCCTGGACCGCGTGGCGGCCGTCGATTCGACCGGCCACGGCTCGCCGCTGCCGCAGCTGAAGCACGGCGGTCCGGGCCGCGCCGGCGGCGGCGAAGAGCTGGGCGGCATCCGCGCCGTCAAGCACTTCCTGCAGCGCGCCGCGGTGCAGGGTTCGCCGACCATGCTGGCCGCCGTGACCGGCGAATACGTGCGCGGCGCCGAGGTCAAGGAAACGGAGATCCACCCGTTCCGCCGCTGGTTCGAAGACCTCGAGATCGGCCACTCGCTGCTGACCCACCGCCGCACCGTGAGCGAGGCGGACATCGTCAACTTCGGCGGCGTCTCGGGCGACTATTTCTACATGCACTTCGACGAGATCGCGGCGAAAGACACGCAGTTCGGCAAGCGCATCGCGCACGGCTATTTCGTGCTGTCGGCGGCGGCCGGCCTGTTCGTCTCGCCGGCGCCGGGTCCGGTGCTCGCCAACTACGGCCTCGACAACCTGCGCTTCGTGGCGCCGGTGGCGATCGGCGACACCATCCGCGCGCGCCTGACCTGCAAGCGCAAGGTCGACCGCAACCGCACCGACGAGCAAGGCCGCGGGCAGGGCGTGGTGGCCTGGGACGTGCAGGTGACCAACCAGAACGACGAGCTGGTGGCCAGCTATGACATCCTGACGCTGGTGCAGAAACGCGGCTGAACCTTGCCCGCAGCTTGGAAACCGTCATTCCCGCGCAGGCGGGAATCCAAGTTCCCTATGTGCTGACGATATGCATGCAGAGCTTGGATCCCCGCCTGCGCGGGGATGACGTTTACGCGCTGACGCTTACGCTCACTGGCTAACTATTCAGGTAAGCCAGCCTGCGATCCGCCGACGCGGCATCCGGCTCGAACAGCACGAGTTCCTTCATCACCCGCGTCAAGCCCACGTACAGGTGGCGCAGCTCGTTGGTCGCGTCGCGCGTGCGCACGAACTCGTCCTGCTGCAGGAAGGGCACCAGCACGTAGGGCCACTCGCGGCCCTTGGCTGCCTGGATGGTGGTCACGCGCACCAGGCTGCGCCGCGTGCCGATGCTGTTCGCGTTCTTCGACTTGCGCACCAGCGCGACGTCGTTTTCCATCTGCGTCAGCCGCGCCAGGAATTCGGCCGCCGGCACCTGGCCGTGGGTCGAGGCGAAGCGCAGGAAGGCGTCGATCGAGCGGCGCGCCGAGACGACGCGGTCGCGGCTGACGAAGGCGCGGCTGGTGGCGTCGTGCAGGTCGACCTCTTCGCGCAGCATGGTCAGCAGCTCATACGCGGTCGCCGTCGGGCTCAAGCTGGCCATCTTCGCGATCACCGGCCGGATCAGGTTCTTCGACTGGCGCGCCTGCGGGCTGTCGAACTCCGTCTCGCGCAGCAGGGCGCCGTCGAAGAAACTCTGCAGCACTTCCGGCGTGCGCCGCACCTCGTCCTGCGCATAGCCCAGCACCGAACGGCGCCCGGCGCCCTCGAGGTTCCAGTGCCTGGGGTCGCGCGTGAGATAGAAATAACGCGACAGCGCCAGCACCATCTGCACGCAGGTCTCGGCGTGGCCTTTGAGGGCCGTGTAATCGCCGCAGGCGTAATGCAGCACGCCGCGCAGCAGCAGGATCTCCGGCAACAGCAGGAAGGTTTCGAAGCCGTCGCACTTGTACGGGATCTTCGCTTCCATCAGCGCGGTCTCGATCTCGATGCTCTGGTCGACGTCGCGCAGCACCACGGCGAAGTCGCGGTTGCTGGGCTTGGGGCGGCCCTTCTGCAGGGCTTCGCGGATGGTGTCCGCCAGCAGGCGCGCACAGGCGCCCGGCTGCGCGGGGTCGTAGGCCACGCGGCGCACGTTCGTCGCGCGGTCCGGCCGGCCTTCGCAGCCGTTGTGCGTCAGGCGGTCGGCCAGCGCCGCGGCATCCGGACCGAAGCGGTAGGACATCCCGAGCGGGAAGCGCTTGCCGTCCGCGCGGTAGGCGTCCGTGAAGCGCTGGCCTGAAAAGACCGGGTCCGCGCCGCGCTCGCGGTTGATGGTCTGGTCCTTGTCGCCGGCCACCACCAGGCGCGCGCCGCGCCGCAGCCGCGCCAGCAGTTCGAATTCGGCCGCGTTCACGTCGTGCCACTCGTCGACCAGGTACAGCGACCAGCGGCGCAGCTCCTGGGCCAGGGACGGCTGGCGCTGCAGCAGGTAGACCAGGTCGGCCACCGCGTCGTTCGGGCCCTGCCAGCGGAAGTCGTCGGGGTAGGGATGGCGCGCCGCCTCGTACTCGCGGATGATGTCGGCGATCGGGTCCGGCTGGCCCGCCAGTTCGCCATCGCCGCTCTCGTCGTAGTCGGCGTCGTCGTCGTTCTCTTCGGCGAAGTTCTCGTTGTCCTTCGGCGCGAATTCGGCGGTGGCCAGCGCGGCCTTCAACTGGGCCAGGCGGCGCGCGATGTCGTCCAGGTGCTGGTTGTTTTCGTCGAGCCCGAAATTGAAGTCGCTGCGCACGCCCTGTTCCTGGTAGCGCTGCCAGACGCGCGCGGCGGCCGCCACCAGTTCGCCGCGGATGCCCTCGACGTCGGCATGGGCGACCGGGCGGGTAATGCGGCCCCTTTCGGCCAGATCTTCGATCAGCTGGCGCGCGAAATCCTCGACCGTCATCACGAAGACGCTGCTGTCCTCGCCCGCTTCTTCCTTCAGCTTTTCATGGAAGCGCAGGCGGGCACCGCGCGAGAAGCACAGGGCCAGGATGCCGCGCTCGGACAGCCCGTCGTCGCGTGCCTGGCGCGCTTCCATCGCAAGCGTCGTGGTCTTGCCGGCGCCGGCGACGGCGGCGATGAGCTTGACCTTGTGGGGAGACTGCAGAATGGCGGCTTGCTGGCTGTTTGCTTGCGTGGACATGCGTGTTGGTTCCGGCTTTTTGGCTACTATACACTGTCACCTGTCGAAACCCGCTTCACTCATCCATTAACGAGGAACGTCCATGTCGAGGTTAGATCTGAGCAGTATTCCCGTGCGCACCGGCACCGATTACCCCGACCCCTTCGCCGAGGCCGTCAATGGGCGCAGCCGGCAGGCGCTGGGCGACGCCGGCGGCATCACCCAGTTCGGCGTCAACCTGACCGAACTGCAACCGGGCGCGGCCTCATCGCAGCGTCACTGGCATACGCACGAGGACGAGTTCGTGATGGTCGTGTCCGGCGAACTGACCCTGATCACCGACGAGGGCGAAACCCTGATGCGCGCCGGCGACTGCGCCGCCTTCCCGGCCGGCCGCCCGAACGGCCATCACCTGGTCAACCGCGGCTGGGGCACGGCGCTGTTCCTGGCGGTGGGCTCGCGCATCAAGGAAGACAAGGCCACCTATCCGGACATCGACCTGCTGTTCGACGGCAGCACCGGCAGCTACACCCACCGCGACGGCACGCCGTATCCGAAACGCGACCCGTCTGCCGCGCCGGCCGCCAACCTGCCGATCGAGGAAGAGACCCTGGAGCCGCGTGTGTACCGCGCCGACCATGGCGAGCAGGATGGCGCCGAGCGCGGCCCGACCGAACGCGGTCCGACCGAGCGCGGCCCGGTCATTCCAGGCGAAGCTCGATAGCGAATAGTTCTTCCACCGTCACGCCCAGCACCTTGGCCAGCTTGAGCGCGAGGATGATGGAGGGGACCATGTGCCCGGCCTCGATGGCGTTGACCGACTTGCGGGTGACGCCGGCGCGCTCGGCCAGTTCGGCCTGGGTCAGGTCGAGGCGGGCGCGCTGGATTTTCATGGTCGTGCTGAGGTATTCGGCCATCAGCGGTCGTACCAGAGCAGGCTGGTATGCACGGTCGTGGCGCCGGCGCACACGGTGACGGCTGCCATCAGCGCGATGCCATATTCGGTACCGCTCCAGGTCAGGAACAGGGCCAGCAGGGGCTGCAGACCCAGCACCGCCACGAAGCCGTTGCGCCAGGCGCGCGACAAGCTGGCCTGGCGCAATTCGTCCTTGCGCACGGCCTTGAGCGCGCGGATATCGACCCGCTTGTACGAGCGGTACAGCGACCCCGCCGTCACCGCGATGATGGCCGGCATGACTGTCCACAGGGTCTTGCTGGCATCACCACCGGCGCGCGTCAGACTCAGCACGGCAGCCAAGCCCAGCATGCTGACGATCGTCAGAGCTGCCAGCAAGTGGCGGTGAGACATGCGCGCAGCAGCATCGATCGAGGTCGTTTCGCCAGCCATTTCCTGCTCCTTGATGGGTTATGGAAATGACAGTGTAACCTATGCGACTCAAAAAGTCACCGATAAGTTACATGAAGACCATCCGCCGCGTAGACCGCGCGCAAGTCCTCGTAATCGAGCACCGCGCTGACCTCGGTTTCCAGCGGATGCGTATGCGTGGTGGTCACGACGATGCTCGCCATGCCGGCCGCCGCCGCGGACTGCAATCCGGCCAGCGTGTCTTCGAACACCAGGCAGTCGGCCGGCGCTACGCCGAGTTCGCGCGCACCCAGCAGGAAAGGATCGGGCGCCGGCTTGCCGCGTTCGACGTCCTCGGCGGCCACCAGTACGCTTGGCGTCGGCAGGCCGGCGGCGGCGATGCGTGCTTCGGCCAACAGGCGCGGCGCCGAGGTGACGATGGCCCAGCGCTCGCTCGGCAGGCTGGCCAGGAAATCGGCCACGCCGCGGATCGCTTCGACCCCGGCCACGTCCTCGATCTCGGCGCGGGTGATGAAGGCGGCTTCGCGCACCGGGTCGACGCCCGGCAGCGCGAGGGCGCGGATGGTTTCTTCGGTGCGCTTGCCGTGGATGGTCGGCAGGAAGGCATCGACGTCCAGGCCGTGGCTGGCAGCCCACTGGCCCCAGACTCGTTCGGCGGCCTTGATCGAGGTGAGAATGGTGCCGTCCATGTCGAACAGGAAGGCGGAAAAGAGGCGTTCTGGCAGGGGAGTTTGGGTCATTAATAGATCTTACCGGAATTGACTTTGCGCTTGTAGCGGTCGTGCACGTGCTGGCTGATGAAGCTGGACAGACCGCGGCCGGCCTTGGCCAGCGCCTGCATCCTGGCGACGTTGGCGGCGCCGGCACTGTCCTCGGTGTAGAGGTAGCGTTCGCCGTTCCTGAACTGGACGATGATCTGGCCGGCATCGATGTCGTAGGCAACCACGCCGGATTCGCCGCCCAGGTTCCTGTAGCGTTGCATGAATAAAATCCTCAAAAAAGTCGCAGCCGCGCTGCTGTGGAGGATTTTACGCAGGGCGAAACAGCACCGGCGTTCGCGAGGAATCGGCAGAAACTGTCGGAAATATTTACATTCGCCATCATAAATTTCGTCTAGATAATAAATTCCCCATTAGAAACAAGTACTTGTCTTTCCTGGCATAAAGTTTGCGTATATGAAATTGACGATACCCAAAGTGGATCGCGAGATAACAAATCAACGACCTGCGGAAAGAGACATGAAAAACCTGAAAAAAATCTTCAAGGTGGCCCCCCTGCTGGCATGCGCGTTTGCCGGCTCCGCCCACGCGCTGGTAATTAACTTTACCTATGCACCGGACATGGACACCCGCGCACTGGGCGGCTTCCAGGCTGCGGCCAATCGCTGGAGCGCCGTGCTGCACGACGACGTGACGGTCAATCTGAACATCGGTTTTTCGGTCCTCGGCCCTGGCGTGCTGGGCTCGACCGGCTCGACCCGCGGCACCGTCAGCTATGACGCCTACCGCAATGCGCTGATCGCCGATGCATGGGGCGCCACCGACAAGATGGCCGTCGCCAACCTGTCGAAGAGCAGCTGCCTGAACGTGTACATGAATGGCACCGGCGTCAATCCGAACGGTAAGGGCAGCGCCACCCCCTTCCTCGACAACAACTGCAACGCCAATAACAGCACGATCCGTATGACCAGCGCCAATGCGCGCGCCGTCGGCCTGCTGGACGCGCACGACCCGCTGAGCGACGGCTCGGTGTCCTTCAGCAGCACCTTCGCCTGGGACTTCGATCCGACCGATGGCGTCGATGCGAACGCCTTCGACTTCATCGGCGTGGCCACCCACGAGATCGGCCACGCGCTCGGCTTCGTCAGCGGCGTCGACACCCTGGACCTGAACCGCACCGGCAACTTCTCGGACGCGGCCTTCACCTACATCGCCCCGGCCGACCTGTTCCGCTGCTCGGCCGACAGCAAGGCAGCGGGCGCGGACATCGACTGGTCCGCCGACAACCGCACCAAGTACTTCTCGCTGGATAACTGCGGCTCGAACATCGCGACCTTCTCGACCGGCCGCACCTTCGGCGACGGCCAGCAGGCCAGCCACTGGAAGGACAACCTGGGCATCGGCATCCTGGACCCGACCGCCGCACGCGGCGAACGCCTGGCCATCAGCGCAACCGACCTGCAGCTGTACGACGCGATCGGCTGGAACGTGGTGCCGGAACCGGGCACGATGGCGCTGCTGGGCTTTGGCCTGGCCGGCATCTTCGGTCTGCGCCGCCGTAAAGCGTAATTCCGCTTCAGGCCAGGCTGGAAAGAACAACGGCGCTCGAATGAGCGCCGTTGTCGTTGTGCGCCCAGCATGGGCGCAATCTTGGAGGTGTAAGTCCTCCCGTAAGCTGACCACAGCGAACGAAGTGAAGCGCAACTGCGGAAGGGTGACCGACCGTGGAGAGGAAGCGTGGATCGAAAC
>Ga0308160_10000329_pt1 | contig 102310 bp, 97 predicted proteins | sample PhyFR1_FD_201036 | JGI IMG/M metagenome (GOLD analysis project Ga0308160, IMG submission 201036) | Phyllosphere microbial communities from UC Gill Tract Community Farm, Albany, California, United States - DLSLF.R1 | ecosystem: Host-associated > Plants > Phyllosphere > Unclassified | place...
CTCAACCGGGAACGGATATGCAGCTTTCTGCTTCTTGGGCTTTTTGGTGGTCATCACTTCGGTCATGGAACAGTCCTTTCGAGATTATTTCATGACCCCGTTCCACACAGAAAATCTGACAGGCTCCGGACGACGAAAGCTCAAGCTGTCGAAACTTAGAGTCTTCATCGGATATGTAGCAGCAACGGATTGCCGTTGAGGCTAGCTTTCACGTCGTGCTTTGCTCCGACGACCTCTTTGGGCAGTCAAAGACGGCTGTTTAAGTGCTGCGCCGGGATTCCCATGTTCTACGAAATAGCGTATCTGCTCCCGCAGTTCGTGCACGCGTGTCTGCTCGACCGCAAGCTGGCCGGTCAGGGCGGCTACTGTGTCTTTATTCGCATCCGCGCGAGCCATTGCGGAATCGCGTTCGTCTTTGAGCGCAGCACTTATGGTGTGCTGTATCGTCAGCGCTTGTTCTTGATGTGCTAATCGGATTTGCATTGCTTGAGCATCCGCCTGCAGTTTTTCGTGTTTAACCGCAGCCGTGTGTCGCTCACTTTCAAGCAGCTTTTGCAACCTGCTTACCATCGTACGCTCACGGTCCAGTTCGACAAGTGTACGCTTCTCCAATTCAATATATCGCTGCTCGGCTTGAACTACACGTGCTGTCACCTTGTCGATCTCTGCCGCGTGTTCTCGCGATGATGTAACCGTCTCTTGTTGTAGTTGATCTACCCGGGATTGTGCTTCAATAAGCTGGGATCCGACATTCTCGACCGTTGCACGCACAGCACTGAGCTGTTCGCGTAGCCTCACCAGGTCTTCATCCTTTGCAGCGTTCGCTTGGTTTGCCTGATCCAACATTGACGAGAGGCGGGCCGTCTGCTCAGCCGCTTCCGTTTGCGCAATAAGTAACGCATCCCGTTCATTTGTAAGTCCAACCTTCAGATGGGCAACCGAATCCTCGGCCTCCCGCCTTGCATTTGACCACAACTGGCCAAGTAGTTTGCCGGCGGATTCTCGAAGGTCGTCCGGCAGCCCCGCATTGTCTACCACGACCCGGGTTTGCCTACGGAGGTCAGTCCAGAAGTCGCGAAGAACTTCTGACGGAACTGACATGCTCCCCTTGCGTACGAGCTGATAAAGAGAATTCGTTGTCGGTGTAATGCCATACCTGAAGAACATCACAGCGCACGTCTCGCGATAGAGATCGACCGTCTTCGGAAAGCGAAGTCGAAGCATCTCGACGTCAGCTCGCAGGGCTTCACCTTCAGGAGCAAAATCAGTCATTTTATTCTCCCCATCGATCATGTAATATTACGTAAAACGTAGTGAAACAGGCGCCCTCCTCCGAATTTCTGACATTATTTCTATAATGTCGTATTCTATCGCCGAGTCGGCCTTTTGGCCGTTAGCCTCTCCGCTTGCCGGCGTGCCCACCAATGAACGGGCGCTCGGGGCCTCGATACCTGTCCGGCATCGTTGCTCCAAACACGCTATCAACGTCTAGCCTCAGGCCTCTTTGTAAGAACTGATGATCACTTACTCACGCGAACTACAGAAACCCAAGTCCGAGGCGGAGTTTGAGGACATGTGTGTCATCGTTTATGGTGACGTGTTCAGTGATCCCTTAGCGAAGCTGAACGGTCGCCGCGGTCAAAACCAAGGCGGTGTCGATGCATACATCAAGTCTGCAGGTGGTCGCATCGGGGTTCAATCAAAGCGCTACAAGGACGGCTCACTCAAGTTAAAGCACATTGAGGATGAGATAACCAAGGCTGAAGCGCACCCTGTGAAGATCATTACGCTGATCGTTGCAACTACCGCTGCGAATGATGCAAATCTGGCTGCCCAGGTGATGGCGCTTTCTGATGAGCGAGAGGCCGCCGGCAAATTCACTGTTCAGGTCGATTTTTGGGATGACATTCGCCTTCGCATTGCACGTTCGCCCATGCTCCAGAGGCTGTACGACCCGTTCGCGCCAGGCGCCCTTTTCCATCAGGTCGCGGCAGGTCAAGATGGACTAGCTAAAGCAGTTGCGCTGATTTCACAGGACATTCAGTCATTGAAGAGTCCAGCATTTGACACGGCACTCCCCGGGCCACTCCCCTCGTCTATTGCTAATGTCTTCACTCGCCAGATTGACTCTGTTAAGGATTTGCTGGAAGCGACGCGCTATCGGGAGGCAAATGACCGCCTCGAAATGTTGGCCGGATCTTTTGATTTGTTAGACGCACACCAAAAAGCCAGATGGCACGTACAGCGCGGGGTATGCCGTGTCCACTTGTTCGCTGGACAGGGTGCCGCCGAGGACTTTATAGCCGCGTACGGACTATTTCCGCAAGACGAAAAAATTGCTGCAGCCGGAATTCGCGGCCTGGCGTTGCAGCACAACTATGACAAAGCGATTGAAGTCGGCACAAAGTCAGTGGCGCACTGGCCCGCTTCGGTCGATGTTTGGACAGCGTTGGCATTCGCCAAAGTGGAAAGTGGACAGCAAATTTCGGCTGACGACGTCCCACCAGAGATGGCTTCCGAACGTCGGGTACTTTCCTTACTCTGCTGGTCGGCCCTCGAGGCCAAGCAAAACGACGTTGCTGCTGAGTACGGACAGAAATTGCTAGCGCTTCCTGATCCGACTTTGCCGGAAAAGACCGCTGCTTTCACCGCGGCGCTCCTCTGGGCGACAGAAAATCCTTTCGAGCGGGACCATGGCTTTATCAAGCGCGAAGCGAAAGACGCTTTGACAAACGCGATCGCCGGATTGGAGCCGCGAGCGGATACCATTTGGCGAAATCAGAGCTTAGCCTCGTTACCAGGTGATGCCTCTAACCTTGCCTACGCTTACTACTTGCTTGACCGATATGAGGATGTACTAGCGACTTGTGCCGAAGCAGCTGCACACATGCCCCTCCCTGACCGAATGATCTCGCTTAAACTGGTCACGCTCAAAGCACTGGATCGAATTGACGAACTTCTTGAGCTTGTGCCCAGGTATATAGGCCAGATCGAGCGCACGGCAGTCGCCCCTATTGCTGAGGTTGCGTCATGGCGAGGGCGCGATGACTTGATAATCCAGCTAGCCGAGCGAGTTGGCGAAGATGACGACGGGTACGACAGGCAGACAATTGTTGCCTTCGCGGCTCTGGCAAAGCTAAATTCGGGTCGTCGGAAAGAGGCACTTCAAGTAGTTGACGAGATCCATTGTGAAGATGGCAAGCACCTAGGTGCCACTATCGTCGCCGCACGTGTATTACTCGCAGCAGGGGAAAAGGAGCGGGCTAGCGCACGACTCGAAGAGGTCCTGGCGTCAATTTCCGTGCAGACTAGTGCGGAGATTAAGCTAATGGCGGCAGACTGCCTTTTCTTCTTAAAGCGCTACCGTGAGGCCGCGAAGTTTTACGCCCCCTACTGTGCTCCTGAACATTACTCGGTTCTGCATTCCAGGCTCTTTAGATCATATATGGAGTCAGGTCAGCGTGCAAAAGCGCGTGCTCTACAAGCATCGTTTCCTGCTGAATGGGTTGACGACGATGACGCCCGCGAAACTGCGATACTGCTCGCCCAGCGGGCTGCAGACTGGCAGCGACTGCTGGATTTGGCTAATCACCAAATGCGAATGCGCCCTAAGAGCACAGGGTCGTGGTTATTAAGGATTCTGGCTGAGCGCTACGGAGGATCCAAACACAATTTCGTCTCACTGATCGCGGATCTGCCTGAAGAGTTGAAAGGATCCGTCCGTCAACAGGCACAGTTGGCGGTTCTTGAGTTGCAGCACGGCCGCTCAGATGCGGGGGTTCGACGCTTGTATCGCATGATGCGATCCAACATGCAAGACCCCAGCGCCGCAAGTGCGTACATGACTTGCATGTACATGCTTGCCAGCTCAAAACAGCTCGACGGGGTTGTCGAAGTTGGCGTTGGTACGTCGGTCAAATTACGGGACGATACAGGTGCAGAAAGCGTCGTCAACATCGACATGCACGATATGGAAGAGTTGCCGCCGCACGTAGACTTCCAGGCACCGAACAGCTACTTGAGCAATCGTTTGCTCAGCAAGCATGTTGGTGAGAGGATTGAGATACCTGGTCAGTTAGGCGCGACCCGTATCTATACGATTGTCGAGATTGTTCCGGTCGCTCTTAGGTTGCTACATGCTCTGCATGATCGGGTTAATTCTTCTCCGGAAGGATTACCATCGATTTGGTCGGTCAATCTACAGAGAGAAGACGGTAAGCTTGATTTGAGCGAAATGCAGGCCATGTTGGACCGAAATGGGCAGCGGACTCGCAACGTCTTCGATACTTATGCAAGCAACCCGATCACCCTGGGCGTCTGTGCAAAGGTACTCGGCATTTCGGTACTCGAGTTAGTCCAGGGATGGCCGATAGATGCGTCACCTTTGCGTGTCTGTGCAGGCGACCATGAGGAACGCAATAATGCACTCCAGCTGCTGGAGAAGATCGAGAATCCGTTCGTAATAGATCTGGCAACACTTGGAGAAATCGTAGCACTTGATTGTGCGCCGGCCCTCTCGGCATTAAGTAAGCCCTACGTGTCCAGTGCAGCAGTACAAATTCTGGAGGGATTGATCGAGGGTGCCGTTGACGACCGATCCTTTGGCCGCGCTGTAAATATCGACGGTCAACTTCGGATCGTGGAGTACGATGAAGAATTTCGAAGCAGCAAGCTTCGGTACCTCGAGCGGATCAAGCGGGCCGTCGAAGAGCACTGCATTGTTCAACCAACGTACGGTTCTGGAGAACTCCCTGATAGCCTAACCGAGCTCGAAGAGCTACTGGGCGACGACGAATATGAGGCGCTCTTACTTGCGAAGGAGTTAGGTGCAGTGCTTATCAGCATGGACCAAGTGTTGCGCCAGTTTGCCGCCGATACCATTGGCATCCAAGGTGTCTGGCCACAAGCGCTTCTTGCGAGCGCAGGAATTAAAGGAATTCTAGCCGCCGATCGCTATCGATTTGCCGTGCAGATGCTGTTCCGGAGCAACCGTAGTTTCGTGGCAGTTGATTCTGAAGACATCTTAATGATGTGCCGGCAAGGAGGCATGACGCTTCAAACGGGACTTGAAAAAGTGCGTACGGTGTTTCAGGCGGCAAGTAGCGACGCATTATCGTGCACGGAGGTGATTGAGGGCGTAATACGCGGGATGATGGGATCACGCGCAACCCTTGGCGTAGTGCGCGAGTTGGTTGAGTATTTGTACGAGCCGCTGTTTCGCCATCCTGCACCTTTGCCAGACTTGGAATTCCGCGCACAAGCATTGATGCAACGGATTTCGAAAAGGTTCGCAGTCCTACCGCCCTGGTTTCCATTCGCGTCAGAACTTATCAAGGACCAAGACACCGGCGATACGGTGTATCGATACTTGATGGCTGGTGTGCGCATTGCATCTCAACGCGCGGCCGCGCCAATGGTCGCCCGTCCTTTCCCATTTTTTGTGACCAAAGTAACTGTCGTTCCGGAGTTACGCGCTATCAAACCGTAGATGTGAATGCGTAGAGAGGCTATGACGTTTTCGCTGCCGCACCAACACGAAATTTACGAAGTGCTTCCCCTCGAGGCATTTCTGATTCTGAGTGAGCTCGATGGTACCACCGGCAGCAACCGTGAATGGAAAGTGCCGCGGCAAATAGCGCGAACAGCGATGTAGAGGCAGTGCTTGCCTGGCTGGCGAACTTTACCGCGACCCGAACGACGTTCGACGCGTACCGCAGGATCGCGTATGGCGAACAATGCTGTCAGTTTAAAGCACGTCCGCGGCAATCTAGGTCATGCTTCTCTCAGTACAACAAGTCTGCGTGCATGCGCCTGATGACGCCCGACACGCTGAAATTGAAGAAAAACACAAAGTAAACTGGTGAAGCGAAGCTTCGAGCACACGTATGGGGCTTAGAGACGGTTTAATAACTCACCGGAAACCCATCCTTCGCAATAACGAAGAGCCGAGCGCAATGAAAATCATCGCTTCCGATACATCGAGGCGCTGTTCGTAGTCTCGGACGAGGCGGCGATAGCGCATCAGCCACGCAAAGGTACGCTCGACGACCCATCGCCTTGGTTGTACCTGAAAGCCGTCCTGACCTTGTAAGCCGCGTACGACTTCGACGGTAAAGTCGAGATAGGTGGCTTTGTCCAGCAAGGTCCGTCGGTCGTAAGCGGCATCGCCGAACAAATGTTTGACCCATGGCCAGCGCTTGACCAAGGCATCAAGCACTAGTTGCGCGCCCGTTGAATCGGCGACATCGGCGGGCGTTAGATTCACCGCTAGCAGCCGCCCGTCAGTATCGACCGCGATATGTCGTTTGCGACCGCTGATCTTCTTGTGTGAGTCGTAGCCGCGCTCACGCGCGCCTGGCGCCTTCACGGACTGGCTGTCGACGATACCGGCGGAGGGAGCAACTTCGCGCTGCTCGCACATCCGGTCCAGCATCAATGCCAGATCATGGATCGTTTGGAACAGGAAGCGTCGCACCAGCCGACGGAACCAGTAATACACCGTTTGATAGGGAGGAAAATCGTTCGGCAGCATGCGCCATTCGCAGCCTGAACGGACCAGATAACGAAGTGCATTGATCACTTGGCGAAGCTCAGTTCTGCGTGGACGTCCAGTTCGGGCTGCACCCGGCAGTAATGGCTCGATGAGTTTCCATTCCTGATCACTGACATCAGTGGGATAACCCTTGCGCTCCTTGGCAACCCGGACTTTATGCCGTGCTCGTTGCTCCGCTGTCCACATGGCGTACTCCTGTCGAAGGGGACCATTTGGACATCATAGTTGCTTCGGAGTTTTCAAACCGTCTCTTAGATCGGCCAAGTCAGTTACCGCGCCCGCACGTGTCGAGCATTAATCAACGCATATCAGTGCGCTGTGAGTAAACTTGACGGATACTCGTCATTATCACCCGCTGACGAGGACATGGTACCTCGGCACTCGCGATCACGCAGGACCTCTTTCGACATCGCCTGCATCGGTTTCACCACCATTTTCGATATCGACGCGGTAGGCGGCACGTTCGGCGCTTTCAACGCTACCAATTTCGGGAGCTGCATCGCTGTCGACGCGTTCAACATCAGTATCGACATTCATGTTGCGTGGAGTTTCGACATCGGCCTCGCTTTCAGGACGCTTGGGATCATCAGGCGACTGAGCGGGGACTTTTGCGCGTTTATTTGTTGCCATGGCTTTCCTCGAATGAAGCGTGCGACTACGGTGCAAAGCGGGGTAGATTGGATCTGCGGCTCATGTCGAGACAAAATCCCCCCTGAAATTATTCTGTGCTTTTTACAGAAATATAATTTTCAGGAAAGAGGTCGCGTTCGACCAGCTCGAGCAGAATATGAATGATCTTGATGTGCATTTCCTGCACGCGGTCAGCATAAGCGCCACCTGGGCTACAGACACAGATGTCACATAATCCTTCCAGCGGTGAGCCAGGTGTTCCTGTCAAGCCAATCACCTGCATACCAAGTTGGCGCGCTGTCCGGGCAGCAACGAGAATTGACTCACTCTTCCCACTCGTACTAATGGCGAGTAGAACATCGCCATCACGCCCGTGCGCTTCGATGTATCGCGCGAATACCTGGTCATAACCATAGTCGTTTGCGACACACGTTATGTGTGTTGGATCGCTGATGGCAATGGCTGCTATACCAGGACGATTACTGCGGAATCTCCCCGTGAACTCTTCGGCAAAATGCATGGCATCGCACATCGATCCGCCATTGCCACAAGAAAAAGCTTTGCCAGATTTGCGAAAAGACGATACCAGCAAGCCTGCCGCATCCACGACGCTCCGCAGATTAGTTTCGTCGCCCAGGAAACGATTAAGTGCCGACTGCGCGTCGGACAGGCTATTTTTAACGTATTCGATCATTACATTTGCCAATGGTGAGCGATGGGTTTGATTGCGGACGATGCCGGAACCGCCGGGCTACTTAATCTGAATGGGAGCCAGGGATTTCACAAGATCATCCAATGCCTTTAGCTGAGAAAGAAACGATTCGAGAACGCTGACTGGCAGCGCGCTCGGTCCGTCGCATTTCGCGGTATCAGGATCCGGATGAACCTCGAGGAAAATCCCACCCAGGCCAACTGCGACGCCCGCACGAGCCAGCTCAAGGATCTGATCCCGCCGCCCACCCGACGTTGCGCTCATCGGGTCTCGCTGTTGCAGGGAATGGGTAACGTCAAAGATCACAGGCACGCCTGGGCAAGCTTTTTTCATCACGCCGAAACCGAGCATGTCCACGACCAGATTGTCGTATCCGAAACATGTGCCGCGATCACACAAGATGAGCTGTTCGTTCCCCGCTTCCTTGAATTTCTCAACAACGAAGGAAACCTGCGTTGGACTCAAAAACTGCGGCTTCTTGATATTGATGACGCGTCCTGTCTTGGCCATCGCCACGACCATATCCGTCTGCCTGGCCAAGAACGCAGGTAATTGCAATACATCGACTGTTTCGGCGACGACGTTCGCCTGCCACGGCTCGTGCACATCGGTTAGAACGGGCACGCCAAATGTCGTTTTCACCCTTTCAAGCATGCGCATCCCTTCTTCGAGACCGGGGCCGCGGAAGGAATGAATCGATGAGCGATTCGCCTTGTCGAAACTTGCCTTGAAGACGTAGGGCAAGGCAAGCTTTTCAGTGACGCGAACGAATTCTTCACAGGTGCGAAGGGCGAGCTCCATCGATTCAAGTACATTGATGCCGCCAAAAATGACCAGTGGAGATTCGTTTCCGACACCAATTCGTTCAGTAATCTTGATCATCATGTGAATGCGCGTGCGAAGCGCGTGGTGACTTGAGTGTTGATGATAGCGCTGGCGCTCTAAGTGCTACGCGCAATAGACGCCTTTCAATCCATGAGAGCGCTTGCCGCGGCAACCTGGGCACGATAGGCATCGAAAATGTGGCGCAAGGCCTCACGCATCGGCGTGATCGGAGCCCAGTTCAGATCATCCATCGTGTTCTGGATTTTAGGTACGCGGTTCTGCACGTCCTGGTAACCGGCACCGTAGTAGGCACCCGAACTGGTCTCGACGATGTTCACCTTCTGCGCGCTGCCGGCGTACTCCGGATACTCGGCGGCCAGTTCCAGCATCATGTTAGCCAGTTCGCGGATCGAGTAATTGTTGGCTGGCGTGCCGATGTTGTAGATCTGGCCGCTCGCCTTGCCGTCCTTGTTCTCGATGATCTTCATGAGGGCGGCTATGCCGTCATCAATGTAGGTGAAGGCGCGCTTCTGGTGGCCGCCGTCGACCAGCGAGATGGTTTCGCCGCGCACGATATGGCCGAAGAACTGGGTCAGCACGCGCGAAGATCCTTCCTTCGGGGTGTGGATCGAGTCCAGGCCGGCGCCGATCCAGTTGAAGGGGCGGAACAGGGTGAAATTCAGGCCTTCCATGCCGTAGCCCCAGATCACGCGGTCCATCAGCTGTTTGGAGCAGGCGTAGATCCAGCGCGGCTTTTTGATCGGGCCATAGACCAGTTCCGAGTTTTCCGGATCGAATTCGCCGTCGTGGCACATGCCATAGACTTCCGATGTCGACGGGAACACCAGGTGCTTCCTGTACTTGGCGGCCGAGCGCACGATCGGCAGGTTGGCTTCGAAGTCCAGTTCGAACACGCGCAGCGGCTGCTGGACGTAGGTCGATGGCGTGGCAATCGCCACCAGCGGCAGGATCACGTCGCACTTCTTGACGTGGTACTCGACCCATTCCTTGTTGACCGTGATGTCGCCTTCGAAGAAATGCATGCGCGGATGGCCGAGCAGGTCGCTGATGCGGTCCGTGCTCATGTCCATGCCGTAGACCTCCCACTCGGTGGTGGCGAGGATGCGCTTGGAGAGGTGGTGGCCAATGAAGCCGTTGACACCGAGGATAAGAACTTTTTTCATATTTGTTAATACAAACTCAGAACAATAAAACAACTAAAAGAACGAAAATGTTTTTACGATTTACTGCGACGACGCTTCTTCTTTGGAGCAGTCTGGCCCCGTTCGGGTTTCCTCTTCAGACGATATAAATGCGGATTTTTTCGCTGCCCTCGAATCTGCATCACCTTAAGAATGACGAGTAAGAGGATGATGCTTATAAGCGAGCCTCCGAAGACAATGAACAAAACTTCGCTCGGCGGGGCAGGCTCCTTACTCATCGCAACTTTCCCGTAAACTTGTGAAGATATATGGATGTGTATCCCTCGTATCAAACCAGCATGTCGATCATGAAGAGGAGAATAAAACCCAGGAAAAACATCGCTGTTTGTACCGGCGTTTCAGGATCTTCATGGGCTTCCACCAATAGTTCCTCTGTGACCAGATAGAGTAGCGCCGCTACACCGAAGGCCAGGAGCGCGTCGATGTAGACTGGAGTTACAGCATTCAACACTCCTGCCCCCGCACCAGCGCCGGCGAGCAAGCCGATGCCGAGAATTGCGGCGGTAACGCTTACTTTGAGCGCGGTCTGCCCCAGGCTCCGTAGTGACGTGGCGCAGGACACGCCCAGAAAGAACAGTTCAAGGACCAGGCCCACGGTGAGCAGCAGACCCTGCTTTTCGCCTGCAGCGAACGACAGCCCGATCAGTGCGCCGTCCAGAACGACGTCGACGCCCAGGGCGGTGAGCAGGCTACGCGTATCGCGTCCTCCTGCAGCGGCTTCTCGCCGGTCGCCGAACCACTTCAAAGCAAGCATGAACGCGACACCGAGTGAAAAGCCGATGAACGTTGGCCAAGGCATGCGTCGGTGCACTAGGTCAGGGAGCAATTCCACGGCAAGAACGCTAAAAACGGTCCCTGCCGCGAAGTGTTGGACAGCGCTTCGTAGCCCTGCTCCCGGTTGGCGGACGAGCGAGACCAAGGCTCCCGCGATAACGGCGACTGCAGGCATCGCGGCGTAGCTCAGTACTTTCGTGAGGGTTGCGCTCATGACGACACCTTCACTGAACCGGATTCCTGCTTGGGTTCTCCCTGAGAAGCTGGGACAGGAACCCCAGTCGTACCGGAATATGCCAGCAGGCGCAGCGCGTTGATGACCACAACCAAAGTCGAGCCCTCGTGGAACAGGACAGCGGTTCCGATATTCAAGCCAAAGATGGTTGCCGGGATGAGCACCGCCACAACGCCGAGACTCACCCACAGGTTTTGCTTGATCACACGGCGGGTGCGCCGCGACAGGCCTACCGCGAAAGGCAGCTGACTAAGATCGTCGCTCATCAGCGCGACATCTGCCGCTTCAAGTGCAACGTCCGACCCCGCCGCTCCCATAGCGATGCCGACTGTGGCATTCGCCATCGCTGGCGCATCGTTCACGCCGTCCCCGACCATGGCAACTTTGCCGTGCCGTTCGCGTAAATTTTTGACTGTCTCGACCTTTTGTTCTGGCAAAAGGTCGCCTTTTGCCTCGGTCAGGCCGACGGTGCGGGCAACGGCATCGGCGACCTGCTGATTGTCTCCCGAAAGCATGACCAAACGCGTGATCCCGAGTTCACGCAGCTGCTGCATGACGGCCGGCGCGACGGCCCGCGGCGTATCCATCACGCCGATCACGCCCAGGAAGCGGCTTCCCTTTCGCACGACCATCGTCGTCCGTCCCGCACGAACTAGCGAGTCGTTCGCCCGCGCGAGTTCGCTCGACAGGGGCATGCCGTTTGATTCCGCAAACAATACCGGTTTGGCGATATAGGTTGTTTCGCCATCCACCACAGCCTGCACGCCTCTGCCGGTCAGGCCGCGTACGTCGTCTGCACGCGCAGCCGGAACCCCGGCAGGAAGCCGCTCGCGTCCGCCCTGGACCAGCGCGGATGCCAGCGGATGGTCGCTATGTGATTCGACCGCCACGACAACAGCGAGCAACTCCGTCTCGCTAACGCCTGAAGCGGTAACGACATCGGTCAGATTCGGGCGCCCTTCGGTCAACGTTCCAGTTTTATCGAACGCGATCGCATCGAGGCTACCGAGATTTTCCAAGGGGCCGCCGCCCTTCACCAGGACCCCGCTACGCCCCGCCCGTGCCACGCCTGACAGGACGGCAGACGGCACTGAAATCGCCAGCGCGCATGGGCTAGCCGCAACCAGCACTGCCATCGCGCGATAAAAGCTGTCGGAAAAAGCTTCGTCGACAACCACGAAGGCCAACATCAGCAGCGCGACAAGTCCCAGGATAACGGGCACGAAAATGCGTTCGAACCTGTCGGTAAATTGCTGTGTGGGCGAGCGTTGGGCCTCGGCGTCAGCGACCATTTGCACAACGCGCGCCATGGTCGACTGCGACGCCAGGCGGGCGACCATGACGTCGATTGCCCCGGTGCCGTTGATGGTGCCTGCGAACACCCGGTTGACGGCCTTCACCCGTTCAAAGGCAGCGATGGCGGCTTTGCCATCTTCGACCGGCGACTTGTCGACCGGGACGCTTTCTCCCGTGACTGGCGCCTGATTGACACTCGACGTCCCTTTGACGACGACACCATCCGCTGGCAGGCGCTCGTTCGGCTTCACCAACACGATGTCGCCAGGCTGCAGCTTCTCGACCGGGACCTCTTCAATCTCGTCGCCCTTCCTCAGCAGCGCCGTCTCAGGGGCAAGCTTGGCCAGCGCTTCGATCGCGCGCCGCGCGCGTCCCATCGCAAAATGCTCCAGCGAGTGTCCGAGGCTGAAGAGAAACAGAAGCAAGCCGCCCTCTGCCCACTTGCCAAGCGCCGCAGCGCCGATAGCGGCCACGAGCATTAACGTGTCGATCTCGAAGCGACGTGCAAGGACGTTTTCGAACGCCTCTTTCGCAGTAAATACCCCACCGCACAGGTAGGCGCCCAGGTAAAGCGCCATTGGAAGCCAGCTGGCAGCAGCACTGTTCCGTTCGACAAGCCACCCGGCTAATACGAATAATCCGGCCGCCACTGCGAAGATCAATTCCGTATGTTCGCCGAAAATGCCGCCGTGCCCGTGCTCATGGCCGGCATGCGTATCTGCTTTCCCGTGCACGTGTGCGTGCTCTTCCTCCTTACCGTGCGCGTGCGCATCCTCCTTACCGTGCGCGCTAGCCCCCTCTTTGTCACCCGAGGATTCCGAGGCTTCCCGCCCCATGTTCGTCAACTCTGTACCTGAAGCGCGCACGAGGTCTTCCAGCCGCTTCTGCGACATCGCGGAACGTTCGTACTCGATCCGAAACCGCCCTGAAGGAGAAACTTCCGCCTCCAGGACACCTGGCACTTGGCGCAAGCGCTCGGCAAACAATCGCGCGCCCCGGGCGTGCAGTGGCGCCGGAGTATTACCAACGTAGTGGGCAAACTTGCCGGTAAGTTGGGCGCCGACGGCACTAACCAGCTCGCGCAGTCGCCCCACTGAAATGACAGCGGGATCGTAGTGCAAACAAAGCAAGGGCGGAGAATCCTGCTGCATTTTCACGTGAACACGCTCCACGCCAGGACGCCCCTTCAAAAGACCGATGAGTCGATCAACACATGGGTCGCGTGGGTCGTCGACATCCGGGAGGACCAACGGCAATTCAAGCCGTACTCGATTCAATTCTTCCATCTGCTTACCTTTCTCTCGAAACGGCTAGTATGAAAAGCACAATCGACACGGTCAGTACCGGGCCGCACAAACGCACTAATTCTGCTTCGCGATAATCTTTGGCTTATGGGACCCAACGCAATAAGGCGGACCGACGAGGACCTTGTCGCTCAACTTCAACTGGATCTCATTGCCGACAAAAACGTTGACGTATCTTTTACTACGGAGATGCGCGAACTGGACTTCAACATACCGTCCAGAGGAGCGTTCATCATTTGCGAGCAGCAGGCATTCTGGATGATTGGTAGGAGTTTCATTCGGAAGATAAATTTTCCGAACATATCCGGTCTGCGTCCCGAGATCATCCGGCCGGGAAGTGACGCAAGCGGCCAGACTGGGCAAGACCATTACAGCGAAACAAATCAACCTGACCTTCATTTAGAAGTCCTTCACATCAGCTCTATCAACACAACGAAACAGTTAGCCGATAAGATTCTTGAGCATTTCATCCATCTCCTTATACTCGTCGGCCACTTTCTGTATCAGGAACTGATGCCTGACCGCCTGCTCAGCGAAAGCACTTCGTTCCTGATCCAAATCGACGGTATTCCCATCGACTGCGCCCTGCGTCGGAATCCGATACATCAGGAATGCGTCGAGCTCATCGACGCTTGTGGCACACTTCGATTTATCAACAGGGTCCGTTGCAGGAGATGTTGCCAGGAGCGCCTGTTGCAGCGCAGCCTTAAAATCGATGTCGCGCGCCTTGTAGTTCGGCGTATCGGCATTGGCAATATTCGAAGCAAGCACGTTCAGCCGCCGCTCCGATACCTGAAGCGCCCGTTGGAAAAATTCTTCCTTGTCCGTCGTCGCGGTTTGCGTCAGACGGGGAATACCACTCTTGATTTCGTTCATCGCTCTTCCTTTCGGATATCGTCGAATCGAACTCCCGGTGAGGGCGGTAATGAGGATGCATTTGTTTGTCGCTTCTTCCAGGTCCACGGATACAACCACCACAACACCAGGATCAGCGAAGCAAATATTGCAGCCACGCCAAGGCCGACCAAATGGCCAACCACCTCTGCTATGACCAGACTCGCGCACAGGACCAGAGACAGCGATAGGAAAAATGCGCCGGCCAGCATTTGTTTGCTTGCGACGTTCTTGAACCGCATCCGGTCGTCGAGTGGCCGCAATACACGGTGCTGTACAGCTGGAGCGGTGAACAAAATGAGACTCGACAGCGAACACAAGAAGGTCGCCATGAAAATCCACTTCTCCAGCCGAACGATGCCTTGAAAACCCGAATTGAAAGGCAACGCAATCAGAAAGCCAGTTAAGAGCTGAGCCCCAGGAAGCAGGATCCGCAGCTCGTTGAGCATTTCAGTCATGTCTGCTTCGTCATGCCCAGCCAAACCAGCCGGCAATTCTCCGGCCGGTGCGGCTACGCTCGCCTTGCCCTGCTGACTGGTCATCATGATCTAACTCCTGAATTACCAACCTGAATAGGCGTTGCCGACAATCGGCCAGCTACCAGTCCGCGCCTATATGGACTGGTAGCTGGCACGGCTTAATGGGCTTCGGCTGTGGTCTTCTCGACGACCAATTCTTCCTCGTCCTTTCGATGCACAAGCCGATACAGCAGGGGCAACACCAACAGCGTCAGTGCCGTCGAGGACAGAATGCCGCCGATGACGACAGTAGCGAGAGGTCGTTGCACCTCGGCGCCGGTACCGGTCGCAAGTGCCATCGGCACGAAGCCGAGCGACGCGACCAGGGCTGTCATCAGGACCGGGCGCAAACGAGTGAGAGCACCCTGGACGATGGCCTCGTTAAGCGGCATACCCTCTTCCCGCAAGGATCGGATGAAGGAAATCATCACCAGGCCGTTGAGCACCGCCACGCCGGACAGGGCGATGAATCCCACCGCCGCGGTGATCGACATCGGGATGCCGCGCAGCGTGAGGGCGAGAATGCCGCCAGTGAGCGCAAACGGGATGCCGGTAAACACCAGCAGGCCATCCTTCAGGTTTCCGAACATGACGAACAGCAGTGTCAGCACCAGGAACAGTGCCAGTGGAACGACCAGCTTCAGCCGCTGGGTGGCTGACTGCAGCTGCTCAAAGGTGCCACCCCAGCTGGTCCAGTAGCCTGCTGGAACCGCAACGGACTTAGCGATCGCTGCCTGGGCCTCGGGCACAAAGCTGCCGACGTCGCGTCCACGCACATTGGCGCTGACGACGATGCGGCGCTTGCCATTCTCGCGGCTGACCTGGTTTGGACCAGGTGCAAACACCAGCTCGGCAACCTCGCCCAGCGGCACATACGACGCGGCAGCGTTCTCCCCCTGTGGTAACGCGATCGGCAGGCGGCGAAGCGCGTCGATGTCGCTGCGCAACTCTTCCGGCAGGCGGATGAGGATATCGAAGCGGCGGTCGCCTTCGAACATGGTCCCAGCCTGCCGTCCACCGGTTGCGGTGGCGAGCGCCGCTTGCACGTCGGCGATGTTCAGACCGTAGCGCGCGGTCTTTTCACGGTCGATGTTCACGGACAACATTGGCAAGCCGCCGGTTTGCTCGACCTTGACCTCGGACGCGCCAGGGATCTTCTGCAGGACCTCGGCGATCCGCTGTCCGGTCTTCGCCAGCACGTCCATGTCGTCGCCGTACACCTTCACTGCGACGTCGCTGCGCACACCGGAAATCAGTTCGTTGAAGCGCAGCTGAATGGGCTGCGAGAATTCGAAGGCATTGCCCACATATTTCTCGGCCTCCTTCTGGATTGCGTCCACCAGCTCTGCATGGGTCTTTTTTGGCGCCGGCCATTGCGCTTCCGGCTTGAGCATGATGTAGCCGTCCGAGATATTTTGCGGCATCGGGTCGGACGCAATTTCAGCCGTACCGGTACGTGCAAAAATGCGGTCGATTTCCGGGAATTTCGCTTTCAAACCGTTTTCCAGCTTCTCCTGCATCGCCAGCGACTCGGTCAGGCTGGTCGCAGGAATGCGCAGGGCCTGGATCGCCATATCGCCCTCGTTCAGGTTCGGAATGAATTCACTGCCGAGGCGCGCCGCGAGCAGGCCGGACAGGATCACGAGAACGATGCTCGACGCTAGCACGGCGGGGCCGTTACGCAGCACCTTGGCCAGCGCTGGCGCATACCAGTTCTTTGCCTTGGTCATCAGTCGGTTTTCCTTTTCCGCGACGCGTTTGCCAATGAACAAGGCGACTGCGGCGGGCACGAAGGTCATCGACAGGATCATCGCGCCGATCAGTGCGAGCACGACGGCGAAGGCCATCGGATGGAACATCTTCCCTTCCACTCCGGCCAATGCGAAGATCGGCAGGTACACGACCATGATGATCAACTGGCCGAACAGCAGCGGGCGCCGGGCTTCACGCGCGGCCGCGAACACTTCATGGAAGCGTTCATTGAGTGTCAATTCGCGTTTGTGGTGTTCCTGCGCATGCGCCAGGCGCCGTACACAGTTTTCGACGATGACGACGGCGCCGTCGATGATGATGCCGAAGTCGAGTGCCCCCAGGCTCATCAAGTTCGCGCTGATCTTGTAAGTCACCATTCCGGAGAACGTAAACAGCATCGACAGGGGGATCACGAGTGCCGTGATGACGGCCGCACGAATATTCCCGAGGAACAGGAACAGGATCACGATGACCAGGATCGCGCCCTCGGTCAGGTTCTTCTTGACGGTGGCGATGGCCTTGTCGACCAGGACCGTGCGGTCGTACACGGGCACCGCCTTGACGCCGGCCGGCAGCGTCTTGTTAATCTGGTCCATTTTCTCAGCGACGGCCTGTGCCACCACGCGACTGTTTTCGCCGATCAGCATGAACACCGTGCCCAGCACCACTTCCTTGCCGTTGGCGGTTGCCGCACCGGTGCGCAGCTCGCGCCCCAGGCCCACCAAGGCAACGTCGCGCACGCGGATTGGCACGCCGCGCACGTTGCTGACGATGGTATTGCGGATGTCGTCCAGCGTGCGGACCTGGCCGGGCGCACGCACCAGGAACTGCTCGCCGCGGCGCTCGACGTAGCCAGCGCCGACGTTGCCGTTGTTGCGTTCGATCGCCTCGACCACGGCGTTCAGGGTCAGGCCATAGGAACTGAGCTTGGCCGGATCGGGCGTGACGTGGTATTCCTTCGAGAATCCGCCGATCGAATTGATCTCGGTGACGCCCGGTACCTGGCGCAGCTGCGGCTTGATGATCCAGTCCTGCACCTCCCGCAGGTCGGTCGGTGTGTAGGGCGTGCCATCCGGCTTTTTCGCGCCGGGCGTGCTCTCAACCGTCCATAGGTAGATCTCACCCAAGCCCGTCGAAATCGGCCCCATATTCGGCGTGACGCCTTCAGGTAGGCCCTCTTTCGCTTCCTGGATGCGCTGGTTGACCAGCTGGCGCGCGAAATAGACGTCGGTGCCATCCTTGAAGATGACAGTCACCTGCGACAGTCCGTAACGCGACAGCGAGCGAGTCTGCTCCAGACCCGGCAAGCCAGCCATCACGGTTTCAATCGGATAGGTGACGCGCTGCTCGACCTCGAGCGGCGAATAGCCCTGCGCCGAGGTGTTAATCTGCACCTGGACGTTGGTGATGTCGGGAACCGCGTCGATCGGCAGACGTTGGTAGTTGTAGACGCCAATGGCGGCCATCGCGAAGACGGCCAGCATGACGATCCATCGATGCTCGATGGCGGAGCGTATGATGCGTTCAAACATAATTGTGCTCCTCAGTCCTCATGCTCGGCGCTGCTCTTGCCCTGCTCCGCCTTTAGGACGAAGCTGCCAGTCGTGGCGTAGACCGTCCCAACACGCAACCCTTCCAGGACCTCGACGTGATCCTTGCCGGTTGCGCCGACGACCACCGGTTGCGCTTTGAAGCCCTCCGGCGTCTGGACGAACACGACAGGCTTGTCCTCGACAGTCTGAAGCGCCTCGCTCTGGACGGCGACGGCGACTTGCTTGGCGTTCTGAACTAGCGACACATTAACGAAGAGGCCGGGTCGCCATGCGAGCGACGGGTTCACGAGCTCGATGCGGGCGGTTGCAGAGCGGGTCTGTTCACCCACCAGTGCGCCCACATAAGTCACCTTGCCGGTGGCGCTCAGGTCTGCCGCCGCAGCTTTGACGGTAGCGGTTTCACCGACCCGGACGACGCCGAGATCCTTCGGCGTGACGACGACATCGACCCAGACGCGCGACAAGTCTGACAGGAGAAACACGTTCGAATCTTCCTTGACCGCTTCGCCAAGGCTGATATGCTTTTCGACGATGATGCCGTCGAAAGGCGCACGCAGCTCATAGCGATTCACTTGGCCTTTACCCGATGCGACACCGAGCGCGCGCAGCTTGGATTCGGCATTATTTGCCGCAATGCGTGCCTCTTCGTAAGCCTGTCGCGCCTGCAGGTAATCCTGCTCCGCAGAAATTTTGTCTTCCCACAGCTTCTTCTCACGCTCATAAGTGCTGCGGGCCAGGTCCATGCGCGTCCTTGCGGCGTTAAGGGTGCTCCGCATCTCAGCCAATTCCGGACTGGAGATCACAGCCAGCACCTGGCCCATTTTCACGACCTGGCCGAGTTCGGCTTGCACCGACTCGGCGATTCCAGGAACACGCGGCACGATGTGGGCTGTGCGGTCCTGGTCGAAGCGCACTTCGCCAGGCAGCTGGACCGACGACTCGATCGTCTCGGCGCCGGCCCGTGCGACCTTGATGCCCGCTTGCTGAACTTGCTGGGAGGTCAGCTTGACGAGGCCCTCCTCACCAGCATGGCCTGCACCTTCTTTCGTCCCGCCTTTGCCAGCGGGTGCTTGTGCGACTTCCTTGCCGGTTTCGGGACCAGCAGGCGTGCCGGAATCTTTCTTCCACAGCAGGATGGCGGCGCCGAGGATCACGCCGACCACGACGATCACCGCCACGGTCTTGAACGATTTATTTTGATTGATGGACTTCATTTGACTTGTCTTTCGATAGGATTTACGCCGGCGCCGGCAAGGGGGACGTAACGCTCGATATCCGCGATCGAGCGGTAACGGTCGGCGAGTGCGCGCAGATACTGGGTCTTGGTCTGGAACAGCGTCCGCTGGGCGTCGAGCACGTCGGTGAACGCGAACTTGCCCATTGAGAAACCGGTAACCGCGGCGTCATACGCGCTCTGCGCGGCGGGCAGTACCTGGTCGCGCAGCGTGACGGTTTGCGTCGACGCCACTTCGGCGCGCTGGTAGGCATCGGCGAGTGCCTGCGTCAAGCGCAGGCGTTCCGCCTCGAGGTCGTCGCGCGCCTGGTCGGCCCGTCGAAGTGCGGACAGCACATTGCCCTGGTTGCGGTTAAAGAGCGGTAGCGGTACCGAAAGGCCGATCACGCCTTGCGTACGGCCTTGTTCGCGCTCTCGTTGCGAGCCGACCGTCACCGTCACGTCAGGAATACGCTGCGCACGTTCCAGCCTGACCTGGGCATCCCGTCCCGCCACGTTCGATTGAGCGCGCCGCAGCTGCGGTGCGGTCTCAAGCCGCTGCGCCAGATCAGTCCAGGCAGGTACCCGGTCGAACGTGTCTGGTGCCTGCAAGGGCTGGTCGAGGGGGCGTGGGCTGGCCCATAGCGCGGTGAGCCGGCGCTGAGCCAAGGCCAGTTCGGCCTCCGCCTGGGTCAACTCGAGCTGCGCGGCAGCCTCGGCGACGCTGGAGCGGGTTTGCTCGACCGGCGAGATTTTCCCGGCGATGACACGCCGGCTGGTGACCTCGGTGGATTTGTGGGCGAGATCAAGCGACGCCCGCGCCAGAGCCAGCCGCTCCTGCGCCGTCAGGGCATCCATGTAAGCGGTGATCACATCGGCGCGGAGCTCTGCGCGTCTGGCATTTACATCGTCGATGGCGACATTGCGCTCCTGTTCGGCAGCAGCAATGCGCGCGGCGCGCTTGCCGCCCAATTCGAGGCGCTGGTTGACCTGGGTGGTCTCAGTGCGGGTGTTGCGATCAGTACCTTCGGAAAGGAAAGACAGCTCCGGGTTCGGGCGGGCACTCGCCTGTTGTACCGCGCCGTCGGCGATCCCGATCGATCGGGTAGCGGAGCGCAGAGCCGGGTTTGCCGACAGGGCCAGCTCAATCGCTTGATTGAGCGTGAGCGGCAAAGCCGAGTTGGTCGCCTGAGGCGCCATTACGGCAGGTGAAGATGGGTTTTGCTGCCCGATAGCATGGGCAACAGGAAACGCGGTCTGCAATAGAAAGACCGTCGCTCCCAGCACGAAGTGCTTGGATTGCATGATGACTCCGAAGACTATTAAAGGGAAATAGCCGGCGGCAGCCCCCACGCACCGTCAACGGTGCGCGGAAATGCGTTTCAAGTGAAGAGTCGCAAAAAGGTCAGCCGCAGGATCAGGCGCGGCCGGTCCACTGAGGACGTTCTGGAGGAGAGAGGACTACGGAATCAGGCGAAACAGCAGTCAAGGCGACAGCACCGCTGACGTCGTCAGGCTTGAAGCAGGATTCAGCAAGGTCGGGGGCGGCAAGCGCAATGTGCACATACGAGCAATGAGCGTCGTGGGTGGTGACCTTCTTGCTGAAGGGGGATTTGTCTTTGGCAGCCAGCGACAATTCATCAGTGCTGCTGTTGTGCTGGTGATGTCCGAAGTGATTGGACGCCCGCCCCGCCTCATGCATGCAATAGGCGCTAACGACGTTCCAGGTGAACTGGAAAGTCATCACTGCAAGCAAGATGAAAATGAAGCGTCGGACCATGATGCCGGCCAGTATAACGCAAACAAATTTTTCTGCACGTTCGCCGTTCAACTTTCCTGGATTCTCGCAACGGATAAGCTATGGCTGACTTGGTAAAAATATTGTAGAATGGACTCATCAAGATTTACCGCGTCACGCAAGTCATTGAATATAAAGGAACACAGTGGAAAATTTTCCTCGAAAAGAGCTGGTTAAGGTTGTTCAGTCGGGGATGACTGGTTCGCGCAGCGCTTTCGCACTCGCTGTCGGCCGGTTCGCAACAAAACTAAAAGACCTGGACCTGCAACTGGCCCAGGAACTCGCACAGTTTCTATCTACGGAAAATGTCATGCGTGGCGCAGGCGACTTCGTGCCGGCGCCAGTCGACGCGGATTCGCGTATGGAACTTGTCGAGACAGTGTACCCAGTAGTCGTGGCCAAGAAGCCTGTCTTCAATGATGCGGTTCAGGGTGTCTTGGAAGGCGTGCTGCGCGAATGGAACAGCCTCGATCTCCTTATCCAGGAAGGGCTGGCTCCGGCGCGAATGCTGCTGTTCTGCGGCCAACCAGGGGTCGGCAAGACGCTCGCTGCATACTGGCTTGCCCAGGAACTCAAACTGCCATTGCTCACCTTGAATCTAGCCACGGTGATGAGCAGCTATCTCGGAAAGACAGGCAATAACGTTCGCGCTGTATTCGATCATGCCATGTCGCGCCCGTGTGTTCTGCTGCTGGACGAGTTTGATGCGATTGCGAAGCGGAGAGACGACGACAGCGACGTTGGCGAACTCAAGCGGCTTGTGAACGTCCTCCTTCAAGCGCTCGACGAATGGCCGGCCAACGCCTTGCTCATCGCCGCGACCAACCATGGTGAGCTGTTGGATCCCGCTGTGTGGAGACGATTTGATCATGTGATCCAATTCGAACCGCCGTCGGCAGACTTAATCGAGGACTACCTCATGGAGATACCCATGGATGGCGAAGTACGCCAGAACCTCGCCGCCCTCCTCCAAGGCGAATCGTTTAGTACGATTGGCCAATTGATTCTCTCTTCACGCAAGGCCGCGCTGCTGGAAAAGGCGGACTTGCTGCCAACCCTCGTAAAGCATGCCGTGCGCTTACGCATGAGCAAAGGAACCATGGGCAAGCCGATCGAAGGAACGATGCTACTGATGTACCTCGCAGGCCAGTCACGGCGTGAAATCGCCGCCACCCTCGGCAAGACGCATCCTACCGTCGGCCGCGTCATCAAACGTTATCTCGGGGAGTAATTACGCATGGCAGCAACGAACATCATCTTGGGTTACGGTGAAACGCTCACGCATCTTCATAAGCTCAACCGCGGTTCAGGTCCGAAAAAATATCCCTACCTGATCAGCGAGCAACGGCCTTTGCTTGGCGAGCAGCTCGGCGACATCTTGAAGAGTCAGCGTGCGCAGGACGCAAGCCTGAAACCAAATGGTGAGTCCGTTGCGAAGTTCACGCTGCACCCGGCCTTCCTGGCGAAAACGCACCACCCGAATGCTCTGCTTAAGGCAAGCGGCCTGCGATGCGTAGGAAGCCGGTCGGCATTCGTTGTTCCCAGAAAGCTCACCGATCTTCGCCAGAAAGCGGGGGAATCGCTGTTCACGGCAGCACTGTACGTCGCCGGCGACGAACACGCTTTTGAACGTCTAGCGGACATGCTGTACGCGCCAAAAATCCCGCAAACCCATCAGAAAGCTTTTTGTCGGTTTGAGATGATGCAATCGTTTGCGGCGGTCGACAAAGACTACGTCAGCGAGTCGGCATCGAACCAATCGCTACTGGAGGTCGTGCTGCACGCGTCGGCGGAAGAAGGCGATATCGTCCAGGCGTTCGCTTCCTACGTCAAATCGCTGGGCGGAGAAGCTGAATCGAACCGCGCCCTCGTGATTTCAGGGTTGACCTTCGTTCCGGTCCGGATCGCCGCCACTTTGGCACGCGAGCTTGCTGCGTTCAACTTTGTTCGCGCCGTGCGCGTTATGCCGTCGCTGCGCATCGGTGGCAGGGAAATGCGTAGCTCCAACGTTCCTGCGCCTATCCTGCCAACGATGCCGGCAATCGATACTTCTCTCAAAGTCGCCGTCTTCGATGGCGGAATTGGGCATACCGATCTGAGCGCTTGGGTCAAGGAGACCATCATGCCTGGCGCTGAGTCGACCGCGGCCGCCTATCTGAATCACGGTAACGGTGTCACGAGCTCCGTGCTATTTGGCCCGATTGACGAAGCCGCACCCGAATTTCCGCGGCCTTACGCCAATGTCCATCACTACCGCTGCATCAGTCCAGCACTGCAGGCGCCGGCCGGCGTGCCCGACGCAGACCTCTACGACGTGCTGAAGCACATCGATAACGTGCTCAAGACCGAAAAACCCGACTTCGTCAATCTCAGCATCGGGCCATACATGCCCATGGATGACGATGAAGTCCATCCTTGGACCGCGCTGATCGACAGTCATCTGGCATCGGGCACCACCCTGGCGGCGGTCGCAGTCGGCAATGACGGGGAAAAAGCATGGCCGGACAGCAGGGTGCAACCTCCTTCAGACATGGTCAACGCATTGGCGGTGGGGGCCTGCGATACCACCGGCACTACCTGGACGCGTGCGCCGTACAGTTCACACGGCCCAGGCCGCAGCCCAGGCATGATTAAACCGGACGGCGTCGGCTTCGGGGGCTCGGAGAGCGAGCCGTTCGTGGTGTACAACGCGTTGACCGGCCAGTATGCGTACACAACCGGAACTAGCTTTAGCTCGCCAGCGACCCTTCGCACCGCCATCGGCGTGAAGGTCTCGCTCAATTCGCCACTGAGTCTCCTTGCTGTCCGCGCACTCATGTCGCACCATGCAACCAGGCCAAAGCATATGCTGATGAGCCACGTGGGACATGGTCGGTTCCCGCAAAGTGTCGAAGAAGTGCTTACCTGCGACGATAATGAAGTGCGCGTCATCTATCAAGGCACCCTCAAGGCTGGGCAGAACCTGCGGGCCCTAATCCCGTTCCCGACGATGCCGCTCAATGGTCGGGTCACGCTACGGGCCACGTTGTGCTTTGCCAGCCACACCGACCCTGAGCACGCTGTCAACTACACGCGCGCCGGCTTGACTGTACTTCTGCGGCCGAAGAAGAGTAAGAAGGAAACGACGACCTTTTTCTCGTCCTCCAAGATGTACACCACTGAACTGGAGGCGCGGGTTGACGAACAGAAGTGGGAAACCACACTCAAGCATGAGCAGCGCTTTAACGTCGACACCCTCGATGACCCGATGTTCGACATTACCTACGGCGCCCGAGAAGATGGCCAGAGCGTAGATAACCAGTCGCTGCCGCCCCTACCGTACGCAATGGTGGTTACGGTTTCGGCTGAAGACACGCCCGGCGTCTACAATAACATCCGACAGCGCTACCAGACCCTGCAGCCTGTCGAGGTTCGCCAGGAGGTGCGCATCAAAACCGGCAACGGCCGATCCTGATCGGCGCATGTTCGGCGATACGGCACTTGATCCACGTGCCGTATCGCCAATGCTGGCGCAGCAGAATATTTTTCGATTGCCGCAACCATGCAAGAACAACCTTCAACCGTTACACAACCCGCGCGCGTGGCGCCGATCGAGACCTGGACGGTTTCTCACGAACTCGATGGCTCTGCAGGTTCGAACCGAGAATGGGATATGCCGCGGCAGATTGGTGCGGATACGGACGTGGCGGCAGTTCTGGCCTGGCTAGCGAACTTCACCCCGACGCAAACGACATTCGACGCATATCGCAAGGAGGCGGAACGCTTGCTGCTGTGGTGTGTGGTAGAACGGGGCAAGGCCTTATCGTCGATTACCCATGAAGATTGGCTCTCGTACCACGCCTTCCTGGCCAATCCTCAGCCGCGCGACCGATGGATCGCACAACAGAATCGGCGACACCCGCGTCACGACCCTAGATGGCGCCCATTCGCGGGCCCGTTGTCCCAGTCTAGCCGGCGGCAGGCCGGAGTAATCCTCAATTCGATGTTTTCCTGGCTGGTCAATGCCGGATACCTTGCCGGCAATCCCCTGTCGCTGTCCCGTCAACGCAAGACCAGTCGGACGCCTCGCGTAGAGCGATATCTCGACCAGGAGCTCTGGGACGAAGTCAAGATAACGATCGACTCACTCCCACGCGAAACACCGCGGGAACGAGAACACCATTTCCGGCTACGTTGGCTGATGACCCTGTGCTACGTGTGCGGGCTACGCATCACGGAAGTCGCCGAGGGCACGATGGGTGATTTCTTCTGTCGGCGCGACCAGGAGGGTAATGAGCGCTGGTGGCTAGAAATCCTGGGCAAAGGCAGCAAAGTGCGTATCGTTCCGGCCACCACAGAGCTTATGACCGAGCTTGGCAAATACAGGCGCGAACTGGGCTTTCCAGTCCTGCCTGTCCGTGGTGAGTCGACACCTCTGCTTTTACCAATCGGCGGCAAGCCCAGGCACTTAAGTCGTGGCGGCATTCACGATATCGTCAAGGCAGTGTTCAGTATGACGGCCGAACGGGTCAAGATGAAAGGAGCTGAGCATTCGCACCGAGCCGCAATGATCGGCCAGGCATCCGCCCACTGGCTCAGGCATACGGCAGGGTCGCATATGGCCAACAAAGCCGTCGATCTGCGGCATGTCCGGGACAATCTAGGACACGCGTCCATCAGCACGACGAGTGGCTATCTGCACTCACCAGACGATGCGCGCCACATCGATACAGAAGATAAACATCGCGCAAACTGGTGAGAACATCGAATTAATTAGGAATAACGAGAAGGAGAGGCCTGAGTGGGAATGTCGCGCGTTAGAAAGAATGCATTTTTTTCTGCACATCCAGTTTGTATCTTCTGCGGAGGTGGCGAAAAGGCAACAACCATCGAGCACTGCCCTCCTCGGGCGATGTTCCAGTTTCGTGACTGGCCAGAAGGCTTTGAGTTCCCAGCCTGCGAGAGCTGTAATCACGGCACCGCAGACCATGACCTCATCATTTCTTTGCTTGGACGGACCGACCCATTTACGGACTCGGGTAATCGCGACGGCCGAATGTCGGCACTGATCACGTCAGTACACCAGAAGCACCCGGAACTGATTGCCAAAATGATGCCGTCGGCTGTCGAAGCCCGAGCATTAAACCGGCGGCTGGGGATCGCACCACCACCCGGCATGACGAATCAAGAGGCGGGTCCAGTGCGCGTGACCAGCGAAATGCATCGAGCCGTCGAGATCTTTTCTGGAAAGCTGACCAAAGCGATCTATTACATGCAAACGAAGAATGTATTCCCGCCTGAAGGGAGAATCGCATTGAAATGGTTCACCAATGCCGAGCTTATTACAAACAGCGGGCGCTACGTAGTTTTCGATCACCTTCAGCAACTTGACGGACTGGCACCTGCGCTCGTGCGCTCCAAGTCGCTTCTCAATGATCAGTTTGAATACAAGATTAGCATCTCGGCGGGACAGGACTTGCTTGCACTGCAGGCTCGCTTTGGTCACGGCTTCGGCTTTGCCGTCTTCGCCTCAACAGATGGCGCAAGGATCGACGCATCGTTCGAATCAATTGAACAACGCACTGGAAAGCCCAATCCGTTCGTAATGATTCAATAAGTTTATCCGGTTCGTTTGCCACCACGTAAGAGGCTGAGCAACCGACCAACAGCGCTGCTCGACTGAGGCTTGCAAGCAACCTGACAGTCAGCCATGCCCGCTTATCCGTTTGCGGTATGTCGCTCAGTTTTGTAACCGCACTAACTCTATTCGCCCTGACGTCGGGCGAGCTTGCGCAGATCTAGCCCGTCGACGCTCGGAAAAGCGACACTTCCTACTATTAAGTCGCCATGTTGATATGAAGGATCGACGGTAGTGGCTCGTAACACCAGTTGGTTCAACTTTGTCTCTTTCACGCCAGAAGTAGGCTTGCGAAGTGCGATGAGCCACCAGTAAATCGAACCGAACTCGGCAAGGTAACGCAGCCGCCAATATGTCCGAATACGACTCCCAAATTCGAGATCTCTGCTAAAACTGGTTAAATCCATTTGGAATTGTACGTTCGAGATGTCCTCCTGCATGACACTAAAATACGTTTCGTAGCACCGACGAAGCACAACCAATGCAAGGAGATATACATTGCAACCGCCTGGATGACGCACTAGATCACTTGGGGGCAATGCAAGATACCGCCTATGCTCGGCATCGTCGAATGGCGAAACCATCTGGATTGCTCGGGCAAGACGGCGTAGCGTCGCCTGGTATACCTGCCTCGCGAGGTCGAGTTGCACGTGACGGGGTGTTCGAGTGCGAATAAAGTGATCTTGCAGAACAGGTGGCGCAAGTCGTACCCTCCACTTCAGAATGACCAGTTCAGGTATAGTGCGCCTTGACAAAGCAAGGCTGGAGCAGATGGGTGCACGGTCTTGCACCCACTGTCTGATACAGGTATCCACTCGCAACCAACGCGCGGCGTGATAAAGCTCGCTGTCCTGAAACAGGAACTCGAATTCCTCTCGTGCAGTAGTGGTCATCTCCCACCATAGGGCTAACACATCAAGAGTCCTGCCGATCTCTATTGCGCGCTCCTGAATTTGCAGCCGGGCTGACACTCTCGGCTCGACGCCGGCGACAGGCCCGCCACATTGCGCACACGTGAACGGTTCGTCCAAGAGTCGATAATGGAAACCGTACGCTGGCAGTACGTAGCCACAACAATAGCACTGCGTACACAGCGGCGCGTTATCCAGCGGACAGTGGGTGATAAACAGGTTCTGATGCCAGAAGCTATGGTAGGCGTGTTCCAGGCAAATCGGGCAGTACCGAAATGTTCGGCACCACCAAATGCCGCGATGATGCAGCCGTTTTGCAACGATATATTTCGGCTCCGCCGAACTCCTACTCCACCCGCTGTAGCCTGCAAAGAGCTTAGCGTCAAACCCAGGAGCACTCGTCATTTTCGCGTGTTCTTTTTCGTACGATGCACCCCGCGAACAGAACCGCAGTAACTCTTTCGCTCGCAACCCGTTCCGCCATGCAAAGCGCCACAATGAGGACGTGATCGACTCCCAAGGTAATGAATTGAGATCGAGCGCCGCATTGGTGGCCGATGGCTGTCGCTGAACGTCGAGCAGTATCATTTCTGCTACCTCCTTAAGCGCTTCGCTTCGGTCTTCAAATCGTTGACGGCATCTGCCAGCAGAGCAAATTCAACTGCGTCCTGCCATGCTTCAGGCGGTGGCAACCGGCCAGGCAGATCTTCATGCTGCTGCATAGTGAGAAAATGTCGGACGGCGGCGAAGAACTGCCGAGCAGGAAATCCGGCGCGTGGAAGGGGTTTCCCCACGCACGACCGAAGCGCTTCGAAAAACAGCGGCGTTTGACTCTCGAGTGTGAAGCCAGAAGCACAGGCTTCGGGAAGGAAGAACTTCGTCCATGTTTGCTCAGAACCCTGCGGCCAGATGCTAGTGTCATACTGTCGAAAGATTCCAGCGACGTCTTTAGACGTAGACAGTGGCCTTAACACTTCGCGTCGTCTCGCGAATCGCGACACGAGATCTGTCCGACCCTTTTCCCGTAAAAGTGCGATTACGTCAGAAAAATCGGGGTCTTGCCCAATCATGATCGTGATTAGACCGACACCTTCGCGATCAAGGTCGTTGTAGATGTCCTTGAGGAAGAGGAAGTCGTCAATACGCAGCGCACCTGCTTCGTCGATCAAAAGCACGACAAAGGGAGACTGGTGCGTGCGCGCCAAGTCGATTAGACGGCAAACCAGCCTTCGCCTTAAATCGAAAGTCTCGCCACGCAGTTCTGGATGGTCGACCGCAGTGAGGAAGTGTTTGAAGAAAGCGCGGATTGACGGCACCTGATGATTCCAGCTGGTGTGGCGGACAACCACAAGATTCGGCATGCGATCCCGCAGAACGTGCTCGAGCATCATCAAGGCGCGTGTTTTACCAACGCCGCTTGGAGCCGTGAAACAGCATCCAGTTTCCCGTACAAGAAGGACATAACGGACGACCTGGTAAAGCGCTTTAATTGGCTCCGTTAGTAGTACCGTTTGCGAGCTGAACGCAGGGTGGTCAATCGTCAACTGGTCGCCGAGACGTTCGGCAAAAGAGGTCATTTCAATCTCCGAGATAGATTGGCGCATCCGCCGGATCAGCGAACGTTGGCGCACGACGCTTCTCATGCTGTGTAGAAGCCGGCTCATGCATCGGCTTCTCAGGCTCTTCTGGAATTTCAAGCGCGGTATCGCGCCGCGCATTTGCACGACTTTCTTCAGCCTCGAGTTTGGCGACTTCGAGTGCTTCGTTCGAAGCACGCTTCCGCTTACGCTTACCCGTCACCTTCAGGGTCTCTCGAAGCGTTTCCTCTTTGGTTTCGCGCCAATTGGACGCGACCGACGTGTGGTTGGTCCGATTGCGTTCGGACAGTCCCGCCTGGTTGATCAACGCACGGGTTCGCCACGAAATATGCTGCCCCCGGCGCCCTGCAGGGGCCAGCAGCGCGCCAAGCTGCTCGCCTGTACCCAAGACGGTCGCCCTCACGTTTTGCACATCTCGTAAATCACAATAGGCGATAAGCTGATGGTCAATCAGGTCGTACGAGTTCGCAAGTGCCGCATTGGTATATTTCCACCGCCCGAGAGTGACGTGCGGCCTGACATTGGTATGAAGGTTGCCACAGACCGTCACGACCTCCGTATGACTCAAAAGTCTGAAGTCGGCTTGTGCGGCGCGTGGCAACGGTTGCAGGAATACTCCGGCATCAGGATTACCGAGGTCATGCTGAAGAGCCGTCATGGGTGATGCGAAGTCGATCCCCTCGTTCGCGTCGTCGTTATGCTCTCGAATACAGCCGTGAATGACATCTAAAAGATCCTTGATCGTGATCTCGAACTTGACAGCATTTTCCAAGGGGTTGGACCGCTTCGTATCATCGGGACCCGAGCCGAATGTGGACGGCAGACGCTGGAGGCCGCGCTGCGTAAGCTCGCCGAAAATGCGTTCGATCGGATGCCGGCGCCACCACGCTTTTACCGGACCAAAGTTGACCGCGCACCCGACCGTGTTGATGATGTTGTCGACCACGCCAGTTGCGGCATTCGACCATGCATTGTCCATCTTAAGGACACTGAATCCCTGAAAGGCAAGCTCGGGCATCAGCTGAAGAGGAAAGACCTTTCCATCTTCAGTCAGGTGACAAGACACTGCCCCTTTTCCTTCGCAAGGGCGCAGGGCCACATCGATCACTTCGAGGACGCTATCGCCACTAGGCGTCCTTTCGAGCGCGGCGAAGGCGCCAAGTACGAGGTTGTAACGTTCTTCGATCAAGAACCCGATATGCCAACGAGCAACAGGTACCGGCAACCGCGCGCCTGTCTCCGTCTCAATGATGATTACGGATGCCGCATCAACTTTGTGAAAGTCCAACTGGCAAGCACCATAACCGCGAAGCTTAGGGAAAACACTGCGAAAACCCGACCCGACCCCGTGACGGCGTACCGCGTCTTCGCCACTTCGGGCACCGAACCACAAGACGGGCTCTTCCTTCAACAGCGCCAGGCAATACGCACGCAACGATTTGTAGCCGCAATCCTTTGTATTGAAGGGCCAATCCCGATCGGTGAAATTCAACTGCCGAAGCTCGTCGAGGAACTCACCATGCAATGCGGTATAGCTCACTCTACCGTTTGGCACCCGTCCCGACGGATGCCCCAAAAAGCTACTTCGTACAGCCTTTTCCACTTCCGGGAACCGTGAGAACAACAACGTTAAAGCGCCTGCACACCCTGCAGAACCATCGCCTAGCTCACGCACGATTGGCAGCTTGCGATCGTAGCCCGCCAGCCGCTTCCATGGCACAAGAGCACGAAAGCCGGCGATCGTCCCGTCCTCGGCGCCCATCAAGCATCGGTGCACCATATTACATACAGTCTGTCTCGGCAGGCCTGTCTCCCTCGTGATGTCTTCGTGCCGGACACCGTCGGAGTACATCTGCACGGCCAGCCTACGGCGCAAGTAATTGGCCCTTTTTTCCTCGTCGAACGCACGCTCGTCTGGCGCCGGCCAGAGCGTCAAGTCGGATAGCGACTGGGGAATTAACGAGCGATTGCGCGTCGCACTCATTGCGCCACCCGTCTAATCTGCGTGCTCGTCCCAAACAGCCTTCTATCCAGGTCAGCACCGTATCGCCCGCTCTGCAGCGCTTTGGCAATGACAGCGAGCATGACACCAGGGTCAACCTCGGGTATTGCCAACATGCTCGAAACTGTTGGCGCGTCTTGTCGTGCAAAGCACGACAAGAAGCGCTCAGTTTCAACGTGGCAGGGATGCAGCCGCGCGCGCGTCATAACCGCACACAGCATCAGCCAGTTGTCGATGAAAACTTCCCTACCAGCCAGATCGAGATCAGTGCGGTGAATCAGCGTGGCTCCAGCATCATTCGCTTTTACCTGCAGCGTGCTATCCCGAGAAGCTGGGTCGTCGCTGGCGCTGTCTCGAGTGCGTTGCCTGCCAAAGGTGAGCCAAGCCTGACTGCCGTCCTTCAGCCGCAGCCGCACATAGCCGTGTTGCGAGTTCGATGTAATCCGGAAGGGATCATCGATGAGATCGTATCCCAAAACGTCGCAATCGCTCTCAAGTAACACCAAGTGGAGGAACGCGACATCACCCGAAACCGTCAGGCGCCGGTTGTTCTTCGGAGAATCGAAGATCCAGAGATTCGATACCTTCTGTGCGCGCTTTCGAATTGCCGTGAGTGGCGCGACTGTACTTTGCCCCGTCCCACACGCGTGGGTTGCGGAAGAGATGCCTCGTAGCATTGCTCTACCCTCCGTTACTAGACGGATGCAGCTTTTTTGGAAACAAAGGTTGACCGTCCGGTCGGAGAGCGATATCTTTGAAGTGTCCAGGTTCGAAGATATTTTTCTTTGGCCGAAAGCGGCGGATCTCAGTTATTGGGGTTCGTCGCTTTTTTACATGATCAGTCCTCCTTGAGGATGGCTTCGATACGTGCCGCTTTTGCCTGTGTAATATGTGATGCGGATTGAATCAAATTTTTGACGAGCAACGCAATCGGTGCGCACGCCCACGTACTTTCACACGCGGCAGCACATCTTTCAGCGACGGCTGCAGCCAACAGCCGCTGCGCGTCCAGGTCGTTCAACTCTAGAGCCTGCACAATTCGCAGCAAAACAGCGGCAGACGGCGGCCCCTTTTTCGAATTCTCCAGTTGCGAGTAGTAGCCGCGGCCCAAGTTGGCCCGAGCTGCAATTCCCAATTGCGTGACGCCTTTCGCGCATCGCATGTCGTAAAGTTCACGGCCAAAGCCGTCATGACGTTCGGGCATGTAGCGAACTCTGTAACCGGACACAAGGGAAAATGACTTATTTGAAAATAAGCCTAATGAAACATATACAACGCTTTAATGCGCGACGCAAGTAAAACGTCTAAGCCCCACGGTCCAGCGTCCGACCGTCGCAACGTTGCATTAGCTCAGCCCGATACGGACGTTCTCATGCCGTTTATAGCATCAACCAGGCGAATGTTTAGACGACGAGCGTCGCGCTGTGATCGCCATTGCGGCGTCAACGTATTTAGGTACGAGTCACGAGTACACTAAACGTGTCACCCCATTTAGGTAAAACACGCTAATTCGCCTTGAGCCCAATGCACCCAAAAGCTATGACATCTTCTTATAAGCCTCAGAGATTCAAAGACTTAGGTGAGCGGAATGTCAAAGCTTTTAGGTAAGAGCCCTATGCCGTATCCGACAAGAGTTCCGATCATGAAGCACGCACTGGTCCTGGAAAAAGATTCGGCAAGCTGCAACGCAAGCACGGCGCTACTCGGCACGCTGGGCTTTTCCGTCACGCCGGTGTTTCGCGCCAAAAAAGCCTTGCTCGCCGCGCAGCTGATGCCCTTTGACCTGATCGTCATTCATACCACGGCCATCCCCGAAGACCGGCGCTCGCTCGCCGGTGAACTCGAGCGCTGTTCGCCCTTGTCCTTCATCGTCCTCTTGGCCGAGCCCGGTGCCGACGCATGCTCGCGCGGCCATCCCGATGGCGACAGCGTCGACGCCATCCTGCAACGCACCCTGACACCACAGGCATTGCACGGCGCCATGGCCCGCCATCAGGACGATGATCGTCCGCAAGGGCCAGCCCTCCGGCAAGACCGCGAACGGCGCCACCGGCCTGCCATCTAGACCCCGACCGGCCGCCACTTCCGCAGCACATACTGTGCAGCTGCCCACGCTGCATGTAACATAGCCGCCATCAGCTCAACCAAACAGCACCACGACGAAAGACCACCATGAATGCATCCCTGCTTTGCCGCCTTGCCTGCGCCGCCGCCATCGGCGCCTTCGCCGCCGGCCTGACGCCCGCCCACGCCGACAGCGTCGCATCCTCCGCCTCCAGCGCCGGTTCCGCCTCGTCGGCCAGCATCTCCGACTCGATCGGCGCTTCCAGCAACAGCTCGAACCGCGACAAGCGCGTCGCCGCCGGCGATTACCGGGTGAGCGACGTCGCCCAGGCGCCGGCCAAGCTGGAGACCACGCGCCTGACCCTGCGCCCGGTGGCCGGCACGCCGGCCCAGGAGTTCACGCTGGACGTGCCGAACCGCGCCCTGGCCGCGCGCCAGGTCGATGCCGGCGCCGTGGTCCACGTCAACGAACGCGTGTACGGCTACGAATTCGCCTATGCCGATACCAAACAGCCCTTCTTCCTGGCGCTGCAGGACGACTGGTACCGCGAACTCGGTTCGCGCCAGGTCACGATCTGATGCTGCCACGCCGCGCCGCCGCCGTGCTTCGCGTGACGCTCGCCGCGATCGCACTCGGCGCCAGCGCGTCCGCGTCGGCCGGCATGCCGGTGTTCTGCGAGCGCGGCAAGGAAGTCAGCGCGGCCGAGCAGGACCGCGTGCTGCGCTTTGCCGGCACGGTCAAGCGCGAACTGGAAGCCTCGGGCGGCAGCGTCGCCCTGATCGCGCGCGCAGGCCTGGACCTGAGCCGCTTCGACCTGCTGTATTCGCATGCCGGCGTGGCCTTGAAGGAGGCCGACAGCGCCTGGACCGTGCGCCAGCTATATTACGCCTGCGACGAATCGCGTCCGCGCATCTTCGACCAGGGCGTGGCCGGCTTTGCGCTGGGCGCCGATGCGCCGGGGCGCGGCCACGTCTCGCTGGTCTTCCTCGACCGGGACGAAGCTGCGCAACTGGAGCAGGCCGCGCGCGACAAACCGCTCGCGCTGGCCCTGCTGGCGGGCCGCTACAGCGCCAACGCCTACGCCTTCGGCACCCGCTACCAGAACTGCAACCAGTGGGTTGCGGAGCTGCTGGCCAGCGCCTGGGGCGGCATCGACCGGCGTGAAAAGCCGCGCGAACAAGCCCAGGACTGGCTGCGCGAACAGGGCTACAGCGCGGGCCCGGTCAAGCTGAAGTCGCGCTGGCTGATGTTTGCCGGCCAGTTCGTGCCGCTGGTGCACCTCGACGATCATCCGGTCGACGATCTATACGCACTGAGCCTGCGCGTCAGCGTGCCCGCGTCCATCGAGAACTTCGCGCACCGCCGCTCGCCCCAGGCGCGGCGGGTCGAGCTGTGCCACGACACCCGGCACATCGTCGTGCATCGGGGTTGGGAGCCGATCGGCGCCGAATGCGCACCGATGCCCGGCGATGAAGTCATTCCCCTGGACTCATGATTAACGTGATGCGTCACAATAAGATAGCCAGCATGCTTGCCGCAGCCGCCATGACGATCGCCACCGCGCACACGGCGGCAGCCCCGCTGCCGAAAGAGCGGGCAGCCGCCCTCACCCGCCAGCTGCAAACCATCGCCGACGACCCGGCCATGCCTTTGCCCGGCCTCTCCGTGGTCGCGATCCGCCGCGGCGAAATCGTCTACCGCCAGCACCTGGGCAGCAAGCGCCTGGCCAGCGACGGCAAACCGGCGCGACCGATCGACGACGATACCTTGTTCCGGGTTGCCTCGGTCTCGAAATTCGTGACGGCGCTCGGTGCGATGAAGCTGGTCGAGCAAGGCAAGCTGTCGCTGGATGCCGACATCGGCACTTATCTAGGCTACCGCCTGCGGAACCCGTCTTTCCCGAACCGGGCGATCACGCTGCGCATGCTGCTGACGCACACGTCTTCGCTGCGCGACGAAGGCGGCTTCAAGTTCGCGCCCGAGGTCGACCTGAAGGAAGTCCTGCTGCCCGACGGGCCTTATTACGGCAAGGGGGCGATGTGGGACACCAGACACGCGCCGGGCGCATGGTTCGAATACGTGAATTTCAACTGGGGCTTGATCGCGACCGTGATGGAAGCGGCCAGCGGCGAGCGCTTCGACCGCCTGATGCGGCGCCTGGTCTTCGATCCGATGGACCTGAAGGCCGGCTTCTACCTGGCCGACTTCGCGCCGGCCAGGATCGACGACGTCGCCACCCTCTACCGCAAGCGCGAGAAGGACGGCGACGAAACCTGGGACCCGAACGGCCCCTGGGTCGCCCAGGCCGACGATTTCGACCATGCGGCGCCGTCCGCGCCGGCCGGCCTCGCCGGCTACAGGGCAGGCAGCAACGGCACCGTGTTCGGCCCGCAGGGCAGCCTGCGCATCTCGACCGGCGACCTGGCCCGGATCATGCTCATGCTGATGCACGGCGGCCGCGATGGCCATCGACAGATCCTGGCTCCGCAGACGGTCGCGACAATGTTCAGCCGCCAGTGGATACTGCAGCCGGACGGAACGAACGGCAGCCCCAACGGCGATGGCGGCAGCTACCGTGGCCTCTACCAGGCCTGGGGCCTGGGCAACCAGCACTTCACGGACACCAGCATGGTCCGCGACGGCCATGCCAGCGGCGACCGTCTGGTGCAGGGCGGCGGCTTCAAGGGGGTCGGCCACCTGGGCTGGTCCTGGGGCCTGAACGCGCTGTTCGTGTTCGATCCGGTGAAGCAGGACGGCATGATCTACGTGAGCACCGGCGTCGGCGCCGATCCGGACCAACAGCCCGGCAAGTTCTCGTCCGAGGCGCGCTTCCAGGAGCGCATCACCGATGCCCTGTACCGCGGCGCGATTGCACCCTTGCCTTAACGTAACGCATCACGAATAATGGGGCGTTCCCGTCAAGCACGCACGCCCATGAAACAGCCGGAAGACCAACGCACCATCGAACTCGCCCTGGAAGCGGCCGCCGCCAAAAAGAAGCGCGGCCGTCCACCCAAGGCCGACAAGCTGAGCGACGCCGAACGCGCCCGCCGCTACCGCGCGCGCCAGAAGATGATGCCGAAGGACGACTGGAACTACGAGCATCTGACCGCCCTCACCCGTACCGAGATCCTGCGCCTGCTGGATGGCGCGGACGCCAAGCCATCGTCCGAACGCGAACTGGTGGGCAACTGGGCGTACGGCATGTTCCTGCTGTGGGACCGCACCACGGCGCAGTGCCAGCTGGCGGACGATCGCAGCGCCCTGCTGGCCCTGGTCGCGCCCTGAAACTTCAGGCTGGTCAGGCGTGCTGGCCGCCGTCCAGCAGCAGATGCTGCGGATGCGTATAGCAAACGAAATCGGCGCCGCGCGCGAACGCCAGCACCGTCATGCCGGATGCGTCCGCCAGCTCGACCGCGGCCAGCGTCGGTGCCGACATCCCGACCAGGGCGGAGACGCCGGCAGCGGCCGCCTTCTGCACCATCTCGACGCTGACGCGGCTGGTCAGCAACAGGAAACCGTCATCGGCGGCGGCCTTGCTGCGCGCCATCGCACCGATCACCTTGTCCAGCGCATTGTGGCGGCCGACGTCCTCGCGCACGAGACGCAGGCTGCCGTCCGGCGCACACCAGGCCGCCGCATGGCTGGCGCCGGTCAGGCGGCTCAAGGCTTGCGCCCCGCCCATTGCGCTTAAAGCGGTGCGCACGCCGGCGGCGCTGAAGTTGCGCGCCGGGGCCAGCGCCGGCGCCGGGCGCAGCACCTGGTCCAGGCTGTCGATGCCGCACAGGCCGCAGCCGGTACGGCCGGCCAGCGTGCGCCGGCGCTCCTTCAGCGCGGCGAAGGCGGCGCTGGCAATCTCGAGGTGCACGGCGACGCCCTTGGGGCCGGTCTCGATGTCGATGCCGTAGCAATCCGCCGCACGCGCGAGGATGCCTTCGCTCAGCGAAAAGCCGAGCGCGAACTCCTCGAGGTCGGCCGGGGTCGCCATCATGACCGCATGCGAAATGCCGTTGTAGACCAGCGCTACCGGCGTTTCGGCGACGACCATGTCCTCGAGACGGGTCAGCACACCCTGGCGCTGGCGCAGGATCTGGCGCGGTCCCGCCGTCGGCAGATCCGTGCCATTCGGCAACACCTCGGTAAGTGTCGATAGATTCATCAAATACCTGAAAATGGGCGTCTGTAATGACGCCTGGTTATTGTGGATACCACTTATTTTCAGCAAAAAACACTGCCTTGGTTAGATTCTGAGAGATTTTATCATTTCTCAAACTGCGGCTGAGTGCTACACTTGCGGCGCAATCATTTCCTGTCAGAAAGAAGGACCTTCTCAATGAATCAAATGTCAAGGCGCCAGTTCCTTAAGGTATCTGGCGCAACCATTGCCGGCTCGAGCCTGGCGGTGCTTGGCTTTGCTCCCGGAACGGCACTCGCCGAAGTCCGTCAGTACAAGCTGGCCCGCACGACCGAGACCCGGAACACCTGCCCCTACTGCTCAGTGGGCTGCGGCCTGCTGATGTACGGCCTGGGCGACAACGCCAAGAACGTGGCGGCATCGATCATCCACATCGAAGGCGACCCGGACCATCCGGTCAACCGCGGCACCCTGTGCCCGAAAGGCGCCTCGCTGGTCGACTTCATCCACAGCCCGAGCCGCCTGCTGGAGCCGGAATACCGCGCACCAGGCGCCACCGAGTGGACCAAAATCAGCTGGGACAAGGCGCTCGACCGCATTGCCACGCTGATGAAGCAAGACCGCGACGCCAACTTCATCGAGAAGAACGCCGACGGCCAGACCGTCAACCGCTGGCTGACCACCGGCATGCTGGCCGCATCGGCCGCGAGCAACGAAGCGGGTTACCTGACCCACAAGGTTGTTCGTCCGATGGGCATGCTCGTATTCGATAACCAAGCACGTGTCTGACACGGCCCGACGGTGGCAGGTCTTGCCCCGACGTTTGGCCGTGGCGCGATGACGAATCATTGGGTCGACATCCGTAATGCGGACGTGATCCTGGTCATGGGCGGCAATGCCGCCGAAGCACACCCCTGTGGTTTCAAATGGGTGACCGAAGCGAAGGCCCATAACAAGGCCAAGCTGGTTGTGGTCGACCCACGTTTTACCCGTACCGCATCCGTCGCCGACTATTACGTTGCGACGCGTACCGGCACGGACATCGTATTCCTTGGCGCGATCGTCAATTACCTCCTGACGAACGACAAGATCCATCACGAGTACGTCAGGAATTACACCGACTTCTCCTTCATCGTGCGCGAAGACTTTGCCTTCAATGACGGCATCTTCTCGGGCTACGACGAAAAAGCCGGCAAGTACACCGACAAGTCGAGCTGGAACTACGAAATCGGCGAGGATGGCTTTGCCAAGGTCGATCCGACCCTGCAGCACCCGCGCTGCGTCTACCAGCTGATGAAGGCGTTCTACTCGCGCTACACGCCGGAAAAAGTACAGCAGATCTGCGGCGTCTCGCCCGAGCAGTTCCACAAGGTTGCCGAGACCCTGGCCTCGACCGCCGTGGCAGGCCGTGCCGCGACCATCCTGTATGCGCTGGGCTGGACACACCATTCCACCGGCGCCCAGACCATTCGCCTCGGCGCCATGGTCCAGCTGCTGCTGGGTAACATGGGCATCGCCGGCGGCGGCATGAACGCACTGCGCGGCCACTCGAACATCCAGGGCCTGACCGACCTCGGCCTGATGTCGAACCTGCTGCCGGGCTACATGACCCTGCCGTTCGAGAAGGAGCAAGGCTTCGACGACTACATCGCCGCACGTGCGTCGAAACCGCTGCGTCCGAACCAGCTGAGCTACTGGAGCAACTACAAGAAGTTCCACGTCTCCTTCATGAAGACCTGGTGGGGCGACTTCGCCACCGCCGAGAACAACTGGGCCTACGACTACCTGCCGAAGCTGGACAAGCCTTACGATCTGCTGCAGGCAATCGAACTGATGGACAAGGGCCAGATGAACGGCTACATCTGCCAGGGCTTCAACGTGATCGCCTCGGCGCCGAACAAGGCCAAGGTGACCCGTGCGCTGGCCAAGCTCAAGTTCCTGGTGGTGATGGATCCGCTGGAAACCGAGACCGCCGAGTTCTGGAAGTCGCACGGCGAATTCCACGTGGTCGATTCGAGCAAGATCCAGACCGAAGTGTTCCGCCTGCCGACCACCTGCTTCGCCGAAGAGCGCGGTTCGCTGGTCAGTTCCTCGCGCGTGCTGCAGTGGCACTGGCAAGGCGTCGAGGCGCCGGGCAAGGCACTGCCCGACATGGACATCATGGCCGGTATCTTCCTGCGCATGAAGGCCATGTACCAGAAGGACGGCGGCAAGTTCCCGGATCCGATCCTGAACCTGACCTGGCCGTACAACAAGCCCTTCGCACCGACCCCGGAAGAAGTGGCGATGGAGTTCAACGGCAAAGCACTGGCCGACATCACCGATCCGAAGGATCCGACCAAGATCCTGGCCAAGAAAGGCGACCAGCTCAACAGCTTCGCCCTGCTGCGCGACGACGGCACCACCACCTCGGGCAACTGGATCTGGGCTGGCTGCTGGGGCACTTCCGGCAACCAGATGGGCCGCCGCGACAACAGCGACCCGACCGGTATCGGCAACACCCTGAACTGGGCCTGGGCATGGCCGGCCAACCGCCGCGTGCTGTACAACCGTGCATCCTGCGACGTCAACGGCAAGCCTTTCGATCCGACCCGCAAGCTGGTCAGCTGGAACGGTACCACCTGGAGCGGCGCCGACGTGCCCGACTTCAAGATCGACGAGAATCCGGCCGGCGGCATGAACCCCTTCATCATGAATGCCGAAGGTGTGGCGCGTTTCTTCGCCCGCGGCATGATGAACGAAGGACCGTTCCCGGAGCACTACGAGCCGTTCGAAAACCCGGTGGGCAAGAACCTGATGCACCCGGACAACCCGAAGGCGACCAGCAACCCGGGCGCCCGCGTGTTCCCTGGCGACCGCGCAGACTTCGGCACGGCCAACGAGTTCCCGGTGGTGGCGACGACGTATCGCCTGACCGAGCACTTCCACTTCTGGACCAAGCATGCGCGCCTGAATGCGATCATCCAGCCCGAGCAGTTCGTCGAGATCGGCGAGGCACTGGCGAAGCAGATCGGCGTGGCCAGCGGCGAAACCGTCAAGGTGAGCTCGAAGCGCGGCCACATCATCTCGAAAGTGATCGTGACCAAGCGTATCCGTGCGCTGAAGATCGACGGCAAGGAAACCCACACCGTCGGCATTCCGCTGCACTTCGGCTTCAAGGGCCTGACCAAGCCGGGCTATCTGACCAACACCCTGACCCCTTCGGTGGGCGACGGTAATTCGCAAACACCGGAATTCAAGTCCTTCCTGGTCAAGGTCGAGAAGGCATAGAGGCCGGGAGAATCTTATGGCATTACAATCTTTGGATATCAAGCGGGTTTCCGCGACCACCGTCCAGCAGCCGACCGCCCGCCACCCGGTGGGTGGCGAGGTGGCCAAGCTGATCGACGTCTCGAAGTGCATCGGCTGCAAGGCTTGCCAGACTGCCTGTATGGAGTGGAACGAGCTGCGTGACGAAGTCGGCGTCAACTCCGGCGTGTACGACAACCCGATCGACCTCACGCCGCAATCGTGGACCGTGATGCGCTTCGCCGAGCACGAAACCAACGACGGCAACCTCGAGTGGCTGATCCGCAAGGACGGCTGCATGCACTGCGAGGATCCGGGCTGCCTGAAGGCCTGCCCGTCGCCGGGCGCGATCGTGCAGTACAACAACGGCATCGTCGACTTCCACCAGGAAAACTGCATCGGCTGCGGCTATTGCGTGTCCGGTTGCCCCTTCGATGTGCCGCGCATCTCGAAGAAGGACAACCGCGCCTACAAGTGCACGCTGTGCTCGGACCGCGTGGCGGTGGGCCAGGAACCGGCCTGCGTCAAGACCTGCCCGACCGGCGCCATCATGTTCGGTACCAAGGAGGCGATGAAGGAACAGGCCGCCGGCCGTATCGAGGACCTGAAGGAGCGCGGCTTCCAGAACGCCGGTCTGTACGACCCGGCCGGCGTCGGCGGCACCCACGTGATGTACGTGCTGCACCACGCCGACCGTCCGGCCCTGTACAGCGGCCTGGCGAATGCACCGGCCATCAGCCCGATGGTGGGGCTGTGGAAAGGCGTCACCAAGCCGCTGGCCCTGATGGGCCTGGCCGCGGCCGCGGTCGCCGGCTGGTTCCACTACAGCCGTGTCGGTCCGAACGAGGTCAGCAAGGAAGAAGAAGCCGAGGCCCTGGCCGAAGCCAAACGCCTGAAGGGGGAGACGAAGGGGGAGAAACAAGATGCATGATCGACATGGCAACCCGGCCGGCGTGCCGCGCGACAAGGATGGGCATCCGCTGATCCAGCGTTACACGGCAAACGAACGGAGCAACCACTGGTTCACCGCGATCCTGTTCATCCTGCTGGCCCTGTCCGGCCTGGCCATGTTCCATCCGGCCATGGCCTGGCTGTACGGCCTGTTCGGCGGCGGCCAGTGGACGCGCATCCTGCACCCCTTCTTCGGGGTGCTGATGTTCGTCTCCTTCATGCTGCTGGCGCTGCGCATGCGCGCCCACAACCACTTCGAAGAAGGCGACACGCAATGGCTGCGCCAGATCGGCGACGTGCTGGCCAACCGCGAAGAGAAGCTGCCCAAGATCGGCAAATACAACGCCGGCCAGAAGCTGCTGTTCTTCACGCTGGTGCTGTGCATGATCGTGCTGATGCTGTCCGGCATCGTCATCTGGCGCCAGTGGTTCTCGCACTTCTTCCCGATCGGCCTGATCCGCTTCTCGGCCCTGATGCACGCGCTGTTTGCGTTCATCATCATCATGTCGATCATCGTGCATATCTATGCCGGCATGTGGATCAAGGGCTCGATCGGCGCGATGGTGCGCGGCACGGTCACCTACGGCTGGGCGCGCAAGCACCATCCGAAGTGGTTCCAGAAAGTCATGAAGGAAGGCGAGCGCAGCCACTGACGGGCGCCTGCCCGGCACGCTTCGCCGCATTCATTTAAAATAGGCCGCGGTCGCCATGGCGACCCGGCCTTTGTTTTTAGTCGAGATAAATCGTGGTTCAACGTCTGCTCCAACCCGGCGAGATCGAAGCCCTCGATCACAACGCCATCCCCCGCCTGCACCTGCCCCGCCCGGCCTCCCTGTTCGAGGCCCGTGCGCGGCGTCTGCGCCAGCTCGCCGCCGGCGAGGTGCCCGGCATTCCGGTCGAGGAAGCGCTGCGCGGCTACCTGGGCCTGATGGCCGTCGTGGCCGACGCCCAGCACGCGCTGGTCGCCAGGCTCGGCCCCACCGGCGTGGTGCTGCCCGACCAGGCCGCGCTGCGCGCCGCCCACGATCACAACATGCCGCCGCTGCCCGTCAGCGGCGCGCGTCCGGCCAACTGGCAGGCCGTGTTCGGCGCCCTGCTGGACGTCCTCGCCGAAGCCGAAAACGCACCGCCGCAACTGGCGCCCGCCCTGGCGGCGCTGCGCGCGACCCCGAGCGCCGAACTGGAAGGCATCGCCGACGCCGTCCTCGGCAGCTACCCCGACGGCGCCGATCCGCTGCGCGCCCCCTTCGTCGCCGCCGCCCTGCAGGTGGCCTGGAGCATGATGGCCGCCCAGCTCGACGAGGCCTGGGCCCAACCGCTGATGACCGGCACCCTGTGCCCGGTGTGCGGCTCGCATCCGGTGGCCAGCGTGGTGCGCATCGGCGGCCAGTCGCAGGGCTACCGCTACCTGCATTGCAGCGTCTGCGAATCCGAGTGGCACATGGTGCGCGTCAAGTGCTCCTGCTGCGAGGCGAACGGCAAAGTCAGCTACCAGGGCCTGGTCGCGCACGACGCCGATCCGATCGCGGAAAACAAGCAGGCCGCCAAGGCCGGCAAGCCGCTCGACAAGGCCAACGACCCGACCAAGGTCGCGCGCGCCGAGACCTGCGACGACTGCTGGACTTATCGCAAGATCTTCAACCAGGAGCACGACTTCCACGTCGAGCCGCTGGCCGACGATCTCGCCAGCATGCTGCTCGACGTGCTGGTGACCGAAGCCGGCTATTCCCGCGCCAGCGGCAACCCCTTGCTGTGGCTGCGGGAAAACCAATGAGCGCGGCGGTGCCGGCACCGGGCCGCGCGCGCCTGCCCGCGGTCCACCTGCTGCTCGACGACGCCACCTGCGCGCCCTTGCTGGCGCAATATGGCCGCGAGCAGACCGTGGACGCCGTGCGCGCCGAGCTGGAGCTGCTGCGCGCCGCGCTGTTCGGCGGCGCGGCAGCCAGCCCGGCCGGCACCGCTGTACAAGACGCGCCCGATACCTCGGCCGCCGCCATCCTGGCCCGCACCGCCGAGCGCCTGCGACGCGCCAACGCGCCGACCCTGCGCGCGGTCTACAACCTGACCGGTACCGTGCTGCACACCAACCTCGGGCGCGCGCTGCTGCCGGACGAGGCGGTGCAGGCCGTGGTCGAAGTACTGCGCTGGCCGATGAACCTGGAGTGGGACATCGAGACCGGCACCCGCGGCGACCGCGACAGCCTGGTCGAAGCCCAGTTGCGCGAGCTGACCGGGGCCGAAGCCGTCACCATCGTCAACAACAATGCGGCAGCCGTGCTGCTGATGCTGAACTCGCTGGCCCAGGGCCGCGAAGTGATCGTCTCGCGCGGCGAGCTGGTCGAGATCGGCGGCGCCTTCCGCATTCCGGACATCATGACCCGCGCCGGCGCCACGCTGCGCGAAGTCGGCACCACCAACCGCACCCATCCGAGGGACTATGCGGAGAACGCCGGACCGGCCACCGCGATGATGTTGAAGGTCCACTGCAGCAACTACGCGATCACCGGCTTTACGCGCGAGGTGACCCTGCCCGAACTGGCGCCGCTGGCGCGCGAACGCGGCATCCCGCTGGCCGTCGACCTCGGCAGCGGTACCCTGGTCGACCTCGAACGCTACGGCCTGCCGCACGAAACCACGGTGCGCGAGACCATCGCCCAGGGCGCCGACCTGGTCACTTTCAGCGGCGACAAGCTGCTCGGTGGCCCGCAATGCGGGATCATCGCCGGCCGCCGCGACCTGGTCGAGGCGATCAAGAGAAACCCACTGAAGCGCGCGCTGCGCGTGTCGAAGCTGACCCTGGCGGCGCTGGCCCCGGTGCTGAACCTGTACCGCGCGCCCGACCTGCTGCCGCAGCGCCTGACCACGCTGCGCCTGCTGACGCGTCCCGCCGCCGACATGCGCGCGCTGGCCGAATCGCTGCTGGATCCCATGCGCGCGGCGCTCGGCGACGACTACACCGTCGACACCGCGCCGATGGCCAGCCAGATCGGCAGCGGCGCGTTGCCGGTCGACCGTCTGCCCAGCCACGGACTGGCGATCCGCGCCCGCGCCGGCCTGCGCGGCAACCCGCTGGGCGTACTGGAACGGCGCCTGCGCGCGCTGCCGCGCCCGGTGGTCGGACGCATCGCCGACGACACCCTCTGGCTGGACCTGCGCTGCCTGGAAGCCGGCCAGCGCGAGGCCTTTGCCGCCCAACTGACGCAACTGCAAGCATGATCGTCGGCACCGCAGGACACATCGACCACGGCAAAACCACCCTCACGCGCGCCCTCACCGGGGTCGACACCGACCGCCTGAAGGAAGAGAAGGCGCGCGGGATCTCGATCGAGCTGGGTTATGCCTACCTGCCGCTGGAAAACGGCGGCATGCTCGGCATGATCGACGTGCCCGGGCACGAGAAATTCATCCGCACCATGGCGGCCGGCGTGACCGGCATCGACCTTGCGCTGCTGGTGGTCGCCGCCGATGACGGCGTCATGCCGCAGACCCGCGAGCACCTGGCCATTCTGGAACTGCTGGGCGTCGAGCGCGGCGTGGTGGCGCTGACCAAGTGCGACCGCGCGGACGCGGCCCGGATCGAACGCGTCGAGCGCGAGATCGGCGCGCTGCTGGGCGGTACCGCGCTGGCCGGGGCGCCGCTGTTCCGCACCAGCGCCACCCAGGCCGGCGATGCCGGAGTGGCGGCCTTGCTGGACTGGCTGAAAAACGTCGAGCGCGGCCTGCCGCGGCGCGACGAGGCGCGCCTGTTCCGCCTGGGCGTGGACCGCGTGTTCACGCTGGCCGGCCAGGGCACGGTGGTGACCGGCACGGCGCTGGCCGGCAGCGTGGCGGTTGGCGATACCCTGGTGCTGGCGCCGTCCGGCCGGCAGGTGCGGGTGCGTGCGATCCACGCCCAGAACCGCCCCGCCGAACGCGGCCAGGCCGGCCAGCGCCTGGCGCTGAACCTGGCCGGCGCCGCGCGCGAAGACATCGAACGCGGCGACTGGCTGGTCGATCCGCGCATGGCGGCCAGCTCCGAGCGTTTCGACGCCAGCGTGTCGCTGCTGGCGGATGCCGGCGCGCCGCTGAAAGCCTGGTCGCCAGTGCACGTGCATATCGGTGCGGCGCACCGCCTGGCGCACCTGGTGCCGCTCGACGGCGAACAGCTGCAGCCGGGCCAGCGCGGGCGGGTGCAACTGGTCTTCGAACAGGCGCTGCACACGGTGCCGGGCGACCGCTTCGTGATCCGCAACGCCCAGGCGACCCAGACGCTGGGCGGCGGCCTGGTGCTCGATCCTTTCGGGGCGCCGCGCAAGCGCAGGAGCGCCGCCCGTCTGGCCTGGCTGGATGCGCTCGAAGCCTTTACACGGCATGGCGAGCCCGCGGCTCTGCTGCGTGCCAGTCCCACCGGCCTGGCCGGCGCCGAACTGGTGCGCCTGACCCAGCTGCCCTTGACGGACCTGGCGCTGCCGCAAGACACGCTGCGCCTGCCGTTGGCCGGCGGCGACGCCTTGCTGCTCGATCAGGCCATGCTGGCGCCGCTGCAGGACAAGGTGCTGGCCGCACTGACCGACTTCCATGCGCGCCAGCCGGACGACGCCGGCCCGGAACTGTGGCGCCTGAAGCGCATGGCCGCGCCAGAGCTCGACGACGCGCTGTGGAGCGGTCTGGTGGCACGCATGCTGGATGCGGGCGCCCTGGCGCGTAACGGCCGCAGCCTGCACCTCCCGGGCCACAGCGTGGCATTGGGCGAGACCGAACAGGCCCTCGCCGCGCGCCTGCTGCCGGCGCTGCAGGCCGGGCGCTACGATCCGCCCTGGGTACGCGACCTGGCGCGCGAGTTCGCGCTGGCCGAAGAAACCGTGCGCCAGTTGCTGCGCAGGCTGGCCCGCTCGGGCCAGCTCAGCCAGGTGGTGCCGGATCTGTTCTATCATCCGGCACCGCTGGCCGAACTGGCACGCATCGTCGCCGATTTGCCGGAACCCGACGCCGCCAGCTTCCGCGATGCGACCGGGCTCGGCCGCAAACGGGCGATCCAGATTCTGGAGTTTTTCGACCGCGTCGGCTATACTCGACGGGTTCGCAACAGCCATCTGCTGAGGCCGAACGCGAGTTGGCAATAGCCTGGTCGCCACGACATGGAAGGCATTCTCATCCGGTGATGGGGCCGGGCTTCAAACCCGGTGGGGGGCGTTAGCCGCTCCCCTGTAAGTTCGACTCTTTCTGCCTTCCGCCAATCCCCTTACTTCGTACCGCCAGTGCCACGCACGTCGAAAGCCGCGCGCTGGTCCGGCGTCAGCGCGCGCTCGGACGGCTCGGTCTGCAGCGTCGCCTCGGCGCCGCCCTTGCTGGCGCCGTCGAGCTGCACCGAGGCCGTCGGACCCTGCGACTTGTCGCTGGACGCCGGCTGATCGGCGGCGGCCGCCTTGCTGGCTTGCTGCGCCGGCTTGCCGGGCTTGCCCACATTCGCGGCGCGGTCCTTCAGGCCCTGGTTCGGATGCCTGGCATCCTGCTGGTGGGCGGTGGCGGTGAGGCCGGGCGTGGCGTCGGTGCCGGCCTTGCTGTCGGCCTGCTTGCCCGGCGGGTTCGAATAATTGGTCACGGAATGGCTCTGGGCGTTTGCCAGGCCGACGGTGCCGGCCAGCGCCAGCAGGATCATGGTTTTCTTCATCCTTGTTTCTCCATAATGAAATTGATGTCGCGCGGCTCGGCGATCTCGACGCCATTGCGTTCGGCGCGGAAGCGCTTCGACATCGCATACACCTCCTTGCGCACCCGCATGACGGAGCCGAGCGGACGGTGCGCCGCCAGTGCGTGCCAGGGGTTGAATTGCATGCCCTCGTCGATGCGTTTGGCCCGTTCCTCGCTCCAGGCCGGCTGCGGCTCGACCTTCAGGCGCGCGACCGCGACATAGGGGCTCAGTTCCTGCGGCCATTCGACCGAGGCATCTTCGATCGGCATCTTGTCCAGGTCCGTACACAGCTGGATGCGCAGCTCCCACTCGCCGCTGGAACCCGCGAAATAGTCGACCACGGCATCGCGCAGGCCGTCGGGTTTAGCTTTCAGGTCGACCGGCGCATCTTTTAAGGCGGTCAGCGACTCCGATACCGGTGCCACCGACACCTTGGCCATGTAATCGCCGTACAGGATCGGCACCTGGCTGAAATAGGTTTCGCCCAGCGGGTTGGTTTCCGGATGGCCGCCCAGCGACTTCAGCGTCACGCTCTCGCCGCCCACCGCCTCGACCGCCTTTTCGGCGCCGCGCGCCACCGCCGAGAACAGGCGCTTCAGGTTCGGCGCCTTGTCGGTGGTCGCGGCCAGCAGCTTGGCGCTGCCGGCAAATTTCTGCGCATTCGGCGCCGAGAACACCGGCCCGTTGACCAGCACGAAGTCCTGGGTGCTGTCGTTCTCGCTGCCGTCGACGCGCGCGCCCGGCACGCCGATCACCTTGAGCGCCATGCCGCGCGGGGTCGAGACATCGTCGCTGAGGATGTCGCCGGGTGTGGTCGACAGGCGCAGCACCACCGGATAGCTGCCGGCCTCGGCGAACAAGCCCTGCGCGTAGGCCGGCGGGAGGCCGTCGATCACCGTCAGTTCGCCGACCAGCAAGCCATGCGTCTTGGCGTGCACGCTGCGGATCGCATGGCCCGAATCCTCGTAAGTCTTGAGAGAGATGCCGTGCATCGTGTCCTTCAGCTCGAAAGCCGTCTCGGCTTCCTTTTCTTCCGGCACTTCGACGGCGGGCGAATACGGGATCGGACGGATATCGGCGGGAGCGTTCATGGCGTGGCCTGGGTGATTGATCGAATAACCATTCTGACAGGCGCAGCCGGCGCCTTCCGTGCTGCACCGCACCTTAACGATGTTTGACGGCATCTTGCACCGCCATGTGCGCTTCCGAACAGACGAGGGGCTTGCCGTGGCTCACGCTGGCGTCATCGCGCCCAGCAGGACATTCGGGCGATACCTTTCAGGACGGCGTACAGCTATGGACAAAGAAAGCGGTCATGAACCCAAGACCCCGGCCGGCGGCTGGGGATCGCTGAAGGAAGTCAGCCACATCCTGCTCGAGGAAAAAGTGCCGCCGCAGCGCGCGGCGCTGCTGCTCAAGCAGAACAAACCGGACGGCTACGCCTGCGTCAGCTGCGCCTGGGCCAAGCCGGCACACCCGCATCCGGCGGAATTTTGCGAAAGCGGCGCCAAGGCCACCGCCTGGGAGGTCACCAGCAAGCGCATCGACGCCGATTTCTTCGCCAGCCACACGGTACGCGAACTCGAAGCCTGGCACGACCACGATCTGGAAGCGGCCGGCCGCATCACGGTGCCGCTGCGCTACGACGCCGCCTCGGACCGCTATCTCGAAATCTCGTGGAGTCAGGCCTTCAGCGAGATCGGCGCGCAGCTGCGCCAGCTCGATCCGAAAAGCGTGGTGTTCTACAGCTCCGGTCGCGCCTCTCTGGAAACTTCCTATATGTACCAGCTGTTCGCGCGCATGTACGGCAACAACAACCTGCCGGACAGCTCGAACATGTGCCACGAAAGCACCTCGGTGGCGCTGCCCAAGAGCATCGGCGTGCCGATCGGCACCGTGGTGCTCGACGATTTCGAAAAGACCGACTGCATCCTGTTCTTCGGCCAGAACGTGGGCGTGAACAGCCCGCGCATGCTGCACCAGCTGCAGGAAGCCCGCAAGCGCGGCGTGCCCATCATCACCTTCAACCCGCTGCGCGAGCGCGGCCTGGTCAGCTTCACCAACCCGCAATCGCCGGTCGAGATGCTGACGGGGTCGGAGACACCGATCAGCACCCAGTACCACCAGCTGAAAGCCGGCGGCGACACGGCCGCACTGATGGGCCTGTGCAAGGCGGTGCTGGAAGAAGACGACGCGGCGGAGAAGCGCGGCGATCCGCCGGCGCTGGACCGGGCCTTCATTGCGGAACATACCCATGGCTTCGGCGCGCTGGCGGAAAAGCTGCGTGCCACTACCTGGAGCGAGATCGAACAGGAGGCGGGGCTGGACCGCGCCGACATCCGCGATGCGGCACGCGTCTACATGGCCTCGCAGGCGGTGATCGGCATCTACGGCATGGGCCTGACCCAGCACCGCAACGGCGTGCAGAACATCCAGATGCTGGTCAACCTGCTGCTCATGCGCGGCAACATCGGCAAACCGGGCGCCGGCATCTGCCCGGTGCGCGGGCACTCGAACGTGCAGGGCCAGCGCACGGTCGGTATCACCGAAAAGCCGGAGCTGGCGCCGCTCGACAAGCTGAAGGAACAGTACGGCTTCGAGCCGCCGCGCGAGAAAGGCCTGAACACGGTCGAGGCCTGCGAAGGGATCCGCGACGGCAAGATCAAGGCCCTGGTCAGCCTGGGCGGCAACCTGGTGCGCGCTGTACCCGAGCACGGGCTGATGGAAGCGCCCTGGCGCAATCTGCCCCTGAGCGTGCAGATCTCGACCAAGCTGAACCGTAGCCACCTGGTGCATGGCCAGGCGGCTTACATCCTGCCCTGCCTGGGCCGGATCGAGATCGACCGCCAGGGTGGCGTCGAGCAGGCGGTGTCGATCGAGGATTCGACCGGCTGCATGCACGGTTCGCGCGGCTACGCCGAGCCGGCAGCGGACACGCTGCTGTCGGAACCGGCCATCGTCGCCGGCCTGGCCAAGGCCACGCTGGCGCCGAACCCGAAGGTCGACTGGGATGCCTGGGTGGCGGACTACAGCAGGATCCGCGACGCCATCGCCGAGACTTACCCGGAGATCTTCCACGATTTTAACCAGCGCATGTGGACCCCGGGCGGCTTCCGCAAGCCGGTCGCGGCCGCCAAGCGCGAATGGAAGACGCCGACCGGCAAGGCCAACTTCACGGTGCCGGACAGCCTGAAGGTGGATCCGGACCTGCCCGACCGCGAAGGCACGCTGCGCCTGTTCACGGTGCGCAGCGACGGCCAGTTCAACACCACGATCTACAGCCTCGACGACCGCTTCCGCGGCGTGACCGGCGACCGCATGGTGGTCTTCATGTCGAAGGCCGACATGGACGCGCGCGGCCTGCAGGACGGCGCCAAGGTCAGTGCGCTCACCGCCACCGACGACGGCGTCGAGCGGCGCGTGGATGGCTTGACGGTGATGCAGTATCCGGTGCCGCGCGGTTGCATCGCCGGTTACTACCCCGAATGCAATCCCTTGATTCCGCTCTGGCATTACGCGAAGGACAGCCATGTGCCGGCGGCCAAGTCGATTGCAGTGCGGATCGAGGCGGCGCAATGATAGGAGATGCCATGAAAGATGTGAGGGTCAATGTGAGCGTGAACGTTGGCGTCGATGCCGCGAGTGTGGTCCTGCTGCTGGCTTCCGCTGCGGCGGCGCTGTTCATGTACAAGGAACACAAGCAGGAAAAGCTGAAATCCACGGCATCATGAGCAAACTCGACCAGGAAGACCGGGACGAACTCCCGGGCCGGCAATACGCCTTTCCGAAACAGCGCAAGGAACCGCTGGAAGACGCGAGCCACGTGCGCAATGCGATTGCACGTTTCAAGCAGGTGAAGGACGTGAGCGACGCCGAGCGCGACGAAGCCTGGCAGCGCATCCGCGCCGCGGCGAAGAAATTCGATGTGGAGCTGAACGAGAGCGACTGGCGCGAGATTGGCTGAGCCTCGCGCCGGCGCTCAGCGCTTCTGTTCGCGGCAGGCGTTCGCGTAGGCCTCCGTATAAGGCTTGTCGAAGCAGTTTTCCAGGCCCTCGACCACGTCGATGTTGAGCGGCCAGCGCATCTTGCGCTTGGTGCCGTCGTCAAACTCGAGTTCCATATAGCCATCGACGACAGGCGGTATGCCGGCGCCCGTCGGCGCCGGGGTGGCCGCCAGACGTGCCCTGGCCTGGGCAAACGCAGCCCGGTCCCGGCGCAAGAAGGCAATCGTCGCCTCGACATACGGGTTCCAGCCGGCCTTGTCCTCGCCCGCGGGCTTGTACGCCCTCTGCATCAGCGCTGCCGCCTCGGGATATTGCCCGACCTCGGCGCGCAACTGTGCCTCGTGCCAAAACAGCAGTCCCGACTTGTTGCCGTGCGCTTCGCTGTAGGCGTGCACCAGGTCGGCCGCCACCAGGGTGCAGCCCGGGATCGCCGATAGTGCCCGCCATCCTCCCGCCATGTCCTGGTCGAACTGGTCTTCATTCAGGGCCAGCAGGCGTACGCGGTCGTGGGCGCAGGCTGGCGGGGGCGCAGCCTGTGCACAGGCTGTGCCGCAAGCGGCGAGAAGCATCCAGGAGAGCGCGAAATTAATGTGACGCATCACAAATTCCAATCAGTTGTTATCGAAGCAAAACCTTGCAAGCCGAATGCGCACAGCATACGGCGAGTTTCATGCGGAGAAATACGCGCTTTCTCACCGGAGAGCGATGACGCTGACATAAACCCTTGATCCGACTATAATTTCCGCCTTTCGCACCATCTGCACAAAGGCCGTCATGTCACTGCTCGCCCACCAGCTCGAACTGCTGTCCCCCGCCAAAACCGCCGAGATCGGCCGCGAAGCCATCCTGCACGGCGCCGACGCGGTGTACATTGGCGGCCCGGCCTTCGGCGCCCGCCATAACGCCAGCAATCCGCTGGAGGACATCGCCGCCCTGGTCGAATTCGCGCACCGCTACCGCTCGCGCATCTTCGTAACCATGAACACGATCATGCACGACGCCGAGCTGGAAACCGCGCGCCGCCAGATCTGGGACCTGTACAACGCCGGCGTCGACGCGCTGATCATCCAGGACATGGGCCTGCTCGAGATGGACCTGCCGCCGATCCAGATGCACGCCTCGACCCAGTGCGACATCCGCACGGTCGAGAAGGCGAAGTTCCTGTCCCAGGTTGGCTTCTCGCAGCTGGTGCTGGCGCGCGAGCTGACAATCGAAAAGATCAAGGCGATCCGCGCCGAGGTCGACACGCCCCTGGAGTACTTTATTCACGGCGCCCTGTGCGTGGCCTTCTCGGGCCAGTGCTACATCTCGCACGCCGACAACGGCCGCAGCGCCAACCGCGGCGACTGCTCGCAGGCCTGCCGCCTGCCGTACACCTTGTCCGATGGCCAGGGCCGCGTCGTCGCCTTCGAGAAGCACCTGCTGTCGATGAAGGACAACGACCAGAGCCGCAACCTGGAGGCGCTGGTCGATGCCGGCATCCGCTCCTTCAAGATCGAGGGCCGCTACAAGGACATGGGCTATGTGAAGAACATCACCGCCCACTACCGCCTGCTGCTGGACGAGATCCTGGAACGCCGTCCGGAACTGGCTGCCGCCTCCAGCGGCCGCACGAATATCCTGTTCACGCCGGACGTCGACAAGAACTTCCACCGCGGTCACACCGATTATTTCGCCACCGGCCGCAAGGACAACATCGGCGCCTTCGACACGCCCAAGTACGTGGGCGTCGAGCTGGGCACCGTGACGCGCATCGGCGGCGACAACTTCGACCTGCTGACTAACGCGCCGATGGCCAACGGCGACGGCCTGAACTACATGCACAAGCGCGAGACGGTCGGCATCCAGGCCAATACCGTGCAAAAGCTCGGCGAGGATGCCGAAGGTCAGCGCTGGCGCGTGTTCCCGAACGAGAAGGTAGCGAGCCTGGCCGGCCTGAAAGTCGGCACGCCGATCAGCCGCAACCGCGACCACCAGTGGGAATCGGCGCTGACCAAGAAGTCGTCCGAGCGCCGGGTGGCGGTGGATCTGGCGCTGTCGGAAGTCGAAGGCGGCCTGCGCCTGACTGTCACCGACGAAGACGGGATCACCAGCCACGCCGATGCCGCCCTGGTCCTGCAGCCGGCCCAGCAGGCGGAAGCAGCCGAAGCCGGCCTGCGCACCAGCCTGGGCAAGCTCGGCAACACCATGTTCGAGGCGCGCAGCATCGCACTGGCGCTGTCGCAGCCCTGGTTCGTGCCTTCCAGCGCCATCAACGCGCTGCGCCGCGATGCCATCGCCGCCCACGAAGCTGCGCGCCTGGCCGGCTGGGAGCGTCCGGAGCGCGCCCAGGCCGCCGAGCCGCCGGCCGTGTACCCGGAAGCGCAGCTGAGCTACCTGGCCAACGTCTATAACGAAAAGGCACGCGCCTTCTACCACAAGCACGGCGTGCAGCTGATCGCCGCGGCCTACGAGGCGCACGAAGAGCCCGGCGAAGTCTCGCTGATGATCACCAAGCACTGCCTGCGCTTCTCCTTCAACCTCTGCCCGAAGCAGGCCAAGGGTGTGCAGGGCGTACAGGGCCAGGTTCGCGCCGAACCGATGACGCTGGTGAGCGGCGACGAGCGCTATACGCTGAAGTTCGACTGCAAGCCCTGCGAGATGCACATCATCGGCGCGATGAAACCGCATATCCTGAACTCGCCGCCGCCCTCGGCCATTCCGTACAGCCCGCTGGTGTTCCACAAGACCCGTCCGCGCGCCTGAGCCCGAACGTTCAAGCATCCACGCCAGCGTCGTCCACAAGGCGCTGGCACTTCCAGTCACCTGCAGTACCTGCTGAACCCAGTCGTTCAGTATCTTATTCCTCACACATTCTCACGCTGCCGGCACCTCGCCGGCACGCCGGGCGTGTCCGCGCCCAGCGTTTTATCGCCCTTTACAGATGAGCTGCCGGTCGGGTTCATCCATGCTTTCTCCCTCTGTGCACGTGGGATCGTATCGTCCGACACGGTTCAGGATCGCGCGGCATAATATTGCATAAACGCCAATTGACGAATGTTTATTTCCTATCGGCTATTGAGCTACTGGCATTTTTACAGTTAGTTACAATCCGCGAGAAAGCTTTGCCGGTCTTCATGCATGTCAGCCGCGGCGAGAGGACCGGCCGACCGTTTTACATGGAGGATGGATGGCCCATAAACGCCTGCTGTGCATCACCCCCGGGCATATGGATACGGACGCGCTATTGCGCGACACCATGCCGGAGTGGGAGATCTGCAGCGTGACCAGCCTCGCCGAAGCCGGGCGAGAACTACGCAACAACCAATATCTTGTCGGCCTGCTCGTGCACGACCGCGAACAGCAGCGCCCGAGCGATGTCGACGCCTTCCTGCGCCGTCACAGCAATATGCAATGGGTGGGGGTGTTCAACCACCGCGATCTCGAATCGACTTCCTGCCGCGACCTCGTGGTGGAGCACTTGTGCGACTACCACACGGCACCGGCCGACCCGGTCCGTCTGTCGCACACCCTTGGGCATGCGCACGGCTGGGCGATGCTCAAGCGCCGTCGCCAGCAACTGATCGACCATGGGCACAAGGATTCGCCGCTGATCGGCCATTGCGATGCGATCGTGCGCCTGCGCGCGCAGATCGACCGCGTCGCCAAGGTCGCCGCGCCGGTGCTGATCTGGGGCGAGAGCGGTAGCGGCAAGGAATTGACGGCACAGGCCATCCACGCCGAGTCCGAGCGCGCCAGCGGTCCCTTCGTGCCGATCAACTGCGGCGCGATCTCCCCTACCCTGATCCATTCCGAGCTGTTCGGCTACGAGCGCGGCGCGTTCACCGGCGCCACGCGCGGCAAGGCCGGCCTGATCGAATCGGCCGACGGCGGCACCCTGTTCCTCGACGAGATCGGCGACCTGCCGAAGGATCTGCAGGCCAACCTGCTGCGCTTCCTGCAGGAGAAGACCATCTGCCGGGTGGGCAGCACGCGCCAGATCCGGGTCGACGTGCGGGTGATCGCCGCTTCCCACGTGCAGTTGCAACAGGCCGTGAACAAGGGTGACTTCCGCGAAGACCTGTACTACCGCCTGGCCGTGCTGCCGGTGACGGTGCCGCCGCTGCGCGAACGGCGCGAAGACATCGTGGCGCTGGCCGAGCATTTCTTCCACGTGTATGCGGCAGAGAAGTCGCCGCGGCTGAAGGGCTTTTCGGACCGCGCGGTCGCCGCCATTCTCGACCACGACTGGCCGGGCAATGTGCGCGAATTGATCAACCGGGTGCGGCGCGCGATGGTGATGTCGGACGGCCGCCTGATCACGCCGGACGACCTGGGCCTGACCCGCGGCATACCTGCGCCGACGGCTGCCCTGGACGATACGCGCGCCCGGTCCGAGCGCACCGCACTGCGCGACTGCCTTGAGCGCAGCGGCCAGAACGTGAGCCGCGCGGCACGCGATCTGGGTGTATCGCGCACCACGATGTACCGCCTTCTGAGCAAGCACGGGATGCGTCCGTAACGCTTTAACAGCTGTAACAAGGTGTGACACTGTGTCCACCCGCCACGGTGCGTTGCCCGACACAAGTGGACACAACTGTACCGGAGTTGAAACACTTTATTAATAAATTCGGCAAATCATGCCGGATAAACTCTGACGGCGCCGTAGGACCAGACGGACAAAGTCAACAAAAACAAGTACTTAGCGGACTCATCTATGAAGCTGGCATTGGTTGTGCAATAGACAAAAGTGTCGGCGCTACAGCCGACCTATCACCAACCAATCAGACCCAGAGGGGAAATCGAATGAACAAGACTTTGCTCGTAACCGCCATCTCGCTCGCTTTCTCGCTGAGCGCACAGGCCGCCGATGACATCACGGCACGTGGCGGCAGCACCGTGACGTCGAACCGCAACATGACGACCACGAACACCGACAGTAGCGACCGCAGCAACAGCAGCATGAACTCGTCGAACAACGACAACAGCAGCCGCAACACGACTACGAGCACGTCGACCAACACCGACGGCAGCGACCGCAGCAATAACAGCATGAACTCGTCGAACAACGACAACAGCAGCCGCAACACCTCGACGAATACGTCGACCAACACCTCGACGAACACCGATAGCAGCGACCGCAGCAACAACAGCATGAACTCGTCGCAAAACGACAACAGCACCACCCGTACCAACACGAACACGAACACGAACACCAATACCGACACTCGTACCAACACCAACACCAACACCGACACTCGTACCAACACCAACACCGACAGCAGCAACCGCAGCACCAACAACAGCGGCAACACTGCAACCACCAATACGTCGACCAACACCGACAGCAGCGACCGCAGCAACAACAGCATGAACTCGTCGCAAAACGACAACAGCACCACCACGAACAACACCCGCACCAACACCACCAACAACACCACCAACCGCGACTCCGGCAACGACAACAGCCAGCGCACCACCAGCACCGTCACCCGCGACTCGAACAACACCGACAGCTCGGATCGTTCGAACAACTCGGACAACAGCGACAACAGCAACGGCAAGAACGGCACGTCGCGTTCCGCCGGCGTGGGTTCGGCAGCCTCGAACAACGGCAACGCCACCTCGAACATGTCGAACGCCTATAACACCTCGACCGCCAATGCCACCTCGAACCTGAGCGGCTCGGTGTCGGGCAACACCGTCTCGGGCATCGGCAACGTCGCAAGCAACACCGGTAACGCCAACGGCGCCGGCGGTGACGGCGGCGCAGGCGCACGCGGCACCTCGGGCGGCGTCGCTGCCACGGGCGGCGCAGGCGCAGCGGCAGGCGCCGCCAGCGGCGCACGCGGTGCGGCCGGCGGCATGGCCTCCAACGGTTCGGCCACCGCAGGCGGCGCTTCGTCGGGTTCCTCGACCAGCGGTGCCGGCGGCATGGGCGGCAGCAGCGCTGCTTCGACCACCGGCGCTGGCGGCTCGGGCGGCACCGGCGGCTTCGGCGGCGCTGGCGGTTCGGGTGCGAACGGTGGCGGCTCGTCGGCGACCGGCGGCTTCGGCGGCGCCAGCGGTGCCGGCGGCTCGGCTTCGGGCGGCAACGGCGGCTATGCCGGCGGCAACATGGGCGGTAACGGCGGCTACGCCGGCGGCGCCACCGCAGGTGCAGGCGGCGACGGCGGCCGTACCGGCATGGCAACCGGCGGTGCAGGCGGTGCAGGCGGCCGCGGCGCGGCAGGTGGCGCCGGTGCGGCAGGCGGCATGGGCGGCAACGGCGGCCTGGCTGGCGCCGGCGGCTCGGCTGGCAACGCAGGTGCCTCGACCGGCGACAACGGCGCTTCCAACGGTGCCGTGCGCGCCGGCGGCGGCTACGCTTCGAGCGGTGCAGGCGGCACCCCGGCCAGCGGCTCGGGCTCAGGCGCAGGCACTGACGGCACCATGGGTGCAGGCGGCGCCAGCGGCACCGCAACCGGCGGCTCGCACTCGGCAACTGGCGGCACCGTGACTTCGGGCGCCAACAGCTCGACCGCAGGCACCACCACCGGTGGCGCAGCAGGCACCGGCGGAGCAGGCGCAGCGGGCGGCGCAGGCGGCTCGGGTGCTGCAGGCGGTGCAGGTGCGGCAGGCGGCGCAGGCTCGTCGGCCACCAACACCGCAGGCGCTGGCGCAGCCGGCGGCGAAGCGACCGCAGGCACCGGCGGCGCCGGTTCGGGCCACGCCAGCACCGGCGGCGCTGGTGCTGGCAACACTGCAGGCGCCTCGGGCGCAGCAGGGTCGGGCGCATCGGGCACCTCGACTGCAGGCGCCGGCGGCGCAGGTGCAGCAGGCGGCTCGGGTGCAGCCGGCGGCAACGGCGCAGCCAGCGGCTCGGCTTCGAACACTGCAGGCCTGGGCGGCGCAAGCGGCTCGGCAAGCTCGGGTGAAGCAACCGGCGGTGCAGCCTCCAACGGCGGCTCGACCGGCGGCGCGGGCGGTGCAGGCGGTGCGGGCGGCTCGACCACCGGCGGCCGTGGCGGCGACCTGGCTGCCATCACCACCGGCTACGGCGCCAACGGTGCCGGCGGTGCGGGTGCAGGCGGCAACGGCGGCTCGAACAGCGTCAATGCCGGCACCTTCAACATGTCGAACAACATGAGCGGCGCCGGCCAGAACGCGGCAGGCATCATGGTGATCAGCCAGAACACCGGCATCTCTTCTCTGGTCCAGCAAAGCGTCAACGTCCAGAGCAACATGAACGTCGGCGGCCAGTAATCCTGGCTTAGGTGAAACGGAAGCCGCGCCTTCGGGCGCGGTTTTCGCGGACCTGAAGTAGAAGAGCAAACGGGGGAAAGAATGCAGCAATCATTCAACCAGGGAGTCGCCAGGCGCTTGTGCAGCATCGCTGTGCTCGCGCTGCTGTCGGCGCCGGCCTTTGCCGGTCCGGCCGAGGTGCAGGCCGGCCAGGAAGGGGCAGCCCAGGCACCAGCCAGGCAGGATGCGAAGCTGGACGCCGCGGCACCCGCCAACGCTGGCCTGAGCCTCGATTTCGGCCCGGCGGCCGACCTCGACAAGCTCGAGCAGTCGCGCGGCGGCGCCGAGACCAAGAACGACATGAAGCTGGACGGTGTCGTGACCGGTAACAGCGCCACCAACGTCAGCACCGGTGCCAACATGATCGACAACGGTGCTTTCTCGAACATGTCCGGGATCCCGGTGGTCATCCAGAACAGCGGAGCGAACGTGCTGATCCAGAGTGCCACCATCATCAACGTGCAATTCAAATGAAGCTTAGCGCCCCGCTGATGCTGAATGCGCTGCTGTGCGCATCGATGGGCGCCACCTGCGCGAAGGCAGCCGACCTGCCGATCGTGGGTGGCGCCCGTTTTAACGTTCCCGTCCACAGCCTCAAGGAACTGAAATTCGTTTCCACGACCCGTCAGCAGTATGACTTCAGCTGCGGCTCGGCCGCGCTGGCCACCCTGCTGACCCACCACTATGGCTACCCGGTCAGCGAAACCGTCGCTTTCCAGGCCATGTGGGAACAAGGCGATCAGCAAAAGATCCGCCGCGAAGGTTTTTCGCTGCTCGACATGCAGCGCTACCTGGCATCGATCGGCTTCAAGGCCGACGGCTTCCGCCAGCCCATCGACAAACTGGTCAGTGCCAAAGTGCCGGCCATCGTGCTGATCTCCGAGAAGGGCTACAACCACTTCGTGGTCGTCAAGGGCGCCGACGCCGACGGCCGCATCCTGCTGGGCGATCCGTCCAGCGGCACGCGCGCGATCACGCGCGAACATTTCGAAGCGATCTGGCCATCCCGGCTGCTGTTCGTGATCCACGACGCGCCGAACAAGCCGCAGTTCAACCTCACCGCCGACTGGCGTGCCGCACCACGCGCGCCGCTGGGCGACGCCGTGAGCCGGACCGGCATCGACTACCTGGGCCTGCCGAAATTCGGGCCCACCGATTTCTGAGAGGAGAAACCATGCGCCTCACCGTCAAACTCTGCTTCCTGCTGGCCAGCGCCGCGATCGCCGGTCATGGACTGGCGGACGCCCCGGAGAACGTCTTCGACGCCGCACAGGCCGTCGATCCGGCCGCGCTCGACGAGCTGCGCGGCGGCTTCGAGATGCCTGGAGGCCTCGCCGTCTCCCTCGGTATCGACCGCATCGTCACCATCAACGGCAACGTCGTCGAGCGCAGCCAGCTCAACCTGGGCGACCTCGGCAACCTTACCAGCGGCATGTCGAAGGTCTCGGCCGACACGGCCAATCAAGTGCAGCTGATCCAGAACGGCATCAGCAGCGGTAACCTTCAGCTCGGCCGCGACGTGCTGGGCGGCACCATCATCCAGAACAGCCTGAACAACCAGCTGATCAACAACCAGACCATCATCAATGCCAGCGTGAATGCGCGCGGAATGCTGCAAAGCATGAATTTCCAATCCACGCTCAATAACGCCTTAAACACTGCCATCACAGGAAGGTGATGGCCCAACCGGAGAAAAAAAATATGCCTAAGATTCCAGCGCTGTCCTTCGCGATTGGCGTGAGCCTTGTCCTGGCGGCCTTTCCCGCCGGCGCGCAGTCGCCCGATCTAATGGAACAGCTGAAGATCATGCGACAACAGCTGGAAGAACAACGCGCACGTGTCGACGCCCTCGAGCGTCAGCTGCGCGCCAACGGGGTCGCTGGCCCCTCGCAACTCGACAACATGCGCGGCACCGGCAACCCGCAGCAACCCGCCACGGCGACCGTGCCGCTGGCCTCGCCGATCGCGGTGCCGGTGGCCGGCCAGGCTTCGGCGAGCGCGCCGGCGCCCGCTTCCGGCGCCTCGCTGGATCTGATGCGCGGCCTCGGCGGTGCCCCGATCGCCGATGCCGGTCAGCAGATGAACAATGGCAGCGCCCCGCCGCCGTCGCCGCAACCGATCAATAGCGGCAACACGGTCGGCCGTCCGCCCAGCGCGGAGAGCCGCGCGCCGCAGGTGGCGCCGATCTTCGAAAGCCCGGGCGTGCTGACGCCGCGCGGCAAACTGGTGTTCGAGCCCTCGCTGCAGTACGGCTATTCGTCGAGCAACCGCGTCGCCCTGATCGGCTACACGGTGATTCCAGCCCTGCTGATCGGCCTGCTGGACGTGCGCGAAGTCAAGCGCAACACCACCACCGGTGCCGCCACCTTCCGCTACGGCTTCGACAACCGCCTGGAACTGGAAGCCAAGATCCCCTATGTCTACCGCAGCGACGCCACTGTCAGCCGCGAGCTGTTCACCGGCACCGCCACCGAACGCGCCTTCAACACCAGCGGCAGCGGCGTCGGCGACGTCGAACTCGGCTGGCGCTACCAGCTGAACGACGGCGGCATCGACAAGCCCTATTACATTGCCGGCCTGCGCTTCAAGTCTCGCACCGGCCGCGATCCTTTCCAGGTCGTGACCGACTGCCAGACCCGCTGCGTGGGCGAGAACGTCACCGGCACCGGCCTGCCGCTGGACCTGCCGACCGGCTCCGGCTTCTACTCGATGCAGCCGAGCGTGACCTGGCTGTTGCCGTCCGACCCGGCGATCTTCTTCGGCAGCTTCAGCTACACCCACAACTTCAAGCGCGGCAATATCTACCGCACGGTGCTGAACGGCGAGAAGGAATACCTGGGCGAAGTGAAGCCGGGCGACGTGTTCGGCTTTAACTTCGGCATGGGCCTGGCGCTGAACGAGAAGGCCTCCTTCAGCATCGGCTACGACCACAATTCGGTGGGCCGCACCAAGCAAGGCGGCCAGGTGGTGCCGGGTTCGGTGCGCATGCAGCTGGGCACCCTGCTGCTGGGCTACTCCTACCGCCTGAGCGACAAGCGCACGCTGAACGTGTCCGTCGGCGCCGGCCTGACCCGCGATACGCCGGACGTCACGCTGATGGTCCGGATGCCGTTCTCGTTCTGACGCAAGCGCCAATGAAAACGGCGCGCCGCCCTCGCGGGCTGGCGCGCCGTTTTTATGTGACGCGTTCTTTTAAATGTAGTAGACCAGCGCAGCCAGGGCGATCACCAGACCGACCTTGGTGGCCTTGTAGGCGGTCTTGTTCCAGGCTTTATAGCGGCGGCGGTACTGGCCCATCACGAAAGAGATGCGGAACAGCTTGCTCACCAGGCCGGTCTGGTCGCCGCTTTCGTTCGGCGAAGCGGCGGCCGTCATCATGGTGCGGCCCAGCCAGCGGTTGATGCCGCCCATGCCGAAGCGCAGCGGACGCTCGACGTCGCAGAACAGGATCACGCGATCCCGGCCGCTAGTGTTCTCGGCCCAGTGGATGAAGGTCTCGTCGAAGATCACACCCTGCCCGTCGCGCCAGCTGTAGCGCTGGCCGTCGACTTCGATGAAGCAGCGGTCGTCGTTCGGCGTGGCCAGGCCCAGGTGATAGCGCATCGAGCCGGCGAAAGGATCGCGGTGCGGGTTCAGCTTGGCGCCATGCGGCAGCTCGGCGAACATCGCCGCCTTGACCGAGGGGATGCCCTGCAGCAGCGCATAGGTCTTCGGGCACAGGCGCTCGGCCGACGGGTGGCTGGCGTCGTACCACTTCAGGTAGAAGCGCTTCCAGCCGGTCTTGAAGAAGGAGTTGAAGCCGGCGTCATTGTTCTGCTCGGAGGCCTTGATCTTCTGCAGCGCGACCAGGTTCAGCGCTTCCTCGCGGATCACTTCCCAGTTCTCTTCCAGGATCTTGAGCTCGGGGAATTCGCGGACCGGGATGTAAGGCGTGCTCGGCACCCGGGAGAACAGATGCATGAAGATATTGATCGGCGCCATGAACGACGAGTGGTCGAACAGCTGGCGGCCGAACGGGAGACGGACCTTACCGCGGAAATGGATATGCAGGACCGAAAGGATGAGAAAACCTACGACTGCCCACTTCATTACGCCTCCACATGCACCTGACTAAACGGAGCGCAAGGATACCATAGGCGAGACATGGACGTTCGCCGGCCCTCCACCTGTTCGGCGGAGCAGCCGGCGTCAAGCTGCAAATTGTCGCTATTCTGTCAGTGCATCGTCGACGTGACGGCATAACCCTTCTCGGCCAGCTGGCCGGTCAGGTTCTGGATGTCGTAATCGTCGATCTGCTGGGCGTCGTCGTCCACCTCGACAGCGCGGGCTTCGACTTCCCAGTCGGTATTCGTGGCTTCCTCGGGAATGTTTTTGGTTTCGGGCACCGCCAGGTACGAGAACTTGCCGTCCTGTTCGGCTCTGCGGTAAATATCCAGACGCATAGTCGTATCCTTTCTAAGCATGGCTGATGGATTCAAGCCATCAGTATGCCCACGATAGGCGAAGGACGGAGCACAGTCTGTTAATCGACGCACACTGGCTTAAGGACAGGAAACTCAGCGCCCCGGCGAGGCGCCCAGCACCCGCGCCGGCAGCATGACGATCGCGCGCAGCAGCGCGAACACGGCCTCCACACCGATGCCGAGCAGGCGGAAAGGCAGCAGGATCAGCCAGACCAGCGGATACAGGATCAGCGCCAGCAGGGCCAGCGGCCAGCACAGGAACAGCAGCAGCACCCAGGCCAGGAATCCGAGCATCATGCGCTCCTTCAGGTAAGAGGATTTTCGATGCCGTGACTGTAATGACAAGCGCCCGGCCAGGCAAGCGGGATGCGATGGAATGCCGCCGGTGCGGATAAACGGAGAAAATCCGATGGTGAATGGCACGGACTGTGCCGGCTTCAAGCGTCTGCCAACACCTGCGCCAGTTCCGTCTTGTTGCGCAGTCCGAGCTTCACATACACCGCATGCAGTTGATTGCGCACCGTCGAGGGCGACACACTGAATTCGATGGCAATTTCCTTGTACGTCGCACCCGCGACGGCCATGGTGGCGACCCGCCGTTCGGCTGCGCTAAGGGTGGGTGCAGCACGTCTTTGCAGGCGCACGAACATGAAATTGCCTGACAACGTCGCTGTCGCGCTCAGGCTGCCGGCACTGAAGCGACCGCGTGCCTTCAAGGCATCCATCAGTGCTTCCGGCACATGCGGCGGGCGCCAGTTCGGCCAGGCGGCGTCCAGTAGCTGATAGGCGGCGGGACTGGCGCTGAGCAGGACGCCATCGGTCGCCGCAACCGCGCAGGCCGGACCGGGGTCGCCCGTGTGCAGTCGGCGATTGATGCTGTTCGCGAGCAGCAGATGCGGCAAGACTTCATCGCCGCGCCGCGCCAGCCTGGCCGGATCGACGCTGCGCTTCAGCGCCCCCGCCCACAGCGTGACGGCATCCGTCAGCGTCCCGAACGGCACGCCCGGCGTCAGCGTGAAAACGTTCCACGAATCGTAGCGCCGGATATACCGCTCGAAGGATGGATCATGCGCATAGTCCCGCGAGCAGGTGTGGACGGTTCGACCACCGTTCGACAGGCTGTTGAGAATGGCCGGATCGCCGTCGGGCAGGTTTTCGCGGTCCCGCACGCGCTCCAGCGGGACGTCGTGACGGTGCAGGCTCAGGATGCGCGCCCGGCCTGCGGCCTCGAACGTGCCGTGGCCGAACATCCCGGAATGGACCGGCAGTACTTTGCGGACGACGCCAAACGCGACTTCGGCAAATTCGACCGGCGCCAGGTCCTGCGCGGCGGTATACAGCGCGAATAACGAGCGCTCGCTCATGCCGGCCGGCCTCGCCGCAAGGCGCTTTTCTGCATTGGGCCGTGAGTATCAATGCAATATGGATCAGGAAGCATCGCTGTCGAAAAGTTGTAATTAAACAATTATAACTCCACGTTCATGTTCTATTGACATGCTTCCTGCATCTTTCGATTAACGGGCTATCAAGCTTTCGATTTGCGCAGCTGGTCGGTGTCCAAAAAGAACAGCGTTTCGAACTTGCCGTCCTTCTTGACCCCGAATTCGAGCGCTTCGACATCCACGTCGAGACCCGCTTCGACGCCGTCCCGGTCGAGCAAAGGTGATCGGTCGCTGTTGAAACCCTTGATCCGGCCATAGACACGCATGATCGGCGTCTGCCCTTCGCGCATCGATTCGATTTCCTTCGCTTTCTCGAGGGGCACCCTGACGGTGAATTGCATATAGCCGTGGTTATCCCCTGTCAGCCCGAGCGTATCGAATACTGTCCGGTAACTCAGCGCGTAGCGGTATTTCTTGTCGGTGACATAGTTCACCACCCAGGACGAGCTGCGTTTCTGGATGACGATGTAATACTCGCCATTCGTCACGTCGGGCCCGCTGATCGCTACATCACTGCCGAGCACGCTGAAAAGAGCACGGTCGTTTTTCTGGTCCGCTGCAATGCTCGCCTTCAAGCGCTCGGCGGCGGCCTGCTTCGTGAATTCATTGCTCGCCTGCGATACCTCGGGATGCCCGATGCCTGCCAGGGTCACCCAATCGGGCTTCTCGCTGGATGTGGCATGGCGCATCCAGTTTGTCACGTATTGTTGGAAAGCCGCCTCGGGCAATTTGCGGTATTCCGCCTTGTTGGCTTCGGTGACCTCCTGCCGGATATAAGCGGCGTATTTCGGCGGCACCGCAAAGAGAGATGTCAGGGCGATGTTGCTGACGGTGCCAAACCGTTCGGTCTGCTTAAAATGCTGGGTCGGTTCCGCCGTCGCAGCAGCCGGCTCGGCTGCTGCGACCGGTTCGGCATCCTTCTTGCCGCAGGCCGATAACGTGAGTGCGGCGGCCACGGCGAGCGCCATGTAAGTCTGCTTGGATGTCATGTTTTTCCTGGGGCGTTTCAGTTGGGGGCGTGTTTCACGACGAGATTCGCGGCCGTGGTCGATTGGGGATTTGCATAGAGCGTGGTCAGCACGTCCCAGAACAAGGCTGGCACGTCAATGCCCACGCCAAAGCCGGGGAAATGGTTGGCAAGGCCGAGCGCATGGCCGAATTCATGCGTCACGATGGCTTGCGTAACGTCGCAATGACCATTTCCGAGATTGATGAATACCGGGCTCGATGTAATGCCGTTATCCACCCCCGGCATGATCATGCTGCCCTGGTTAGGCGCCGTCGAAACATTGGCGCAATAAGCCAGATAGTCCGTCGATCCAGGCGGCACAAAGGACGTGCCGTAACTGACGTGGATGTAATTGCCGCTGGCCGGAACGCTATTGCTGATATCGAGTACCAGCAAGCCGCTCAGCTTGGCATTGAGCTGGGACACGCTGGTGGCGACCTTGTTCGCATAATCCTGTTCGGTCGCGCTGGCGGCAGATGGCGGCGGAATATGGACTGTCACATGGCGCGCCGGCGCGCCTGCCCAGCGCCATGTACCAGGCAGCCGCCCGTTCGCGCCCGGAACGAAATCGATATTGCTCGACTGGATACTCGCGACTATTTGGGCATCGGTCACCGCTTGATTGGTACCGGCGTTTCCGGCGTCTGATTGGCCACCGCCGCAAGCGGATAAAAGCACCGCCATACCCAATACGCCAATCGATTGCATGAGTGTAGACATATTATTTGGAATGTTTTATGAAAAGAAATTCGCCTCGTATCGCGCAGAAATTATGCGACGAGTGCGGATGCAATTCCATGGAACGGATGTGCTAAAGACGCGGTGTGCAGCACTGCAGCGTCAATGCGTACGCGAATGCGCCATTCACGCGCTCGCGTGAAATGGGGTTAGTGACTAGGAGCGTGTGACAAGCGCCGGCGGTTCGCGGCAGTCACGCGAAGACGGGGACCGCGGGCGCGGCCGTCTTTGCATCGGGAGAGGATAAGGAGGAGGCGCCGGCCCGGAACCGCCGTGCGCCCAACATATTTCAGGTGCGGATCGTCGCTCAGGCGAATGCTGCAGCCTGTTCGCACACGCCCTCTTGCGCCACCTGCTCTTCGAAGCGCGCCACGACCTCGGCACGGATCGACGCTTCCAGCGATGGAATCGAGCCGCCGCAGCGGTAAGCAAAGCTGACCTGGACCACGTCGCCGGCCCTGACGTCCAGCGGACGCGCCAGCGGCAGCATCATGTAATGGTTCAGCCAGTCGATCGTCGCGCCGACTTCCTCGACGATGGACAGCACGTTCTTGGTGATGAAGCGCAGCGCGTTCAGGCGGCCGGCCTTTTCGATCAGGAAGCGGCCTTCCCAGGCGACGTTCATGTCGGTCGGCTGGCTGAAGTCCATGATGCTGTACACGCCCGGCTGGGCCAGCTCGAGGGTGCCTGGATAGATGACGTTGGTCGGCTGGAACTGCACGATCGGGGCGTGGAAGCCTTCGAAATCGTATTCCTGCTGCAGCGGCTGGGCCGCCATGATGACGGCTTCCGGCAGGAACACCGGCAGCGGGCCGCCGAAGCGCGCCAGGTAGCGGCGCTTGAAGGATTCCATCATCTCGACCTGCTTTTCGCGCAGCATGCCGACATGGATCATCTCGCAGATCACGACGTCGACCGGCTCCGGCGGCAGGTATTCGAAGGCGTCGGCGTGGACCACCTCGACCTTGTGGCCGTTCTGGTTCATGGCCAGGAACTTGCGCGCTTCACGCACCATGTCCGGGTTGAACTCGACGCAGTAGACCTTGTCCGCGGCCTGGGCTGCGAAGAAGGACAGCACGCCGGTGCCGCCGCCCAGTTCCAGCACTTTCATGCCCGGCTTGACCGCGTGGAAAATGGCCGACTTGAAGCTGTGCATGCGATTCTGGTCCATCAGCATGTTGTGGTGATAATGGACCGGGATGAACTGCCCCAGATAGCAGCTCTCGATTTCGCGTTCGTTCAGCATCATGTTCCTCGCCATGGTTAATTGCATGGAAGCATTATCTGCAACGAGGAAACTTTTTGATGCGTGGAGCTGACGGGGAAATCCGTGCCAATTCCCCGCCAGGCGGGGCGTCAGTGCATGGATGCGGCCTTGTCCGCGATCTGGGCGGCAGTCAAGCCTTCGCTGTTGGCCAGTTTCGGGTTCGCACCCTGCTCGGTGAGGAAAGCGACCATGTCGGGGTGGCCTTCGCGCGCCGCCATCATCAAGGGCGTGTAACTGCCGCTGGCCGGCGGCGACAGCGCGTCGATTTTCGCGCCGCGCTTGATCAGGAGGCGCGCGATGTCTTCGTCGCCGCTGGCGGCCGCATAGTGCAGCGGAGTCCAGCCGGGTCGGTTGACCGCGGCGCCGCGCGCCACCAGCGCCTCGGCGGCGGCACGGTTGCGTTTGAAAGCAGCCATCATCAAAGCCGTGTTGCCGTTGATGGCCGGGGCGTCGATCTGGATGCGGGGATGGTCGAGCAATACCCGCAGCACCCGCATCGAACCCTCGCGCGCCGCCAGCACCAGGGCGGGCTCGCCGCCGACCGGATTCTGCTGATTCGGGTTCACGCCCGCCGCCAGCAGCGATTTGACGGTGGCGGCATCGTCCATCTGCACGGCGCGGAAAAAATCGGAAATTTGCTGCGGCGTGGCAGCCAAGACTGCCGCGCCGGGGAAGGCCGACAGCAGCATTGCCGCAAGTATCGATCGGCCGGTCAGGCGAAGAAAACCGCGACGCTGCATCATGCTTACCCCCTCGGTACTTTGAACAGCTGGTGGAAGTTATCGGTGGTGCGCTCCGCCACTTCGCGCAGCGACACGTCCTTCAGCGTGGCGATGTATTCGGCCACATGGGCGACGTAACCCGGTTCGTTCATTTTCCCACGGTAGGGCACCGGCGCGAGGTAGGGCGAATCGGTTTCGATCAAGATGCGCTCCAGCGGCAGGGCTTTGGCCACCGCCTGCAAGTCTTTCGCGCTCTTGAAGGTCACGATGCCGGAAAAAGAGATGTAAAAACCCATCTCGATCGCGGCCTGCGCCACCTCCAGCGTCTCGGTAAAGCAGTGCATGACGCCGGCGACGCCGCCCTTGTCCACCGCCGCGCCCTCTTCCTGCAGGATGCGGATCGTGTCGGCGCTGGCCGAACGGGTGTGGATGATCAGCGGCTTGCGGGTCTCGCGCGAGGCCCGGATGTGGGTGCGGAAGCGCTCGCGCTGCCATTCGAGGTCGCCCTCGAGGCGGTAATAGTCGAGCCCGGTCTCGCCGATGGCGACGATCTTCGGATGATCGGCCAGGCGCACCAGTTCTTCGACGCTCGGTTCGGGCGTGTCCTCGTAGTCGGGGTGCACGCCGACCGAGGCGTAGATATGCGGATATTGCTCGGCCAGGGCGAGCACGCTGGGGAATTCCGGCAGGTTGACGGACACGCACAGCGCCTTGTCGACCTTGTTCTCGGCCATCTTGGCGAGAATCTCGGGCATGCGGGCGGCCAGCTCCGGGAAATTGATATGGCAGTGTGAATCGATGTACATCCGCTTATTGTACGTTACTGTCCAAGGCAGATGATTTTGGTCGCGTATTCCTTCGCGTTCGGCTTCTTGCTGGTGGCCCACCGGATGGCTTCCTCGGCCTCGGCCAGGCTCATGACCGTGGCTTTATCCTTGTTGCGGATGAAGGAGACGCCTTCGAATTTGCCTTCCTTGCTGCGCATGACTTTGGCAAATACCGGGGCGGCCGTGCCGCCGTCGGCGAGCTTGTTTTGTTGGACGAGGTAACGCTGATCCCTGGATTCCATGCTGGTGCTTTATGCTGGTTCAAAGCCGTATTTTACGGCACGCGCAGATACAGGCCCAGCCTGGGCGATGCCGGCGCTGCGCGAACGGGACGCCGCTCGATGCGCCGCTATGACAAACTCGGTCGCAAGCACCTTTCAGCCAGGAGAGTTTACATGAGCAACGAACAGCAGAACAAAGACCAGGAGCAGGCAAAAGCCGGCCTCCAGCAGGCCGACGCGTCCGCGCAGTCCCAGCAGCAGGCGCAGCCGGACGCGCATCCGGACTTCGACGCGCTGGCCAGCAAGAAGCCCGAGGAACTGACGCCGGAAGAGCTCCGCCTGATGGCGGACACCATGCCCGGCGAAGGGCCGGGCGACTAAGCTCTTGCCGCCGGGTCGCTACCGACCCGCTGCGCAAGATGCTTGCGCAGCATCCGCAGTGCGCCTTTCGGCCCCCGGATGGCGATGCGCTGCTCACCCAGTACGCGCACCGTGATTTCGTTCTCGCGCCAGCGCATCCAGGCCGGATGGTTCAGGCGGTATCGCCACGCCAGCCCCGGCAGCTCTTCGATCCGCACGCGGTAACCGAGGAAGGCGGCGATCTCCTCGACATCGCCCACCAGCTGGCGCGCCTGACCACGGCTGCGGATTTCGAACGCGCCGGGCAGCGCGAGGTACATGGACGGCAGCATGCCGGCCAGGCCGGGCAGCAGGATCCAGGCAGACGCATGGCCGCCGGTAAGGCGAAGCAGCAACAGCATGCCAAAGCCGAAGACGATGAACAGGACCGCCACCGACAATGCCTGACCGGAAGACTGGACCGGAAACAGCCAGCGCAAGGGCGGATGGGCCGGCGCGACGGGCGTCAGTTCGGCCATCGCCATGGCTCAGTCGACCACGCGCTTGCCGAGGATGATCAGATCCCGCTCGACCCCATCCAGGTTCGCCACGCGCGGGAAATTCGCCCAGGTCCCGAAGCCGTACTTGCGGAACAGGGCCAGGCTGGGCACGTTGTGGCCGAAGATGAAGCCCAGCAGCGTGTGCACCTTGATATTCGGCGCGAAGGCCATCGCCTGCTCCAGGCAATAGCGGCCGATGCCCTTGCCGCGCCATGCTTCGGCGATATAGATCGAGACTTCGGCCGTGCCCGAGTACGCCGGGCGGCCATAGAAATTCGAGTACGAGCACCAGCCGATGACGGCCGGGTTCTCCGAGGTATCGGCGGCGTCGTGGATCACCCACAGCGGGCGGCGTTCCGGGGTATGGTCGGCAAACCATTGTTCGCGCGACTGGACCGTGATCGGTTCGGTATCCGCGGTGACTTCGCGCGAGGCGATGGTGGAGTTATAGATGTCGACGATGACGGGCAGGTCTTCGATACGGGCGATGCGATGGGTGTAGGACGGCATGAATGATCTGATTTAAAGCGTATGGGTGGCGCGCGAGGACCGCAACGCCGCACCCAGGATTTCTTCGATGCGCAGCTTGGCGCGCTGGCCGGTTTCGTCGGCCGGGAAATGCACGCCGATGCCCTGCGCCTTGTTGTTGTTGGCGCCGGCCGGGGTGATCCAGGCGACCTTGCCGGCGATCGGGTATTTGTTCGGATCGTCCATCAGCGACAGGATCAGGTAGATCTCGTCGCCGATCTTGTACGGCTTGGTGGTCGGGACGAACATGCCGCCGTTCTTCAGGAAGGGCATGTAGGCCGCGTACAGCGCCGCCTTTTCCTTGATGGCCAGCGAGAGCACGGACGGCCGCGGCGCCTGGGGCGTCAGCGGGGCGTTCGGGTCGGTGGGCAAGCCGTTCATCGGAATCCTTTCTCAGGCAGCGCAGCAGGCAGTGTAATCAAGCAACATGTCTTCGACAAACAGTTTCGGCGACAGCGGGTGGTCCGCCACCGCGCGCCGCTCGTTGGTCGACTTGATCGCCTGCATCAGCTTGGCCGTGTGAACGCGTCCGGCCAGGTTCGCAAGCTGCTGGCGATACCGCGGATAATAGCGGATCGTGCCGGACAGCTTGTACGAAAAAACGTCATACAACCAGCGCTGCTGCCATGCGACAAGGGATGCGAGCGGCGCTTTGCTCAATTTGTCTGCCGCGCGCAACGCTGCGTCGACGCTGGGCTGGGCCAGGATTTGCAGCAGGGAATCGAGTTCCTCGCGGCTGCCCGTTTCCGCCTGCACCAGCGCGGCCAGCGGCGCCCCGCCCTGCTCGCGCAGCCAGCCATCCGCATCCTGCACGCCCTGGCTTTCCAGCCAGGCCAGCGCCTCGGCGTGGCCCGGCATCGGCAGCGCGAACTTGCGGCAGCGCGAGAGGATGGTCGGCAGCAGGCGGTCCAGGCCGTTCGATGCCAACAGGAACACGGTCCCCGGCGGCGGTTCTTCCAGCGTTTTCAGCAGCGCGTTCGAGGACGGCATATTGAGCGCCTCGGCCGGGTACAGCACGACCACCCGCAAACCCTGGCGGTGGGTCGAGATGTTCATGAAGTCGGACAGCGCGCGCACCTGCTCGATCTTGATGTCCTTCGAGGCGGTCTTGGTCGACTTGGCTTTCTTGTCGCCGTCGCCGGCTTCTTCCCCCTCGGCGGCGGGCGCTTCGTCTTCCATCGCCTCCGGGCGCACGCGGCGGTAATCCGGATGGTTGCCCTGGACGAACCAGCCGCAGGAAGCGCACACGCCGCAGGCATGGCCGTCGGGCTGGACGTTTTCGCACAGCAGGGCCTGGGCGAAGGCCTGGATGAAATCGGCCTTGCCGATGCCGGCCGGGCCGTAGAACAGAATTGCATGGGGCAGGCGCGCGCGCATTTGCTGCAGCTGCGTCCAGGCCTGCTCCTGCCATGGGTAGATGGCGGTACTGCTTGTCACAAGAATTTCTCCAGTGCTGCTTTCAATTGCGCGCGCACTTCCTCGATCGAGCGGGTCGAATCGATCACCACGATGCGCCCGCCGCTCTCCTGCGCGCGGCGCAGGTACTCGTTACGGCAGCGCTCGAAGAAGGCCGCCTCTTCGGATTCGAACTTGTCCAGGGTGCGGGTGGCGTCCAGGCGTTCGCGCGCCACTTCGAGCGGCACGTCGAACAGCAGGGTCAGGTCCGGCTGCAGGCCCGGGTGCACCCATTGCTCGAGCGCTTCGAGCTTGGGCAGCGGCAGGCCGCGGCCGCCGCCCTGGTAGGCGAAGCTGGCGTCGGTGAAGCGGTCCGACAGCACCCAGTCGCCGCGTCCCAGCGCCGGGCCGATGACCTGGGCCAGGTGTTCGCGGCGGCTGGCGAAGGCCAGCAAAGCCTCGGTGCCGACGTCCATCTTCTCGTGCAGCAGCAGCGTGCGCAGCTTTTCGCCCAGCGGCGTGCCGCCCGGCTCGCGGGTCGAGACCACGTTCTTGCCGGCGTCCTGCAGCAGGCCGGTCACGAAACCGATATGGGTCGACTTGCCGGCGCCGTCGATGCCTTCGAAGGTGATGAAACGGCCGCGGGTCGGCATCGGCGCGCTCATTTCGAGCCTCCGCGCTGGTACTGGTTGACCGCCTTATTATGCTCGTTCAGGTTGACCGAGAAGTGGCTGGTGCCGTCGCCGCGCGAGACGAAATACAGGGCGTCGGTCTGGGCCGGGCTCAGGGCCGCGGCCAGCGATTGCACGCCCGGCAGCGCGATCGGGGTCGGCGGCAGGCCGGCGCGCGTGTAGGTGTTGTACGGGGTGTCGGTCTCGAGATCCTTTTTGCGGATCTTGCCGTCGTACTTGTCGCCCATGCCGTAGATGACGGTGGGGTCGGTCTGCAGCAGCATGCCGGTCTTCAGTCGGTTGACGAACACGCCGGCGATCATCGCGCGTTCGCTCTTCTGGCCGGTCTCTTTCTCGACCAGCGAAGCCATGATCAGCGCCTGGTAAGGCTCGGTGTAAGGCAGGTTGGGCTCGCGCTTTTCCCAGGCCGCCTTCAGGCGCTTCATCATCATCTCGTGCGCCTGCTTGTAGATCTGCAGGTCGCTGGAGTTTTTCGCGAACAGGTAAGTATCGGGGAAGAACAGCCCTTCCGGCGTCGCGTATTTGGCGGCGCCCTCCGGCACGACCTTGGCCAGCAGTTCCTTGTCCGACAGCTTGGCCGTCTCGTGCTTCAGGTTCGGCGCGGCGTCGACCGCCTGGCGCATCTGGCGGAAGGTCCAGCCTTCGATGATGGTCAGCGATTCCTGCGCGAACTCGCCGCGCACCAGTTGGGTGAGCAGGCGGCGCGGGGTGGTCTCGGGTTTGAGTTCATAGCTGCCGGCCTTGATCTGGCCGGCCTTGCCGGTCACACGGGCCAGGACGCCGAACAGGAAGCCGTTGACGGGAATGCCGGCGGTGGCCATCTGCTGGGCCGCGCCGGCCACGCCGCTGCCCTGGGCAATGGCGAAGGGAATGACGGGGCTGTCCTTGCCGGTGATCGGTTGACCCGACCACCACTGGAAGCCTCCAACGGCCGCGACTGACACGATCACGCCGGTAACGATGAGTTTTTTTATAAGTGCCATGTGTGCTGGTTTTTACGCCGGTCCCGGCGCGATTTTGACGACAACTCTATAATGAGGCCGTAATGATAAAGCCTAAACGGGAAATAATTCGTATTTTATGAATAACTGGATCGAACACCTCGCCACGCTGGGCGCCCGCTTCCATCAAGACGAAGCCACGCAGATCGAAGACTTCGGCAAGACCTTGTCCGCCGCCGACCTCGCCGAGGGCATGGTGGCCCCGCTCACCGACCTTGGCCTGATCGCCGTGGCCGGCGATGACGCCGCCAGTTTCCTGCACAATCAGCTGACCAACGACGTCGAACACCTCGGCACCAGTGAGGCGCGCCTGGCCGGCTACTGCACGCCGAAAGGCCGCCTGCAGGCCACCTTCCTGATGTGGCGCACCGGCCAGGACATCTTCCTGCAGTTGCCGCGCGCCATCCAGCCGCCGCTGCAGAAGCGCCTGACCATGTTCGTGCTGCGCGCCAAAGCCAAGCTGCGCGACGCCACCGACGAAGCGCCAACGGCAGCCGTGCTCGGCCTGGCCGGTGCGAAAGCCGGCGAGGCGCTGGCGCGCCAGGTTGGCACCCTGCCCGCCGCCCCCTACGCCAAGCTCGACGGCGCGTTCGGCACCGTGATCCGCCTGGCCGATGCGCTGGGCGCTCCGCGCTATCTGTGGATCACGTCGGCGGAAACCGCCACCACGGCCCTGGCGCAGCTGCGCGAGACCCTCGCCCTGGGCGGCAACGCGGCCTGGCACCTGGCCGAGATCCACGCCGGCGTGCCCCAGGTGACCCAGCCGACCCAGGAACAGTTCGTGCCGCAGATGGTCAACTTCGAGCTGATCGGCGGCGTGAATTTCAAGAAGGGCTGCTATCCGGGCCAGGAGATCGTCGCCCGCAGCCAGTACCTGGGCAAGCTGAAACGGCGCATGACACTGGCGACGCTGCCCAATGCGGCCGCCCGCGCCGGCGACGAAGTCTTCTCCAGCGACGATCCCGACCAGCCGTCCGGCATGATCGTCAACGCCGCGCCGAATGGCCAGGGCGGTGCCGATGCGCTGGTCGAAATCAAGCTGGCCGCACTCGAGCACGAGGTGCGCCACGGCTCGGCCGGCGGCACGCAGCTGGCCTTCCTGCCGCTGCCGTACGCCATCGACACGCCCGCGGCGTGATTTGAAACGCACATGATCGACCTGTACGTCTATTACAAGGTGCGCACGCTGGACGCCGCCGCGCTGGCGCCGCGCGTGCGCGCCATGCAGGCGGCACTGGCGGTGAGCCAGCGCGTGTCCGTGCAGCTGAAGTGCCGTCCGGAGACCAGGGACGGCCTGCAGACCTGGATGGAAGTCTACCCGGGCGTGCCCGAGGCCTTTGCCGGCTTGCTGGAGGGGGCTGCCGCGGCGGCCGGCCTCGATGCGCTGGTCCAGGGCCCGCGCCGCGCCGAAGTATTCGTCGACCTGATGCCAGACCCGAGCCTGGAGCAGACCCCATGTGCCTGATCGTCTTTGCCTGGCGCGTCATTCCCGGCGTGCCCGTGATTGCCTGTGCCAACCGCGACGAATTCTACGACCGCCCCGCCACACCGGCCGGGCCCTGGCCGGAAAACCCGGACATCATCGCCGGCCGCGATCTGCAGGGCGGCGGCAGCTGGATGGGCGTGACCCGAACCGGTCCGAACGGTCCGAAGTTCGCGGCGCTGACGAACATCCGTGCGCCCAACGAACGCCGCGGCGATGCGCCGACCCGCGGCGCGCTGGTCGCCGACTTCCTCAAGGGCGCGCTGGATGCGCCGGCTTACCTGGACCGCATCGTCGGGCGCGCCGCCGACTACAACGGCTTCAACCTGATCCTGGGCGACCGTGAAGGCCTGTACTGGTTCTCGAACCGGGCCGGCGACGACCCGCGCAACGGCAAGCCGCTCGAGCCCGGCATCTATGGCGTGTCGAATGGTTTGCTGGATGCGCCGTGGCCGAAAGTGGTGCGCACCAAGGCCAGCTTTGCCAGCCTGCTGCTGCAGGGCGCACCGGAAGACGCGTATTTCGAGATGCTGGCCGATACCACGCGCGCGCCTGACCTGCGCCTGCCGGATACCGGCATGCCGATCGAAGTCGAGCGCGAACTGTCGCCGGTCTGCATCGAGCTGTCCGGTTACGGCACCCGCACCTCCACCGTGCTCAGGCTGTACCAGGACGCCGAGCCGGAGCTGTGCGAGCGCATCCTGCGCCCCGAAGGGGTGGCCGCCGGGCGCTGATTCAGGCTTCCCGCTTCATGAAGGGCGAGTCGAACTGCTGACGCCGCTCCACCGGGCGGGTCAGCACCCGTATCGCCACCGCCAGCGGCACGCCGATCTCGGCGAGACGGCGTGCCGCGCCGGCGCGGCCGATGGTATCGAGTTCGTGGATCACGGCCTCGATCAGGAGGGCTTGCTTGTAGTCGGTGCGTCTTTCCATCGGACGATGCTAGCACACGCTGCGCACGAATCGTTCAAGCCGGGCGCTGCACCAGGTCCAGGTAGACACCCGGGTCCTGCGACAGGCTGCGCTTGACGTTCTGCGACAGCTCGTCGATCAGCACTTCGCTCTTGCCTGCTTCGAGCGCAGCGTAGGCCCGCGCCACCACCTCGGCCGGGGCCAGCTTCGGCAAATCGATCCCACGCGTCAGGTCGGTATCGACGAAGCCCACGTGCAGGCCCAGCACCTGCGTGCCCTGTTCCTTCAGTGCGATGCGCAGGCCGTTGTTCACGCTCCAGGCCGCCGACTTGGTCGCGGCATACGCGGCCAGGCCAGGCGTGCTGATCCAGCTTGCCACCGACAACACGTTCAGGAAAGCGCCGCCGCCATTCGCCGCCAGCCTGGGCGCGAAGGCCTGGCTGACGCGCAGCATGCCGTACACATTGGTCTCCATCATGCGCTGCATGGCGGCGATGCTGTCCTGGTCGAGCAGGCTGCCATCGCTGGCGATACCGGCATTGTTGATCACCAGCGTGACGTCGGCACAGGCTGCGGCTGCCTCGGCCGCCTGGGCCTGGTCGTTGACATCCAGCCGCACCGGCACGACGCCGGGCAGCGCGATCTTGCCCGGGTCGCGCGCGGCGGCGTAGACCTTGCGCGCACCATGGGCCAGGGCCTGGCGCGCGAATTCCTGGCCGAGACCGCGGTTGGCCCCGGTAACGAGGACGATGGCGTTGTCGAGTTTCATGGCAATCCCTTTATATATGATGACCGTCATATTGCGGTCCAAAAAAATGCCGTGCCCGTGGGCGCGGCATCCTGCGCCTCAGGTTTGCAGCCCTGGGCGTTCGTACTGCGCAAGCAAGGCCTCGCGGCATGCCTGCAAGACTTCCCTACCGCCGCTATCCGCGCCGAGCACCCGGGCCATTTGGATGGCACCGACCAGGCTCGCGGCGATGGCCCAGGCGCTGCCGGACGCTGCGTCAGGCGGGAGCGTGTCCTCGACCAGCCTGGCCAGCCCGCGCACGCGGCTCTGCGCGACCGCGCGCAAGCCTTCGCCGGTGCGCTGCATGTCGGAGCTGACTGCCGCGACCGGACAGCCCAGTTCGAGCGCGTCCATATGCGTCTCGGACAGATACTCGCCGACCAATGCACGCAGCGGGCTTTCGCCGGCATCCAGACGCTCACGCATGCGTTCGCGCACCCGGGCGTTGCTCTGGCCGGCGGCGTGTTCCAGCGCATCGGCCAGCAGCGCATCGCGTGACGCGAAATGGGCATAAAAGCCGCCGTGCGTCAGACCGGCTTCCTTCATGACATCGGCGACCCCGACCCCGGCGATGCCGGACCGGCGCACGGCGCGGGCGGCGGCATCCAGGATGCGTTCGTGCGACTGCTGGTGGCGGGCGGTACGGGGAGCGGACATGGCGCTTGCCTTAAATATGATAACGATCATATTAGGCCACAAACGAAAGCAGGTCAAGCCTGGCAAACCGGGCGCGCAAACGCCCGGCACCAGCCCTGCCTGCGCGCGGCTTAGCGGTCCGGATCGTTGCCGGTCGTGCCCGCCGCGGAAGCGCCGTTCGAACCGCCCAGCCTGCCCTCGTCCGGGGTGCCGGCTGCGGAGTGGCCGCCGGTGCTGCGGTCGCTGTTGTCGCCCTGGCGCGAACCGGCCGGGAACACATTCGCTTCGGGCGAGCTGTGCACGAAGCCGCTCTGGCGGCTTTCGCTGGCGCCGGCCCCGCCCGTGTATTGGCCGGAACCCGATTGCGAGCCCTGGCCGCCGCTCTGGCTGTTCTGCTTGTTCTGGCCGCCGCCCTGTGCGCTGCCGCCGTCCTCGGCCGTGAAGCCGACGCCGCTCTGGTCCGGCACGTCTTCGCGCCAGGCCTTGCCGTTCGATACGCCGGCGCTCTGGCCGGGATCCGCACTCTGTCGGTTGGCTTCGCCTGCCGATTGCCCCTGCAGCGAGGTGCCGGCTGCGTCATCGTTGGTGAAACCGACGCCGCCCTGGTCGAGCACGTCCTGTTTGCCGTGCCGGGTCTTGTCCTTTTTGTCCATGTTATCGGCCATGATGATCTCCCTTGCGATTTCGATAGCTCGATGCTAACGATTTCGGGAAATTCACAAATAGGAAGGCAAGCTGAATGCGTGTAGGAGTTGCGGCAGTCTGGCTAGCCTTTCGCCCCTGCCTTCAGCGCCTGCGTCAGCTGAGGCATCGCCGCGTACGCATCGGCCGGTGCCTTGCCCTGCACGATCGCCTCCATCCGCTCGGCCACGCTGCCCAGCAATTGCGGATGCGAATAGATGTAAAAGCGGCCCTCGCGCACGGCGTCGAAGGTGATGCGCGCGACGTCCGCGGCGCTGAGCTTGCCCGCTTCAACGGCTTTGCTCACAAGCATCTGCGCTGCCTGCTGGCTGGGCGTCGGCGGCGCGTCGTTCTCCAGCTCCTGCGGACGGTGCGCGTCGGAGCCGACAATGCCGGTCGGTACGAAATACGGGCACAGGACCGAGGCGTCGATCGGCGCCTCGACCAGACGCAGGTCGTGGTACAGGGTTTCGCTCAGCGACACCACCGCGTGCTTGCTGACGTTGTAGACGCCCATTGCCGGAGGATTCAGCAGCCCCGCCATCGAAGCCGTGTTGACGATGTGGCCTTCGTAATGAGGATCGCGACGCGCGCATTCCAGCATGATGGGCGTGAACACGCGCACGCCATGGACCACGCCCCACAGGTTCACCCCCAGCACCCATTCCCAGTCGGCCTCGCTGTTTTCCCAGATCAGGCCGCCCGCGGCGACGCCGGCGTTATTGAACACCAGATGCACGCCGTGGAAGCGGATCATCGCCGCATCCGCCAGTTCCTCGATGTGCTCGCGCTTGCTGACATCGACCACCATCGCCAGCACTTCCGCACCTTGCGCTTGCAACGCCTCGGTCGCGTGTTCCAGCGCCTTGGCATCGACGTCGGCCAGCACCAGCTTCATGCCCAGGCCGGCCGCCGTGTCGGCGAAGGCGCGGCCCAGCCCGCTGGCGGCGCCGGTGATGACGGCGACCCGTCCTTCGAACTGCTTCATGTCTACTCCCCCATGCCGTACGTCGGGACGCCAGGATGCCTGGACGCCGCTTTATACCGCGGAAACGCCGCCGTCCACCGCCAGCACCTGTCCCGTGATGTGTTTGCCCGCGTCGGACGCGAACAGCAGGACCGCGCCCTTCAGGTCGTCTTCGTCGCCGAGACGCCCGAGCGGCGCCTGCTGCGCCAGCGTGTCGGCACCGACAGCCGCCAGTATGCCCTTCGTCATCTTCGAGGGGAAGAAACCCGGCGCGATCGCATTCACCGTGATGCCGTAGCGGCCCCATTCGCCGGCCAGAGTGCGCGTGAAATTGATCAGCGCCGCCTTCGAGGTGTTGTAGGCGATGGTCTGCATCGTGCCTGGCGGGTTGCCGGCGAGGCCGGCGATCGAGGCGATATTGACGATGCGGCCGCGGCCGCGCGGAATCATCGAACGCTTGCCCAGCACCTGGCTCAGCAGGAAGATGCTGCGCACGTTCAGGTTCATCACCTTGTCCCAGGCTTCGAGCGGGAAGTCTTCGGCCGGCGCGCCCCAGGTGGCGCCGGCATTGTTCACCAGGATGTCGACCTGGCCCAGCTGCGCGAGCGCGGCATCGGCGAAGGCCTGCACACCGCTCTCCGTCGACAGGTCGGCCGCGATGCCGGTCGCGTCGATGCCGCGTGCCGCCAGATGGGCGCAGGCTTCGTCGAGCTCGCCTTGCTTGCGCGAGGCCAGCACCACGCGCGCGCCCTGCTCGCCCAGCGCTTCGGCCATCTGCAGGCCCAGTCCGCGCGAACCGCCGGTGACGACGGCGGTCTGGCCGGCCAGCGAAAACAGCTCCGCGACCGTCCTCATTGCTGCCCCGCCGGCACTTCGTAATCCATGCACTGGCGCGCTTCGCGGATCGCGCCGATGAAAGGCACCAGCGCCTGGTGGGTCGGATGCTTGGCGTAGGCTTCGAGCGCGGCCTTGTTCTCGAATTCCGAGTACAGCACCACGTCATAGGTGGCTTCGAGCCCCGGCTGGGCCAGCGTGACCTCGAACTTGAGAATGCCCGGCACGATGTGCGCGCACTCGTCGAGGCGGCGTTTCATCTCGCGGGCATTGGCGGCGCGGTCCGCGCCTTCCGCGTGTTCCTTCAGTTTCCACATGACGATGTGCTTGAGCATGGTTCTCTTTTCCTTCACAGATAAACGAACAGATAACAATGAGCATAACGTTTTGGTGGCGGGATGGCGAGTGTGTTGGTTTGGCCGGGTCCATGGGGCTGGTGGCTGGGTTTTATCGGGTTTTGGACATCTGTCGGTTAGTTGCATATCATTCGTGCCGTGACCGACGTGCCAGCGCACCGCAGCCATTTGCATTGGCGCTCGGTTAGTTGCAGAATGTGGCATGAGCAAACTCGCCGCCTGGGACAGCAATCCCCTCAAATGCTTCGCCGACTTCATCGCCGGCCCCGACTTCGCCCTGACCTCGAGCCGGCAGCGCGACCTGGCCCCCAAGCCGCTGTCGCCGGAATCCGCCGCCATCTACCGCTTCATGTTCGGCAAATTCGCTGCCTGGATGCTGGAGGAGCGACTGAAGATGTCGACGGTCACGGGGCGCGACCTGCAGCGCTTCGTCGCGCTGGCGCACGATGGTCAACGCGACCTGAACAGCAAGATCGCCTACCGCTACCTGCGTCTGCTGGAACGCTGCTACGACTACCTCGAGCGGGCGCCGAATCCGGCACGCGATGCCATCGTCGGCATCGACCGCGCCCAGATCGCCCGCGATGCGCCGATGACCGCGCTGAACGCCGACGAACTGCAGCGCTTCATGGCCGCCCTGCCCGGCCAACGCGCGGACGACGACAACAAGGCGTCCGGCTGGAAGCGCCGCCGCGACCGCGCGATGCAGGTAACGATGGCGCTGGCCGGCCTGCGCGTCGCCGAAGCGATCGGGCTGCTGGTCGACGAGGTCGGGCGCCAACCCGACATCGAGGGCGCCCTGGTCCTGAACATCACCCCGGAGCAGAAACACCGCACAAGTTACGAGCACACGACCACGCTGCCGAAGGAAGGCGTGGCCGAGCTGACGGCATGGCTGAGCGAGCGCGCAGAACTCAATATTCCCGGCGCGCTGGTGTTCCCGGCCAACCTGGAGGGCGAACCCCTGCACAAGGCCACCGTCTACCGCCAGGTCAAGGCGACCTTCGGACGCGCCGGCCTGGCCGTGTCGCGTGCCGGCGGGCGCACCCTGCGCAATACCTTCGCCTCGCAGCAACTGCGCCAGGGAACGCCGCAGAGCGAGCTGACGACGGTGCTGGGCCTGGCGCTGGAGCGTTCCGCCGAGGCCTATAAGTACGCCAAAGTAAATGAGGAAACCTCCGCGCCGGAAGCCGGTCCAACAGCCAAGGACGCCTGAGCTCCCCCCCTGCGCATGAGTTCGTGCCAGGACGGCTTTTCCGTAAGTTTCGTGTAAGTTTGGAGCAAGCATCGCGTAAGCTTGGCGGCGCAGAGTCGCTGCCGTAGCTGGTGTAAATATCGGCTATCCATTGACATTACAACTCACAACGGAGACTACAATGGCTATCACACCCGGCATGGCAGCCGGCGGCAAGGCAACGCCTTCCGCGGGCGCAATGACGAAGGAAGAACGCAAGGTCATCTTCGCTTCTTCCCTCGGCACCGTCTTTGAATGGTACGACTTCTACCTCTACGGCTCGCTCGCTTCGGTCATCGCGACCCAGTTCTTCGCCGGCGTCGGCGACCCCACCACCGCTTTCATCTTCGCCCTGCTGGCCTTCGCCGCCGGCTTCATCGTTCGCCCCTTCGGCGCGCTGGTGTTCGGTCGCCTGGGCGACATGATCGGCAGGAAGTACACCTTCCTGGTCACCATCCTGATCATGGGTGGCTCGACCTTCGTGGTCGGCCTGCTGCCCGGCTACGCTTCGATCGGCATCGCCGCGCCGATCATCCTGGTCACGCTGCGCATCCTGCAGGGCCTGGCCCTGGGCGGCGAATACGGCGGTGCCGCCACCTATGTGGCCGAGCATGCGCCGGAAGGCCGCCGCGGCGCCTACACCGCCTGGATCCAGACCACCGCCACGCTGGGCCTGTTCCTGTCGCTGCTGGTGATCCTGGGCGCGCGTACCGCGATGGACCCCGAGGCCTTCGCCGCCTGGGGCTGGCGCATTCCCTTCCTGGTGTCCGTCCTGCTGCTGGGCATCTCGGTGTGGATCCGCCTGTCGATGAACGAATCGCCGGCCTTCGCCAAGATGAAGGCGGAAGGCAAGACCTCGAAAGCACCGCTGTCCGAAGCCTTCCTGAAATGGAACAACGCCAAGTACGCGCTGCTGGCGCTGGGCATCGTGATCGGCCAGGCCGTGGTCTGGTACACCGGCCAGTTCTATGCGCTGTTCTTCCTCACCCAGACCCTGAAGATCGACCTCGCCGTCGCCAACATCATGCTGGCGATCGCGCTGGCCCTGGCAACGCCCTTCTTCATCGTGTTCGGTACGCTGTCGGACCGCATCGGCCGCAAGCCGATCATCCTGGCCGGCTGCCTGATCGCCGCGCTGACCTACTTCCCGATATTCAAGGGTCTGACCACCTACGGCAACCCGGCGCTGGCCAACGCACTGGCGAACTCGCCGGTGGTGGTGGTGGCCGATCCGGCTTCCTGCCACTTCCAGGTCAAGCTGACCGGCACCGAGAAATTCCCCTCGTCCTGCGACATCGCCACCGCCCAGCTGACGGCGGCCTCGGTCAACTACACGATCCAGCCGGCGCCGGCCGGCACCATCGCCAGCGTCCACATCGGCGACAAGGTCTACCCATCCTTTAACGCCACCATGACGGCCGACGGCCGCGACTTCGACAAGGCCAGCAAGGCCCGCGAAGCCGCGCTGAAGAAAGACCTTGGCGCCGGTGTCAAGGATGCCGGCTACCCGGCCAAGGCCGACACAGCGGCGATCAACAAGCCGATGGTGGTGCTGTTGCTGTTTATCCTGGTGCTGTACGTGACCATGGTCTACGGCCCGATCGCGGCCATGCTGGTCGAGATGTTCCCGACGCGCATCCGCTACACCTCGATGTCCCTGCCCTACCACATCGGCAACGGCTGGTTCGGCGGCCTGCTGCCTACCATCTCGTTCGCGCTGGTGGCGGCGAATGGCGACATCTACTATGGGCTGTGGTATCCGATCGTGTTCGCCGTGTTCACGTTGGTGATCGGTGTCCTTTTCCTGCGCGAGACCAAGAACAACAACATCTACGCGGCCGACTAGGTCGGCCGCGCCGTGGGCCCGGAGAGCCCACCCTACGATCGGTAGGGTGGGCACCCCGTGCCCACGTTGTCATTGCCCCGCCAATTGCGGCGCCCGGCTCCAGCTGCGCATCCTGAACGCAGCCCAAGCCGTCAGCAGCGCCCCCACCACCAGCACCAGCCGCGTATCGAACAGCGTCAGCACCGCGCCCGCCGCCGCCATCAGGATGTTCGCCAGACAGAAAGTCGTCGACAGCAGGCCCATCACCGCGCCCTGGCCATGACCGCCGAAGCGGTCGGCTGCCCACACCTGGATCACCGCGTTGTAGCAGGCATGCGGCAGGCCGAACAGCATGATCCCGACCAGCCCGATCCACAGCTGGCCCGTGCCCAGCGAGGCGATGGTCAACGCCACCGCCAGCGCCAGGAAAGCGGCGCGGCGCAGCGGATCGTCACGATTTTGCCGTCCGGCAAAAAGAGCCGTGAAACTCATCAGCCCACACATGCCGACATTGACCAGCGAGATCGCGCGCGTGTCGTAGCGGCCGACCTCGACCAGCCACAGCGGATAGAACTCGTAGAAGGCGGTCACGCCGCAGGTATAGGCAAGCTGCACCACGAACAGGGTGCGCAAGCCCTCATGGCGCAGCAGGTTGAAGGCGTGCCGCTCGCGTGCCACTGTCCACCAGCCCGGGCCGTGGGTCGGCGCCTCGCGCCGCAGCGTGATCGCCACCAGCACCGTCCCCAGCAGCAATGCGGCGGCGGCAATATAGAAAGGCACGGTGATGCCGAAACCGATCGTCAGCCCGGCCAGCAGCGGCCCGAACAGCCAACCCAACGTGAAGCAGCCGTTCAGCCAGGACATCGCGTGGTTGCGCATCGGCCCTTCCAGGCGGTCGGCCAGCATCGCACGTACGATGGCGCCCTGGCCTTCCAGCAAGCCGGTGACGAAGCGCGCTGCCAGAAACAGCAGATAGGAACCACGCGCCATCGCCCACGCCGTTAACACATGGCCGACGGCGGCGCCGGCCGCGGTCCACAGCAGCAGCGGACGGCGGCCGAAGCGGTCCGACAATGAGCCGAGCACCGAGGTCCCGATCAGCAGCCCGACCGGATTGACCATCAAGGCGACGGCGAACAGCAGCTTGGGCGGCAGCCCGAGGAAATGGGTCAGACCGTTCGCCACGCCTGCGCTGTCCGTGCCTGCAAACAGCGGCGGCAGGATCGGATAAGGCAGGGAAGCGCCGGTCGTTGACAGCAGGCCGAGCAGGCAGGCGGTCGCGATCAGAAGGGCGTTTTTCACGTCAGGCTCGGAGTCGATGGAGACATCGAGCCTAACACGAGCCGGTCCATACCCGCATCAGGGATATTCCGCCGGCGCAGAGCTTGGGTTCCCGCCTGCGCGGGAACGACGTGTTAACTATTGAAACCCTTCCCCTCCGCCGCCAGACGCTGCAGCAGCCCTGCCGGCGCCCAGGCCTCGCCGTGGTAGCCGCGCGCATACGTCGCCATCGCTTCGAGCACCTTAGGCAGGCCCACGGTATCGGCATAGAACATCGGACCGCCGCGGTAGAGCGGGAAGCCGTAGCCGGTCAGGTAGACCATGTCGATGTCGGAGGCGCGCAGCGCGATGCCCTCTTCCAGGATCTTCGCGCCCTCGTTGACCAGCGCGTAGACCAGGCGCTCGACGATTTCTTCGTCCGGGATCGCGCGGCGCTCGATGCCGAGATCCTTCGAATGCTGGACGATCATGTCGTGGACCAGCTGCGACGGATGCGGGGTGCGGTCGCCGGCCTGGTAGTCGTACCAGCCGGCGCCGGTCTTCTGGCCGAAGCGGCCCTGTTCGCACAGCAGGTCGGCGGTCTTCGAATAGGCCACCTCCGGCATCTCGACGTAGCGGCGCTTGCGGATGTACCAGCCGATATCGTTGCCGGCCAGGTCGCCCATGCGGAACGGACCCATGGCGAAGCCGAATTTCTCGATGGCCTGGTCGACCTGCTGCGGCAGCGCGCCTTCGTCCAGCAGGAAGCCGGCCTGGCGGATGTACTGTTCGACCATGCGGTTGCCGATGAAGCCGTCGCACACGCCGGACACCACGCCCGTCTTCTTGAGCTTCTTCGACAGCGCCAGCGCGGTGGCCAGCACGTGGATGCCGGTCTCGCGGCCGCGCACGATCTCCAGCAGCTTCATCACGTTGGCCGGGCTGAAGAAATGCAGGCCGATCACGTCGTGCGGACGGCTGGTGAAGGCCGCGATTTTATTCAGGTCGAGCGTCGAGGTGTTCGAGGCCAGGATCGCGCCCGGGCGCATGACTTCGTCGAGCTTGCGGAACACGGTCTCCTTGACACCCATGTCCTCGAACACGGCCTCGATTACGATGTCGGCCTGGGCGATGTCCTGGTAGTCCAAGGTGCCTTTCACCAGGGCGATGCGCTGTTCGGCCTTTTCCGGCGTCAGCTTGCCCTTCTTGACCGTGTTCTCGTAGTTCTTGCGGATCGTCGCCAGGCCCTTGTCCAGTGCTTCCTGCTTGGTCTCCAGGATGGTGACCGGGATGCCGGCGTTCGCGAAGTTCATCGCGATGCCGCCGCCCATGGTGCCGGCGCCGACTACCGCGGCGGTCTTGATCTCGCGGGTGGCGGTATCGGCCGGAACGTCGGGGATCTTGCTCGCGGCGCGCTCGGCAAAGAAAGCGTGGCGCAGCGCCTTCGATTCCACGGTCTGGGTCAGGTGGATGAAGCGCTCGCGCTCGAACTTGCAGCCTTCGTCGAACGGCAGGTTGACGGCGGCGGCGATGGTCTCGATGCACTCGAGCGGCGCCGGGAAGCCGGCGGAAACCGCCCTCACCTTCGCACGGGCCGCATCCAGCACAGCCGCCGCATTCGCGTGTTCGACCTTGCGCTCGCGGACCCTGGGCAGCGGACGCACATCGGCAATCCTGTTGGCGAAATCGACGCTTGCCGCCACCAGGTCGGTCCCGGCCGGGAACACTTCGTCGAACAGCGTACCGGCAAATTTTTCCGACGGCACCGGGCTGCCCGAGACGATCATCTCGAGCGCGGCTTCCAGGCCGATCACGCGCGGCAGGCGCTGGGTGCCGCCGGCGCCCGGCAGCAGGCCGAGCTTCACTTCCGGCAGTGCAATCTGCGCGCCCGGCACCGCAACGCGGTAGGCGCAGCCCAGCGCCAGCTCCAGGCCGCCGCCCATGCACACGCTGTGGATCGCGGCGACCACCGGTTTAGACAGGCCTTCGGCGGTGCGGATCAGGGTGTGCAGGGTCGGTTCGGTCAGCGCTTTCGGCGAATTGAATTCGCGGATGTCGGCGCCGCCCGAAAAGGCCTTGCCGGCGCCGGTGATGACGACCGCCTTCACCGCGGGATCAGCTTCGGCGCGCTGCAGCGCCTCGACGGCCGCGGTGCGCGTGGCCAGGCCGAGGCCGTTGACCGGCGGGTTGTTCAGCGTAATGACGGCGACATGGTTCTGGACCTGGTAATCGGCGCTCATGGGTCTCCTTTAGGTATCGATATAGGTATGTTGAAACGTCGACATACACTATAAGCCATAAAAGTACGGTCGTGTTATTTCACGCCTGGCGTCGCGTACAACAGGAAGCACACGCCGTCTTCATCCGGCGCCAGCAGGCGCTCGAAGCGCAGGCCGATCTTTTCCAGGACGCGGCCGGATGCCGGATTGTCCGGGTGGACGGTACCGACGACGCGCCGGATGCCGTGTGCACGCCGCCCATCGCGCATCAGCGCTGTTGCGCTCTCGGTGGCGTAAGCCTTGCCCCAGCAGTCCGGCAGGAAGCGGTAACCGATGTCGACTTCGCCCAACTCGACGACATGCTTGAAGCCGCAGAAGCCGACCAGGCGCCCGCTCGCCTTTTCGATGACGGCCAGGCGTCCGAAACCGTAGTGCTCGTAGTCCTGGAGCGGACGGGTGCGCAGCAGTTCGCGCGCCTCTTCAATCGAGCCGGCCGGGGTGTCGCCGGTGTAGCGGATGATCTCCGGCAGCGAAATCAACGGCAGCCAGGCCTCGGCATCGTCGATCGTGAAGGGGCGCAGGACCAACCGCTCGGTCTCGATCGATTTCGGCAACGGCAGCTTCGCCTCCCATTCAGGATGCGCGGCCCGATCCTGCTCCATCTGGCGCTCGCTGCTGGCGCGAAGAATCACGCCGGGCCACCTGAAATCCCGGCGCACCCAGTCGCGCAGCTCCTCGTTCGCCAGGCCGGCCAGCGCGGCGTCGACCAACGCATCGGCCTCCGCGCCCCGCCCCAGGCCACGCAGGATAGCGGCGCGCAGGCGCACGTCCTTCGCGAAGTTCGCCAGCTCGGCAGAGAGGCGGACGGCGCTACGCGGCGGCGGGAACAGCGGCGAGCTTTGCGCCATCTCGTTCAGATGCGCAAGCATGCCCATCGGATCCGGCAGGTAGCGCTCGCCCAGCGTAAAATCGGCCGCCTCCACCACCGCCGGCAAGGCCAGGAAAGCATCGCGCCGCGCCTGCTCGGGGAACAGGGCATCGAGCCGGGCGAACACCGCGCTGGTCGAATGCGGGTCTTTCAGCGTCTCGTTCATGTCGGCGATCAGCGAAAAGCGCGACGGCGGGCCAAACCAGCTCGAACGCGGCCGCCCATAGGTCAGCTCGCCGGCCAGCAGGCGGTGCACCTGCACATCCCGCGCCTCAAGCAGCGCCGCCCGCGCCGGCGCATATTCCTCGGCCAGGAAGCGCCATTCCAGCATCGGCAGAAAAACGCCGATATGCCGCGCCGGGTCGCTGGACACCACGCGCGCGAAGGCGGCCAGCAGATGGCGCAGCGCATCGTCGTAACGCCCTTCCTCCCTGGCGCGGATCGCCTGCTCGACGACCGCCTCCCCGAGGCTCCAGGTCTCCTGCGCCGTGCTGGCGTCGCCGGCGCCGGCCCGAATGCCGCTCACGTTTTCGTTATCCGTCACAATAAATCAATCCTGTGCAATGTGGATCTTCGCCTTCACATGCTTCAGGCTGGCCACGATGGTGAAGGTCATGATCACCAGCAGCGACCACGAACTCCATTTACTGATGTGTACGACCGACCACGCACCCAATTGGTTCGGGTAGCGCCACACACCCCAGAAGGTGCCGATGTTCTCGGCCATCCAGATGAAGAAGCCGGTCAGCACGAAGCCCAGCATCAGCGGCATGCGGCGGTCGCGGTCCAGCGGCCGGAACACCACCGTGGTGCGCGAGTACAGGCCGAGCGCGCAGGCGGCCAGGTACCAGCGGTAGTCGCCAATGTAGTGGTGGGTAAAGAAGTTCACGTAGATCAGCACCGCGATCGTGGTCGCCATCCAGTACGGCGGATGGTGGCGCACGCGCAGGTCGAGCAGGCGCCAGGCCTGCACGATGTAGCTGCCGATGGCCGCGTACATGAAACCGGAGAACAGCGGCACGCCGAATACCTTGGTGTAGCCGAAGTCCGGGTAGCTCCAGGACTGGATATTCCCCGATACCTTGAAGGCTTCGAGCGCGAAGCCGACCGCGTGGAACAGGCAGACCGCCTTCAGTTCGTCCCAGGTTTCGAGCTTCACGCGCACCATCCACAGCTGGATCGCCACCGCCACCACCAGCAGCAGGTCGTAGCGCGGGATGCCGGCGATGCCGGCGCGCGGCATCAGGAAGATGGCGGCGAAGAACAGGCCGACGAACAGGCAGGCGCGTGCCTCCTTGATGCCGAACCAGAGGAATTCGACGAGGCCGCGGCGCAGGCCGGCCAGCGCGCGCGGGCGGTCGTTCATCAGGAAGCTGTCGATGGCGGAGAGCATGGATTCGACCTCGATCGTGTCCTCAGGCGCGTGCGCGCTTGCGGTAGCGGGACGGCGTTTCGCCGACCAGTTTGCGGAAGTCGGCGCTGAAATGGGCCTGGTCGAAGTAGCCCAGCGCCTGCGCCAGCGCGGCCAGGTCCGGCTCCTCGCCGTTCGCCAGGCGGTCGGCCGCTTCGTGCAGGCGGAAGCGCCGGATCGTCCACTTCGGGCTGACGCCGACGTACTCGCCGAACAGCTGCTGCAGGCTGCGCACGCCCATCCCCGCGTCCCGCGCCAACTGCTCGACCTGGGTCAGGCCCGGCGTCGTCTCGGCCATGCGCAGGATCGCGGCGATGCGCTCGACCTGCGGATCGGGCGCCGGCAGCAGAGGCTCGAGCAGGCGGCCGGCAGCCAGCATCATCGCCGTATCGTCGGGCGTGTCCAGCACCGCGCGCTGGGCCGCTGCCTCATCCCATGGGAAGACTTCGGACAGCGCCAGCACCTGGTCGGTGATCGACTGCAGTGGCCGGCCGAGGATGGCGCGGAAGGCGCCGGGCCGGAAACGCAGCCCGCACACCTTGCCGCGCCCTTTCAGTTCGTAGTCGAAGGCGCCGGTCGGCACGCCCCAGATGCCGCTGCGCGCGCTGTCGAACACCAGGTGCACGCAGGGATACGGGAGCGTGCGCTGGACATAGGGCGGCTGGCTGCCGAGATCCCATTCGACGATCCAGAAGTGGTCGAGGAAGGCCGCCAGCCTGCCTCCTGGCAGGTAGCGCTCCATGCGGAACATCTTGCGCGCCTGCGCGGGCGCGACCACGCCCTTGGGGCGGTCCTGGACGGTGGCGGGTGTGCTCATCGGCTGGCTTTCGAATTGTTCTGCACGATTCTAGCATTCGCTTTTTTACAAGACGACAATATTCGGCGTCCGTATGCTGGGCGTCCCAACTGCCAACGAGGACGCCATGCACTCCGCCATCACCCTGTTCCACGCACCCCAGTCGCGCTCGGGCGCCACCCGCATCCTGCTCGAGGAGCTGGGTGTGCCCTACACGCTGGAAGCCGTCAACCTGAAGGCCGGCGAGACGCGCACGCCGCGCTACCTGGCCACCAACCCGATGGGCAAGGTGCCTGCCATCTTGCATGGCGAGGCCCTGGTCACCGAGCAGGCCGCGATCATGATCTACCTGGCCGACCTGTTCCCGCAAGCCGGCCTGGCGCCCGCCCTCGACGACCCGCTGCGCGGCCCCTATTTGCGCTGGATGGCCTTCTACGGCGCATGCTTCGAACCGGCGCTGATCGACCTGGCGCTCAAGCGCGAGCCGGCGCCGCCGTCGATGTCCCCGTATGGCGACTACGACACCATGCTGTCCACCCTCGCCGCCCAGTTGCGCGCAGGCCCCTGGATGCTGGGCGAACGCTTTACGGCACTCGATGTGCTGTGGGGCTATGCGCTGGGCTGGACCACCGCCTTCAAGCTGGTGCCCGAGCTGCCCGAGATCGCCGGTCTGATTGCGCGCCTGAACGCGCGCCCGGCCGCGCAACGGGTTGCCGCCATGGATGCCGCGCTCGCGGCGGCGCAGGGGTCTTGAGACGCAGGCTTGAGCTTACAGCGGCACGGCGGCCGGCTGCGGCGCCGCGTCCGCGGCCAGGTTCTCGCGCTCGGCGCGCGGCTGCAGCACCATCAGCGACAGCAGCGCCGGGAGGCCCAGCAGCAGGCTGGCCAGGCACCAGGCCAGGCGCGCGCGCGGGGCAAGCCGGGCGCGGTGCGTCCACCATGACGCCAGCAGGCAGGAGACCAGCGCCAGCACGATCGTCGCCGTCCACACCGACGCTGGGCGCGGCAGCAGCAGCGGCGCGAAGCGGCTGGCGCCGTGGTCGGGCACCAGGCCCTTCTCGATCAGCATCTCGGGCAGGCTGACCACCGCGTACAGCAGCGGCGACACCCACCAGTCGCGGTGTTCGAACAGCGCCGGAAAATCGTGGGCCAGTTCGCGCCGCCCGACTTCGGTCACCCGCCCCGCCGCATCGACCAGATAGCTGACCTGGGGCGCCGCGGCGACGCCCTCGTTGCGGCGGTAGCCGGCAACGAAACTGAGCAGGGTGCCGTCCGCCACCTCGGCCGCTTCGACCCGTTCGAGGTCGCCGAAAGGCACCGGGAGGTTCACGGTGGCGAGCGGCGCCGGCTGGCCGCCGCTGTCCTGCAGCAGCACCACGCGGCGGTTGGTCAGCAGCGCGGTGCGCCCACCCAGCATGGCGATGCCGCCGCCCAGCTGCTCCGCACCCTCGACGTGCAACAGGTGACGCAGGTGCAGGTCGCGTTGACCGATCTGGTAGATGTCGTGCGCGTTGACCAGGTAGCCGTTGCGGCGGTTATCGCCCACCGGCGTCGGCTGCGAATCGAAGGGCGTGGCGTCGCCGGGGCCGCCGGCGCCCATCCAGCCGGTGGCCGTGGCCAGGCGCAGGTGCCGGCCGCGGTACAGCATGCGGTCGTGGCTGAAGCTCCAGGCGCGCTGCTGGTCGTCGTAGAACATGCTGCCGGCGCGCGAGGACACGGGATTGCGGACCGCGTACTGGCGCACGCGCGGGCCGAGCGAGGCGACGCTGCGCGGTTCGAGGCCGGCGCGCCAGTCGGCAGCACGCGGGTCGGCGCTGCCGGCCAGGCCGGCCAGCACGGCTTCGCGCCCATCGAAGCGGCGGGCTTCCACCAGCCCGCCCGGCACCGCATGGCTGGCCGACAGCAGATGCACGCCCAGCATCATCTGCCCGATCTGGAACACCATCGACCCAGCCCACAGCAGCGCAATATAAAAGCTCAGCTGCAGCGGCACGGCCGAGGCGACGGTGGCCACCGCGTCGTCGGCGGTATAGCGGTTCGGCCGGAACACCGTATACACCAGGAACAGCAGCACTGCATTGCAGGCCAGCGCCAGCGCCAGCACGGCGCCCCAGCTGGCCAGGTGCATGGTCGTCAGGATCGGCAGCACCAGGATCACGAAGGCCCAGCGGCTGCGGTGCAGCATGATGTAGGCGCCGGCCAGCCAGCTCGACGCCACCGACAGCGCCAGGTAGGCGACGCCGGCATAATGGCGCGCGTCGACCACGCGCTGCGTGAAATGGCCCTGCAGACCGAGGACGATCAGCGGCGGCAGCGCCATCGCCAGTGCGATCAGCACGATCGATGCGAGGGCGATGCCGGCCAGGATCTGCGCGCGGTGCAGCGGCCGGTGCTGCAGCCAGATCCAGCGGCTCGGCTGGCGGTAGCTGCCGAACTGGTACAGCCCGAAGCCCAGCCCGGACAGCGAATACAGCAGCAGCAGCGCGATGTGCAGCTCCATCCGCTCGTTGGCGATATCGACCATCTGGTTCGCCACCGTGACCAGCACCAGGCTGGCGGCGAAATAGATGGCGGCGGCGTTGCGGAAGCGGCGCAGCTCGGAAAGGAATAATTCGATCATCGTCGGTCCTCAGGCCGCGCGCCGGGCGCCGGCATGTCCATGGGAGAGAAAAGCATTGACGGCGCGGTCCAGGCCCAGCGGCATGGATTGCACGCGGCGCGCGCCCAGCAGCTTGAGGCGCGCCTCGAAGCCGGCGCCGTCCTGCTGGTCGAAGGTCACGACATGGGTCAGGCCATCGAGCTGCTGCACCTGCAGCACGCCGGGCAGGTCGCGCAGCTCGGGCGCCTTGAACGGGAACTCCACCACCCACAGCTGCACCCGGCCGCAGAAGTCGTCCGGCCCGCTCATATAGCGCAGCTGGCCGCGCTCCAGGATCACCAGGTTGTCGGCGACTCGCTCGATTTCGTCCATCTGGTGCGAGCAGTAGACGATGGTCGAGCCGTCGTCGATACTGGCCTGCAGCATCGCCTCCAGGAAGGCGCGCTTGGCGACCACGTCCAGGCCCAGGGTCGGTTCGTCCAGGATCAGCAGTTCCGGCCCCTGGGCCAGCGCCAGCGCCAGGTTCAGGCCGGCCCGTTCGCCGCGCGAGAGCTGGACTACGCGCTGGTCCGGCAGCACGTTGAAGTGCGACAGCACCTCCTCGTAGCGCGCATCGTTCCAGAGCCCGCCGCCGGCCTGCGTGTAATGCCGCTGCTGCATGCGCATCAGCTCGCGCACCCGCATCCAGCCGGGCAGCGTGTGCTCTTCGTTGACGAAGCCGATGCGTCCGCGCAGCGCCGGCGTGAGCCGGCGGCAGTCGTGGCCCAGCACCCGCGCCGATCCTGCGCTGGGCGGCTCGAAGCCGAGCAGCACCCGGAACAGCGAGGATTTGCCGGCCCCGTTGGCGCCGACGAAGGCGTGGATGCCGCCGCGCGGCAGGCGCAGGCTCAGGCGGTCGAGCGCCAGCTTGCCCTTGTAACGCAGGCACAGGCCGTCGGTGTCGATGACGTAGTCGCTCATGCGGTTTTCTTGCTTGAATAGTGGGACAACTCGCCCGCGACGCGATCGAGAACGGTGTCGCTGGGGTAGTCGAGGCCGATGACGTCGCCGACAAAGCGGTCGACGGCATCCGTGAGGCGCCGCTCGCGCTCGGCATCCGACAGGCGCTGGCGCTGCTCGGCCACGAACAGGCCCAGCCCGGCGCGCGACAGCAGCCAGCCCTCCGCCGTCAGTTCGGCATACGCCTTGGCCACCGTGTTCGGATTGACCGACAGCTGCTGCGCCAGGCCGCGCACGCTGGGCAGCGCATCGCCGGGCTGGAGTTCGCCGCCGGCCACCAGGCGCTTGATGCCGTCGCCGATCTGGCGGATGATGGGCCGCGGATCGCCGGTGACGATCTGCAGCATCAGGGGAGCACATCGATGCATGATAAGCTCACTGTACTAGAACAGATAGTACAGTAGCATCCCAAAACCGAGTGGTCAATCAGTTAATTGCTTGCTATAGTAATCAGGACGGCGACTCCCTCAATCAGATCGTGCATCCCGCCACGGAAGGCTTGATTCGATGAATACGCGTCCCACCCCTTCACCGCAACTGCGCCTGTTGTCCGGCCTGGCGGCGCTGGCAATGCTGGCCGGCCCGGAGCCGGCATCGGCCCAGGCACCGGAGGCGTCCTGGCCGGCACTGCAGCAAGCCTGGTTCTCGGGCAAGACACTGGAACCGGCACCCTTCATTCACCTGTCCGCACCCACCCGCGCGCCCAGCGGCGACCAGGTGCCGTTCGCCTTCAGCATCGACCACCCGATGACGGCGGCGCGCTACATCAAGACGGTCAGCGTGTTCGTCGACGGCAATCCGGTGCCGCTGACGGCGGCCTTCCACTTCACGCCGCAGAGCGGCAAGGCGGAAATCGCCACCCGCATCCGCCTCGAATCGGACTCGCCGGTGCACGTGGTCGCGGAATCGAACGACGGCAGGCTGTACGTGAACAGCGTGATCGTGAAGGCCTCGGGCGGCTGCAGCGGCCCGGCGGTCGGCGAGGATGCGGCGGCGCGCGCGGCCGCCGGCCGGATGAAGCTGGCGCTCGACGACCCCTTCAAGCGGGGCGAGCTGAATCGCGCGACGCTGCTGGTCAGGCACCCGATGAATACCGGCATGCAGCGCGACCCGGCCACCCACGGCTTCCGGCCGGCCTATTTCATCGACAAGGTCAGCGTCACCTACAACGGCAAGCCGGTGCTGACCGCGGACACCGCGATCGGCGTCAGCGAGAACCCGTCGATCCGCTTCGGCTTCGTCGCCGACCAGCCCGGCGCCCTGCAGGTGCTGGTGCACGACAACGAGGGCGGCAGCTTCCGGCAGGCCATGGACGTCGGAGGCTAGGTGCGGCGCCTGCTCGGCAGTCTCCTCCTGCTGGCCGCCGCCCATCTTGGCGCGGCGCCGCGCCAGGAGCCGCCTCAGGCGCGTCTACAGTTGCGCCAGGTGGCGCCGGGTGTCTATGTACACCTTGGCCAGCACAAGGATTTCGAGGACGGCTACGACGGCGATATCGCCAATATCGGCTTCGTGGTCGGCAGGGATGCGGTCGCGGTTGTCGACACCGGCGGCTCGTATGCGGTCGGCGCGGCCTTGAAGGCGGCGCTGCGCGCCGTTACCTCCCTCCCGGTGCGCTACGTGATCGACACCCATGGCCATCCCGACCACGTGTTCGGCAATGCCGCCTTCGCCGATGCGAATGACGCCGGGGCCGGCCCGCCGCCGCAGTTCATCGGCCACGCCGGCCTGCCCGCCATGCTTGCCGCGCGCGGCGACAGCTACCTGCACCAGTTGAAGCAGCAGCTGGGCGCCGCCGCCGGGCGCAGTGCCCTGATCGCGCCGACCCGCACCGTGCAGGACCGCCTGACGCTCGACCTGGGCGGACGCAAGCTGGAACTGCGGGCCTGGCCGAAAGCCCATACGAACAGCGACCTGACGGTGTTCGACCCCGAAACGCGTACGCTGTGGAGCGGCGACCTGCTCTTCATCGAGCGCACGCCTTCGCTCGACGGCGATGCCGAAGGCTGGCTCGCCGCCATGGATGCACTCGACCGGCTGCCCGCCGCCCTCACCATCCCCGGCCACGGCCCGGTCACGCGCGACAAAGGGGCTGCGCTGGCCAGGCAGCGCGCCTACCTGACGGCCCTGCTGCGCGACGTCAGAGCCGGCATCCGCCAGGGCGCCGACATGACATCGACGATGGCCACCGCGGCTGCGGGCGAACGTACGCGCTGGCAACTGTTCGACGCCGTCAACCGGCGCAACGTCAACTTCCTTTACCCGGTGCTGGAATGGGAGTGAGCATGCGCAGGCGGCGTTTTCTCGAACTGGCCCTGGCCGCTTCCACGCTGCCGGGCTGGCCGGCCATGGCAGCGCCAGGGACCAGAACCAGCCTGGGGCGCGTCGTGGTGCTCGGCGCCGGCTATGGCGGCGCGACCGCCGCCAAGTATGTGCGCATGCTGAGCGGCGGGCACATCGAGGTCATTCTCGTCGAGAGGAACCCGCAATTCATCTCCTGCCCGGTCAGCAACCGCGTGCTGGCCGGCCAGCGCACGCTGGCGCAGCTCAGCTTCGGCTACGGCGCGCTGCAGCGGCACCATGGCGTCAAATTCGTGCGGGGCAGCGTGACGGCCATCGACGCCGAGCGCTCCCGGCTGGTGCTGGCGGACCGCAAACTGGCCTACGACCGCCTGATCGTCGCGCCCGGCATCGACTTCATCTACGATGCTTTTCCGGCGCTGGCCACGGCGCAGGAGCGGATTCCGCACGCCTGGAAAGCCGGAGCGCAGACCCGCAACCTGCAGCGCCAGCTGCTGGCGATGCCGGATGGCGGCGTGTTCACGATCGTCGTGCCGCCCCAGCCCTACCGTTGTCCGCCCGCGCCCTACGAGCGTGCCTGCCAGGCGGCCTGGTACCTGAAGACCCACAAGCCGCGCTCGAAAGTCATCGTGCTCGACGCGAACCCGGTGATCACCTCGAAGCGCGTGCTGTTCGAACGGGCCTGGCGCGAACTCTATCCGGGCATGATCGAGTACGTGCCGGGCAGCGAGCTGCGCGAGGTCGACGTCGCCACCCGGACCGTCCGAACCGGCTTCGACACGGTGAGCTCAAACGTGCTGAACATCATACCGCCGCAGCGCGCCGGGCGGATCGCGCTGGACAGCGGCCTGGCGAATGTGGAGCGGCGCTGGTGCGAAGTCGATTTCCTGACTTACGCCTCCAGCGTGCTGCCGCGCGTGCACGTGATCGGCGATGCGATCGAAGCCGGCCTGCCGAAATCCGCGCACATGGCCAACGCCCAGGCCAAGATCTGCGCCGCAGCCGTGGTGGCCTTGATGCGCGGCGAGGCGCCGGCGCCGGCGCCGGCCTTCGCCAACACCTGTTACAGCTTCATCGACGATCGCCAGGCGATGCACATCTCGACGCTGTATCGTTACGATCCGGCGCGGCTGGCCATGCAGGCCGAGGGCAGCGGCATCCTGTCGGATCATGCCTCGAACGAGGAAGGCGCGGATGCCGATGCCTGGGCGCGCCAGATCTGGCGCGATACGCTCGACTGATCAGACGCCCGGCAGGCGATGCGACCGGTACTGCTCGCGCAGCTTGTTCTTCTGAATCTTGCCGGTGCCGCCGATCGGCAGGCTGTCCACGAACACGACGTCGTCCGGCATCCAGAACTTCGCGATCTTCCCTTCGAAGAAGCCGAGCAGCTCTTCGCGGGTCACTTCCGCACCCGGCCGGCGCACCACCAGCAGCAGCGGCCGCTCGTCCCATTTCGGATGCGCCACGCCGATGCAGGCCGCCTGCAACACCGCCGGGTGCGATACCGCGATGTTCTCCAGGTCGATCGACCCGATCCACTCGCCGCCGGACTTGATCACGTCCTTGCTGCGGTCGGTGATCTGCATGAAGCCGTCCGGGTCGATGGTGGCGACGTCGCCGGTCGGGAACCAGCCGTCCTGCAGCACATCCCCACCCTCGTCCCTGAAATAGCTGGCGACGATCCAGGGTCCCTTCACCAGCAGGTGGCCGAAACTGTGACCGTCCCAGGGCAGCTCGACACCATCGTCGTCGACGATTTTCATGTCGACGCCGTAGATCGCGTGCCCCTGCTTCTGCAGGATCTTGCGCTGCTCTTCCCTGGGCAGATTGCGGTGCTTGACCAGCAGGCCGCCGGTGGTACCGAGCGGCGACATCTCGGTCATGCCCCAACCGTGGATCACCTGCACGTCGAACTTGTCGATCAGGGTGTCCATCATCGCCGGCGGGCAGGCCGAGCCGCCGATCACGGTACGGCGGAAGGTCGAGAATTGCAGCCCGTTCTGCAGTGCGTAATTGATCAGGCCCAGCCACACGGTCGGCACCCCGGCCGAGAAGGTCACGCCCTCCTCCTCGAACAATTCATACAGCGACTTGCCGTCCAGTGCCGCGCCGGGGAAGACGATCTTCGCGCCCGACAGCAGACCCGAATACGGCAGACCCCAGGCGTTCACATGGAACATCGGCACCACTGGCAGCACAGTGTCGATGGCGCTGACGTTGAGCACGTTCGGCATCGCCGAGGCGTACGCATGCAGCACGGTCGAGCGGTGCGAGTACAGCGCGCCCTTCGGATTGCCGGTCGTGCCCGAGGTGTAGCACAGCGAAGCGGCGGCGTTCTCGTCGAAGTCGGGCCAGGTGTAGGCGCCGTCGGCGGCCTCGATCAGCTCTTCGTAGCACAGCAGGTTGGCGATCCTGGTGGTGGCCGGCATATGCGCGCGGTCGCTCATCAGCACGAAGCCCTTGACGGTCGGGCAATGCGCGGCGATGCCTTCCACCAGCGGCAGGAAAGTCAGGTCGAAGAACAGATACTGGTCTTCGGCATGGTTGACGATGTAGGCGATCTGCTCCGGATGCAGGCGCGGATTGATGGTATGCAGCACCGCGCCCGAGCCCGACACGCCGTAATACAGTTCGAGATGGCGGTAGCCGTTCCAGGCCAGCGTGCCGACGCGCTCGCCCATGGCGACGCCGCGGTCCTGCAGTGCCTGGGCGAGGCGGCGGGCACGCGCTTCGCAGTCGCGGTAGGTGTAGCGGTGCAGCGCGGGCAGGTCGGGCTCGATGCGCCGCGACACGATCTCGCTGCTGCCGTAATGGCGCGCGGCAAAGCGGATGATGCTCGACACGGAGAGCGGCTGGCTCATCATCTGCCCCATGACGGGGCTCTGCGGATAGGTCTGCATCGGGTCTCCTCGGTTGATGTTGTCGAGTTTGAAACGAGCGTGCGGAAAGCGTCAAGGGATTTAGATGCTGCAACGCATCAAGCGCCGGGACCACTTCGTTACCGAATGTAACGCGCGTGGGCGCCTGGCAAGCGTGCCCATAGAATCGCGCGGCCTGGGTTAGAATCGCGACAAGCGATGCTCGCCCCACACGATAAGAGGAACCGCCATTAGCGCTGACGACCTGCCTTTCGACAATTCCTTCGCTGAATTGCCGCCCGCGTTTTACACGCGCCTGATGCCGACGCCCCTGCCCGCGCCCTACTTTGTCGCGGCCAGCAGCAAGGCCGCGTCCCTGGTCGGGCTCGATCCCGCGCTGCTGAGCCAGCCGGACTTCGTCGAGGTTTTCAGCGGCAACCACGTGCCGCCGCGCTCCCAGCCGCTGTCCGCCGTGTACTCCGGCCACCAGTTCGGCCACTGGGCGGGCCAGCTCGGCGACGGCCGCGCCATCCTGCTGGGCCAGCTGAACGGCCCCCACGGTCCGATGGAGCTGCAACTGAAAGGCGCCGGCATGACGCCCTATTCGCGCATGGGCGACGGCCGCGCTGTGCTGCGCTCGTCTATCCGCGAATTCCTGTGCTCGGAAGCCATGGCCGCGCTCGGCGTCCCGACGACCCGCGCCCTGATGCTGACCGGCTCGAACCAGCAGGTGATCCGCGAAACCATCGAGAGCGCCGCCGTGGTCACCCGCATGGCGCCTTCTTTCGTGCGCTTCGGTTCCTTCGAGCACTGGCATTACCGCGGCAAGCAGGAAGAGCTGCGCATCCTCGCCGATCACGTGATCCGCGACTTCTACCCGGAATTGCAGTCGGCCGAGAATCCTTACCTGGAGCTGCTGACCGAAGTCACGCGCCGCACCGCGCGCATGATCGCGCACTGGCAGGCGGTCGGCTTCATGCATGGCGTGATGAACACCGACAATATGTCCATCCTCGGCATCACGCTCGACTATGGCCCCTTCGGCTTCATGGAAGCCTTCGACGTCGACCACATCTGCAACCACACCGACCAGGGCGGCCGTTACTCGTACGCGAACCAGGTGCCGGTCGGCCACTGGAACTGCTATGCCCTCGCCAACGCCCTGCTGCCGCTGATCCAGGACAAGGAAGCGGCCGAGGCTGCGCTGGACGGCTATATCGAGGCCTACGGCGACAAGTTCGACGAACTGGTGCACGCCAAGCTGGGCTTGAGCACCAGCCAGGAGGGCGACCGCGCCCTGTTCGACGTCATGTTCAAGCTGATGCACGAGAACCATGTCGACTTCACGCTGTTCTTCCGCCGCCTGGGCGAACTGCGCCTGGACGTGATGGACCACGACCGCAACGAAGCCGACGCCCCGCTGCGCGACCTCTTCCTCGACCGCCCCGGCTTCGACGCCTGGGCCGTGGAGTACCGCGCCCGCCTGCGCCAGGAAGGCAGCAGCGATGCCAGCCGGCGCGAGGCCATGCACCGCGTCAATCCGAAGTACGTGCTGCGCAACTATCTGGCCCAGACGGCGATCGAAAAGGCGCAGAACGGCGATTACACCGAGGTGAGCAAGCTGCTCGCCATCCTGGAACGCCCCTACGACGAGCAGCCCGAGAACGAAGCCTACGCGGCCCTGCCGCCGGACTGGGCTTCGCACCTCGAAGTGAGCTGCTCTTCCTGATTCAACCTGAACATTGATCATCATGACTGAAAAAGTGACCAAGACCGACGCCGAATGGCGCGCCCAGCTCGACCCCATCGAATACCAGGTGACCCGCCACGCGGCCACCGAACGCGCCTTCACCGGCAAGTTCTGGGACCACCACGAGCATGGCATCTATCACTGCGTATGCTGCGACACCCCGCTGTTCGAATCCGACGCCAAGTTCGAATCCGGCTGCGGCTGGCCCAGCTATTTCCGCGCGCTGGACCCGGACAACGTGATCGAAAAGGTCGACCGCAGCCACGGCATGGTGCGCACCGAGATCATTTGCGCAGTCTGCGATGCGCACCTGGGTCACGTGTTCCCGGACGGCCCGCCGCCGACCGGCCTGCGTTATTGCATCAATTCGGCCGCAATGCGCTTCGAACCGGCATAATCACGTTTTATCCACCGTCCGCACACGCACACGCACACGCATGAAATTCCTGTTCGACCTGTTCCCGGTCATCCTCTTCTTCGCCGTCTTCAAGCTGGCCGACGGCAACCAGGAGGCCGCGCACGCCTTTGCCGTCCAATACATGGGCGGTCTGATCGCCGGCGGCAACGTCACCCCGGCCCAATCGCCGATCATGCTGGCCACCGCGGTCGGCATCGTTGCCACGGTGCTGCAGATCCTCTACCTGCTGGCCCGCGGCCGCAAGGTCGACGGCATGCTGTGGCTGTCGCTGGGCGTGATCACCGTGACCGGCGGCGCCACCATCTATTTCCACGACGAGAACTTTATCAAATGGAAGCCGACCATCCTGTACTGGGCCTTCGCGCTGGCCTTGTTCGTGGCCCAGGTGCTGTTCCGCAATAACCTGGTACGCAAAGTCATGGAAGCCCAGATCAAGCTGCCGGAGGCGGTCTGGGCCAAGGTCGGCTATGCCTGGATGAGCTTCTTCGCCCTGGTCGGCGTGCTGAACCTGGTCATGGCCTTCATCGTGTTCAAGGGCAATACCGGCGCCTGGGTCAGCTTCAAGCTGTTCGGCGTCACCGGCATCTTCTTCGCCTTCATCGTGATCCAGACCCTGATGCTGTCCAAGCACATTCAGGAAACCGAGCAGGGGGACGCATGAGCGCCGCACGCGTCGAACAAATCCGCACCCTGCTGCAGGGTGCATTGCGCCCGGTCCAGCTCGAGGTCAACGACGATTCCCACCTGCACGTTGGCCATGCCGGCGCGGCCTCCGGCGGGGGGCATTACTCGGTGAAAATCGTTTCGGACCGCTTCGAAGGGCTGAGGCTCGTCATGCGCCATCGGCTGGTGTATGATGCCGTGCAAGGTATGATGCATACCGACATTCACGCTCTGGCGATCACCGCGATTGCACCATCGGAACTGTCGTAAGCCCGCAGCCTTCAGGAAGTCTTAAGTAATCTGTTCGAAAATCTGCTACGTATTACAAGAACTAATCCAATCTCGTCCAAGCAACCCCCTCACAGGAACCACCATGACTTTTAAGCCAGCACGGCTGCTGTTAG
>Ga0308160_10000330_pt1 | contig 102047 bp, 86 predicted proteins | sample PhyFR1_FD_201036 | JGI IMG/M metagenome (GOLD analysis project Ga0308160, IMG submission 201036) | Phyllosphere microbial communities from UC Gill Tract Community Farm, Albany, California, United States - DLSLF.R1 | ecosystem: Host-associated > Plants > Phyllosphere > Unclassified | place...
GCGCCGGCATCGCCCAGGTCAACGATGCCATCACCCAGATGGACCAGGTGACCCAGCAGAATGCGGCGCTGGTCGAGGAAGCCGCCGCCGCCACCGAATCGATGCAGGAACAGGCGCGCAGCCTGGCAGAGGCAGTCAGTGTGTTCCGGCTGGACCAGGGTACTGCGGCTGCGGCCCCTGCGCCTGCGCTGCGCCGTCCGGCCCCGGCCGCGGCGCCGCGGCTGGCGGCGGCGGATGCCGGCGAAGGCTGGTCCGCGTTCTGAGCAGTACCGAACTGCGCGCCTTGTGCGCAGCGACTTCGGCAGAATGAAGCGGGCGGGGTCCTGACGCTTGCCGCGTCGGACCGTATCCCAATCGCTTTGCGGAGGTAGACGGCATGACGAACCAGCAGAAGGATCAGCAGCAGAATCAGCAAAGAGCCCCGAACACCGACACCCTGGCGTCAAGCGGCGCCCAGCCGGTGCAGGGCCAATCCGGATCCGGCACGATCGGTTCCGGCACGACCGAGTCCGGCAAGACCGGATCAGAGATTGCCGGCGCGGCGGGCGGCACCGATGCCGCGGCCGGTGCAAAGATGGGCGGCAGCGGTAGCGGTAGCGGTGTCGGCGGCAGCGACCTGCGCGGCCAGGGCGCGGAAGGCGCCGGCGCCCCCGGCAGCCCGGGCGGCAATGTCGAAGGCAACATCAGCCCGGGTGCGGGCGCGGCGGTGGCCGGCGGCACCGGCCTGGGCGAAGCGGCCAGCGCCGACGATACCCGCACCGGCACCAGCAGCGGCGAGGGCGCATCGCTCACCGGCGGCGACGCCAGCAGTGGCGCCATCCCGCCGCCGACGGGCAAGGGCGGCGCTTCGGCAGCTTGACGCCGCCCATGCAAAAGCTCCTCATCATCACCGGCCTGGCGCTGCTCGGCGCCGGCCTCGCCTGGCCCTGGCTGCGCCGCCTGCCGCTGGGCCGCCTGCCGGGCGACATCCACGTCGTCCGCGAAGGCTTCAGCTTCAGTTTCCCCGTCGTCAGCTGCATCGTCGTCTCCATCCTCATCTCCCTCATCCTCTGGCTGTTCCGGCGCTGATCCGTCCTGCCGCCGGTTTTTTTGTTAGCACAGCCGCGTGTCGAAAAGATGACACGCGCATCGTCGATAGCAAGATTTGACAAACATGGCCAGGAATTCAACGACACAATGCCGCCCATGGCAGGTTCACTTATCGATGTCGTTGACGTCCAGGACAGGGAGCGCAGATGAGCAAGTCGTTCGCAGGGAAGGGCACACTTCACACCACACGCCGCACCGCCATCGCGGCCGCGGTATCGCTGCTGACAATAGGGATCGCGGCCCAGGCCAAGGCACAAGACCTGGAGGCCGGCGCCCAGACCGTGGTCGTCACCGGCGTGCGCGCCGCGCTGGAACAGTCGCTGCGCCAGAAGCGCAATGCCGATGCGGTGGTGGAGGTGGTCAGCGCCGAAGACATCGGCAAGATGCCCGACAAGAACGTGGCCGACGCGATCCAGCGCCTGCCCGGCGTGAACACGCAATCCTCGGCCGGCGGCGAAGGCGGCTTCGGCGAGAACGACCGCGTCAGCCTGCGCGGCACCAGCCCCAGCCTGCAGCAGACCCTGTTCAACGGCCACGCGATCAGCACCGGCGACTGGTTCGTGCTGAACCAGGTCGGCGGCAACGTCGGCCGCTCCAGCAGTTTTTCGCTGCTGCCTTCCGAACTGGTGAGTTCGATCGTGGTGCAGAAAAGCGCCACCGCCGACCTGGTCGAGGGCGGCGTTTCCGGTGCCATCAACGTGATCACGCGCCGCCCGCTCGACTTGCGCCAGCCGCTCACGGTGGAAGCCTCGGTGCAGGCCAACTACAACGACCTGGCCGGCAAGACCGAGCCGCAGGTCTCGGCCCTGGTCAGCTGGAAGAACCCGCAGAGCACCTTCGGCGTGCTGGTGCAAGGCTTTTCCGAGAAACAGCGGGTACGCCGCGACGGCCAGGAAATCCTCGGCTACACGCCGATCGGCGCAGGCAGCGCCGCGGCGCTGGCCAATCCTGCGCTGGCCGGCGTGGCGGCGCCCACCTTCATCGGCGCGGCCCTGTTCGAGCAGACCAAGAAGCGCCAGGGCGGCGCCTTCGACATCGAGGCCAAGCCTTCGCGCGACCTCGGCATCGACCTGAACGGTTTCTATTCCAAGCTGGAAGCGCCGCACCAGAACACCAACTGGCTGGCGGCGCCGGCCAACTCCATCAACAGCGCCAACCAGGTGCCGCAGAACGCCGTGGTGCGCAACAACACCCTGGTGGGCGCGTCCTTCCCGATCAATTCGGGCGAGGTCGACAACATCTACCGCCCGGATGCCGGCGGCGAATCCTGGTACCTCGACCTCAACGGCCGCTGGCGCGCCGGCCAGGACCTGAGCTTCACCGGCAAGATCGGCAAGACCCATGGCGTGGGCTGGGACCGCGGCGACGTCTATTACCAGAACAACGTCGACGGCGGCATGACCTACGGCCTGAACGGATTGTCGCCGGCCAGCGTCAGCTACCCGGGCGGGAACACCGCGGTGCCGGGATCGACCGCCTGGGCCGGCGGCGGCGAGGCGCAATCGGTGGACCAGGAAAAATACGCCCAGCTCGACGGCGAGTGGCGCGTGCACGATTCCCAATTGCAGGCGATCCGTTTCGGCACCCGCTGGACCGACCACAAACGCAGCGCCGAACATCCGCTGGAAACCCGCCCGGGCGCGCTCGGCTTCAGTAATCCCGGCCCGGTCTGGAGCGGCCAGAAATTCCCGTCCGATTTCGGCTCAGACCTCGGCGGCAATCTCTTCAATAATTACTTCAAATACGATGGCGCCGCCCTCGGCGCCTGGGGTGCGGTGCCGGGCAACCGCCTGCTCGATTACACGCTGCGCCACAACTGGCTGGACGAATTCAAGGTCGGCGAAAAGACCAAGGCCCTGTACGCGATGGCCGACGTGGCCGGCGACGGCTGGAGCGGCAATATCGGCCTGCGCGCGGTGGAAACGCGCCAGACCACGGTGGTCAACCTGCCGGGCGGCGCCAACCCGGTCACCGGCTCGGCCTTCGGTCCCTACACGCCGACCACCTACAAGCGCACCTACCGCGACTGGCTGCCGAGCGCGAACATCAAAGTCGACCTGCGCCCCGACCTGGCGCTGCGCGCCGGCATCGCCAAGACCATGGCGCGCCCCGACTACAGCGCGCTGGGCGGCTCGGTGTCGCTGAACGACGATGCCCTGTCCGGCAGCGGCGGCAACGTCAACCTGGACCCGGTGCGCGCCACCAACCTGGATTTCTCGGCCGAGTGGTATTACGCGCCCAAGGCCCTGCTGTCGGCCGGCCTGTTCTACATGGACTTCAGCTCCATCGTGGCCCAGGGCACCAGCACCGGCAGCTATTACAACAACAAGCGCGGCGCCTTCACCGACTACCAGATCACCTCGCCCTACAACACCGGCGCCAAGAACAAGGGCGTGGAGCTGAGCTGGCAGCAGCCGCTGTGGACCAACTACGGCTTCCTGGCCAACTACACCTATGCGGACGGCGAACTGGATGACGGCGGCGAGCTGCTGAACTCTTCGAAGAACACCTATAACCTGACGGGCTACTTCGAGAACGAGCGCTTCAGCGCGCGCCTGGCCTGGAGCTACCGCTCCGAGTACAAGGCCGGCGTCGACCGCGGCGCCAGCCAGCACGTGGACGCCATGCCGACCCTGGCGGCCTCGGTCAACGTCAAGCTGAGCGACAAGCTGACCCTGACCTTCGACGCGCTCAACCTCACCAACGAAACCATCAAGATGTACGCCGAGAACCAGGACCGCCCGCGCGCCTTTTATTCGAACGGCCGCAGCTTCTACCTCGGCCTGCGCGGCAAGCTCTGACCGTGCTGCCGCGCCTTGGGATTGCGGTTCGGTGGGAGTGCCTGTCGAACCTGACGGGGGAGGAGGCCTTCGCGGCGCAGCTCGACCTGCATAACGCATCGGAGGCGCCGATCGCGGCGGGATGGGCCCTGTACTTCAACACCTGCCGCCGCATCCGGCCGGACAGCGTCGAGGGCGGCGCGATCGAACACGTCAACGGTGACCTGTTCCGGCTGACGATCCCCGGCGAGTGGCTGCCCGGCCAGGCGCACACGCTGACTTACCGGGCCCAGTTCTGGGCCATCGGCGAGACCGACGCGCCGCTCGGCTTTTATCTCGTCACGGCCGACGGCAGGACGCAGGACATCGGCGACCCCGAGATCGCACCCTTCGTCCGCCCCGAACAGCTGCGGCGTCACGCGCACGACCTGCTGCCGCCGGCCGACGCGGCCTGGCGCTACCGGCAGAATGCGGCGCTGCGCCTGCTGCCCCTGGACGAGGTCGGACGCATCGCGCCGCGGCCGCTGGCGGCGCGCTTCGGCGACGGCGCCTGCCTGCTGTCCGGCGACAGCGCGCTGGTGTGTCCGGCGGCGCTGGACGGCGAAGCGGCCTTCCTGCGCGCGCTGCTGGGCGGCCTGCCCCCATGCGGTGCAGGGCCGGCGGTGGGCATCGTGCTCGAACTCGGGCCGCTCGATGCCGCCGGGGCGGAAGCCTATCTGCTCGACATCGGCGCCGGCCGCGTGCTGCTGCGCGGCGCCAGCCCGCACGGCGTGTTCAACGGCATCCAGACCCTGGCCCAGCTGCTGGCGCCGGACGGCACACTGCCCACCGCGCGCGTGCTGGATGCGCCGCGCTTCGGCTACCGCGGCATGATGCTCGACGTCGCCCGCCACTTCGCCGCCAGGGAGACCGTGCTGCGCCTGCTCGACTGCATGGCGCGCTACAAATTGAATCGCCTGCACCTGCACCTGACCGACGACGAAGGCTGGCGCCTGCACATCGATGCGCTACCCGAGCTGACCGCCATCGGATCGCGCCGCGGTGTTACTGCGGATGGCAGCAGCCTGCCGCCATCCTTCGGCTCCGGCGCCGACGTGGAGAGCTCCGCCGGTACGGGCTATTACGACCGCGCCGACTTCATCGCCATCCTGCGCCACGCCCACGCCCGCCACATCGAGGTGATCCCGGAGTTCAACCTGCCGGGCCATGCGCGCGCGGCCGTCGTCGCCATGCGCGCGCGCCACGAGCGCCTGCTGGCGCAAGGCGACCCGGAAGGCGCCGTGCGCTACCTGCTGAGCGATCTGGACGACGCCTCGCGCTACGAATCGGTGCAGATGTGGCGCGACAACGTGATCTGCATCGCGCTGCCCTCGGTGGATGCCTTCATCGACACCGTGGTCGAGCATGTGGCCGGCCTGTACCGTGAAGCCGGCGTGCCGCTGCGCGTGGTCCACACCGGCGGCGACGAGGTGCCGCTCGGGGCCTGGCTCGGCTCGCCGCGCTGCCAGGCCTTGATGCATGAACGCGGCTGGAGCGGCGTCGGCCAGCTGCATGCCGACTTCGTGGCGCGCTGCCGCGCGATCCTGGCGCGCCACGGCCTGGCCTTTGCGGGCTGGGAGGAGACCGCGCTGGTGCACGGGCAGGGCGACGCCGCAACCAATCCCGGCTTCGCGGGACCGGACTTCCAGGTCTACGCCTGGAACAATGCCTGGGGCTCGGGCAAGGAAGACCTGGCCTACCGCCTGGCCAACGCCGGTTATCCGGTGGTGCTGGCGAATGCCGCCAATCTCTACTTCGACCTGGCCCATGCCAAGTCGCCCGAGGAGCCGGGGTATTACTGGGCGGGCTTCGTCGACACGCGCGACGCGTTTTTATTCAAGCCGCTCGACATGATCCCGGCCGCCGCCCTCGACCCGATGGGGCGGCCGCTGGCACCGGAAAGCCTGGCGGCGATGCAGCGCCTGGATGCGCGCGGCCGCAGCCGCATCGCCGGCCTGCAGGGCCAGCTGTGGGGCGAGAATGCGCGCTCGCCGGCGCGGGTGGAATACCTGGCGGCGCCGCGCCTGCTCGCCCTGGCGGAGCGTGCCTGGTCGCCGGACCCGGGATGGCAGGATCACGCCGCTGCGGACGCCGACTGGAACGAGTTCGCCAACCGCCTCGGCCAGCGCGAACTGGCACGCCTGGACCGCGCGCCGCTGGCCTACGGCTACCGCCTGCCGCCGCCGGGGGCGATGCTGGTCGACGGGGGCGTGCAGGCGAATGTCGCCTTGCCCGGCCTGGCCCTGCATTACACTGTGGATGGCAGCGAGCCGCAAGTCACCAGCCCGCGCTACCGCGAACCGCTGGCGCTGCCCGCAGGGGCCATCTTCAAGATCGCCACCTTCGACACGCGCGGGCGCAAGAGCCCCACCGTCACCCTGGAGCCGCATGGATAACGCCAAACCCGCGCAGATGGCCTTGCCGCGCCACCCGCTGGCCTGGGTGCCGACCCTCTACCTGGCCCAGGGCCTGCCGTTCTACAGCGTGGCCCTGGTGGCAGGCCTGATGTTCAAGAGCCTGGGCGTGCCCAACGACCAGATCGCGCACTGGACCGGGGTGCTCGGCCTGGCCTGGGTGTTCAAGGCCTTGTGGAGTCCCTTCGTCGAACTGGCGCGCAGCAAGAAGGCGGCGGTGGTGGGCTTCCAGTTGCTGGGCGGGGCCGCGCTCGGCACGATGGCGCTGGCGCTCCAGCTGCCGGCCTGGTTCGCGCTGGCGATCGCGCTGCTGGCGCTGGTGGCGCTGGCGTCCAGCACCCACGACATCGCCGCCGACGGCCTCTACATCGCCAGCCTGAGCGCGCGCCAGCAGGCCGCCTATGCCGGCTGGCAGGGCGCCTTCTTCAACGGCGCCAAATTCCTGTCGCTGGGCGGCCTGGTGATCCTCGCCGGCCACCTGGAAGGGCGCTTCGGCCCCCACTCGGCCTGGGCCACCGTGTTCGCGCTGCTGGGCGCGCTGATGGTGGGCCTGGGGCTCTACCACGCGTGGGCGCTGCCGAATCCGCAGGCCTCGGCCTGGACCACGGCGCCGGCGACCGTGTCGGCCGGCGCATTGGTCAACGACACTGCGCGTGTTCTGGCCGACGTGGTCAAGGCCTTCTTTGCCAAGCCCGGCATCTGGCTGGGCATCCTGTTCATCATCCTGTTCCGCGCCGGGGAAGGACAGATCCAGACCATCGGCCCGCTGTTCCTGCGCGATGCCCGCGTCATCGGCGGCCTCGGGCTGTCGACCGGCGAAGTCGGCGCCATCTACGGCACCGCCGGCACCGCCGCCTTCCTTGCCGGCAGCGTGCTGGGCGGTTACTTCACCTCGTGGATCGGCCTGAAGCGCGCGATGCCGCTGCTGATCCTGTGCATGAATGTCCCCAACCTGGTCTTCTATTACCTCAGCGTGGCCCAGCCGGACGCGGTCGGCACCATCACGGCGGCGCTGGCGGCCGAGATGTTCGGCTACGGCTTCGGCTTCGTCGGCATCATCCTGTTCATCATGCAGGTGATCGCCAGCGGGCCTTACCAGACCGCCCACTACGCGCTGGGCACCGGCTTCATGCAGCTCGGTTTCGTGCTGTCCAAGATGGTCAGCGGCGACATCCAGCAGGCGCTCGGCTACCGCCATTTCTTCCTGTGGGTGCTGCTGGCCGCGCTGCCGGCGCTGCTGCTGGTGCGCTTCGTGCGCCTGGAGGCGCCGGAAAAATCCTGATCGGCGCTGTCGCATTTATTTCACGGCTGGCCCTTGTTATCCTCCGTTTATACTCCAATTGGAGTATAAATGGAGTATTAACGGAGGAGCCGGGCCATGAAACTTGTAGAAAATAAACAAAAACTGCCAGACACCGAGAAGGTCACGATCAACCTCGGCCTGGTCGACCTCGCCCAGATGGACCTGCTGGTCGAGGAAGGCTTTTATACCAATCGCACCGACTTCGTGCGCACCGCCATCCGCAAGCAGCTGGAACGGCACGGCGAGGACATCCGCCAGACCGTGGTGCGCAAGCGCTTCGTCGTCGGCCTGCAGCGCTATACCAGAACCGAGCTGGAACGCAGCGTCGCCGCCGGCGAGCGCCTCGAAATCCACGTGCTGGGCCTGGCCTCCATCGACGACGACGTACCGGCCGAACTGGCCGCGGCGGCGATCGCCTCGATCTGGGTGCTCGGCGCCTTCGTTGCCTCCAATACCGTCAAGGCGGCCCTCGCGGACCGCATCCACATCTGATGAAGAACACCATGAAACCCTACGAACAATTTGTCGTGAACATACTCAAGGCGGCCGGCACCGCCCGCAGCAACCCCGGCGCCGTCACTGGCCTGGTGCAGGACGCCCTGAAGAATGCCGGTTTGATGCCTGGTGCGCCGGCATCCCCGCAAGCCAGGGGCCCGGACTTCGTCGACTTGAACCAGGCCCCGTCCTGGGCGCGCAAGCCTTCCGCGCCGCAAGACAATGGCGCGGAAGCGGAAGCCGGCCCGGAAGTTGGCTTCGGTGCCAACTTTGGTGCCAACTTCCGCGGCTTCGACAGCGGCAAGATGCCTGATTTCAGCAGCGGCAAGATGGCCGAATGGGCGGAGAAGTTCAAGGCTTTCCAGGCCGGCCACGGCGGCCCCGCCACGGCGCGCGCGCCGCGCGACCTGTCCGCAGAGCCGGGCACATTCCTGGAAGGCAGCTTCGGCAACGCGGCCGGCGCGCGCCGCTACCGGCTGTACATGCCGGCGCGCCCGGCATCCGGTCCGCGTCCGCTGGTCGTGATGCTGCACGGCTGCACCCAGGATCCCGATGACTTTGCCGCCGGCACCACCATGAACGCCCTGGCCGAAGAGCATGGCTGCCTGGTGCTGTATCCGGAGCAGCCCCGCAGCGCCAACGCCAACGGCTGCTGGAACTGGTTCGAGGCGGCGCACCAGGGCCGCGATGGCGGCGAACCGGCGATCCTGGCCGGCATGACGCGCGAAGTCTTGCGCGAACACGGCGGCGACGCCGGGCGCGTCTACGTGGCCGGTTTGTCGGCGGGCGGCGCGATGGCGGCGATCCTGGGCGCGGCTTACCCGGAACTGTATGCGGCGGTGGGCGTGCACTCGGGCTTGCCGGTCGGCAGCGCGCACGACCTGATGTCGGCGCTGAACGCGATGAAGGGCGCACGCAAGGGGAAACATGGCGCCGCAGGCAGCCTGCCCGCCATCGTCTTCCACGGCGACAGCGACGCGACCGTGCACGCATCGAATGGCGAAGCGGTGCTGCGCCAGTTCACCGGCACAAAGGACGGTGCCAGCCTGCGCGAGACCGAAGAGCGCGGCCAGGACGGCGCCGGCCGCAGCCACACCCGCACCGTGCTGCAGGATGCCGGCGGGCGCCCGGTGGCCGAGTACTGGGTGCTGCACGGCGCCGGTCACGCCTGGTCCGGCGGCAGCACGGCGGGCTCGTATGCCGATGCAGGCGGCCCCAACGCATCGCGCGAGATGTTGCGCTTTTTCCTGGCCCAAGGGGCCTGATGGGGCCCTGATGGGGCGGCATGTTTGCTATGCTTATGGGTTTCCGGCAGCGGCAGCGGCAGCGACCGCGCGGCGCCGGACCGGCATCTTATTTATGGAGCAGTAATCATGGTTTCCCTGCAAGAGCAGCTGATGAAGGCCGGCCTGGTCGACAAGAAGAAGGTCAAGGTGGCCAACCAGGAAAAGACCAAGCAGCAAAAGATCGAGCGCCGCACCGGCGTCCAGAGCGTCAACGAGACCAAGGAAGCCGTGCTCGAAGCCCAGCGCCAGCAGGCCGAGCGCGCGCGCCAGCTGAACGCCCAGCGCGATGCCGCCGCGGCGGAAAAGGCGGTCGCCGCCCAGATCGCCCAGATGATCCAGCAGAACCGCCAGCCCAAGGGCAATGGCGACGTGCCCTACAACTTCACGATCGGCACCAAAATCGAACGCATCCACGTCTCGGAAAAAGTGCGCGACCACCTGGTGGCGGGGCGCCTGAGCATCGTCGCGCACAAGGAGGGTTTCGAGCTGGTGCCGCGCGTGATCGCCGACAAGATCGCCGAGCGCGCGCCGGACAGCGTGGTGCGGGTCAACAAGGCCGCCGCCACGGAGGTCGATGCGGATGATCCTTACGCCGATTTCAAGATTCCGGACGACTTTACCTGGTAAGCCGCAGCCGGCCGGCTTTGTTTGCACTGCGGCCTGCCGCCAACTTGGGCCCCGGCCTGCGCCGGGGCGACGGTTTTTCGTAGGGTGGGCACCCCGTGCCCACGCGAACGTATGCGTCGCCGCCGGCTCGTGGGCACGGGGTGCCTATGCCGGCCGCGCCCACCCTACCGCTTCTTCACCGGCAGCGCCAGCCAGCCGCGCCAGCGGCCCTCGGGGCCGCGTTCCACCTTCTGGATGTGCGGGCGGGTGGCGTCCAGGCGCCACAGGCTTTGCTTGTCCAGCCAGTCCTCGTACATCGAGCGGAAGCGCGGCCACTCCCCATCGAACTCCAGGCAGGCGTAGCTGCCGGGCGGCAGCACGCGCAGGCCCAGGCTGGGGTCTTCCGCGCCGTCGCCTGATGGGAGGACGTCGCCGAAACCGAAGTCATAACAGTATTCGCTGGCGCCGGTAAACCCCGGGTCTTCGTCGAACACGCCGTACCAGGACCGTCCCGGCGCCGCGCCATCCAGTTGTTCGCGCTCGCAAATGAAACCGTTGCAGGCGATCGAGAGTGCCGCACCCGACTGGCCGAAGAAGCGCTGGTAGCGCAGCGCCAGCGGCGGCAGGCTGCGCACTACGATGCGCGCGGCCACCGTGCCCGGCGCGGGCGGGCGGTAGGGCGCCAGGATCGCGGCCAGGTTGTCCGGTTCGGCGACGAAGAAGCTGACGTCGCTCTCGCGTCCCACTTGCCGGTCCATGTAGTCGCGCCAGCCGCCTTCGCGCCAGGCCTTGGCCGACATCGCGAACTGCTGCTTGAAGGCCTTGGCGAAGGCGGCATTGGAGGGGAAGCCGCAATCCTGGGCGATGCGCACGATCGCCACGTCGGGCTCGTGGCGCAGCAGGTGCGCGGCGCGGCGCAAACGGCGCTTGCGCTGGTAGTCCACCGCCGAGAAACCGGTCAGTGCGCGGAAGATGCGGTCGAAGTGGAAGGAGGAATAGCTGGCCGAGGCCGCCAGCGATTTCAGCGCCAGCGGATCGCCCACCGAATCGAGCATCAAGTCCATCACCTCGTACAGGCGCGACATGCGCGATGCACTGCGCGGCGGCGCGGCATCTGGCGTGCTCGGCGCGGTCGGCGCGGTTGCGATGGGCGGTGGCATGCTCGGCATGGACGGCAAGCTTATTTACTTATATGAAATACCTAGTGTGCGTAAATAAGCCTCGCTTGGCAAGCGTTTGACGGCCGCTGCGACGGCAATGCCACACCCTGGCCGCCGCGCCCGGCACCGGCCGACGGCGCGTCAGGCCGTGTGCGGCGTCAGCTGCAGCTTGCCCAGGTCGAAGCCCATGCGCGCCAGCCGTTCGAGCAGGGCCGCATAGGCCTGCGGCGCCACCTTCGGGGTGCGCGCCAGGATCCACAGGTATTCGCGGCGCGGGTCGCTCACCGCGGCCAGCTGGTAGCCGGGGTCCAGGTCGATCACCCAGTAGTCGCCCCACACCACCGGCAGGAAGGACAGCCAGGCCGGCGCGAAACGCACCTGCAAGGTCGGCGAATCGGCGGGACCGATCTGGCGCGCGCTGCCGACGGCATCGTCGAAGCGGCCGTCGGCGCGGCGGCAGCGGTTGACCACTTCCACCGTCTTGTCGGGCAGCAGGCGGTAGCTGGCGCTGGTATCGCCCGCGCACTGTTTCTGGAAGCGGTTCGGGTACTTGGCGATCTCGTACCAGGTGCCCATGTAGCGCGGCACGTCGAGGGTGGGAATGGGCGTGACGCCGGGCTGGCGCGCGTTCTTGTCAGCGGCAAGAACAGTGGCGGTGGCGGCCGCCGCGGCCAGGCCGAGCAGCAGGAGGGTACGTCGTGAAGTCGGTCGCATGAAGTGTTGGATTGGTTGTGTCAGCCCCATACTACGACAGCTGCTCGGGGGCGCGCGTTCCGGATCGGCTCACACCGCGGCCTCGGCGCCGGCCAGCATCTCGGCGATGTCCGGATCCTGGGCGAAGGCCTCGGCAAAATACGCCACGAAGTAATTCACCTTGAGCGAAGGCCGGCGCGCCGGCTGGAACACCACGTTCAAGGGCAGCGCCGGCAGCCGGAATCGTGTCAGCACCGGCTTGATGCGACCGGCGCGGATGTCGGCGCCATATACCCACAAGGTCGAATAACTGATGCCGAGCCCGTCGCACACTGCCTGGCGCGTGGCTTCCGAACTGTTCGACTGGAAGCGGCCGTCGACCTTGACCGTCAGTGGCGCGCCATCCTCGTCGACGAAGGTCCACTCGTTGGGTGTGGCCAGGCCGGTGTACACCACGCACTGGTGCTGAGCCAGGTCGCGTGGGTGCTGCGGTTCGCCGTGGCGCGCCAGGTAGGCGGGCGAGGCCAGCGCGGCGCGGTGGGCGGTGCCGATGCGGCGCGCGACCAGGCGGCTGTCCTTCAGTTCGCCGACGCGGAAGGCGACGTCGACCCCGGCCGCCACCAGGTCGACGAAGCTGTCGTCCAGCAGCAGGTCGATCTTGAGGTTCGGGTAGCGCGCATAGAAATCGTGCAGGCGCGGCACGATGTGATGGCGTCCGAAGGCAGCCGGCGCCGACACCCGCAGCATGCCCGAAATGTCCTGCTCGGCGCGCTGTACCTCGATGCGCGCCTCTTCCAGCGTGTCGAGCACCTGGCGGCAGCGCTCGTAGTAGAGCTGACCGGCCTCCGTGAGCGAATGGCTGCGCGTCGAGCGCACCAGCAGGCGGGTGGCGAGCTGGGTTTCCAGCGCCTGCACCTGCTTGCTGATCGCCGACTGCGTCGTGCGCTCCTCGCGCGCCACCGCCGAAAAGCTGCCGCGTTCCACCACCCGGCAAAAGGTTTCCATCAGGCGCAGCCGATCCATAGGGTCTCATCCATTCCTGTCAGGAATAAATCATATCACCGGCTTGGTCTATTTCATCTTTACAGGCATGGTCATAATGTCAGTCATGCACGGGGCCGCTACGGCGCGCAAGCGGCGAACGCGTCCCCATCATACGGCTGGACCAGCGCCAAGGTGCTGGATGAGCCGACCCGAATCCTGGAAAAAGCGCCTGCGAGGCGCTTTTTTTGCGTAGGCTTGGGTTGATATATTCGATGTCGTGTGTGTGCGTGGTTTAATATCAACCAGTCTTTCTTGAGGAACACACATGACCGAACGTATTCAATATGCAGAGAGCGCGGAAAAAATATTCGTGTTCGATCAGGTTTATCCACTGAGTGCCGCTACCGAACAGGCGAATCAAAAAAAGTTGAATGCCTTCGGCTTGCTGGCCAAGCTGAATCCGTTCAAGCGTCCCAAGGAAGAGACCGTTCTGCTGTCGAAGCATGTGCTGCGTTATGAGCCGTTCTGGCATGTGGTCACCACGCGAGAAGTCGATTATTCGCGCGAACTGATCTATCCCGTGGAAATCGGTAACGCTTATGCGAACAAAATCGTCATCGACCAGAAGGAATACTCGATTGCCGATCAGGGCAACAAACGCACGATCAGCTTGCCTGCACTGGAATATTCACACAGGAAGATTGATTATCAGGACCATCTCGACGGGTTGGCGCGCGACCTGAAGAAAGGCGCACTCGCGAGCTACATCAGCAAGTACAAAGTGCAGGAACATGCCGTCCTTGAGCTTACCGAAGCGATCGTTCCCCAACTTCGCCTGCCGATGCTGCTGCAAAAGATCCGACAGACCTTGTCGGGCGAAGTGATTAATGCACATGAATTCCAGGACGACCTGATCACGATTGAAAAAGTGTATCTTTATTACCGCCCTGTTTTTGCCTTTGAATTTGCATGGACGACCGAAGACAAAGTGGGCGTCATCGAGGTCGATGGTCTGACAGGCGAGGTCATCGAGAACGGCCAGTGGTTCAAGGAAAAGCTCCAGGCAATCACAACGCGCGAGATGCTGTTCGAAATGGGCTCGGAGCTGGCAGGCGCACTGGTTCCCGGCGGTGGCGCCGCTGTCAAAGTGATCAAAATTATTTCGGACTGAGAGACAGGTAGCGGGATTTTTCTTGAACGGTTGAGGTCTTACATTGACCCGCACTGCAAGGATGCCCGATGACCAATCCCGTTGGCTGGTTCGAAATCTACGTGCAGGACCTGGCGCGCGCCCAGGCCTTCTACGAAACCGTGTTCCTGGTGCCTCTCGAGCGGATCGACGCGCCGGATGTCGACATGCTGACCTTCCCGATGCAATCGGAAGGCTATGGCGCCGCCGGCGCCCTGGTGCGCATGCCGGGCTTCGAATCGGGCGCCAACAGCGTGCTGGTGTATTTCAGCTGCACCGATTGCGCGGTCGAGCAGGGCAGGGCGGAGGATGCCGGTGGCAAGGTGGTCAAGCCGAAAACCGCCATCGGCAACTATGGCCATATCGCGTTGCTGACCGATACAGAAGGCAACATGATCGGGCTGCACTCGATGCAGTGATGGCTGACACTAGGCGCACTGGATACCACCGGCGCTGTCGGTGCTTTATAACGTGCAGAAAATTCGCACGAACCATGTTCAAATAGTCCGCCATCACCATACCAACGAGGAGGGGACGATGACGGACACATTCAAGGCCGGCGACAAGGTGCAATGGCATTCGCCGCAAGGCACGGTGGAGGGCAAGATCAAGAAAAAGCTGACCTCGCCCACCACCATCAAGGGCCACGAAGTGGCGGCGTCGAAGGACAACCCCGAGTACCTGGTCGTCAGCGACAAGACCGGCGCCGAAGCCGCGCACAAGGCCAGCGCGCTGAAAAAGATCTGAAGCGCCGCAAGCCTGGCGCATAAAGCTGACGTTTTGCTAACAAAATAGCGCGCAGCGTGCTGTAGCTAACGGATGATGCTGCCTGCCCATGGCATTCTGGACTCGTCAACACACACACCAGAGGGAGAGCATCATGGGTAAATATTTCTTGGCTTGGATTATGGGTGTTCCGGCAATTGTCCTGGTCCTGATCTACCTGTTCATGCACTGATTCGTATGCCGCAGAACACAACAACGCCGCCCGAGGGTGGCGTTTTGTTTTGGCTGTTCATCCGCCATGTAGCACGCACGGATGTCAACGATTCTTGCCCTGAAGGATCTTACTAGCACATTCCAATTTGGAAAGCCACTGGACTTTCGTGGCTTTTTGAGCTATAATTTACACCGATTTTACAATTACCTCTGCAGTATTCTGTTTTCCACGCCACGCGTGGCAAACAATTCCTGGGCCAACCGCCCACATCATCGTCTGACGCATAGTCGTTAGCCACCCCGGTGCCATGACATTGCATGGTGCCTGCGTGCTTAAAAGTCCTGAACCCAGCCTCTTTTAACACGCACCCGGACACCCAGCATCGGCATCATCCCGCCGGACCAGCGTGTCTCTCCCTTTCCGTCGCTTGCGGTTGCACGTGGGCCGCTGCATTGCCGACGGCTAGGGTTTAACGATTCCCCGTCAAGGCCAATGGCTGCAGGGTGTCATTCCATTCGCCAAAATCGGAGGAGAACCACCCATGGCAAAACAAATTATTATCGACCAGGTTTTCAAAGTTTTCGGCGACCAGCCCGAAGAAGCACTGGCACTGGTCCGCCAGGGGGCCAGCAAGCAGGACATCCTAGCCCAAACCGGATGCACGATCGGCGTGTTCGACGCCAGCTTTACCATCGAAGCGGGCGAGATCTTCGTCATCATGGGACTGTCCGGTTCCGGCAAGTCGACGCTGGTGCGCATGCTGAATCGCCTGATCGAGCCGACCGCCGGCCGCATCCTGGTCGACGGCGCCGACATCAATACCTTGCCGGATGCCCAGCTGCGCGCCCTGCGCCGCAAGGACATCAGCATGGTGTTCCAGTCCTTCGCGCTGCTGCCGCATATCAGTGTGCTCGACAACACGGCCTTCGGCATGGAGCTGGCCGGCATTCCCAAGTCCGAGCGGCATGCGCTGGCGCGGCAGGCACTGGAACAGGTCGGCCTCGCCGGCTATGCCGCCAGTTATCCCGATGAATTGTCGGGCGGCATGCAGCAGCGCGTGGGCCTGGCGCGCGCGCTGGCTTGCGACCCGTCGATCCTGCTGATGGACGAGGCGTTTTCCGCACTCGACCCGATCATGCGCACGGAAATGCAGTCGGAGTTGCTGCGCCTGCAGCAAATCAAGCGCCGCACCATCGTCTTCATTTCGCACGACCTCGACGAAGCCATGCGCATCGGCGACCGCGTCGCCATCATGAAAGACGGGCACGTGGTGCAAGTGGGCACGCCGGAAGAAATCCTGCGCAAGCCGGCCAACGATTACGTGCGCAACTTCGTGCGCGGTGTCGATGCGGCGGCCGTCTTCAAGGCCGGCGATATTGCCCGCAAGAGCCAGATCGTGGTGTCGGAATCGCCGACCCGCGGTTCGCGTGCGGCGCTGTCGATGCTGGAAGAGCAGGACCGGGCTTACGCCTATGTCGTCAATCCCGCGCGCAAATTCCTCGGTGTGGTATCGGTCGATTCGCTGCGCAGCGCGCTCGACGGCCATACCGGACCGCTGGGCCTGTCTCATGCCTGCCTGCCGGACGTGCAGACCATCAATGCGGATGAGCCGGTTGCCGGCCTGTTCGGCCAGGTGGCGCAGCTACCGTACGCGGTGCCGGTGGTGGCCAGCGATGGCAGCTTCCGCGGTGCCATCAGCAAGACCACCTTGCTGAAGTTCCTCGACCGCGATACGCCCGCCATTGCCGAACCACAAACACAGAAAGGACAAGCATGAATTCGAGTACCGCCATCACGGCCGCACCGGCCCCGGTCAACCCATGGCTGCCGTCCGCGCCGTCCGACACCGCCTGGCTCGACGCAGCGGCGCCGGCCACGCCCGCCCACGCCGGCGGCTTTCAGCTGACGCAGCTGTTCGATGGCTCGCTGCCGCTGGAATCCTGGATCAACGAAGGATTGGGCTGGGTGGTCGCGCATTGCCGCCCGTTTTTCCAGGCCATGCGTGCACCGATCGACGCGACCCTGAACGGTGCCAGCGAGGTGCTGCTGGCCGCGCCCGCGCTGGTGGTGATCGCCATCATCGGTTTACTGGCCTGGCAATTTACCAGCCGCGCGCTGGCGGTCGGCACGGTGCTGGCGCTGCTGGTGCTGTCGATGCTGGGCGTGTGGCCGGAAGCGATGGTTACCTTGTCGCTCGTGCTGACCTCGCTCGCGTTTTGCCTGGTCATCGGTTTGCCCCTGGGGATATTCCTGGCCAACAGTGACCGCGCACAAAACATCCTGCGCCCGCTGCTGGACGCCATGCAGACCACGCCGGCCTTCGTGTACCTGGTGCCGGTGGTCATGCTGTTTGGTATCGGCAATGCGCCTGGCGTGATCGTGACCATCATCTTCGCCTTGCCGCCGCTGGTGCGCCTGACCAATCTCGGTATTCGCCAGGTGCGTCCCGACCTGATCGAAGCGGCACGCGCCTATGGCGCTTCACCCTGGCAGTTGCTGACCCGCGTGCAGTTTCCACTGGCCATGCCAGCCATCATGGCGGGCATCAACCAGTCGCTGATGTTGTCGCTGTCGATGGTGGTGATCGCCTCGATGATCGCGGTCGGCGGCCTGGGACAGATGGTGTTGCGCGGCATTGGCCGACTGGACATGGGTCTGGCGACCGTGGGTGGTCTCGGCATCGTGCTGCTGGCCATCACCCTGGACCGCCTGACACAGGCAATGGGGCAGCCGCGCCGTGGCGTGCGGCACTGGTACCAGACCGGCCCGGCCGGGGGCATCCTGCGCCTGGTGCGGGGCAGTGCGGCGCGCGCCGACACGGCCGCGCCAACCACCTCCATCAGCGCCCAATAAACAATAAAGGATCTCGATGCAGCATATTGAAAAATTCAACATCACCTACAAGAAGCAACGCCGGTTTCAATGGTTGTCGGCCCTGGCGCTGGCCGCGCTGGCCCTGAGCACCGGCCTGGCCATGGCGCAAACGCCCCGTGCCGACTTGCCCGGCAAGGGCGCCACCGTGCAGGCGCTGCAAAGCCCGATCGCGGAAGAAACCTTCCAGACCATGCTGGTGGACAGCGCGCTGGAAAAGCTGGGTTATGCGCCGCAGCCGATCAAGGAAGTCGACTATCCGACCGCGCATATCGCCATCGCCAATGGCGACGCGACCTTTCTTGCGGTGCACTGGGACCCCTTGCACCAGGACTATTACAAGAATGCCGGCGGCGACGCCACGCTGCTGCGCGTGGGCCAGTATGCCGGCCCGGCCGCGCAGGGCTACATGATCGACAAGGCCACCGCCGAAAAATACAAGATCACGAATATCGACCAGCTGCGCGACCCGCGCCTGGCCAAATTGTTCGACCATGACGGCGACGGCAAGGCCGACCTGACCGGTTGCAATCCGGGCTGGGGCTGCGAGGCGATGATCGAACATCACATGGACGCCTATAAACTGCGCGCCACGGTCAAGCACGTGCAGGGCAGCTATGCCGCACTGATCGCCGACACCATCGGCCGCTACCAGCGCGGCGAACCCATCCTGTACTACACCTGGACACCCTACTGGGTGAGCGGGGTGCTGGTGCCGGGCAAGGATGTGGTCTGGCTGCAGGTGCCGTTCTCGGCGAATCCGCGGCACGCGAATACCCGCCTGGACGATGGCAGCGACTACGGGTTTTCGGTCAACACCACGCGCATCGTCGTGAACCGGGCCTGGGCCGACAAGAATCCGGCGGCCGTCAAACTGTTCGAGGTCATGCGCTTGCCGATTGCCGACATCAACGCCCAAAACGAGCGCATGCGCCGTGGCGAAAACACGCAAGCCGATATCGCGCGCCATACGGCGGGCTGGATCAAGTATCACCAGCAGTTGTTCGATGGCTGGATCGCGCAGGCGCTGGCGGCGGGGAAGCGCTGAGCCGTACGCCGCGGGTGGCCTTCTCCTGCATGGCGCCCACCGCGATCCGCATCAGCCTTGTGTCCATCCGGCGGCGGAAATGCCATGCAGGGCATCAGAACGTTTCGTATTCTTCGTCGCGGCGCGCGGCCTTGCCGGCGGAGGTGGCGCCAGGCAGCACCTTGCGGGGGAGCGGCTTGCGCGCCGCCGCGACCGGTGCTGGTGCAGGGGCAGGGGCAGGCGCGCCATTCGCATCGAGCTTGAAGATCGAGACGAGTTGGGCCAGCGTGCGCGCCTGATCCTGAAGGGATTCGGCGGCAGCCGCTGCTTCCTCGACCAGCGAGGCATTCTGCTGGGTCACCTGATCCATCTGGGTGACTGCCATGTTGATCTGCTCGATGCCCGAGGTCTGCTCCTGGCTGGCCGAGGAAATCTCACCCATGATGTCCGTCACGCGGCGTACGCTGGCGACGATCTCATCCATCGTGGTGCCTGCGGTATCGACCAGTTTGGCGCCGGCATCCACTTTCGATACCGAATCGTCGATCAGCAGCTTGATTTCCTTGGCCGCCGCGGCCGAACGCTGGGCAAGTGTGCGCACTTCCGACGCCACCACGGCGAAGCCGCGGCCCTGCTCGCCGGCGCGGGCCGCTTCCACGGCCGCATTCAGGGCCAGGATGTTGGTCTGGAAGGCGATGCCGTCGATAACGCCGATGATGTCGACGATCTTCTTCGATGAGTCGTTGATCGAGGCCATGGTGTCGACCACCTGCGAGACAACCATGCCGCCGCGCTCCGCCACTTCGGACGCCGACGATGCAAGCTGGTTGGCCTGCCGGGCGTTGCCGGCATTCTGCTGGACGGTCGAGGTCAGCTCTTCCATCGACGAAGCGGTTTCTTCCAGCGAGCTGGCTTGCTCTTCGGTGCGCGAGGACAGGTCGAGATTGCCGGAGGCGATCTGGCTCGCTGCCGATGCGATGGTGTCGGTGCCGGCACGAACCTGGCCGACGATGGCGGACAGGTTGTCGCGCATGCTCTTCATGGCGAACAGCATGCTGTCCTTGTCGCCCTTGCGCAGGTCGACATCGACGCTGAGATCGCCCGCCGCGATGCGGCCTGCGATGGCGCTGGCGTAGGCCGGCTCGCCACCCAGCTGGCGCGTCAGGCTGCGGGTCAGCAGCACGCCCAGGCCTATGCCGGTAGCGGTACTGCACAACACCAGTATCAGCATCATTACGCGGCTCGACTCGTAGAGCACGGTCGCCTCGTCGACGGCGCTGACGGCATTCTGTTCCTTCAGGCGGGTGAGCTCGGTCAAGCTGTTGTCGAGCGTGTTGGCGACCGGTGCCACGGTCGCGAACAGATAGTCGACGGAGTCGCGTTTTTCCTGCAGTGCGTCGGCCTGGGCGCGCTTGATGCTCTCCGCGACGACCTTTTCGTAGGCGCCAACTTGGGTGTCGACGGCGGCAAGCATGCGTTGACCCTTTTCGGTATAGAACAGGGGGCGTGCCTTGTCGAGGTTCGACCTCAGCTGTGTATGCGCGGTCTCGACATTGGCAATGGCTGCCTGGCGGTCCTTGTCGGTCGACGCCAGCAGCACGTTGCGCACGGCACGGCCGACATAGATCAGGTTGATGTTGGCTTCCTTGACGTACGAGATGCCGAGCAGCTCTTTCTGATAAAGCTGGTCGTTCGAATCGTTGATCCGCGACATGTTAAAGATGCCGATCCCGGCTACGACGGCGCCCAGCAGGGCCAGGGCCAGGAAGCCTGCGATCAGACGGGTGCCGACCTTCATATGCTTGAACATTTTGTTTTCCGGTTACAGGTTAGGGCTTGGTCCACTTGTCTGCGGCGCAGGATGGTTTGCTGGCTCGGCCGAGGCGGATCAGGTCTTCGGATAACAGCGTCGGGTCGATGACCAGTGTCGTTCCAGACCGAACAATATCAAGTGTATGAAATGCTTCCAAGCAGCAATATTTACGACAAAGCGCCGCAAAAATGATGGTTGACCAAGTCTGTGCAGCACAAGTCGTACTGGGTAATTACTTTCGTCAAATCAAGCTATTTTGTTCAACACAAACGCAGGACAATGGCTGCTGCGATATTTCGGGATTCGTTTCTTATGCGCAACGAATTAATGTAAGGTGGGCAATGTGGGCACGCCAAGATGCGGTCTATTTGGTCTGCCGCGCACGCCAGCGCGCAAGCGCAGGCTTGATCACATCGAGTGTGTCGAAGAAAAGAACGCCGGGCATCGGCCTGCCGAACCTGCCGGCTCCATCGCCGCCGATCCAGAGCGCCGTCTCCTGCGGCAGGGCACTGCGCAAGGACGCGGTCATGCGCATGCCGGCTCGTTGCGGAAAATACGAACTGAACGACAGCGCGACGATGTCGGCGCAGGCTTCCCTGGCCGCGGTGGCCACCTCCAGCGGCGGTGTTTCGGCACCGAGCTGGATGCAGTGCATGGCGAGCGAGGCCATGACCGCCTCGGCCATCATGATGCCCAGGACGTGCGGCTCGCCAGTCAGGGTCGCCAGTACGACCGTTGGCCGGCTGTCGCCGGTTGTGCGCACCGCCGCCTGGCTCGCGTGCAGGAAGGACTCGGCCACTTGTGTATAGAGATGCACGCAGCGCACCGGAAGCTCGCCCCGGTTCCAGGCCAGGCCGATCTGCGTGCACAGCGGGGCAAGGAAGTCGATGATAAAGCGCCGCAAGCCCAGGTCGAGCAGGCGCTGCTGGAAATGAGCGTGGAGTTCGGAGAGGCGATATGCGCGCAGCAAGTGGAAAACCTGCTGGTAGACGGCGGGGACGCTGTCCGTGCGCCGTGTTGCGGTGTGCACCGTTTCCAGCAGCGCGGCGCCCGCAAAAATTTTTCCCGGCCGCAGGCCCTGGTCAATGAGGCGGCGCACGATATGCAGGCGCTCGACCTGGCTGGGCGGATAGACCCGGTCACCATGCTGGTCGCGGAGAGGTTGTGGAAAGCCATAGCGCTTTTCCCACATCCGCAAGGTGGCTTGCCGAATGCCGGTTTGCCGCTCTACGTCGGTAATGGGCAGTAAATCCGGGATGTCAGGTGGAACGTCCGTCATGCTGAACGCTAAACGAGGTGCTTGTCGACAGAGACGATCTTAATGGAGACGCAACGGTCGTGGCGCAAGGAAGCGATGCCAGATGGCCGGCAGAACGACAACGCCCACCTGCATGAGTGGGCGTTTCGATAAGACATCCGTAATGGCCGGGGACGGCATCGAAGCAAGACACAAGGCTGTCCAGGGTGACAGCTGTTAAAATTTGCGCTAGCCCCTTCGACCCCCATTTGCAGGAGTACACAAATCCTACGTTTTTTAGTCGGCACCGCAATACGCAAGCCAAAGCTGATGATTGCCGCTGCGTTCGCAGTGCTGGCAGCGTTGGCCGGCACGATGACCTACAGCGGTTTCCTCGTCGTCGGCGTCCTGGCCGATTATCTCGGCACGAGCCGGTTCATGGCCGGGCTGCTTCTTGGCGTCCTCTTCGCAAGATTTCCCTGGATAAGCCAAGGCAAGCCGCGCATTGTCGGCCTGCTCCCCAAAGCTGTCCGTCGCCCACTGATCGTGAGCCTGTTCGCACTCTGCCTGTTGCACTTCCTGTCACGGGGTGACTACCTGCCCGCGGTGTTCGCAGGTTTCGCTATGGCTTTCCTGCTCGCCTACCCTTGGTTGAGGCGAGCGGTGTTCGGCCGGATGTCTTCCTCTGTGTTTAATTTCCCTGGCCAAAATCCTCGTAAGCACACCGATGACATGGTGATTGACGGCGAGTTCAGGGAAAAGAAAGATTGAGCTTGATCGCATCGGGTTTGCCGGACTCTCATGCAACGTCGACATCACGCCGACTTTGACAATAGGAAACAAAAACACCTGCTGAACTGAACCCCAAAAGTTGGCCACCAACTTTTGGGGTTTTTTCATGTCGAACCACGCGGCGTTCATGTATCTCAACTTCAGGAGCCGATCCATGAATTCACCCTATAAGGCGGACCTGGAGCTCGCACAAGGCCTGTTCAGGAAACTGCTCGATGTCTTCATCCGCGCCGGCTTGATGTTCGATCGCCAGGGTGCCGTTTGCCGGCATGCTCGCATTGCTTGTCCTGGTTCGACGACGCCGGGCTGAGTAGCGTGCGCCATGCCGCGAAGCGATCGGGTGGAGGCGCAGTCGCGCTGGCATGCGCTGTACTGCTGGGCGCCTGCCGCGTGGTGGGGCCCGATTTCGAGCGCCCCCGGTTGCCATGGCTGGCAAACTGGACCGGCGGCTCCCTGGCCCCCCTGGCTGCTCGATCGCGCGGTGCACACAGCGGGCACATCCAGGTCTGGTGGCGCCATTTCAATGACCCCGTGCTCGACCAACTGATCAGCGAGGCGCAACGCATGAATCCGACCGTGCGAACCGCCGGCCTGCGCATCATGGAGGCGCGCGCCCAACTGGGGATCGCCGGCAGCACCCGCTATCCGCAGGTACAACAGGCAACTGGCGAACTGCTCCGCGTGGGCGAGGAACGCTCAGGTGGGCCGGTGCCGGACACCAGCGCGACGGCTTTCAACGCCGCGCTGAACATCAGTTGGGAACTCGATTTCTGGGGAAAGTTCAGCCGCAGCATCGAGGCATCGGACGCCAGCTACCTGGCCAGCATCGCCCAGTACGACGACGTACAGGTGCTGATGGCAGCCCAGGTGGCTGGCCTGTACTCGTCGATCCGCACGCTGGAGGCGCGACTGCTGATCGCCGCCGAGAACGCGGCCCTCCAATGGCGCAGCCTGGAAATCACGGGGCGGCTGTTCAAGAGCGGCCACGAGTCCGAACTGGATGTGGAGCAGGCCAGGTCGCTGTACCTGGGCACGCTTGCCACCATCCCGCTGCTGGAGGCCAGCTTGCGCCAGACGCAGAATGCGTTGAGCACCTTGCTGGCCAGGCCCCCTGGCCCCTTGCTGGAAATGGCCCCGGGCAAGAACCTGATCCCGCGGGCCGAACTGGACCTTATCGTCGACATGCCCGCCGATTTGCTGCGCCGGCGCCCGGACGTGAGGGCGGCGGAAATGCGCTTGGCCGCCCAGTCCGCCCTGATCGGCGTGAGCGCAGCAGACCTGTATCCATCGATCTCGCTGTTGGGCTCATTGGGCCTGGCTGCCACGTCGGTGAGCGGGGCGCCCCAGCTTCTCAGTTGGGGCGCCGGGCCCGGCCTGGCCTGGAGTGTCTTCGACCATGGCCGGCTCACCAACACCGTGCTGGTCCAGGATGCCCGCTTCCAGCAGCTGTATGAGCAGTACCACGATGCGGTCCTGCGCGCGGCCCGTGAGGTCGACGACGCCGCTGTCGGCTTTGCCAAGACCCGCGAGCAGATCGCGCTGCTCGCGGATGCCGTGAAGGCCGCTCACCGCTCGCTGGACATTGCCACGCTGCAGTACCGGGAAGGACTAACCGACTTCCAGCGCGTCATCGACTCGCAGCGAAACCTTTTCAGCCAGCAGGACTTGCTGGTCACCAGCCGCGGCAACCTGACGCAGAGCCTGATCGCCATCTACAAGGCCATGGGGGGAGGGTGGGAGCAGGGGCGAAGCCGGCCGGTGCTCGATGACGCCACGCGCGACACCATGCGCAGTCGCAGCGATTGGAACGGGATCCTGAGCGCGCCGCTGCCGGCGGCCAGCCCCGATATTCGATCAACTCCTCCTTCAACGCCACGGCCATGAGTCAAGAATCCGCAACGCCGGCGCAGCCCCTGCCGCCGGTAGAAGGGGAAACACCCGCGCCCGCAGCACCACCGCCGGGCAAGGGAACCCGGATGGGCTCGATCATCGTGCTGACGCTGATTGTCGCCAGCCTGGCCTGGTATTTCGTTTCGGATCGCCTTACCCCATATACTTCCCAGGCCCGCGTGCAGGCTTTCGTGGTGCCGGTTGCTGCCGAAGTATCCGGCACGGTGCTGAAGGTATACGTCAGGAACAATAATGAGGTGCAACCCGGGCAGCGCCTGTTCGACATCGATCCGGCGCCATACCGCATCGCGTTGCAGCGCAGCCGCTCGGACTACGAGTCGGTGTCCCGCTCAGTGAATGCCGCGCAGTTGGCGGTGGAGGCGGCCAGGGCGGGATTGCAGGCGGCGGTGGCCGATCGCGTCAATACCGAGCAGGATTCGCAGCGGCTGGAACAGATTTTTGCGGAAGATCCCGGTGCGATCTCCATTCGCCGCGTCCAGAGTGCGCAGGCCGCGCGGATCAAGGCCCGCAGCCAGGAGAAGGCTGCCGAGGCGGAGTTGCGCCGCGCCCAGGAGGCTGCGGGCGAGCGCGGCGAAAACAACGCCCAGTTGATCAGTGCGCGTTCCGCGATCGAGAAGGCGGACCTGGACCTCAAGCGGACCGTCGTACTCGCGCCCGGCCGTGGCCTGGTGACCGACCTGCGTACCGATGCCGGGCAGTTTGCGCAGGCCGGCACGCCGGTGATGACCCTGATCGCCGTTCACGATCTCTGGATCAATGCAGACATGACCGAGAACAACCTCGGTAACATCAATCCCGGCGCCGAAGTGGCTATCGTGCTCGACGTGATGCCGGGCAAGGTGTGGAAGGGACGCGTACGCAGTGTCGGCAGCGGAGTCAGTGGAGGGGGCGAGCCAAAGCCCGGCACGCTACCCACGATTGAAAACAGCCGCGACTGGCTACGCCAGGCGCAGCGCTTCCCGGTGGCCATCGAGTTCGACCCGTCCGAACGCGCGCAACTGCGCGGAGTGCGGATCGGGGGCCAGGCCGAGGTGCTGGTCTTTACGGGCGACCATGTCGTGATGAACTGGCTGGGCGCAGTCTTCATCAGGCTGATGAGCTACCTCTCCTATGTCTACTGAGCACAGCTCGACACACCCGGCCGACAAAGCCGTACTGCGGCTTGCGGCAGGCCTCGGGCTGGGTGTACTGCTTGCCTACGGCCTGGCGCTCCCGCTGCCTTATGCGCTTTGTGTCATGGCTGTCCTGGTGTTGTGCAAGCCCGGGCCGGCGATCCCGTTACTGAAGGGCGTTGTCATGGCGCTGGTCGTCGCGGCATTGGTGGCGGCGGGCGTGCTGATGGTCCCGGTCCTGGAAAACTATGCCTGGACCGGCGTGGTGCTGACCGGCGCATTGCTTTACGGCGTATTCTTTGCGGGAGCTGTCGGCGCCAGTGCGCAGACGACGATTTTTGCGATGGCGCTCACGCTGGTTCCTGTGGCCGGGGTCGCTGAGCAGGCCTTGGCGCCTCTACTTGGCGTGACCCTCGCGTTGGGCATCGGTACCGGGGTACTGGTCAGCAACGCCTCGCACGCCCTTTTCCCGGATACGCCTGTGCGGGCAAACAGGGCGACGGCGCCTGCGCCCCTTACCCAGGAAGCCGCCAACTGGATCGCCGTGCGGGCCACGCTGGTCGTCATGCCCGTATTCGTGCTGGCCCTGACCAACCCCGCCTTCTACCTGGCGGCCATCATGAAAGCGGTAGCGCTGGGACAGCAGGCAGGTTCCACCCGCGCCCGTTCGGCGGGACGGGAACTGGTGGGATCCACACTGATGGGCGCATGGATGGCGGCACTGCTGTGGTTCGGCCTGTCGTTACGAGCGAACCTGTGGACATTGATGCTGTGGATGGTGGCTGCCGCGCTGTGGGCGGGCGCCAGGCTGTTCAAGGTCAAGCCCACGACCTTGCCGCCGTCGTTCTGGCGCAATGCCCTGGTGACCATGCTGATCCTGCTGGGGCCAGCCATCGAAGACAGTGCCAACGGCAAGGATGTCTTCACCGCTTCCGCCGTTCGCGTCGGCCTGTTTGTCGGGGTATCGTTGTACGCATGGGCAACAGTGTGGGCACTGGATCGCTGGCGTGCTTCGAGATCCGAAGCACTGCCTTTCAAGGGCAACTGAACAGGGGGGCGCACCATGCTGAAAAACCTGCTCGTCGGACTGCCGTTCATGCTGCTGTGCCTGACGTTGCAGTCCGCGGTCACGTTCTGGAGCATCCGGGCCTACGCGAGGCAATCCGGCCGGATGGCGCCCGGCAGTGGCGTGATGGCGCAAATCCGTCCGCTTCTGCTCGTAATGATCGCCATGACGCTGGTCAACTTTGTCCAGATCCTGATATGGGGCGTATTGTTTATCGGCCTGGGCGAGTTCAACGCGGTGTACGACGCGATCTACCATTCGGCAGTGAATTTCACTTCGCTGGGTTACGGCGATGTCGTAATGAGCGCGCGATGGAAGCTGATGGGGCCGCTGGAGGCTGTGAATGGAATCTTGATGCTCGGAATGACGAGCGCGGCGCTGGTGGCGATCATGCAGCATTTGCTCAAAGTCCGCTTTGAGATGGGGTCAGAGTAGAGCGCCAATAAGAACGCCACCCGAAGGTGGCGTTCTTTACATTCTTGGTGGCCCGGGGCGGAATCGAACCACCGACACAAGGATTTTCAAGCACGCGTCCGCGACGGCTGGCTGTCACGGATGTCTTCATGTATGGCACGTAGCTGGACATCATGACCGGCATGCTTCTGCGAGCAGGGTAGTGAGAACAGCCGAATCGACCGGCTTTACCAGATGGTGATCGAAACCCGCCTCGAGCGCGGTTTGCCGGTCTTGGTCATGACCGTATCCGGTAACGGCGATCAGCAGCATATTGGCCGTCTCGGGTTGGCTCCGCAGGCGCCGCGCGAGTTCGTTGCCATCCATCTCGGGCAGCCCGATATCGAGAATCGCGATGGCGGGCCGGGTGCGACGCGTGTATTCCAGCGCCAGAAGCGGTCGATGCTCGAGGATCACTTCGTAGCCGGACGCTTCTAGTACCAGCGCGAGCATCTGCGCGGCGTCGACGTTGTCGTCAACGACGAGGATACGTGGCTGATGACATACCGGCTGCACTGCCGGAGCTTCTGCTGTCCGCATGGGCGCGGCCGCTGGCGCGGCGAGGCGCGGCAGGCACACGGTAAAGCAGCTGCCTTTGCCCAATCCCTCGCTGGTGCACCGGACGGTTCCGCCATGGAGTTCCGCAAGGCTTCTAACCAACGCCAAGCCAAGGCCCAACCCGCCTTGCGCCCGGTCGGCGGTCCGCTCAGCCTGCGCAAACAACTCGAACGCATGCAATTGCAGCTCCGGCGTCATGCCGACCCCATTATCGAGCACATGCACGAGCACCTTCCCGGCTTCCAGTTCGATGCGTAGCTGAACATGCCCGCCCTGCTGTGTGTACTTGGCAGAATTGTTCAGCAGGTTGGTGAGAATCTGCACCAACCGCTTCTGGTCCCCGACAACGTAAGCCGGCTCGGCGGGCAGGTCGATCGTCAGGCGGTGGCCTTGCGTCTCGATCAGCGGACGAACCTGTTCGACTGAATTCGACACGATCTGCTTCATGTCCTGGGGCGATTTATTGAGCGCCACGAGGCCGCGTGTCACGCGCGATACGTCGAGCAGGTCGTCCACCAGTCCTGTCATGTGACTCACTTGACGGTTGATGATCTCGCTGGTCTTGCGCAAGCGCGTTTCGTCCAGGCGCGTAATCGCCATCAGCTCCGCCGCCGCCCGGATCGGAGCCAGCGGGTTACGCAGCTCATGCGCGAGCATGGCCAGAAATTCGTCCTTGCGCTGGTTGGCCTCGCCCAGCGCTTGCTCGGCCTGCTTGCGTTCGGTGATGTCGCGGAAAAAAGCCGCAAGGCCACCGTCAAGCGTCGGGTAGGCAGTAATTTCAGACCACATGACGTGGCCGTTGGCAAAAGCTTGCTGGTACACGCGGGTCTCGGGCACACCGCTATCCTTCACTTGGCGGTATAGCCGTCCCCCTTCGGAATCCACGGTTTCGGGCCACACCTCCCAGTGGTTGTGGCCGATCGCCTGTTCCGCCGTGCGTTGGCAGATCTGCAATCCGACAGCATTCATTTGTAGCACGGTCCAGTCACGGTCGACCAACACGAAACCTTCGGTCATGTTGTCGAAAATTGCCTTGTTTCGTTCGTGCTCGATCCGCAGCTGGGCCTGCATCCGGGCCTGTTCCACAGCCAGCCAGGTGCGCGCTGCCATGTCGCGCGCTGCTTCGATGTCCGCATTGCTCCAGTGGCGCGGTGTCGACTGGTGCAGCGTGAGCACGCCCATCAGCTGTCCTGCCGCGAGCACTGGAATGGCCAGGTTGGCGCGCACGCCTATTTTGGCGTAGGCGTCGACGTGCGGCGCCGTCCGCGGATCAAGTGCGATGTCCGGCACGGTCATCACATGGCCGGCGCGCAGGTCCGCAATAATTTCAGGACCGAAATCGTCCAGCCGCCTCGCGTCGCCGGCAATGCTGGGCAGGCCGGGACTGGTCCAGTCCCGGCGGATGAAAAATGTCCCGTGTGCGTCGTCCACCTCGCAAAAGGCGACGCGTGACAGGCAAAGATGAGCACCAAGCAGTTCGCTGGCCGTCATGACGATCTCCGCCGGCTCGGTCAGTGGTTGCAGGCGATCGGCCAACTCAAGCTGGAAAGCTTGACGCACCGCGGTGCGTGCCAGTTGTGTTTCGATGCGCCTCTTTTCCGTAATGTCGTTGCCTTGACCGCAGATGCCGGTCACCTTGCCGATGGCGTCCACGATGGGCTGCAAGACAAGATCGACGAAGCGCTCTGCCAATGGTGCGCCGGGTGTGATTTGCAACATGAAGCGCTGCGCATGCGCGATGTAAGGCTGCCCGGTGCTGAGGACCCGGTCATGCAGTTCGTCGAAGCCTTGCGCTGCCAGTTCGGGAAGTGCCGCTCGTACGGTGTGGCCGACAACTTCCCTCCGGCCGATCAATTCGTAAAACGCATTGTTGGCTTGTTCGATGACATGGTCCGGACCCTTGGTAAAGTAAACGAAGCCTGGCGCATGTTCGAACAGCAGCTGCAACCGGACCCGTTCCGATTGCAAGGCATTGTTGACTTCATGGACGTTTTTCGCGCGCACGAAACTGCTGGCCTCGAGACGCGCCAGTTTGTCGGTGGCGATCTGATGATCTTCGCGCTGGGCGACCATCTCGGTCACGTCCATTGTGCTGTGCGATATGCAGACCAAGCTGCCGTCATCACCGAAGACTGGCGTGCTGACGGCGCTCCAATAGCGTTCCTCGAAGCGGATAGTGCCATCAGGCCCGATGACGCGGATGGGGTAGCGTTGCAGCGCAAGGGTATCCGGTTCGCCGCTTGCGATCACGCGAGCAAGCGACTTGCGCAATGCGGCGACGCCCGTATCGGCAGGGTCGTCGGGGTTTTCCGGAAAGGCGACGAACAAGCTGACACCAACCAGCTCTGCGCGTGTCCGTGAAGCGGCTTTCAGAAACGCGTCGTTGACCGCGAGGATAATCGCTGCCGGTGTTGGCGACAGCAAGTACTCTCCAACTGGTGAGGCGTTGAATGCGGCTTGATACACCGACGACGAAAGCATGAGCTTGGTTGCGGCCATTATGAAGGAATCTAAACCGGGGAAGGGGACAAGAGTGTGCTGCCAGCGAAACTGTCACATCATACTTTGTTTCGGACATGATCTGACTCCCGGACACGCTGCCGTATGGGCCGTATGGGCGGCATGGGCCACAGGAGAAAGGCAGTCCTCGGCTCAGCCGGAAGCAGACCAGCGGTAGGATCGCCCTGGGAGCGGACGACTTTTCCTCGGAGCGGAGATGGACCGGAAACAAGAACTGGTAGTGTCAGAAACGACAACGCCCACTTGCATGAGTGGGCGTTGCGTGAACGATGTTCTTGGTGGCCCGGGGCGGAATCGAACCACCGACACAAGGATTTTCAATCCTCTGCTCTACCAACTGAGCTACCAGGCCAAGGCGGCGCATTGTAGCACGAAGCGATGCGATGTCCATAACTTTGTTCCCGGCGGCAGCACGCGGACCGGGAAGCGCAGAAAAACTCAGGCCTTGCCCGCCGCCTTCGCCGCATGCCGGCTATCCAGCGCCAGCCGCAATTCCTTGCGGCCCTTGGCTTCCTCATGGCGGCGCTGTTCGTCCGGCGTGAACGGGCGCAGCGGCGGCACCGGGACCGGCTGCTTGTCCTCGCCCACGGCCACCATCGTGAAGAAGCAGCTGTTCACATGGCGCACATCCTGGGTACGGATGTTTTCGGCCAGCACCTTGATGCCGATTTCCATCGAGGTGCGGCCGGTGTAGTTCACCGCCGCCAGGAAGGTCACCAGTTCGCCCACCAGGATCGGCTGGCGGAAGGTCACCTGGTCGACGCTCATGGTCACCACATAGCTGCCGGCGTAGCGGCTGGCGCAGGCGTAGGCCACCTGGTCCAGCAGCTTGAGGATGTGGCCGCCATGGACGTTGCCGGAAAAGTTCGCGGTGTCCGGTGTCATCAACACCGTCATCGTGAGTTGGTGGGCGGGCATGTTCATGGCTGACTCGTCAAAATAGTGATGGAAGGATACGACAGTCTACCTCGTACCGACCATTCCGCGTACCGACGCATTCAATTTGGCCGGATCGTAGCCGACGCCGTCCTTGAACACGATCTCGACGTTTTCGATGTCGCCGATGCGGCGGCTGGGGTCGCCGTTGATCACGACCAGGTCGGCGTTCTTGCCAGCCTCCACCGTGCCGATGCGGTCCAGCTTGCCGAGGTAGCGGGCGCCGTTGGCGCTGCCGATGCGGATCGCTTCGGCCGGCGTGAAGCCGGCTTCCACCAGCAGCTGGATGGCGCGCTGGTCGCCAAAGCCCGGCAGCACGCCGCCGTTGCCGGTGGGGTCGGGGCCGGCCATCAGGAGGCCGCCGGCGCGCACGAAGGCGACTTCGAAGGCCATCTCTTTCTTCAGCGCCGCCTCCAGCTTGGCGGCGCGTTCCGGCGACGCCGCCGCGGCCGCGCGCGCGCCCAGGTGGCTGCGCAGGGACTCCGCCGACATCAGCGCCATCTGCTTGCGCGACAACATCGGGCGGGTCGCGACAAAGGCTTCGAACACCGGCAGGGTCGAGGTGATCGCCACCTTGCGCGCCACCAGTTCGCGGATCAGGGATTGCACTTGCGGGCTGGCGATCTCCAGCTTTTCCCAGGAGGCGGCGATTTCCGCGCTCGACGGGCAGACATCCTTCTTGCGGTTGGGGACGAATTCGGAATCGGTGAACACTGGGCCGTGTTCGAGATCGTCGATGCCGAGCGCCGCGGCCTGGCGGTAGTCGACCGAGCACAGATGGCCGGTGAGCTTGGCGCCGTGCTTGTGGGCTTCCTCGATGGCCGTGCCGAGCACCGCTTCCGGGATGTTCATGTAGGCCTTGAACGAGGTGGCGCCTTCGCCGGCCCAGAAGGCCACCGTGCGGCGCGCCTGCTCGCGCTGGTCGAGCGCCGTCATCTGCGGGAAGCTGCTGGCCTTGCCCTCCAGGTAGGGACCGGTGACGTCCAGGTGGGGGCCCGGGATGGTGCCGGCGTCGATCAGGCGGCGGATGTTCAGGTCCGTGTAGGGTTCGATGCTGCCGGTGGTGCGCATGGTGGTCACGCCGGCGGCCAGGTACAGGCGTGGCGCCGAGAAGGCGATCTCGGTGACGAAGAAGCCGGGCGGCGGCAGCTTGCCATCCTCGTCCGAATGCAGGGAGGCGGTGTACATCAGGTGGTTGTGCATGCCGACCAGGCCCGGGATGACGGTGCGGCCGCGCAGGTCGAGCACCTGGGCGCCGCTAGGCGCAGGCGCGGCGCCATCCAGCACGGCTTCGATGCGGCCGCCGCGCACGACCACGGTGCGGTCTTCCAGGACCGGGCCGCCGGTGCCGTCGATCACACGCACGTGGGACAGGGCCAGCAGCGGGGCGTCGTGGGTGATGTACTTGCGCACTTCCGGGCCGGGCTGCGGCGGTGATTGCGCCAGCGCGCCGGCGCACAGGAAGGAGGTGAGAAGGGCCAGCGCGCGCTTGTCGGTCATCGGTTTTCCTTGTCTGGATGCTCATCGTTATCGATGCTGCATGCTGACATGGAAAGCCGGTCGAGGCAATTGCTTGCGGGGTCCATATGCTCCGCGGGCTAGGTTGCGTGCGTAGCTGCTCAACAAACTTGGGCCCCTGCCTTCGCAGGGGCGACGGACGCTATTAGCAATATAAGTCAGTCAGATAGACGCTAGCGGCACTAGTGCACGCCGCGCCGGCACAGTTGCGCGCGCCACCGGCTGCGACGCAGCCGGCGCATCCACCTGGAACAGCGCCACCACCTGCGCCAGCTGGCCGGCCTGCTCCTGCATCGAACGGGTGGCGGCAGCCGATTCCTCGACCAGCGCGGCGTTCTGCTGGGTGCTGCCGTCCATCTGGGTGATGGCCTGGTTGACCTGGGCGATGCCGCTGGCCTGTTCGCGGCTGGAGCTGACGATCTCGCTCATGATGGCGGACACGCGCCCGATGCCCTCGACGATGCCCTGCATGGTCTCGCCGGCCTGGCCGGCCAGGGTGGAGCCTTGCGCCACGCGTTCGGTGGAGGCGTCGATCAGGCCCTTGATTTCCTTGGCGGCGCTGGCCGAGCGCTGGGCAAGGGCGCGCACTTCGGCGGCGACGACGGCGAAGCCGCGCCCCTGTTCGCCGGCGCGCGCGGCTTCGACCGCGGCGTTCAGGGCCAGGATATTGGTCTGGAAGGCGATGCCGTCGATGACGCTGATGATGTCGACGATGCGCTTGGACGACGCGTCGATCGCGCCCATGGTGTCGACCAGCTGGCCGACCATGGCGCCGCCCTGGCGCGCCACCGTGGAGGCGGCGGCCGCCAGCTGGTTGGCCTGCTCGGCGCTGGAGGCGCTGTGGGCGATGGTCTGGGTCAGTTCTTCCATCGAGGACGCAGTTTCTTCCAGCGCCGAGGCCTGGCTCTCGGTGCGCTGCGACAATTCCTGGGTTTCGCCCGCCATGGTGGCGATCGAGCTGCCGATGCTGGTGGCGCCGTGGCGCACCTGGCCGACGATGTCGGCCAGGCTGGCGCGCATGCGCTCCAGTGCCGCCATCAGGCTGTCCTGGGCGTCGCCCGCACTGCCACTGCTGCCATCGAGCGGCACCGCCACGCGCAGGTTGCCGGCGGCGATCTCGGCGGCCACCATGGCCGCGGCGGCCGGTTCGCCGCCCAGGCGCCGGAACAGCGAACGCACGAAAACCAGGCCGGCGATGATGCTGAAGACCAGGGTCGCCACGCACAGCGCCACCAGCACCTTGCTGCTGCGCGTGGCGCTGGCCAGCACGGTGGCCACGCGCCCGTCGATGGCGCGCTGCTGCATCGCCAGCAGGTCGTTGGACTTGCCGACATAGGCTTCCGCCGCCGGCGTGTAGACCTTGTCGAACAGCGCGCGCGCCTCGTCGTTCTTGCCTTCTGCCTTGAGCGCCGTGACCTGGTTGCGCGATTCGGTATAGGTCTTGCGCACGGCCGTGATCTGGTCCATCAGCGCGCGCTCTTCCGGCGTGTCGAGCAGCTCGCCGACCTTTTTCAGCAGCTCGGTGCCGCGCGCGCTGGACTCCCTGGCTTCGTCGGCATAGGCCTTGGCCAGGTCGGGGTCGCTGGCGCGCGTGATGACGGCGGTGCGCTTGACGCCCACCGAGGTGTTCAGCAGCCAGCTGGAAATCAGGCGCTCCTTGGCGAACGGGCGCTGGGTGAGGGATTGGGTATCGTCGGCCAGCACCTGCAGGCGCCAGATTGCAATGGCGGTCGACAGGAAGGAGAGGACGATGATGATGGCGAAGGTGAACCTCAGCTGGTTGCGGACGCTCGAGGTGGGGGAGTGGGTCACTGCTGTTCCTTTGATGATGGGAATGCACGGGGTTACGGTGCGAACCCAAACATTTTGAACACAATGATTCCAAAAAGCAATAAGTAGAATGAAAATTGCAACGTCTCGTCACCGATCGCGCGTGGCACGTTCTGCTAGGATGCCGCCATGGCTCTTCTACTCGTCCCCGGCTTCATGGCCGATGAAACCCTGTGGCGCGACATGCTGCCGCAGCTCGCTCCCTACGGCCCGGTCACCCACGCCGACCTGCGCCACGACACCTCGGTCGAGGCGATGGCACGCCGGGCCCTGGCCTCGGCGCCGCCATCCTTCCTGCTGATCGGCTTTTCGATGGGCGGCTATGTCGCGCGCGACATCGTGCGCCTGGCGTCCGACTACGGCAAGCGGGTCGAGGCGCTGGTGCTGATCGCCACCTCGACCCGCCCCGACACCCCGGCCATGCGCCAGCGCAAGGGCGCGGTCGGGCATGCGGCGGCGTCGATCTCTTTCAGCGGCTTGAGCCGCACCGCCGTCGCCAGCTCGCTCCATCCGAAGGAACAGCACAACGAAGCGATGATCGAGCGCGTGCGCGCGATGGGCGTGCGCCTCGGCGGCGAGGTGTTCCGGCGCCAGTCGGTGCTCGAGCGCCCCGGCGACATCGACCGGCTGGGCGAGATCCGCTGCCCGACGCTGGTGGTGGCGGCGGCCCAGGATGGCCTGCGCAGCCTGCAGGAAGCGCAGGAACTGGCGGCAGGCATCCCGGATGCAAGCCTGGTGGTGATCGAGGACAGCGGCCACATGATCCCGATCGAGGCGCCGCAGCGGCTGCTGGACGCCATCCTGCCCTGGCTGGCGGCACAGGCTTGATCGTTCAGCCGTTCCAGGGCGCGAACGCGATCCCGTTCGCGATCAGCTGCGCCGTGCCGTCCTGGTTTTCCACGCTCTCGCTGAAGAAGGCCAGCACGCTGGGCAGGTCGGCGCGCTTCTGGTCGAGGATGTCGAGCCAGTAGGCGTAGCCTGCCGCATCCGGCGCGCGGTGCAGGACGTTCTTGTAGATGCGGTCCAGCACATCGGCATTCGATGGGGCGCTGCCGTACAGGTCGGAAAACTCCTGGGAGGTGGCAAAGCCATAGGCCACCTGGCGCACGGTCTGGCCCTGGTCCATCATCGAGATCCAGTAACCGAGGCCGGCCTGGTCGGGCAGTCGGTCGAAGGCGGCGCGGTAGAAGCGGTAGGCCTGGGCGGCGATGCCGTCGAGGTCGAGCGCCAGCGCGCCGTCGGCGAATTGCATGCGCTCGATGCCCTGCAAGGTGTCGACCCCATCGGCGCCGCGGCTGTCTGCCACATGCCAACCGGCGTTGTCATGGGTGACGCTATAGTCGGCCCGCTTGCCCGCATAGGCCGCCACATCCTTTCCTTGGCCGCCGATCAGAAGGTCGTTGCCCCCACCGCCGGCCAGCACGTCGTCGCCGGCACCCCCGTCGAGCTTGTCGTCGCTGGCGCTGCCGGTGAGCTGGTCACCCTGGTCGGTGCCAGCGGTGACCAGGCCGGTGGTTGGTGGCGGTTGGGTCGCCACGGGTAGTGTCGGCGCTGGCGCTGGCGCTGGCATGGGTGCTGGGCTTGGCGTTGGATCGGGAGTCGGTGTCGGTACGGGAGCCGGCGTCGGCTCAGGCGTTGGAGCCGGATCGGGGGCGGACGTCGGATCGGGAACCGGTGCCGGATCGGTAACCGGTGTCGGATCGGGAAACGGTGTCGGCACAGGGGGCGGCGTTGGCGCAGGCAGCGGCGAGCCCGGATGCGGATCGTAGCCTTCGAAGAAATTCGCGGAAGTGAGTGCGTCGGATTGGACGTTTTTCAAGGTTAGCAGGGTCTCGAAGCTGTCGTCGGTGCCGGTGCCATCCCGATCCAGCTGCAACAAGGTATCCGCACCATCCTGAAGCAGGTTCAGGTAATGGGTATCGCCGAAAGGCGACCGCCCAGCCTTTTGACCCAGGAGCTCTCCCACCCTGAGCTGGTCGCCGCCGGTGCCGGCCTGGAAATCGGCAATCGTCAGCGTTATCTTGCCCGGGACCTTGTTATAAAACTGAGGAGAGTAGATCACGGAGAAATAATAGATATCGCGGCCTTCGCCGCCCTGCGCGCTGATGTCGATATTCTCGAGGCCGCCAACCGTCAGCTGGAAGATATCGTCGCCCGCACCGCCATCGAGCTGGACCTTGCGCAATGCCGGCATGATGCCGGAATATCCCTGAATGACGCTCAAGATATCGTTGCCGTTACCACCGTCCAAGGTGTCGTCGCCGGCGTTGGCGCCGAGCATATCGTCTCCAGCGCCGCCGTAGACGCGGTTGCTGCCGAGGCCGGTAGTGTACAGGCGGTCGTTACCCTCATCGCCGTCCAGGACATTGTCGCCATACAGCGCATACAGTACATCGTCGCCGGTGCCGCCGGACAGGGTATCGCCGCCACCGCCGCTGACCGTGTCGCGGCCCTCACCACCGAACAGATGGCTCTCGGACCCGTCGGAAACCAGGCTGTCGTCGCCGTCATCGCCATACAGGTAATCGTGTCCCTGGCCGCCGGAGATGACATCGTTCCCCGCGCCACCATGGATCGTATCGTCGAGCATGCCGCCGTGGAAAGTATCGGCCTGATCGTCGCCGTGCAGGTCAAACCCATGCGAGGAACCGTCGGGGTTGATCCCGTCCACGAAGTTGTCAATGACCAGATCGCCCGGTTTTATGCCTTTCAGAACGATGACGGTCTGGAAGCCGTTCGGACCTTGCGCACCGTCGTTGTCGCATTGGACCAGCGTATTATCGCCTTCTGCCTGCAGGCGGAAATACCCCGCAGAACCGAAGGGATTGCCTTTGGAAAGATATTGGTTCATCAGCCAGATCGACATGAGATCCAGCTTGTCGCCACCGGCGCCAGCCGCGAAATCCTCGATGGTCAGCGGAACCCTCGGCAAGAATGCACCGCTGAAGTGGTAGGTATCGCTGTCCGCGCCGCCACGGGCCGTGATCGAGCCCTGGATGGCGGAATCGTCGGCCGCTATCGTGATGTCGTCCTTGCCGTCGCCGCCGTCGACCTCGGCCTTGACCGTGCCAAGGTAATAGCGATCCAGGAAGATCGTAATCTTGTCCGCACCGGTGCCGCCCCAGACGATATCGTTGGGGTGCGCGAAAATAAGATCGTCGCCGCTGCCGCCGTCCACGGTGCTGGACTGCGGCGTGGCGTTGTATGCAATGGCCCAAATCGTATCGTTGCCGGCACCGCCATGAAGGACATTTGCGCCGCCTTCATCGCGAATCTCGTCGTCGCCATTGCCGCCATCGATCGTGTCATCGCCATTGCCGCCATTTAGCACGTCGGCGCCATCATGGCCAGCGATGCTGTCGTTGCCAGCGCCGCCGGAGATGGTGTCGGCCAAGTCGCTGCCCGACAGGAGGTCGTCGCCGTCCGTACCGGTCAGGATAAGCGCCGTCGCAGCCGCGCCCCCCGCCAGGGCCGCACTTTGAATATCGAAGGCAGCCCCCTGTCGTGCAATGGATGTGGTCATTTTATATAGATATTTTGCAAAGACCGTAATATCGCCGAGTTGACGGTGCCCGTCCACAAAAATTATGGGAAGCAACACATCCGGGACGAAAAAACGGGTCGGACAGCAATGCCATCCGACCCGTTCATTTATCGCCGCGTAAGGAGAGTTCAGCCGTTCCAGGGCGCGAACGCGATCCCGTTCGCGATCAGTTGCGCCGTGCCGTCCTGGTTTTCCACGCTCTCGCTGAAGAAGGCCAGCACGCTGGGCAGGTCGGCGCGCTTCTGGTCGAGGATGTCGAGCCAGTAGGCGTAGCCTGCCGCATCCGGGGCGCGGTGCAGGACGTTCTTGTACAGCAGGTCGAGCACCGCGCTGTTGGCGGGGGCGCTGCCGTACAGGTCGGCGAATTCCTTGGAGGTCGCGAAACCGTAGGCCACCTGGCGCACGGTCTGGCCCTGGTCCATCATCGAGATCCAGTAGCCCAGACCGGCCTGGTCGGGGGCGCGGTCGAAGGCGGCGCGGTAGAAGCGGTAGGCCTGGGCGGCGATGCCGTCGAGGTCGAGCGCCAGCGCGCCGTCGGCGAACTGGACGCGCTCGACGCCTTGCAGGGTGTCGCTGCCGTCCACGCCGCGGGCGTCGGCGAGGTGCCAGCCGGCGGCGTCGCGGGTGACGGTGTAGTCGGCGCGCTTGCCGGTGTAGGCCGCCGTGTCCAGGCCGTCGCCGCCGATCAGCTGGTCGTTGCCGGCGCTGCCCGTGAGCAGGTCGGGTCCGCTGCCGCCGGTCTGGATGATGCCGGCCGGTGCGGGCGGCGGCGTTGGCACCGGGGTAGGGACCGGAACCGGTGTCGGCACTGGCGTGACGATGACCGGCGGCGCGACAATCACCGGCGGCGCATACCCCATCAGATTATCGGCGGTCAGCGTGCCCATGGCGACGTTCTTCAGCGTGGCCAGGTCGAAGTAATCCGCCCCGTGGTAGGTATCGTGGGCCTGCAGCACGGTGTCCGCGCCGCGCTGCACCAGGTGGTAGCTGCCGTTGGCAAAGGGCGAGCTGCCGGTCCAGGCCACGATCTGGAACATGTCGAGCTTGTCGCCGCCGGCGCCGGTCTGGAAGTCGGCGATGCGCAGCACGGGTGTGCCGTAGCTGCTGGCGATGCGGAAGGTGTCGCTGCCGGCGCCGCCGCTGGCCTCCACGCTCGCGCTGGCGTTGCCGTAGTAGCCGTTGACTTCGATGATGTCATTGCCGTTGCCGCCATCGACGGTGACGGTACCGCTGCCGTAGATGCTGCTCACCTGGATCAGGTCATTGCCGTCGCCGCCGGACAGCGTGTCGTTGGCATTGCCGCCGACCAGTGTGTCATCGCCAAGGCCGCCGTCGAGCCGGCTGTCGTGGCCGGTGCCATAGTAGGTAAATGCTTCCAGGCGGTCATTGCCGGCGCCGCCGGACAGGATGTTGACGCCTTCGCCGTCCGACAGCACGTCGTCGCCGGCGCCGCCGTCCAGGGTATCGTTGCCGCTGCCGCCAGCCAGGGTGTCGGCGCCGGCGCCGCCGTCCAGCGTGTCGTTGCCGAGGCCGCCGTTGATGGTGTCGCCGTTGCCCAGCACGCTCTCGTCGCCGCCGCCGAGCACGTCGTCGCCGGGGCCGCCGTCGATGCTGTCGCGGCCGTCGCCGCCCTGGATGGTGTCGTCGAGCCAGGTGCCGGCCAGCACGTCGTCGCCGGCGCCGCCGGTCAGGGTCAGGCCCTTGCTGGTGCCGGTGATGTCGAAGCCGCCGAGGAAGGCGGATGTCGGCAGCAGATCCGGCGTCACGCCCTTCAGCGTGACCAGCGGCAGCGCGACGCCGGCGCCGGCGGCGCCATCGGCGTCGTACCAGATGGTGGTGTCGCCACCGGTCTGCACCGCCTTCAGGTGGCCGGCACTGCCGAAGGGGTTGCCGCTGAAGTTGTTGAAGAACAGGCCGCGCAAGTCCAGCAGGTCGCCCTCGGCGGCCACGAAGTCGCTGATGGTGACGGGGCTGGTGGGATTGCTGTAGTAGCTGTCGAAGGCGTTGAAGACGAAGGTATCGGCGCCGCTGCCGCCGCTGGCGAGGATGTTGACGTTGTGGCTGCTGTCGAACTGGAGGATGTCATCGCCGGCGCCGCCGGACAAGCTCACGTCGTGCGACAGGTAGTTGTAGCTGGAGACGCTCAGCACGTCCTTACCGTCGCCGCCGAGCAGGGTGTCGTTGCCGCTGCCGCCGAACAGGGTGTCATTGCCGGCGCCGCCGTCGAGCAGGCTGGCGCCGTTGGACGTCGTGCTCAGCCGGTCGTCGCCGGCGTCGCCCTTGAGCGTGTTGTCGCCATCGCCTGCATCCAGGGTATCGTTGCCGAGCCCGCCGGACAGGGTGTCGTTGCCGTCGCCGCCGTAGAGGACGTCGCTGTCGTCGCCGCCATCGAGCAGGTCGTGGCCGGCGCCCCCGAACAGGTAGTCGTTGCCGGCGCCGCCCAGCAAGGTATCGTTGCCGCCGGCGCCGTTCAGGGTGTCGTTGCCGCCGGCGCCGCTGATCGAATCGTTCAGCAGCGCGCCCGTGAACGTGTCGTTGGCGGCGGTGCCGGTGACCGGTGCGCTGAACGGCGATCCATTGGGATCGATGCCGGCGACGAAGTTGTCGACGCCCAGCTGTTCGGGCTTGACGCCGACCAGGTGCAGCAGGGTTACATAGCCGGTGGCCGCAGTGGTGGATTTGAGCTGGAGCAGGGTGTCGTCGCCGTCCGCCGTCAGGCGCAGGATGCCGTCGCCGAAGGGGTTGCCGGCGTAGCGCCAGTCCAGCAGCGGCTGCAGGTCGATGCGGTCACCGCCGGCGCCGGGCGTGAAGTCGCTGATGTCGACGCGCCCGCTCTCGTCGAGCGGGCCGGAAAGGTTGCGCAGCACATAGGTATCGATGCCGGCCTCGCCGCTCAGCACCAGGTGCGAGCGCGCTGGGCTGATCAGGCGCAGGTCGAACACGTCGTCGCCGTCGCCTCCCTTGGCCGTGCTGTCGAGGGCCACGGTCGAGCGGATATCGATGGCGATGCTGTCGTTGCCGCTGCCGCCGCGGTAGCTGGCGGCATCGCTGCCGCTCAGGGTGTCGTTGCCGTCGCCGCCGTCCAGGCTGGCGGCACTCCAGATGCCGGCATTCAGGTAATCGTCGCCGTCACCGCCTTGCAGGGTGTCGCGGCCCGCTCCGCCGCTCAGCACGTCGTTGCCCTTGCCACCGTCGAGCAGGTTGTCGCCGGCGCCACCGTCGAGCCAGTCCCTCCCCTCGCCGCCATACAGGGCATCGTCGCCGTCGTCGCCGTACAGGTAGTCGTCGCCGGCATTGCCGTTGATGGTGTCGTTGCCGGCGCCGCCATGGATATTGTCGCCGAGGTAGTAGGCGTAAGACGAGCTTTCGTCGCCGCCATTCAGCAGGTCATTGCCACCGTAGCCCAGGATGACATCGCTGCCGGCACCGCCGGAAATCGTATCCGCCAGATCGCTGCCGATCAGATTGTCCGCCCCGTCGGTGCCAGTCAGGTTCAGCGCGACCGGGCTCAGGCCGGAGGTGAAGGCCTGGTAGCTGGAAAGCGAGGCATTGCCGGCCAGGTCGGTGACGGCGCCGGCGCTCAGTTCGATCGCGTAGGCGGTGCCGTAGGCCAGGCGCTGGTCCAGGTGCAGGGTGAGGGTGTTGTCCGCCACCGTGATGGCCGCGCTGCCGGCGACCTTGGTCGAGAACAGCACCACGCCGTACTCGCCGCGCAGCGTTACCGCACCGCTGCCGGCGAGTACCTGTTCGCTGAAGGTGAAGACGAGGTCGGCGTCGGCCGCCTGGCCGTTGGTGGGATAGGCGGTCAGCTGGGGCAGTGTGGTGTCGGCAGTGCTCATGGCGGTATGCGGAATGAATCAAACCTCACACTATGGATGAGCTCGCTCAGTCCGTCCATACATTGATGCAAGAAGCACAATTTTCTGTATGTTTTTGCCACTTTCTTGTTTGCCAGCCCTGTCAAGCTTGCCCGCATCCCGTCCTGGTGGGGATCAACCCTGGCCGAGGATGCGGCGCATCGCCTCCGCCACGCCCTGCCCATAAGCCGGATCGGCCTTCAGGAAATGCCCCAGTTGACGGTCCTGGGTCGCGCCATCGGTTTGATGCAGCGAACCCGCAATGTTCTCGATCAGGTTGCGCTTGCCCTCCGGCGTGAGCAGGCGGAACAGATTGCCTGCCTGTGTGAAGTGGTCGTCGCTGGCGCGGGTGTCGTAGCGCCCGGCCACGCCGTCCACCTGCCAGCCGGCGTCGCCATGGCCGAAGCCGCCCGCCACCGGCAGCCCTTCACGCACAGGATCGTAGTTCTGCGCCGCGCCGCCGTTGGCGATTGCCATCGCGCCATCGCGCTGCTGGTTGTGGAAGGGACAGCGCGGACGGTTCACCGGCAGGTGCTGGTGGTTGGTGCCGACGCGGTAGAGCTGGGCGTCGTGGTAAGCGAACAAACGCGATTGCAGCATCTTGTCCGGGCTGTAGCCCAGGCCGGGCACGATATTGGCCGGCGACAGCGCGGCCTGCTCGACGTCCTGGTGGTAATTGTCCGGATTGCGATTCAGCTCCAGGATGCCGACCGGGATGCGCGGGAACTCGCCCTGCGGCCAGACCTTGGTCAAGTCGAACGCGTCCCAGCCTGTGCGCGCTTCCCAGGCGGCGCGCTGGGCGTCGTCCATGATCTGCATCTCGACGCTCCAGCGCGGGAAATCGCCCTCGGCGATGGCCTTGAACAGGTCGCGCTGGGCGTAGTCCGGGTCGGTGCCGCTCAGGCGCACGGCCTCGGCTGCGCTCAGGTTCTTGATGCCCTGCTGGGTCTTGAAATGCCACTTGACCCAGTGGCGCTGGCCGTCGGCGTTGATCAGGCTATAGGTGTGGCTGCCGAAGCCGTCCATGTGGCGGTAGCCGTCCGGGGTGCCGCGGTCCGAGAACAGGATGGTCACCTGGTGCAGGCTTTCCGGGGCGCGGCTCCAGAAGTCCCACATCATCTGCGCCGACTTCAGATTGGTTTGCGGATCGCGCTTCTGGGTGTGGATGAAGTCGGGGAACTTGATGCCGTCCTTGATGAAGAAGGTGGGCGTGTTGTTGCCGACCAGGTCCCAGTTGCCGTCTTCCGTGTAGAAGCGCAGGGCGAAGCCGCGCGGGTCGCGGGCGGTATCGGCCGAGCCTTTCTCGCCGCCGACGGTCGAGAAGCGCAGGAAGGTCTCGGTCTGCTTGCAGACGCTGTCGAACAGCTTGGCGTTGGTGTAGCGGCTGATGTCGTGAGTGACGGTGAAGGTGCCGTAGGCGCCCGAGCCCTTGGCGTGCACCACGCGCTCGGGAATGCGCTCGCGGTTGAAGTGCTGCAGTTTTTCGATCAGGTGAACGTCCTGCAGCAAGACCGGGCCGCGCGGACCGGCGGTGATCGAGTTCTGGTTGTCGTTGACGGGGATGCCGGAGGCGGTGGTGAAGTCGGTGAGGTCAGTCATGGAGGCGGCTCGTGGTGGGTGGAATCGCATCCATGCTAGTCAAATCATTGTAGACAAGAAACTATCGATAGGTAGGGAATCGGGCTATCGAAAAATTCGATCATTGCTCGATAAATAACTCGTTTTTCATTCGCCGTACGAACGCCCATAATTCTTTCCATGCAAACGCGCACCGCCGACACAGCGAAACGACAGGGTGGAGCGGGAAGCGCAGTTCATTCGAAACTATTCATTGAAAGGATTCATCATGTTGAACGTCCGTAAAAGCCAGGATCGCGGTCTCGCCAGTTTCGGTTGGCTGCGCTCGCAACACACTTTCTCCTTCGGTCACTACTACGATCCGAAACACATGAACGTCGGTCCGCTGCGCGTGATCAACGAAGACCGCGTGGCACCGGGCCGCGGCTTCGAACCGCACAGCCACAAGAACATGGAAATCATCTCCTACGTGCTGGATGGCGCACTGGAGCACAAGGACAGCATGGGTAACGGCTCGGTGCTGCGCTACGGCGATGTGCAGCGCATGAGCGCCGGCAGCGGCGTCACCCACAGCGAGTTCAATGGTTCGAAAACCGAGCCGGTGCACTTCCTGCAGATCTGGGTGATCCCGTCGGAAAACGGCGGCGAAGGCGGCTATGAAGAGAAGCACTTCGACGTCGACTCCAAGCGCGGCAAGCTGCGCCTGATCGCCTCGAACGATGGCCGTGAAGGTTCGGTGTCGCTGCGCCAGAACGCCGACATCTACGCCACCATCCTTGATGGCGCCGACCAGGCCGAGCTTCCACTGCGGGCCGGCCGCCAGGCCTATGTGCAGGTGGCGCGTGGCAGCGTGACCGTGAATGGCGTGGTGCTGGAAGCGGGCGATGCGGTGCAGGTGAGCGAGGAGGCGAGCATCAGCCTGCTGGATGCAAAGGATGCCGAGGTGCTGCTGTTCGACCTGCCGCTGATGGATTAATAGTTGATCGATTGAGTAACTGAATAAATCATTTGAGCGAAGTTCGCTCCAAAACTAGCGATACCTATAAAGGAAAACACATCATGGATACCAATAAACTCTACCCCGTCGGCCGTGCCCTTGCCGGTCTCCTGTTCGTGGTCTCGGGCATCAACAAGATCCTCGCATTCTCGTACGTGGCCGGCTGGATGAACAGCAGCGGCATCCCGGCGGCGGGTGCGCTGCTGGTGCTGACCATCCTGCTCGAAGTCGGCGGCGGCCTGGCACTCATCACCGGCATCCAGGCGCGCCTGGCGGCGGCGGGGCTGGCGCTGTTCCTGATTCCGGTGACGCTGATCTTCCACGGCTTCTGGCACGCCGACGCGGCCGAATTCCAGAACCAGCTGAACCACTTCTTCAAGAACGTGGCGATCCTGGGCGGCATGCTGGTCCTGTTCGGCATCGAGCAGCAGCGTTATGCGGCGCGTGCCGGCGGTGTGAATGTGCTGCGCAGCCGCACCGCATAAGCGACTCTCTAATTAGACAGGGGCGTTCGCGCCCGGGCCGGGATACCGTTGGGATCCTGGCTTTTTTTTGCCCAATCGACAGCACACACATGAAAACCATCTCGACCATCTCGGCGGCCATCGCCGCCAGCTTCCTCGCCGTCGCTTCCCAAGCCCAGGCACAGGCGGACCTGATCCTCACCAATGGCAAGATCGCCACCATGACGAAGGAAGGCCAGTTCGTGCAGGCGCTGGCGGTCAAGGACGGCAAGGTGCTGGCCACCGGCAGCAACGCCCAGGTCCTCAAGCTCAAGCGCGACAGCACCCAGGTGATCGACGCCGGCGGCCGCACCGTGATCCCGGGCCTGAACGATTCGCACCTGCACGTCATCCGCGAAGGCCTGAACTACAACATGGAATTGCGCTGGGATGGCGTCACCTCGCTCAAGCGCGCCCTGCAGATGCTGAAGGAACAGGCCGCGCGCACGCCGGACGGCGAGTGGGTGAAGGTGGTCGGCGGCTGGAACGAATACCAGTTCGAGGAAAAACGCCTGCCGACGCTGGAAGAGATCAATGCCGCGGTGCCGGACAAGCCGGTCTTTATCCTCTACCTGTACGGCCTCGGCTTCCTCAACCAGAAGGGCGTGCAGACCCTGGGCTACAACAAGGACACCAAGTACAAGGACGGCGAAGTGGAGCTCGATGCCAAGGGCCAGCCGACCGGCAAGCTGATCGCCAAGCCGAATGCGCTGATCCTGTACTCGACCCTGGCCAAGACCAATAAACTGAGCCGCGCCGACCAGCTGAATTCGACCCTGCACTACTACCGCGAACTGAACCGCCTGGGCGTGACCAGCGCGATCGATGCCGGCGGCGGTTTCCAGAACTACCCGGACGACTACGGCGTGTCGCTGGAACTGGCGCGCAGCGGCCAGCTGAGCGTGCGCACCTCCTACTACCTGTTCGCCCAGCGCGCCGGCAAGGAGATGGAAGACTTCCAGCGCTGGATCGGCATGACCCATCCCGGCAAGAACGACCACATGTTCTACCCGAACGGCTTCTCGGCCGAGGGCGGCGGCGAAAACCTGGTGGCCAGCGCCGCCGACTTCGAGAACTTCCTGGAACCGCGTCCGGACCTGCCGGAGGCCATGGAGGGCGAGCTGGAACAGGTGGTGGCCCTGATGGTGAAGAACCGCTGGCCCTTCCGCCTGCACGCCACCTATGGCGAAAGCATCGACCGCGACCTGACGGTCATCGAAAAGGTCAATGCGAAGACGCCCTTGAAAGGGCTGCGCTTCATCATCGACCACGGCGAGACCATCACCGATGCCCAGCTGGCGCGCATTAAGAAGCTGGGCGGCGGCGTGGCGGTGCAGGACCGCATGCACTTCCAGGGCGAAGCCTACTGGAAGCGATACGGCGCACAGACCCGCCAGATGCCGCCGATCCGCAAGATGCTGGACATGGGCCTGCCGGTCGGCCTGGGCACCGACGGCACCCGCGTCTCGAGCTACAACCCCTGGCCCTCGGTGTACTGGGCGGTGACCGGCAAGACCGCCGGCGGCATGCCGATCTGGCAGGGCAGGGACCTGCTCAGCCGCTATGAAGCGCTGAAGCTGATCACGACCGGTTCGGCCTGGATGAGCGGCGAGGAAAAAGTGAAGGGCACGATCCAGCGCGGCCAGTACGCCGACTTCGTGGTGCTGCCGGAGGATGTGTTCACGGTGGACGCCGAACGCATCAAGCGCCTGGAAAGCGTGCTGACGGTGGTGAACGGCAAGGTGGTCTATGGCGCCGGGCAGTATGCGCCGCTGGCACCGCAGCTGCCGGCGGTGTCGCCGGCTTGGAGTCCGGTGGCTGCTTTTGGTGGGTATCAGAACAAATAATCTGCCCGTCATTCCCGCGAAAGCGGGAATCCATGCTGAGCTGCCAAAGTCCGTATGTCGGAAGCGTCGATGCGCTTCCCATGAACGGATGTCTGTTACTCAGTATGGATCCCCGCTTTCGCGGGGATGACGATTTTGATGGTGCCGGCTATGCGAAGACGGCGTTTAATTACGCCTTGATAAACGCCAGCAAATCATCATTCAAACGATGCTTGTGCGTCGCCGGCAAACCATGCGGCGCGCCTTCGTACACCAGCAGCGTGGCCTTCTTCAGCAGCTTGGCCGACGCGCGGCCGGAGGCGTCGATCGGCACGATCTGGTCGTCCGAGCCGTGCACCACCAGCACCGGGATGTCGATCTTTTTCAGGTCGGCGGTGAAGTCGGTTTCCGAGAACTGCTTCACGCAATCGTAGGCGTTCTTGATCCCGCACTGCATGCCCTGCGCCCAGAAGGTGTCGCGCATCCCCTGCGACACCTTGGCGTTGGGGCGGTTGAAGCCGTAGAAGGGCATGCTCAGGTCCATGAAGAACTGCGCGCGGTCGTCCACCACCGATTTGCGGATGCCGTCGAAGACCTCGATCGGCAGGCCGTTCGGGTTGGTCGGCGACTTCACCATCTGTGGCGGCACCGCGCCCACCAGCACCGCTTTCGCCACGCGCTTGCTGCCATGGCGGCCCAGGTAGTGGGCGACTTCGCCGCCGCCGGTCGAGTGGCCGACCAGCACCGCATTCTTGAGGTCGAGGTGATTGATCAGGGCCGCCAGGTCGTCGGCATAATGGTCCATGTCGTTGCCGTTCCAGGGCTGGCTCGACAGGCCGTGGCCGCGGCGGTCGTGCGCGATCACGCGGTAGCCGTGCGAGGCCAGGAAGAACATCTGGTCTTCCCAGGCGTCGCCCTGCAGTGGCCAGCCGTGGCTGAACACGACCGGCTGGCCGCTGCCCCAGTCCTTGTAGTGGATGACGGTGCCGTCGGCCACGGTGAGGTAGTTGCCGGCGCGGGCATCCGCACGGGCGGCGGGTGGTTTGCTTGCCGCGCTGGCGCCGGCGGCAACGCTCAGGCCTGCGCCGACGGCGCTGGTGGCGGCACCGGCCAGCAGGGAGCGGCGCGACAGGGATGGTTTGGTCATGGTGGTCCTTTCAGGTGGATGAATCCTGCGCGTGACGATGGCAGGGTAGGTCCAGTCTAGGGAAGGACGCGCCGCCTGGCCCCCGCTAAAAGGCAGGGCGGCCGCGATGACAAGAGACTACTGCGTGCGCCTACAGCGTAATGTAGCCGCGCTTGAGCGCCAGGGTCACGGCGTGGGTGCGGTCGCTGGCGCCGAGCTTGACCAGGATGGTGCTCATGTGGGTCTTGACCGTGGTCTCGCCGATGCTGAGGATCTCGCCGATCACGCGGTTGGCATTGCCGCTGGCGGCCAGCCGCAGCACGTCCAGTTCGCGTGCCGACAGCTTGTCGGCGGGGAAGTGGCCGTCCACTTCCTCCTGGGCGATGCGGGCGATCACGCTGGCGCCCTTGTAGACGCTGCGCACGGTTTGCGCCAGTTCGGCGCCGGGCACGTCCTTCAGCAGGTAGGCGGCGGCGCCGGCCTTGAGCGCCCCGATCACGCGGGCATCGCCGCTGAAGGTGGTCAGCACGATGATGCGCGCATCCGGATGCAGGGCGCGGATGCCGACGATGGCTTCCAGCCCATCCTTCACCGGCATCTGCAGGTCGAGCAGCGAGACGTCCGGACGGTGGCGCGCGAACTGCGCAATCGCTTCTTCGCCGTTGCTGGCGAGGCCGACCACGTCCATGTCCGCGTGCGTGCGCAGGGTCGCGGCGACGCCTTCGCGCATCATCGGATGGTCGTCGGCGATCATGACGCGGATGCGCGCCGGGGTTGGCTGGTTCATGGTGCCTCGTGGAGGGCTGGCTGCGGGATGCAGCGCATGCCGGTCGACGAATTGTAGCGCTGACAGCGGCAATGCACTAGCGGGCATCCTGGCCGGCGGCGGGGCGCACCGGCAGGCGGAAACGGAAGCAGGCGCCATGCGGCTGGCCCGGTTCGTAGGCGATATGGCCGCCGTGGGCACGCACGATCGCCAGGCTGATCGACAAGCCCATGCCCGTGCTGTTGGGCTTGGTGCTGAACAGGCTGCCGAACACGCGCTCGCGGTGCTGGGTGGCGATGCCGGGGCCATTGTCGGCGACACTGATCTCGACTTCGTCGCCGTTGTAGTGGCGGGTCTGGACGCGGATGCGGCGCGCCGCCTCGCCGGCGCTGGCGCGGTCCGGATCCTTGCCGCCGGCCGCCATGGCCTCGATCGCATTCACCAGCAAATTGGTCACGACCTGCTGCAGCTGGACCCGGTTGGCGTGGATGATGCATTCGCCCAGCCCGAGCGCCAGGTCGACCTCGATGCCGTGCTTGCGCAAGGGACGCTGCAGCAGCTGCAGCGTCTCGGCGATGGTCTGGTCCACCGGCACCTTGCCCATTTCGCTGTCCTGGCGCGCGGCCAGGCGCTGCACGCTGCGCACGATGTCTCCGGCCTGGCGGCCGGCGGCGCTGATCAGCAGCAGCGAGGAGAGCGCGCGCTCGATGTCCGGCGCCGGCCTGCGCAGCCATTTGCGGGCGGCGGCGGCATGCAGGGAAATGGCCGCCAGCGGCTGGTTGACCTCGTGCGCGATCGACAGGCCGAGTTCGCCGATGCTGCCGGCGCGCAGGATGCGCTCGCGCTCGGCCTGCTGGCCGGCTTCGGCATCCGGCCCCGTGCCAGAGCCGGTGCCGGCTGCCGCCAGGCGCCGGTAGTGCGCCGCCGCCGCGGCCAATCCGCATTCACCGGCCAGCAGCGCCGCCTGTTCCCAGGCCGCGACGGCCAGCCAGCGGTAGTCCACGCCATACCCGTCCGCGCCGGCGGCCGCGCCCTCGAACCCGCGCAAGGCGGCCAGCGGATTGCCGCCAAGGCGCTCGCGCAGCGCTTCGACGAACACGGCACAAGCGCCGGCGCCGGCCTTGCCCTTGGCGGCCAGGCTGCGCAAGGCGGCGCCGTGTCCTTCCAGCTGCGCGTTCAGCTGCGCCGCATCGCCGCCATGCGACAGGGCCAGGGCGGCAAGCACGTGAACGCGCAAGCAGTCGCCGTTCGCGGAAAACGGTGCATGCATCGTGGGACTGGGCAGCGGCAGATCGTGTTGGACCAGGCTCATGGACGGCGCTCTCATCAATGCGAGGAATGCAGGGCGGGGATTCGGCACCTACGGTCGCATTATGGCGGCGAAGCCGGCCGGGTCTTTCATACGATAGTTGTAGCGCTTTGTAATTTTATCGACTGGCCGAAGGATACGGGATGGCCGCTGCGCCGCCCGCTACCATTTCCGCTATCCACCACCGCGCTCCGAGGCCCCATGAAGATCCTGACCCCCATCCATGCCCGGCAACAGCCTGCCGCCCAGCGCCGCACCGGCGCCGTCGAGTGGTGCTGCCTGCTGCTCCTGTGCGCCGCCTATCTCCAGGGCGGACTGGAAAAAGCCTGGAATTTCCCGGCCGCCCTGGCGGAAATGGAACATTTCGGCATGACGCCGGCGCGGCCGCTGGCCCTCATTACCATCATCGGCGAGCTGGGCGCGTCCTTCCTCATCCTGTCGGGGATCAAGCGCTGGGCCGGGGCCTTGTACCTGGCCGTGTTCACGCTGGCGGCCAATATGGTGGCGAACCGCTTCTGGGAATTGGCCGGCGCGGCGCGCAGCATGTCGGAGAACGGGTTCTTCGAGCATCTGGGGCTGGCGGGTGCTTTCATGCTGGTGGCATGGCTCGATGTGCGTGGGAAGCAGGGCGAGTAAGCATGGCTTCGCGCGCTACCCGAACAGGCGGCATCCGCTGACGGCGTTCACGGTGTTTGTCGCGGCGCTGGTGGAGCGGCGCGACAGGCGCTAAGAACCTATCCCAGTAGGGAGGAGGAAGTTGATGGCGACGTGCGCGTAGGCGATGCATGGCAAGCGCGGGCAAGGCGCGAGGACGCCGCATGGCGAGCCATGCAAGGACGAGCAACGCCGCCCCCGCTTGTCAGGCGCGTCAGCAACGACTCATTCCCTACTGGGATAGGTTCTAAGCCTGTCGCATGCGGCTCACGCCGACATGCCGCCATCGATGACCAGCTCGGCGCCGCCGACGTACATGCTTTCGTCCGAGGCAAGGAACAGGGCCGCAGCCGCCACGTCGTCGGGATGGCCCAGCCGCTTGACCGGAATCTGCGCGCTCAGCGCCTGCCTGACCTCGTCGCTGGCCTGGTCGAACATCGGCGTATCGGTGGGGCCGGGACTGAGCGTGTTGACCCGGATGCCGCGCGGCGCCAGTTCGGTGTTCCAGGTACGGGCATACGCGCGTACCGCGGCCTTGCTGGCGGAGTAGGTGCCATAGCCGGGATTGGCCATGCCGCCCGCGATCGAACCAATCAACACGATGACACCGCCCTCGGTCATGTGCCGCACCGCGTGCTGCACCGTGAACACCATGGCGCGCACGTTCAGGCCGAAGGCGCGGTCGACATGCTCCGCGGTGGTCTCTTCCAGGCTCGCATGCTCGGCCACGCCCGAGGAGTTCACGAGAATGTCGAGGCGGCCGGCCTTTGCCTGGATGGTCTCGAACAGGCGGGCGAGGTCGCTGGCGCTGGTGAGGTCGCCGGGAACCGCCTCGACGCGGCCGCCGATGCGCTTCACCGCCTCGGCCAGCTGCGCTTCGCGCCGGCCGGTGATGAACACATGGGCGCCTTCCTGCGCGAAGCGGCGAGCGACCGCGAGCCCGATACCGCTGCCGCCGCCGGTCACCAGGGCGGTCTTTCCTTCAAGTTTCAACATGGCTGCTCCAGATGGGGGATGGATGCCCGATGATACATTCCGTATATTTGGTGTCAATTACGCACCTGATCTACACTAGATATATAGAAGGAAACCATATGGCGACCGATATCCCGGCCCTGCTGGCAGAAATCAACAGCACCCGCCCCATCCTCGAACAGGTGGCCAACAAGTGGTCGGTATTGATCCTGACCGTGCTGTGCACCCAACCATCGCGCTTCAACGCCATCAAGCGCAGGCTCGATCCGATCACGCACAAGGCCCTGACGGAGGCACTGCGCCGGCTCGAGCGCAACGGACTGGTCAGCCGCCGCGTGATCGCATCGTCACCCGTGGCGGTCGAGTATGCGATCACGCCCCTGGGCCGGACCTTGCAAGATCCTTTCGTGGCCCTGGTGGGCTGGGCCAGGCAACATGGTGTGGCCATGGCGCAGGCACAAGTGGATTACGACGCACAGCGCGCCGCCGATGCTGGTTCGAACTGAGGTATTCAAGCGCCGATGTTCACGAGGGCCGCGGTTGCGGCGCCATCGGCGGCACGAAGATGTTGTCGTTCAGCCTTAGGAACTTGAAGCCGAGCAGCGTCGATGATTTCTTCCCCGCCTGGCGCTTGCGTTCCTCGCGCGCTTCGGCGCGGCTGATGAAAGAGGCGAAGGTTTCTTCGCGCACCGCCGGGTCCGACGAATGCAGGAAGTGACGCTCGCCGTCCGCGCCAAGCACCACCAGACCAACGTGGGTGACCATGGTCGTGCCGTCAGCGAGGAGCGAGACCACGTTGACGTAGTCGCCTTCGCGCAGCTGGCCCGCAAGCCCGACAGCGCGCGCTTTCGGCACGTAGGCCTGGCGGCTGGTTTCGACCGGGATCGCGGCCTCGGTGTGATGGCGCGTTTTCAGGAAGGTGGCGCGGTCGACCGTCATCGTGTAGCCCGGGCCGTCCGGGCCGGCGAGTTGGGCGCTGACGTCGGTCACCAGCCAGCCGTTGGCGACGTTCCAGTCCAGCTCCGTGTAATGGTTGCGCGTCGCCACGCCGATGATCCCGTCACGGTAGCGGATGCGCTGCAGCATCCAGAAGAACTCGTCCCACGATTTCGACAGCGCCATCGCGTAGGTGTGCTCGACGAAGACCGTGCAATCGCTGTGATCGAGGCTGAACATCGGCAGCTCGTCGTGCGCCTGGTAGGGGAACTCGCCCAGCAAATTCAGCTGATAGGGCTGGCCGATGTTCCTGCGCGCGATGGCGGCGATGCGCTTGCGCAGGTCCGGCTCGTGCGCGTGTTCCCAGGCGATGTAGCGTCCGGCCTCCGCCGGCCGCATCTGGTAGAGCGGCTTCGCCGGCGGCGCATCGATCGTCTCGGCAGCAGACGTGCCGGCCAAGGAGGCCGACATGCACGCCGCACTCAGGGCTGCGGCAAGGATGGCGATGGACGAACGGGCAAGATGCATGCTTTTCTCTGCAGAAAATTCTACGTTACCCCGTTCGGACTCAGGCATCAAGAAGAACCGCGCCTTCCCGCCCACGCGTATATATGCCGACCGCTTTGCCGTGTATCTCGGCGTCCGCTTCATAAGCCAGGCCAAGACGCCTTGCAACGCGCAGCGATGATGCGTTGGTTGACGTGATGAGAGCCCGGACGCTCGGTTCGCGCCGGATCGTGAGCGCATGGTGCAAGGCTGCTGCCGCCGCTTCGCTCGCCAATCCCTGGCCGGCAAAGGCACGGTAGGTATTCCAGCCCAGCTCCATCACCGTGGCGTCCTCGCGAAAGAACGCGCCGACATTCCCGACGATTTGGCCAGTCGTCCTGTCTTCGACAGTCCACCATCCGGCGCCATCCAGCAGCCACATTCCCGCTTGTGCACAGAAGATGCGCCATGCAGCAGGGCGGTCGGACAGACCCAGGTGGGCCGCGCTGACAGGGTCGGCGAGATGTGCCGCGAATACGTCGAAGTCTTCGCGCCGGTATGCGCGAAGCAGGAGTCGTTCCGTGGGCAGGGTTGGAACAGTCGTGGTGAACTCGCTATGCATGCGCTGGGCTCCATGTGGTGCTGCCTGATAAGCCGTCCATTGTCGGCGACGAGGTGCGATTCAGCATAGCAGGTTGCTGAGCCGTAAAATGCACAGACTGTCACGGCTATCCTGATTCGATCCTTCGCGGACATCCGCAGTCACGGGTCCCTCCCGATGCGCAATCCTTACGCGTTCAGGCTTGATTCATCCTCATTCAGCGCTTTTTGCAAAAAATGGAGCTCAGGGTCCAGCTTCAACTTATCCGGATCCTCGGCAAGCTGCGCATATTCCGATAGTTCTCGCGGTGGTTTCGGTGGAGGCGGTGCCGGCGCGAAGCCTGCAAACGCAGCCATCATCATTACGCCAAGCCAGCGATATCGCTCTCTCCAAGGACGTGGCTCAACACTCGCACTCGAAGACGGCTCTTTGTTTTCATCATCCACTTGAAGATCACTTTCGTTTGCGTGCTGTGGCGTATTGAACGGCGGGCTGCTCACGCGGGGCGAGCAGGCATATGATGGCCCTACAGATTGCCAATCTGGCGACTTTCTCAGCCGTTTCAATGGTGTCGCGGGTTCGGTCAGGAAAGTGCTACGAGACTACCCCCGCCTGTTCTCAGCACAAAGCCCGATTACCTGTACGCTGAGGCATGATCGCTAGCGTACGCCACTACTGTACGTTTATACAGTATCATGACTCCTGTCTGGTCACTGAAGAGAAGCAGCATGACGCAACAGCGCGCAGCTAGAACTGATGACACCGCTGTTCCATTCGATTTTCCACACGAGCCCGGTGGTACGCACTGGACTCGCTGCGTGACTTGGAATATATGCGAGGAACTTGCACTGCACCTCGCGAGCGAGTGCGCTCAAGTCCAACTGGAGTCGGATCGGTCTGTCAGGCCGATTGACATACTATTTAAGTCGTATCGCCTGGTCGAGGCGCTTGGATGGGGCGAACCACCTCTATTACGGTGGATAACCCGGCGCGTTGCGGGCTTGCTGAACTGGCCAACGCCAGACATTGCCAAACAACGATGAGCAACGCGCCAAGCCTGGCAGTAATTTTATTCAGAGAGGATGAACGATGAATTTCAATTTGAATTTTCTGGAACACAATGTCTCGATTGCTGAGGACACATGGACCGCATTGGTCACGACCGGGAGCGATACCTCACTTGCGAATGTCCGGGATACCATCCTGGGCGTTCTGGGGCGGAACGGTAGTTTTACGATCGAGGACAGCAATGACCAAGCCGTGCGCCGCATTGAAACGGCGGCTGAATTTGAAGGATTCATGCAGGAAGTCGAGATGCAGCGCACGCAGTTTCAACAGGATCAGGCTGTATAAAACCCGGTCTCGATATGGCGGCTTGCAGACATGAAAAATCAGCGAGTTGGCAAGCGAGTAGCCCCCATTAGGGAGCGCTGCTAACGAGGCAACAAAGTCTCGTTCAGCTAGGCGACGCTGATAGCGTCAACCCGGTCAGGATAGAACGCCAGGTGTGACGCTAATTGTGCTGCTGCAGGAAACGGATGTTCATAAGTCCACACGGCGTTCACGCTGGATGCTCCACCGGAGGGAATGCTGTAGTAAGCACAGTCCCCTTTGTAAGGGCAATACGTTGCATGTTCGGTGCGCTTGAGCTGATCCATGCGAACGTCGTCGCGCGGGATGTACAGGACAGCCGGATAGCTTGCTTCTTTCAGGGATAGCGCTCGCGTGCTGTCCGCAATGACAATGCCGCCCAAGGTTACCGTAACGCGGCGAGACTCGGGCGTGATCGTGATCGGATGGTCCGGCCCAGGCAATTTCATGGTCTTGTTCATGTGGTACACCTCCAAAAGGTGATAGAAGAGGCGCGGCGGGTCATGTACCTGCCGCGTCACACCTTGACTTCAATGTCACCGAAGCGACTGTCTTCGGCCAAAAGCAGACTACCACGGCCGACCACCGCCGGCCCCAAAGCAGACCCCAACAATCGCGCGAGCCATTGCTTGGACAGCGCGCGACTTTGAGCTTGTATCAAGCCTTGTTGTCCAGTTCAGGGATGCCGCTACTACGGTCCGCATACGCGGCCTGGAAGCTCGGACGTTGCTGCCAGCGCTGCCAGTAGGCATCCAGGAACTCAAAACGCTCGTCCAGCGGCGTGGCATTCACCGGGAACTTCGAGAATGCGATCGCGGTCGCCAGCGTGATGTCGGCGAAAGTGGGCTCGTCGCCCCCCAGCAGCCATTGGCGTCCGTCCGAAAGATGTTTGTTGACCAGTGCAGCATGGGCCAAGGCTTCTTTGCGGCAGTGTTCGCCCCAGGCTTCGTTCTTGGTCAGTTCGAGTTTGAAGCCGAGGCCGGTATGCAGAACATGGAAGGCCGTGACGATGCGATACAGGATGTGAACCCAGATGCGGTTATCCCACATATTGTCCAGGCCCTGTTCCAGCGGCGTGTCTCCCATGATCTTGCGGCCGGGGTAGGACTGGTCCAGGTAACGGACGACAGCTGCAGTTTCGGAGATATAGCTACCGTCAGCCAGCTCGAGGGTCGGCGTCTCACCCCAAGCATTCATTTTCAAGTGGCGCCAACCACGCTGTTCGCCAACCGGCGTCATGTCGTAAATGGTCTCCTGGAACTGATCAGCGATCCCTTTTTCATGCATGAACAGGCGCAGGCGTTGCGGGTTGGGGAAAGCCGACGGCGAGGTGTAAACGTTCAGTTTGCTAGTCATTTTTAAAGTCCTTTAAGTAGGTCGAGGTGTAGGCCAAACCGTGGTCTGCTTGAGTAGCGAGGCCTTGGCGCGTTGTTGCTGAAGCAGTGAACGTACTTTAATGCGCCGTTCTCAGTTGATAAACCATGTGATAATCAATTCATTTATTACAAACGGTAATGAATATGGGCGCAGGCAACCCCCTTCAGCTTGGCAGCATCGAACAGTTTTGTAGGGCAGCGGAGACCGGCAGCTTCACCGGTGCAGCTGAGATGCTCGGTTTGACGCCGGCCGCAGTCAGTCGGTCGATCAGTCGGCTCGAGCAGCGCCTCGGCGTACGTCTTTTCCTGAGGACTACCCGCGCCGTCAAGCTGACCTCGGAGGGCGAGCTCTATTGGAAGGAATGTCAGCTGGCACTCGAGCAAATCGCCGAGGCTGAGCGTGCGATCACGGGCGCCCAAACCGTCCCAAGTGGGCCGCTGCGCATCAGCGTCAGTGCTGCTTACGGAACGTTTCGGCTGCTACCTCTGATGCCAAGGTTTACAACGCTTTATCCGCAGATCGACATCGAGATCAGTATCTCGGACAAGATCATTGACTTTGTCGAAGAAGGTTTTGACCTGGCAATCAGACTGGGCATTCCACAAGATTCACGTCTTGTCGCGTTCAAGCTTGAGGACGCCAGGTTGGGGGTATTTGCTACGCCAAGCTACCTTGCAAAAAAGGGTGAGCCACGCAGTATTGATGATCTTGGTGAACACGATTGCATCCAGTACATATCACCGAATACAGGGCGCCCCCTGCAGTGGCTGTTCACCGATGAACACGGTACCTCAATCGAGAAACCGATAACCAGCCGGATGCGAATACTGAACGATGCCTTGGGGGCTGTCGCATGGGTCAATGCGGGCGGAGGCCTTTATCAAACCTACCGCTTTGCCGTGGGAGACGCCTTGAGGCGCGGTGACCTTGTCGAGGTCCTTCAAGAGTATGGCGGCCGCTCACGCCCGTTTTCGATTCTCTACCCCCAGAATCGCCACCTGTCGGCGCGAGTGCGCGCATTCGTAGAGTTCTTGCGCTCCGCAGTGAAATCTTAATTTGTGGAATGCACATGATGTCGAAGCCGTAATCTTCTAGCCGGAGCAAGCGCTACTTCACCTGATGCAGCACTTCCAGGACTGCGTCAACGACGGTCTCCGGTTTATCGGCGTGGATTACATGGCTGGCGCCCGGCACCACACGCTGCTTGCCGCGGGTCGACAAGGCGGGCCCGATGCCTCATCGCCCATTGTGGCCGGGAAGGTGGGCTCGATCACGTAGCGACCAGTGCGGTACATGCTCTCGGCGCGGTTCAGACCCAGAGCGCGGACGCTGATGCGTACTTCGCCAGCCTTTGGCTCGGGAGTGGGGACTTCGTCGATTTGCAGAACTTCAGGACCACCGGTTTTGTGAAAACGAACATGACGTGCCATTACTCTTCTCCTGCTTTCGATACGCCATCAAGGCGACGTGGAATAGTTGATTGACCGGTCCGCTCACGCTGGCGCCGAAAGACGGCGAGGTGAGCTGAACACGGATGAACTATAGGGAGGAGAGCGATCGTCGAGAAGATCGGATGGCGGCAACTGATTGTTTCTGGAATTGATAACTATCGTAATTTTCGTACGGCGCGGCTTGCGGCCGAAATTCCCGCAACTCGCCGCCATGATGGTAGCCGGCTGACCCTGGCCGTCCGGCATGGTTGCCGGAATGCCGTCCGTGATCAGGCGCACCCCGCGCACACCGAATTGCGAACGTGCGCCGAAGCCGCGTGAGGAGATCTGCAGGTCCTGCGCATAGTTTTGGTGGTTTTGGACGACGATCCCGGCACGGCGCCGACCAGGTCGATCCGCGCCGGCCAGGCGCACGTGCCGGTCCAGTTTGCAAGGGAGCGTCAGTACGGGGTCGTTTTGTTGCCGCCGTTGCTCTTCTTGCCACCGGCGCCGCTGCTGCCGGTCGCGGTCCCCGCGCCGCTGCCCATGCCGGTCTTCGCGTTGGCACTGGTCACGCGCCAGACCACGTCGCCCACGTCGTCGGCGATCAGCAGGGCGCCTTCCGCGTCCTGGGCCAGGCCGACCGGCGCGCCGAACAAATGTGCTTCGTCGGCGGAATAGAAGCCCGTTACGACGTCCTGGGCCTTCCCGCTCGGCATGCCGTTGGCGAAAGGCACCCACACGACCTTGTAACCGCTCAGCGGCGCGCGGTCCCAGCTGCCATGCTCACCGATGAAGGCGCCGCCCTTGTACTGCCGCAGGGCGTCTCCGGTGTAGAACCACAGGCCAAGCGCCGCCACGTGCGATCCGAGGGCGTAATCCGGCACGATGGCCGTTTTGACCAGTTCCGGGCGCTGCGGCTGGACGCGGTAGTCCACATGCTGGCCGTAGTAGCTGTAGGGCCACCCATAAAATCCATGTTCCCGCACGGAGGTCAAGTAGTCTGGCACCAGGTCAGCGCCGATCTCGTCGCGCTCGTTGGCGATCGCCCACAGCTTTCCGGTCTGCGGTTCGAACTGCAGGCCGGTCGGATTGCGGATGCCCGAGGCGAACACGCGGCTGGCGCCGGTTGCGGGGTCGACCTCCAGTACGGCGGCGCGACGGTATTCCACCTCCAGGCCGTTTTCCCCGGCGTTACTGTTCGAACCGCTGCCGACGTACAGGTGCTTGCCGTCGGGGCTCGCCACCATCGCTTTCGTCCAGTGGTGATTGACCGTGCTGGGCAGGTCGCCGAGTTCGATGCCCGGATCGGACATCTTCGTCTCACCCGGTACGTAGCGGAATTTCATGATGTTGCCGGTGTTCGCGACATACAGCGTGTCGCCAACCAGCGCGATGCCGAAGGGTGAGTGCAGCTTTTCGATATACACGTACTTGTCCCACTCGCCGCCGGGCTTCCTGCGCAGCAGGGTGACCCGGTTACCGCCCTTGCCGCCCTTGCCGGACTTGTTCTTGACCTTCCCGGCGATGAGCTGTTTTGGCGTCGTGACCGGCTCCTCGCCGGGGCCGTTGGCTTCCACCACCAGCACGTCCTGGTTCGGCAGCACCAGCAGCTGGCGCGGGTGCAGGAGCCCGGACGCAATCTTCTCGATCTTCAGGCCGGCCACGACCTGGGGCTTGGCATCGCCCTGCCACCCAGCGAAGTCCGGCACCCTCATCGGCGGGACCAGGTAAGCCTTCGCCTGAGGCAACGGCGGATTGCCACCCATCTGCTGGGAGGGTGTGAGCTTGGCCTTCTCGCCGCAGCCAGCGAGTGTCAGCAACAAGGCCACGGCCAGGCATGGGGCTTGTCGGCGCGTGCGTTCATGTCCGTGCATGGCGGACTCCCCTGGAAATGACGCCGTTCCCGGCCATGATGATCCTGCCGATCACCAGCGCGAGCACCGTCAGAACGGACAGCCATAGCCCGGTGGGCATGCTGCCGTATGCATCCCGGCTGTGCACGAATGCGTTGAAGATGGCCGCGACGATCGCGATGACCTGGAGCCAGAAATTAATGACGACAGGCCCGGCCCGTCCCCTGGTGAACCAGGTACGGCCGAGATTGATAAGCTGGGGCACGATCGCGAACACGAGGCCGATGCTGAGCAGCCAGGACGCCGCTTTTACCCAAAGGATGGTGAAGGTATTGGCATACAGGATATCGAAGATGAGCGCGGCCACGAAGAAACCAAATGGTATCGGGTCGAGCACATCAAATATCGCCGCCGTGACGCTGAATCGGGATGCTTGAGTTTCCGATGACATGGCGCTGCCCTTTCTGGACGTGAGCAATTTACAGGCTGCAGGATTATTATCCTACGCCTGTTTCTGGGGTGACGTGGTTCGTTAGCACGGACACTGAGCGCCACGTCGCAAAACCGGACCGCAGCAAAAACCGCATGACGTTCTTCGAAAGGCTTCGTTGCCATATCGCGAGAGAGGGATTCGAACGCTGGATACTTATCTGGATCTTCGGCAATCTGCGAATATTCAGATAGTTCTCGTGGTGGTTTCGGTGGTGGTACCGGCGCAACGCCTGCAAACGCAGCCATGATCAGTACACCGAGCCCCTTGATTGCGTACATGTTTGCGTACATGTTCGATCGCAGGGTTCACCTCTCACCATGCGAATGCATCCGGCCCTACAGCAGAGAACCTGGTGACTTCGCGAGCCATTTCAATGGTGTCGCGGAATCGCGTCACGGCCGCGTGCTCTGGGTTCAGGACAACAGTAGGCCGATCCCTGGCCGGCCTCGACTCTCCGCTCCTCGCAGCGAGCGGACGTATCGTAGCGTCCACCTTCGACGAAAGTGTCCATCCAAAAATGATCCGATATACGAAGCTCTTGGTGTCGAGCTAGCGGCTGTCAGGCGTTCTACGTGGCCCGGTCCGCAAACGCCGCGGCAAACGCCATCCCGGCCGCCTGCACCCGCGGCACACCGACATCGAAGCTGCAATGCCGCAGCAGCGGCACCGGGGCCAGTCCGGCGTCGGCCAGCATGTGCTCGGCGCGCAAGGCCCCCAGCATCCCGCCCAGCATCACCACCTGCATGTCCAGCCCGGCGTTGTCCGTGTGGCCGGCATCGAGCACGCTGGGTGCGAAGGCCATCGAGGCGGCGCCGAAGCGGATCGCTTCGCGCATCGCAACGCGGGTGGCGCGCCGCAGCACGCTGCCATCCAGCGCGGCCGGGTCGCCCAGCCCGATCACCAGCACCGCGCGCGGCGCCAAACCGGGCGGCGGCAGGGTCACCAGCAGCTTTTCCATCGGCTCCGCACGGAAGGCGCCAGCCGCGCGCAGGCGCGTCAGCTGGCCGCCCAGCGCCCGGTCCAGGGCCAGCAAGCCGCCGGCGATGGCGGCGCCTTCCACTTCGTGTTCGAACATGCAGGCCACGCTGAAATCGACGGCGGCTTGCGCCGGTCCCCAGGCGACGACGTCGAAGGCGACGCCGTCGGCGCTGCCGATCGCCAGCCGGGCGGGCGGGGTGTGTGCGGTATCGGTCATGGCGAGTCTCCCTGAAAAGAACGAAAAAAAGCCGGGACAACGCCGGTGGCGCGGTCCCGGCCCGGTGCACGCTGATTAACTACGCAGGAAAGCCAGCAGCTCGGCGTTCAGCTTGTCCTTGTGGGTGGTCGGCAGGCCGTGCGGGGCGCCTTCGTAGACCGACAGGCGGCCTTGCGGCAGCAGCTCGACCGCGCGGCGGCCGGTGGTGGCCAGCGGCACGATCTGGTCGTCGTCGCCGTGGATGACCAGGGTCGGGATGGTCATCTTCGCCAGGTCTTCCGAGAAGTCGGTTTCCGAGAATTGCTTGACGCAGGCGTAGGCGCTCTTCAGGCTGCACTGCAGGCCCTGGATCATGAAGCTCTGGCGCAGGCCTTCGGACGCCTTGGCGCCTTCGCGGTTGAAGCCGTAGAACGGCGTCGCCAGGTCGAGGAAGAATTGGGCGCGGTCGCTCTTGACGCCTTCGCGGATGCCGTCGAAGACCGACATCGGCACGCCGTCCGGATTGGCGGGCGACACCACCATCTGCGGGGTGACGGCGCCGATCAGCACGGCCTTGGCGACGCGGTTGGTGCCGTGGCGGCCGATGTAGCGCGCGACTTCGCCGCCGCCGGTGGAGTGGCCGACCAGGGTGGCGCCGGTGATGTCCAGGGCTTCCAGCACGTTGTGCAGGTCGTCGGCGTAGGTGTTCATGTCATTGCCGTGCCAGGCCTTGCTCGAACGGCCGTGGCCGCGGCGGTCGTGGGCGATGACGCGGTAGCCGTGGTCGGCCAGGAACATCATCTGGTCTTCCCAGGCGTCGGCCGACAGCGGCCAGCCGTGGCTGAACACGACCGGCGTGCCATGGCCCCAGTCGGTGAAGTAAATGATGGTGCCGTCATGGGCGGTCACGGTGTTGATGGTGTTCTTGGTCATGGTGCATCCTTTCAAGAGGAGAAGGCCGCGCCATACGGTGACGGTGCGGCGGCGGTACTGCGTTGAAAAAAACGGTTCAGAAGGCGAAGCAGCTGCAGCCGAAGGCACCCCAGAAGCTGGAGAAATCGGACACCGGCACGGTCGACTTGCGGGCGCGGTCATGCGCGTGGCCGTGCACGCCGCAGGCGCTGCGGCACTGGTGCGGCAGGGCGGCGACCGGCTGCGGCGGCGCGCTGCGGTAATGGCCGCCGACGGCGCGCACCGGCGACCATTCCGGCAGCACCGGGATCGGCGGCGGCGCGATCGAGGTGAACTCGGCCTGGCCATACACGATTTTGCCGCCGACGACCGTCAGCACCGATTCGATGCCCTTGATCGCCTCCTCGTCGACGCGGAAGAAGTCGCTCGAGAGCACCGCCAGGTCGGCCAGCATGCCTTCGCGGATGCGGCCCTTCTTGTCCTTTTCGTTGGAAAACCAGGCGCTGCCGTTGGTCCAGAGTTCGAGCGCGGTGTCGCGCGACAGGCGCTGGCCGGCGTCGTACAGGCGCAGGCCGCCGACGGTGCGGCCGGACACCAGCCAGTACAGCGCGGTCCAGGGGTTGTAGCTGGCGACGCGGGTGGCATCGGTGCCGGCGCCGACCGGCACGCCCATCTCCAGCATGCGCGCCACCGGCGGGGTGGCCTTGGCCGCTTCGGCACCGTAGCGTTCGACGAAGAATTCGCCCTGGAAGGCCATGCGGTGCTGGATCGCGATGCCGCCGCCCAGCGCGCGCACGCGTTCTATGTTGCGCGGCGTGATGGTTTCCGCATGGTCGAAGAACCAGGCCAGGCCGTCGAAAGGGATCTCGCGGTTGACCTTCTCGAACACGTCGAGCATGCGCGAGATCGATTCGTCGTAGGTGGCGTGCAGGCGGAAGGGCCAGCGCTGCTCGACCAGGTGGCGCACCACCTGTTCCAGCTCGTCCTCCATGCCGGGCGGCAGGTCGGGGCGCGCCTGCAGGAAGTCTTCGAAGTCGGCGGCCGAGAACACCAGCATCTCGCCGGCGCCGTTGTGGCGGTAGAAGTCGCTGCCGTCGCCGGGTTTCACGATATCGGTCCAGCGCTGGAAGTCGCCCAGCTCCTTGCCCTTGTTCTGGGTGAACAGGTTGTAGGCGATGCGGATGGTCAGCTGCTCTTCGCGCGCCAGTTCCTCGATCACCGCGTAATCCTCGGGGTAGTTCTGGAAGCCGCCGCCGGCGTCGATGGCGCTGGTCACACCCAGGCGGTTCAGTTCGCGCATGAACTGGCGCGTGGAATTCACCTGCAGGTCGTGCGGCAGGCTCGGGCCCTTGGCCAGGGTCGCGTACAGGATCATGGCGTTGGGGCGCGCGATCAGCATGCCGGTGGGGTTGCCGTCGGCGTCGCGCACGATTTCGCCGCCCGGCGGCGCCGGGGTGTTGCGGTCGTAGCCGACCGCGCGCAGGGCGGCGCGGTTGAGCAGGGCGCGGTCGTACAGGTGCAGCACGAACACCGGCGTGTCGGGCGCGCAGTCGTTGATTTCCTCGATCGTCGGCATGCGCTTTTCGGCGAACTGGAATTCGTTCCAGCCGCCCACCACGCGCACCCATTGCGGGTTCGGCGTGCGCTCGGCCTGCGCCTTCAGCATGCGCAGGGCATCGGCCAGCGAGGGCACGCCTTCCCAGCGCAGCTCGAGGTTGTAGTTGAGGCCCCCGCGGATCAGGTGCAGGTGCGAATCGTTCAGGCCGGGGATCACGGTGCGGCCGTTCAGGTCGATCACCTGGCTGTCCGGCGTGCGGTGGCGCATCACTTCATCGGCGTCGCCGACGGCGAGGAATCTGCCGTCCTGGATGGCGACCGCGCTGGCTTGCGGATTCTGCTTGTCGACGGTGTGGAAGCAGCCGTTGAACAGGATCAGTGGCGCGGTGGATGTGGGCGATGACATGGACGGTCTCCGTGTTTGTAAATGGTGTAATCAGAATGGGTGCAGCAGGCCGCGCTGCTGGGCCACGCAGGCCGCCTCGGTCCGGCAAGAGACGTTCAGCTTCGACAGGATGTTATTGACGTGGTACTTGACCGTGCCGACGCCGATGCCGGCGTCGCGCGCAATCAGTTTATTGCTCTTGCCCGCGCTCAGGTGGGCCAGGATGTCGAGCTCGCGCCGCGACAGGGCGCTGCCGTGGATGCGCAGCGCCAGCTTTTCGGCCAGCTCGGGCGGCAGGTAGCGCCGGTGGTTGGCCACCTGGCGCACGCAATGCACGATCTCGTCGAAGCCGGACTGCTTGAGCAGGTAGGCCGAGGCGCCCGCCTCCAATGCGCGGTGGATGTTCTCGTCGCCTTCGTAGGTGGTCAGGATCACGATCTTGGCCTCGCCATGCGCCTTGCGGATGCGGGTGATGGCGTCCAGGCCGCCGCCGGGCATGTTGAGGTCGACCAGCAGCACGTCGGGCTGCAGGCGTTCGTATTGGTCCACGGTCTGGTCGGCGTTCACGGCCTGGCCGAGCAGCTGGAAACCCGGCTCGGATTCGATCAGGGCGGCGATGCCTGCCAGGATGAGGGGGTGGTCGTCGGCGATGACCATCGAGATTGTCGGCTTGTCCATGTGCTTCCTCATGCTGTGACCGCCTGGCGCAAAGTCCGCTCGGTCGGCCACTGCATTGTCGGCGCACCATCTTTTGCGGTCTAGGTATACCAAAGGATAGGCAGCAAACGTGACTACCGGATGACGCGCGCCTTTCGATGCGGCGGGGAAAAGAACTGGCCGAATTGGATGGGCGCGCCGGCCGCCGCTGCACTAGCATGGAAAAAAGCGCGTGGTGGACCGGGGCATTCCAGACCCGGCATCGCGTGCTCGACAGGAGAGAAGCATGAGCGAGCAAAACCACGTCCGGTTGCAGGGCACCGCACTGGGCTTTTTGGCGGGGTATGTCGACACGCTGGGCTTTCTTGCCTTGTTCGGCCTGTTCACCGCCCACGTGACCGGCAACTTCATCCTGATCGGCGCCTCGCTGGCCGACCCGGAGCGCGATTCCATCCTGCTCAAGCTGCTGGCCTTCCCGGCCTTCATCGTCGGCGTCGCGCTGGCGCGGGTGCTGGTGGTGGTGATCGAAAAGCGCGGCGGCGCCGCGCTGCGGCCGGCGCTGCTGCTGCAGCTGGTGCTGCTGCTCGGCTTCATGGGCTTCGGCATCGCCGCTTCGCCGATGGGGCAGGAGGCGGGCGCGCTGGGCATGGCGGCCGGCCTGCTGGGTGCGGCCGGCATGGGCGTGCACAGCGCCACCAGCCGCCTGCTGCTGGGCCACCTGGCGCCGACTTCGATGATGACGGGGAACGTCACCCAGATCGTGATCGACCTGGTGGACGCCATCCGCGGCGCCGACGATCCCGGCCTCAAGGCGCGCTGCGTCAAGTTCATCTGGCCGCTGGTCGCCTTCGCGCTCGGCTGCATCGCCGCCGCATTCGCATTTCACCGGTTCGGCTTTGCCGCGCTGGTGCTACCCATCCTGATTCTGGTCGGCTTGCTGGTGGCGGAAGCGCCGGCGCCCGCCGGGCAGAAGCAGGCCAACGCATCGTAAGCGCCGTATACCTTTGGATACTGTTTCCAGAGGCGGCGGCGCCTTACGATATCCACGGCAGCGTCGCACACACACTATAAAAGAGGAATACCATGAGCAATCCAAAACTTGAAGTCCTGACCCCGGCCAACTGCCAGATCATCTTCATCGACCAGCAGCCGCAGATGGCCTTCGGCGTGCAGTCGATCGACCGCCAGGTCCTGAAGAACAACGTGGTCGGCCTGGCGAAGGCGGCCAAGGTCTTCAACATCCCGGCCACCATCACCACCGTCGAGACCGAGGGCTTCTCCGGCCCGACCTTCCCGGAACTGCTGGACGTCTTCCCGGGCAAGCAGATCCTCGAGCGCAGCTCGATGAATTCGTGGGACGACCAGAAGGTGCGCGACGCCCTGGCCGCCAACGGCCGCAAGAAGGTCGTCGTCGCCGGCCTCTGGACCGAAGTCTGCAACACCACCTTCGCCCTGTGCGCGATGCTGGAAGGCGAGTACGAGATCTACATGGTCGCCGACGCATCGGGCGGCACCTCCAAGGATGCCCACGACTTCGCCATGCAGCGCATGATCCAGGCCGGCGTGGTCCCGGTCACCTGGCAGCAGGTGCTGCTGGAATGGCAGCGCGACTGGGCCCACCGCGATACGTATAATGACGTGATGGCCATCGTGCGCGAGCACTCGGGTGCCTACGGCATGGGCGTCGACTACGCCTACACCATGGTCCACAAGGCGCCTGCGCGTGCGGCCGGCACGCACGAGGTGCTGGCGCCTGTCCCTGCCAAGTAAATTTGCCGCATAAGCGAGCAGGCCGGCCGCGAGGCTGGCCGTAGAGAAGCGGGCAAGGCATGCGTGGAGCACGCCTTGCCATTTTTACTTGCGCATCAGAGGGTGCACCGGGTCGTGCATCGAGGGGACGCCATGAAGATCTATATCGTTTCGCTGGCCACCGGCGTGCTGGTCGGCCTGATCTACGCCTTGCTGCAGGTGCGCTCGCCGGCGCCGCCGGCGATTGCCCTGGTCGGGCTGCTGGGCATGCTGATCGGCGAGCAGGCGCTGCCGATCGCCAAGAAGATGTTCAACAGGGAGCCGGTCACCGCCAGCTGGCTGCGCACCGAGTGCGTGGCCCACATCACGGGCGTGCCGCCCAAGGCCAGGGCAAACGACGCCGTGGCCGGCGATACAAAGGCACAGGGCGACCACACCGTCTAGAGTGTGGCCCCGGGGGAGCAACGGGAGCAATAGCAGCGAGAGGAGCGCGGCATGATGAGTTGGCAAGACAGCGGGGACGAAACGCCATGTATCTGCGTGGTCGATGACGATGCGGCGGTGCGTCACGCCATGGCCAACCTGCTGGAAGCCTGCGGCTACGAAGCGCTGGCCTTCGACTCCGCCGAAGCCTTCCTGGCTTGCGGCGACCTGGGCGGCATCGACGTCGCCGTGTTCGACGTCAAGCTGCGCGGCATGAACGGTTTTGCGCTGCAGGAGCGCTTCGCGGCGCTCGGGCTGGCGCCGCGGGTGCCGCTGCTGTTCGTCAGCGGCCACAGCGACGCCGAGATGGAGCAGCGCGCCCTGCGGGTGGGCGCGCTGGCGCTGCTGCGCAAACCGGTCGACCCCGACCTGCTGTTCGAGTACATCGAGCATGCGCTGCAATTGCGCCGGACCGCCCTGTGAGCCGGCACGGCGACACCCTCCGCGCCGGCGGTACCAGGGCGCCGGCGGCGCCATTCCCGGCCGGCCTGTACGGCCGCGAAGCGGCGCTGGCCGCACTGGCCGCCGCGCGTGAGCGGGCCGGCGCCGAGCACACCTTTGGTATCTCGGTGCTGCGCGGGCCATCCGGCATCGGCAAATCGGCCTTGCTGGCGCGCTTCCTGGCCGATGTGCCGCCGGGCGGCTCGACCGTCGTCGCCGTCCGCGCCGATCCGTATGGCGGCGCTGCGCCGTATGCGGCGCTGACCGCCGGCTGGCGGCGCCTGGTCTCCGGCATCCTGGCCGCCGGCGGCGCCGAGCTGGCGTACTGGCGCGCGCGCGTGGCGGGCGCGGCGTGCGATCCCGAATCGATGCTGGCGCTGGTGCCCGAGCTGGCCCCGCTGCTGGAAGGCGCGGCCCTTGCCACCGCCACCGCTCACGCCGCCACCGCGGCCGATGCCGGCGGCAGTGGCCGCGTGGCCGCCGCCATGCTGTGCCTGGTGCGCGCCTTCGCCACGCCCACGCGGCCGCTGGTGCTGGCGGTCGACAATGCGCAGTGGCTGGATGGCGCCGCGCTCCGGCTGCTCGAGCAGCTGGCCGGCATGGCGGCCGGGCTGCCGGCCATGCTGGTGATCGTCACCCGCACCGAGGCTGGCAGTGACGGGGCGGGTGCGCTGGCGGCGCGGCTGGCGGCGCGCGCCGCCTATTTCCAGGACATCGCGCTGGAAGGCCTGGCGCCGGCCGCCCTCGCGCAGCTGCTGGCCGACATGTTCGTGCCCGCGGCGGCAAGCGCTTCCGCCATCGCGCCGCTGGATGTGCTGGCAACGCTGGCCGCACTCATACACGACAAGACCGCCGGCCATCCGTATTTCGCCAGGCAGTTCATCGAGGACATCCTCGACGACGGGCTGGCGCGCAAGGTGGATGGCGCCTGGCAGTTCAGCCTGGCGCAGATCGATGCGCGCGGCACCCCCGGCGACATGGCAGCGCTGGCGCTGCGGCGCCTGGCCTGCCTGCCCGCCGCGACGCTGCCGCTGCTGGGCACCATTGCGGGCCTGGGCCAGCCGGCCGATGCCGCGCTGCTGTGCGAGCTGGCCGGCATCGATGGCGCCGGGCTGGCCGCGCTGCTGGCGCCGGCGCTGGCAGCGGACATCCTGGCAGCGGACGGCGGCGCTCATGTCTTCCGCCACGACTGCCTGCAGGAAGCCGCCTATGGCATGCTGGACGCGGACGCGCGCCGCCGCCTGCACCACGGCCTGGCCGGCCTGCTGGGGCGCCAGGCACTGCGCGACGGACGCGACGATACCCTGTTCCGCGCCGCCGACCACCTGGCGCGGACGCCCGGACCGGTTGCGGCCGAGGAAGCGCAAGCCTGCGCCGAACTGGCCGCACATGCCGGCCAGCGCGCGCGCCTGGCCTGCGCCTACGATGCGGCCGCCGCGTATCTCGGGCAGGCCACGCAGCTGCTGTCGGCGCTGCCGCAGTCGGCGCCGCGCCGGTTCGAACTCGAATGCGAACTCGCCGGCTGCCATTTCCAGGCCGGACAACTGGAAGCTTGCGCCGCGCTGCTGGACAAGCTGCTGGCGGCCCCGGCCGAGCGCCTGGCGCGCGGCCGGCTGCAAAGCCTGGCGGTTGCGCTGGCGGTGCGGCGCGGGCGCTACCGCACCGCGGTCGGCATCGCGCTGGCTGGCTTGCGCGCCTTCGGCATCGACATCGCCGAGGAACCGTCGGACGCCGCCTGCGACCAGGCCTATGCCGTCCTGCGGCCGGCGCTGGTGGAGGGGGCGGAGGGGGCAGGCGACGCTCTGCAGGCGCTGGCGCCGCTCGACGACGCCGAGGTGGCGGTCGCCCTCAAGCTGCTGTCGAGCCTGCTGGCGCCGTCCAGTTTCGTGTCGCAGCGCCTGTTTTTCCTGCAGCTGTGCCATACCCTGCAGCTGACCCTGCGCCACGGCATGACGGCGGAATCGGCGGTGGCGCTGGCCTGGCTGGGTGTCATGGTGTGCGAACGCTACCGGGCGTTCGCGGAGGGTTTCGCCTATGGCCAGGCGGCGCTCGGCCTGGTCCGCCACGCTTACGCAGCGCACGAAGCGCGGGTGCTGCTGGCCCTCGACCAGCTCAGCGTGTGGACCCAGCCGCTGGCATTCGCGCTCGACTGCGCGCAAGCCGGCTTCGAGGCCGCGCGCGCCCAGGGCGATGGCACGATCGCCTGCTTCGAGGCCTGCCACCGCACCTGCCTGCTGCTGACGCGCGGCGACAATCTGGAAACCGTGGGCGACGAGGTGGCGCAGGCGCTGGCCTTCGTGCGCCAGGTGGGGTTCGGCGACGTCGAGACCATCCTGCTCACCCAGCAGGCCTTCGTCGACCGGCTGCGTACGGTGCGGGGCGCGCAAGGCGGGCGCGCCGCCCTGGTGGCGGATGCCGGCGCTGATGATGCAGGCGATGCCGCGGTCGAGCCGATGACGACCCTGCGTTTCTGGCGCTGGCTTTACATCGCCATCCTCGACTACCTGGAAGGGGAGGTCGATGCCGCGCTGGCCAGCCTGGACCGGGCCGGGCGCCTGGCCTGGTCGGCGCCGGGCCATGTCCACCAGCTCGAATTCCACCTGTTCAGCGTGCTCGCCCTGTGCCGCCAGGCCGGCGCGGTGCGGCAAGCCGACGGCCAGGATCCGGAACGGCGCCGGCGCATCCTGCGCCATGTCGGACAGATCGAAGCCTGGGCCGCGAGCAATCCCGCCACCTTCGCCGACAAGCTGGCACTGGCGCAGGCGGCGCTGCACGAACTGGATGGCGACGCGCTCGCCGCACTCGATGCCTGCGAACGCGCCGCCGCGCATGCGGGCCGCCACGGCGCCGAGCACATCGCCGGCATCGCCCACGAACATGCCGCCGCCCTGAGCGCGCGGCGCGGCCTGGCGACCGCGGCGCGCGCGCATGCGCACACGGCGTGCCAGGCCTACCGGCGCTGGGGCGCCCTGAACCTGGTGGCGCGCCTGGAGGCGGCGTATCCGCCGGCGGCCCAGGACGGGGTATCCGGCCTGGGGCCGCCCGCCGCCACCGCGGCGATCCGCGACATCGACAGCGTGATCCGTTCGGTGCGCGCCCTGTCCGAGGAAATCCATGCCGCGCCGCTGGTACGCACGCTGATGACGATCGCGCTGCGGCATGCCGACGCCCGGCGCGGCTTGCTGATCCGCTGCGACGGCGATGCCTTCCTCATCCAGGCCGAGGCCCGCACCAGGGATGGCGGCGTGGAGGTCGACATGCGCCAGGCGGCGCCGGCCGCGCACGACTTGCCGCTGACGATGCTGCACACGGCGCAGCGCAGCGGCTTGCCGCTCGGCGTCAGCGACAGCCAGCGCCCGCCGCCGCTCGGGCAAGACCCCTATCTGGCGTCCTACCCGCGCTGCGCGGCGGTGGTGATCCCGCTGCTCAAGCGCGGCCGGCCGGTCGGCATGCTGTACCTGGAAAACCGCTTGTCCGCGCACGGCTTCACGGGCGAGCAGGTCCAGGTGCTGTCGCTGCTGGCGGCCCAGGCCGCGGTGTCGCTCGAGACCGCGCAGCTGTATGCCGAGCTGCTGGAAGAAAACCGCGGGCGCCGCCGCGTCGAGCAAGCCTTGCGCGAAAGCCGCGCCACCCTGCTGCTGGGGGAGAGCATCAACCGCAGCGGCAGCTGGACCTGGGAAGTCGAGCGCGGCCTGGTCAACTGTTCCGCCGAGTTCTGCCGCATCTTCGACCTCGACCCCGACACGCCCCGGATCGGCTTCGGCGCGCTGATGGAGCACGTGCACCAGAACGACCGCGCCCAGGTGATGCGGGTGCTGGGCGACGCCATCGCCGGCCGGCGCCCGGTGCGCCTGGAACACCGCATCGTCGACGGCGAGGGCGTCACCCGTTACCTGTCGGTGGTGGGGCAGCCGATGGGCGCCGGCGACGCCGACATGTACGTCGGCACGGTCAGCGACGTCACCCGCCGCAAGATCGACGAGGAAGCCCTGCGCAAGGCCCGGGCCGAGCTGGCCCACGGCGCCCGGATGGCCACGGTCAGCCAGCTGACGGCGGCGATCGCCCATGAGGTCAACCAGCCGCTGATGGCGATCTCGGCCAACGCCGGCGCCGGCCTGCGCTGGCTGCGGCGCGACCCGCCGCGTGCCGACCAGGTGGGCGGACTGCTGCAGGAGATCGTCGGACAAAGCCAGCGCGCCGGCAAGATCATCCAGGCGCTGCAGGCGCTCGGGCAGCGCAGTCCGCAATTCGGCGCCGTCGACCTGCATGCGCTGATCCGCGCCACCCTGGCGCTGGCGCGCGCCGACCTCGACCGCCACGAGGTCGGGCTCGAACTGGCGCTGGGCTCCCCGCACAGCCGGATCGAGGGCGATGCGGTGCAGCTGCAGCAGGTGCTGGTCAACCTGGTCGAGAATGCGATCGAAGCGATGGCGCCGGTGCAGGGGCAAGCGCGCCAGCTGCGCATCGCCACCGCCAAGGCTGCGGGCGGCGCGGGTTGGATCGAGGTGCGGGTCGAGGACAATGGCCGCGGCGCCGGCGCACCGGGCCTGGAAGCGATGTTCGAACCCTTCGCCACCGGCAAGCCGGACGGCATGGGCATGGGTCTGGCGGTGTGCCGCTCGATTATCGAGGCGCATGGCGGCGCCATCCACGCGCAGGCGCGCGCGCCGCAGGGCTGCAGCCTGGTATTCAGCCTGCCGGGAGGTGCGCCATGACGCCGGTGGTGTTCATCGTCGACGACGACGACGCGGTGCGCGCCTCGCTGCTGAATCTGCTGGCGGCCGAGGGCTACGATGCGCGCGGCTTTGCCGCCGGCGGCGCCCTGCTGGACAAGCCGGCGAACGGCCTGCCCGGCGCACTGCTCGGCAGCATCGGAGCGGAGACGCCATCCTGCCTGGTCTGCGACATGCACATGCCGGGCCTGGACGGACTGGAAGTGGCGGCCGAACTGGCGCGCCAGGGCGCCGACATCCCGATCATCTTCCTGACCGGCTTCGGCTCGATTCCGCTGTCGGTGCAGGCGATGAAGGCCGGCGCCATGGAATTCCTCACCAAGCCGGTGGCGCCGGAAGCCCTGCTGCGCGCGGTGAGCGACGCCCTGGCCGCCGACGCGGCGAATCTGGCGCAGCGCCACGAGCTGGCGGCGCTGCGCCAGCGCCATGCCAGCCTGACGCCGCGCGAGCGCGAGACCATGGAGCTGGTGATCGGCGGCCTGCTCAACAAGCAGGTGGCCGATGCGCTGGGCGTCAGCGAAATCATGGCCAAGACCCACAAGCGCAAGGTGATGGAAAAGATGGGTGCGCGCTCGCTGCCGGACCTGGTGCGCTACGCCGAGCGGCTGCACATCGTCAAGACGCGCAGCCGCTAGGAGCTGCGGTTTGACGGCTCAGAAGTTGTGGCGCAGGCCCAGCGCGCTGCCGCTCAGGGTGGCGCCGGCGGCCGGATCCAGGCCGTTGATTGCGAAATCGTAGACGCCGCGGCCGTCGTTGCGCAGGCGGGTATAAAAGGCGAAGAGGGCGGTGCGCTTCGAGAGCGCGTAATCGTAGCCCAAGGTCGCGTGCAGGGCACCGGTGTCCGGACCGGCCTGGATGAAGCCCAGCCGCGTTCCTGCGCTGCCGCTGCCGTCCCTGGCGCGGGCGACGCCAAGCCGGATGCCGTGGGCGCCGATCTGGCGCGTCAGCGACAAGTAATATGAAACGCGTTCCAGGTCGCCGCCGGCGGTCTGGTAGCGCAGCTTTTCGGCGACGGCCGCCAGCCGCGTGTTCTGCAGCAGGACGCCGGCGCCGGCGCCGAACTGCCAGGCGGCAGCCAGCTTGACACCGAGGTCGTCCAGGCCGGGGCCCTGGTACTCGTGGTGGCGCTCCGCCGCCAGCGCTGCGTAGAGCGGCCCGCGCTCCAGCACCAGCGCCGCCGAATCCAGCGAAGGCTTGGCGCCATTCGGCGGCGACTCTTCGTTGAAGCCGTGCGCCAGGCGCAGCGTGAGGCCGTGCCACGACGGCGACCAGTAATGCACGCTGTTCTGCTGGCGGCGGTCGAAGGAAGTGGTGTCGCTGACGTTGTTGACGCTGGGCGCGGAGCCGTTGCCCATGATGCTCATATAGCCGGCGGTGGTGGGGTAGAAGGGATCGAGCCCGGAGGTGGCCGTGTTGTAGGGCGTCGGCCAGTTGCCGCCGAACAGGCTGCCCCAGCGTCCTTCCAGGCCGATGCGGGTGTCGCGCGCGGCGATGGCGCCGGCGCCGGTATCGGGCGACAGCGTGCCCTCGACCTGGAACAGCAGTTTCAGGCCGCCGCCGAGGTCTTCGCTGCCGCGAAAGCCCAGCACCGAGCGGTAATTCGATTCGCGCGTTTCGGATGCGCTGTCGGCACCGGCCGCGCCATGCTGGCGCACGTTTTCGAGGCCGATGTTCAGGCGCCCGTAGATCTGGACCGTCGAGGCATCGGCGCAGGCATGGCCGGAAAACGCGGCGAGCAGCGCGCCGGCGAGGAGTCGTGTGTGCATGGAGTGGACCGTTGGTTGTTCAGGCTATGCCCGCCATCCTGGGGCGTGGCCCCGGTTTGCACCCCTGCCAAAGGGCCGGTGCGTGTACATTTTTTCCATTGTGCATGGCACAATCAGGTTTGCTGAACAACTCCTGGGCCGGTGTGCCGTGAAAGTCGATGTATTCCTGCGCCGCTGCGCTGCGGCCCTCATGTTGATGCTGCACCTGCACGGCATTGCCGCACCGGTGCCGGCTGCCTTGTCGTCCGACTTCATCCATACCGCCTGGGGCGGCCTGCAGGGCGCGCCCGTGGACGTGTTGAAGTTCGCCCAGGGCGCCGACGGCTGGCTGTGGATCGCCACTGCGACCGGCTTGTACCGCTACGACGGCGCCCAGTTCGAACGCACCGACAGCGTGTATGGACACCGCCTGGTTTCCAGCGACGTGCTGGGCCTGGCGGCTGCCAGGGACGGCGCGCTCTGGGCCGGCTACCGCCTGGGCGGCGTGACCGTGTTCCGCAAGGGCGGGGCGCGCACCTACATGGAAGCCGATGGCCTGCCTCGCGGCGCCGTCTCCCACATCGAAGCGGCGCGCGACGGCTCGGTGTGGGTCGCCACGCGCTCCGGCGTCGGGGTGCTGGCGCCGGGTGCCAGCCGCTTCACGGCGCTGGGCGGCGAGGCCGGCTTGCCGAACAAGCTGGTGTTCCAGGTCCTGTTCGGGCGTGACGGCACGCAGTGGCTGGCCTCCGTGGACGGCGTGTTTTTCCGGCGTCCGGGCGAGGCGCGTTTTTCGCATGCCTGGCCGCGCACCGCGCTGATGGCGATGGCCGAAGGCCCGGACGGCACGCTGTGGGCCTCCGACAGCGCCGGCAGCTATTACCGCGTGCGCACCACGGCGCCCGCGCCCGGGGACACCCTGGCGCCGGAACTGAAAGCCAACGGCATGTGGTTCGACCGTGAAGGCACGGCCTGGCTGCTGCGGGCGGATAGCGTCGAGCGCAGGCTCGATCCCGTCACCGGCGCCGCCGGTTCGCCCTTGCAGAAGCTGACCCAGGCCACCGGCCTCAGTGGCGCCCTCCCGCAGGCCTTTTTCCAGGACCGCGAAGACAACATCTGGATCGGTACCTCCGCCGGCCTCGACCGTCTGCGCCGCAGCCGCCTCAAGGCGCTGCCGGTGGACGGTGCCCTTGACCATCCAGGCATGGTGCCGGGGCCGGACGGCGATGTCTGGGTCGGCGACTTCGGCGGCGACGCGCGCAGCGCCACCCCGGCCGGCGTCGGCAAGATGGTATTCAAAGGACATTTCACTGCCAGCCATTGGGCGCCGGACGGTGCGCTCTGGGTCGGCAACGACCAGGTCCTGCAACGCCGCGCGCCGGATGGCAGCCTGACCCGGGTGGCACTGCCCGAAGGCGCGCGCGGCCTCGAACCACAGGCGATCCAGCAGGACGCGCATGGCGGGCTGTGGGTGTCGTTTTCCGGCGGCGCGCTGTTCCGCCTGGCGCAAGGCGCCTGGACCAGCCATGGCGGCCTGGCCGGTTTTCCCGCCGACCTGGCCACTGCCATGGCGCTCGACGACCGGGGGCGCTTGTGGATGGGCCACGCGCGCAGCGGTATCAGCCTGGTCGAGGGCGGCGCGGGCAAGGAGGCGGTGCGGCGCCTCGGCCCGGCCGCCGGACTGCAGCCCGGCGCCATCCTGGCGCTGTACCGGGACGGGGCCGCGATGTGGGTCGGCGGCGAGCACGGCACCGCCTTGTACCGCGATGGCCGCTTCCTGGCGCTGCATGGCCGGGGCGGCGAAACCTTCCGCGGCATGTCCGGCATCGTGCGCCTGCCGGGCGGCGACTTGTGGCTGCACGGCGCCGACGGCATCTACCGCATCGACGCGGCCGCCCTGGCGCAGTGGCTGCGCGATCCCGCCGGCGCGGTCGCTTTTGAACGCTTCGACGCGCTCGACGGCCTGCGCGGCCATGCGCCCCAACTGCGCCCGCTGCCCTCGCTGGTGCGGGCCGCCGACGGCATGTTGTGGTTCTCCACCGGCAGCAGCATCGCGCTGCTCGACCCGGCGCACATCCGCCGCAACGCGCTGCCGCCGCCGGTGCAGATCCGCAGCGTGGCCACCGGCGCCGTCGAGTACGAGATCCATGGCGCGGGCGCGCTGCGCCTGGACAAGGGCAGCAACAGCATGCGCCTGACCTTCACGGCGAACAGCCTGGCGATACCGGAGCGGGTGCGCTTCCGCTATCGGCTGGATGGGGTGGACCAGGGCTGGCAGGAACTGCGGGGCCGGCGCGCCGTCTCCTACACCAACCTGGCACCGGGCAGCTACCGCTTCGAGGTGACCGCCGCCAACGAGGACGGCGTCTGGAATCCGCAGCCGGCGGTCCTCGACATCGACATCCCGCCGACCTTTACCCAGACCCGCTGGTTCCTGCTGCTGCTGGCCGCCGCCGCCACCCTGCTGCTGTATGCGGCGTACGCACTGCGGATACGTTACCTCACCAGGCGCATGCAGGTGCGCCTGCAAGGGCGGATCGAGGAGCGCTCACGCATCGCGCGCTCGCTGCACGACACCCTGCTGCAAAGCGTGCAGGGACTCCTGATGTCCTTCAACGCCCACGTGCACCATGTGCCGCCGGGCTCGCGCGAGCGCGCCGACCTGGAGCGCACCCTGGCGCTGGCCGGACGTTTGCTGGTGGAAGGGCGCGACCAGATCATGGACTTGCGCGCCTCGGCCTCGCCGGAAGAGATGCGCCTGGCCTTGCAGGCCTTCGGGCGCGAACTGGCCGAGTACAGCGGCCACGCCTTCGAGATCCGTGTCGTGGGACGGGCGCGTGCGCTGAAGCCGCAGGTGAGCGACGAGGTGTATGCGATCGGGCGCGAGGCGCTGTTCAATGCCTCGCGCCATGCCGATGCCTGCCAGGTGATGCTGACGCTGGACTACGGCAGGGAGGCCTTTACGCTGCGCATCCATGATGACGGGCGGGGCCTGGATCAGGAGGTGGCCGCCGCCGGACACCGCCCGGGCCACTGGGGATTGGCCGGGATGCGCGAGCGCGCGGCAGCCATTGGTGCGCACTTCGACCTGGCCAGCGCGGCCGGCAAGGGTACCGACATCGCCGTCACCCTGCCGGCCGCGCTGGCCTACCAGTTCCTGCTGCCGGCACCGGGCCGCCTGTTGCGGCGCTGGTGGCAGGCACGCACGGCCTGAGTCGGCGGCGGGCCTGCCATCGTGCAGGGGCAAGCGGGTTCTCCGCGCAATAAGATGGCCGGACCATTGACTGTTGATGAGGGATGCCATGTTTCGACCAATCCGATCCATCGCGCTGTGTGCGCTCCTGGCCTGCCTGGCGGGGCAGCTTGCCCAGGCGGCCCAGGCCACGCCAGGCAATCCGGGCTTCTACCGGATGACGCTGGGCGGCTTCGACATCGTGGCCCTGTCCGACGGCACCCATCCCTTCCCGGTCGACACGGTCATGATCGACACGCCGAAAGAGACGATCGCCGCGGCGCTGGCGGCCGACGAACTGGCCTTGCCGCTGCAAGGATCGATCAACGCCTTCCTGGTCGATACGGGCAAGAAGATCGTGCTGATCGATACCGGCGCCGGCGCGCTCTACGGCGATTGCTGCGGCCGGCTGCTGGCCAATTTGCGCGCGGCCGGCTACCGCCCGGAACAGGTCGACGAGATCCTGCTGACCCACCTGCACAAGGATCATGTGGGCGGGGTGCTCCAGCACGGTCGGCCCGCGTTTCCGAACGCCGTCCTGCGCATGGCGCGCGCCGACGCCGATTACTGGCGCAGCGCCGGCAGCCGGCGCCAGGCGCCCGACTTCCTGCGCAGCTTCTTCGACAGCGCCGCCGATGCACTGGCGCCGTATGCCGCCGCCTGCCGCCTGCGGCCTTTCGATGGCGCGATCGAAGAAACCGCGCTGGAGGAGGGGATCCGCAGCGTTAGTGCGCCCGGCCATACGCCCGGCCACACTGCCTACCTGGTCGAGAGCCGCGGCCAGAAGCTGCTGGTCTGGGGCGACATCGTGCACGTGGCGCCGGTCCAGTTGCTGGACCCGCAGGCCTCCGTCAAATACGACAGCAGCGATGGCGACGCCCAGCGCGTGCGCCGCAGCCTGTTCGAGCGCGCCGCGCGCGAGCACCTGTGGATCGCCGCCGCCCATATTTCCTTCCCGGGACTGGGGCACCTGGGCCGCGAGGGCGGGCACTATCGCTGGATCCCGATCAATTACGAAACCACGCCCACGACGCCCACCGCCAAATGACAAGCGGCAGGCGCCAGATTACCGGTGCCTGCCGCTTTCGGATCCAGCTCGCGCGTGCTTCGCTTAGTTCGCGCTCTTCAGGCGGGCAATCGCCTCCGCCACACCCTGGCCATAGGCCGGATCGGCTTTCAGGAAGTGACCGATCTGGCGGTCCTGGACTGCCGCATCGGCCTGATGGAGTGCCCCGGCGATGTTGTCGATCAGGTTGCGCTTGCCTTCCGGCGTCAGCAAGCGGAACAGATTGCCGGCCTGGGTGAAGTGGTCATCCGTGGCGCGGGTGTCGTAGCGGCCTGCCACGCCCTCGACCTGCCAGCCGGCATCGCCGTGGCCGAAGCCGCCGGCCGCCGGCATGCCTTCACGCACCGGATCGTAGTTCTGCGCGGCGCCGCCATTCGAAATCGCCATCGCGCCGTCGCGCTGCTGGTTGTGGAAGGGGCAGCGTGGACGGTTCACCGGCAGGTGCTGGTGGTTGGTGCCGACGCGGTAGAGCTGGGCGTCGTGGTAGGCGAACAGGCGCGATTGCAGCATCTTGTCCGGGCTGTAGCCCATGCCGGGCACGATGTTGGATGGCGACAGCGCGGCCTGTTCCACGTCCTGGTGGTAATTGTCCGGATTGCGGTTCAGTTCCAGGATGCCGACCGGGATGCGCGGAAACTCGCCCTGCGGCCAGACCTTGGTCAAGTCGAACGCGTCCCAGCCGGTGCGCGCTTCCCAGGCGGCGCGCTGGGCGTCGTCCATGATCTGCATCTCGACGCTCCAGCGCGGGAAATCACCGGTGGCAATGGCGTTGAACAGGTCGCGCTGGGCGTAGTCCGGGTCGGTACCGGCGATGCGTACCGCTTCCGCCGCCGACAAATTCTTGATGCCTTGCTGGGTCTTGAAGTGCCACTTGACCCAGTGGCGCTGGCCGTCGGCGTTGATCAGGCTGTAGGTGTGGCTGCCGAAACCATCCATGTGGCGGTAGCCGTCCGGGGTGCCGCGGTCCGAGAACAGGATGGTCACCTGGTGCAGGCTTTCCGGCGCGCGACTCCAGAAATCCCACATCATCTGCGCGGATTTCAAATTGGTTTGCGGATCGCGTTTCTGGGTGTGGATGAAGTCCGGGAACTTGATGCCATCCTTGATGAAGAAGGTCGGGGTGTTGTTGCCGACCAGGTCCCAGTTGCCGTCTTCCGTGTAGAAGCGCAGGGCAAAGCCGCGCGGATCGCGCTCGGTGTCGGCCGAGCCTTTTTCGCCGCCGACGGTGGAAAAGCGCAGGAAGGTCTCGGTCTGCTTGGCCACGCTATTGAAGAGTTTGGCGCTGGTGTAGCGGCTGATGTCGTGGGTGACGGTGAAGATGCCGAAGGCGCCCGAGCCCTTGGCGTGCACCACGCGTTCCGGAATGCGCTCGCGGTTGAAGTGCTGCAGTTTTTCGATCAGGTGGAAGTCCTGCAGCAAGACCGGGCCGCGCGGACCGGCGGTGATCGAGTTCTGGTTGTCGACGACGGGGATGCCGGAGGCGGTAGTCAATTGGCTCATGTCAGGGCTTTCAAATAATCTATCGGTAAATTTTATTTAATAGATTCGATCTATTTACGTCTATAGTAGAGCGTGGTCGTTTGCTATGCAAACTATCTATTTATATGAGTCCGATAGGAAAATTTTATGTCAAATCATCTTGCTGTGGCCTGTAACATGTTGCCCCAAATCATCAAATTTTGTCGCCCTGACAGCCTGGACTCGCCATGCCTCCTGTTCTCTCGTCTACCTCGGTCCTGAAATTGTCAGAACTGATTGCTTCGCTCAGCTACGCGCTCGACATCACCGAGGGCCAGTCGCCCGGCCATTGCGTGCGTTCCTGCTGGGTTGGCATGCACATCGGACGCGCGGCGGGCCTCAGCGATGAACAGTTGTGGGAGCTGTATTACGTCCTGCTGCTGAAAGACCTGGGCTGCAGCAGCAATGCGGCGCGCATCTGCGAGCTCTACCTGACCGACGACCGCGATTTCAAGCGCGACTGGAAGCTGGTCGGCGACAGCCTGCCGCAGGTGTTGGGTTTCGTGCTCAAGCACACCGGCCTGAAGGCGGGCCTGGCCGAGCGTTTCCGCAGCGTGATGCGGATCGTACGCGATGGCCGCGAACTCGAGGATGAATTCGTCATGACGCGCTGCCAGCGTGGCGCCGAGATCGCGCGCCTGCTGCGCTTTCCGGAGGGCGTATCGGCCGGCATCTACAGCCTGGACGAGCATTTCAATGGCAAGGGCAAGCCGGCCCGGGCCAAGGGCGAGGATATTCCCCTGTATTCGCGCATCGCCCTGATGGCCCAGGTGATCGACGTGTTCAACACCGAGAGCGGCCGCGAAAGCGCGATGAAGGAAGTGCGCTCGCGTTCCGGCCAATGGTTCGATCCGCGCCTGGTCGCGGCCATGGAAGAGGTCGCCCTGGCGGACGCCTTCTGGCAGACCCTGGGTAGTCCGGACGTGGAACGGGCCGTGGTCGGCCTGCAGGCGGAGGCGCTCGACCAGCAGCATGTGCTGGACGACGACTACCTGGACGACATCGCCACCGCCTTCGGCCAGGTGGTCGATGCGAAAAGTCCCTACACCAGCGGCCACAGCGCGCGCGTGGCGCTGTACACCGACATGATCGCCGAATCGCTCGGACTGTCGATGGCGCGGCGCCGCTGGCTCAAGCGCGGCGCGCTGCTGCACGACGTCGGCAAGCTGGGCGTCAGCAACAGCGTGCTGGACAAGGCCGGTGCGCTCGACCCCGAGGAATGGCAGGCGGTGAAGGAGCATGCCTACTACACCGAGACCATCCTCGGCAGCATCGGCGCCTTCCGCGAACTGGCGACCATCGCCGGCGCCCACCACGAGCGGCTCGACGGCACCGGCTATCCGCGCGGCCTGTCCGGCGACGAGATCGCGATCGAGACCCGCATCATCACCACCGCCGACATCTTCGACGCGATCACGGCGGAGCGGCCCTACCGCGGTGCGATTCCGATTCCGCAGGCGCTCGAGATCATGCGCAAGACGGTGGGGACGGCGCTGGATGCCGATTGCTTCGCGGCGCTGGTGCGGGCGGTGGAGCAGGTGCCGTTTCCGCAAGCTGCCTGAGTCTGCGTGAGCATATAAAAAAGGCGCCGGCCCTTGCGGGGCGGCGCCTTTTTACCAGCTACTTACTGACTGTTTACTTGCTTACACCAGGCTCAGCGCGACTTCGATGTTGCCGCGGGTGGCGTTCGAGTAAGGGCAGACGATGTGGGCGGCGTCGACCAGTTCCTGGGCCACGGCGCGCTCCACGCCCGGCAGGCTCACCGCCAGTTGCACGGCCAGGCCGAAGCCGGTCGGGATCGGGCCGATCGAGACGCTGGCGTCGATGGCCGCGTCAGCCGGGACCGCGATTTTCTTCTGGCCGGCGACGAACTTCAGTGCGCCCATGAAGCAGGCCGAGTAGCCGGCTGCGAACAGCTGTTCCGGGTTGGTGGCGCCGCCCTTGCCGCCCATTTCCTTCGGCGGTTGCAGGGTCACGTCGAGCAGGCCGTCGTCGGAGGTCGAACGGCCGTCGCGGCCGCCGGTGGTGTGGGCTTTGGCGGTGTACAGGACTTTATCGAGTTTGGTGGTCATGGCGTTTCCCTTTCAGTGAGTGGAATGCGAATAAGTGGAATACGAATCATAAGGTGTTGCTGACTTCCGGAGGCGCCGCTGTGTTGCGCTTCCATGGGTTGAACTATAGCGAACAATTCAATAGCGCGCTACTTATTATTTTGTATGGCCCCGATAGCTTGGCTCAATCTCTTAGCGCGGCCTGGCGAAGACCTGGGTCCAGTAAGGCGTGTGATTCTCGTTCTGCGGGTTAATCGCATACGCCGCCCCCATCTCCGTGAAGCCAGGATTCATGATGTTGGCGCAGTGGCCGGGGCTGTCGAGCCAGGCCTGCACCGCTTCCTGCGGCGTGCGGTTGCCGGAGGCGATGTTTTCGCCCACCAGGCGCCAGGGGTAGCCGGCACGGGTAGCGCGGTCGGCCGGCTGGCTGCCGTCCTTTTCCTGATGGCTGAAGTAATGTCCCTCCGCCATGTTGCTGCTGTGCCCGAGCGCGGCCAGGCCCAGCTGGCGGTTCCAGGTCAGCGGCGGCGCCGCGCCGAAGCGCTGGGTGCCGCAGCTGCGGGCCGCGGCCCGCGCGCGGTTGACGCCGTCCAGGATCTGGCGGCCCGCCTCTTCCCAATCCGGCAGCACGGGCATCACCAGCGGATGGGCCAGCACGATTTGCCAGGCGTTGCCGCTGCGGGCGCTGCCGATGGCACTCAGGCCCGGGTCGAGTAGCTTGGCGCAATATTTTTGCTGCAGTACTTCCATGGCCGCGCGCGCGTCCTGTGGCCCGGTCAGGGTCATCGCTTCGGCGCGGTCGGCGCGGTAGCCCAGGCTGCGCAATGCGGACTCCAGGAAGGTGCCGGTGTGGACTTGCACCTGGGACAGCGCAGTTTCGGGCACGAGTGCGGGCGCGGGCGGACGGCCGCCGCAGCCGGCCGGGGCGGCGCGGTAGGCATTGATCAGGTCCACGAGTTCGTTGCTGGGCGGCGCGGCTCGGGCCGGCGAGGGCAGGGCCAGTGCGCCGGCCAGCAAGGCGATGACGGCGGCCGTGGCGGAATGCAGAGGCGGAAAAGTCGGCATGGCGCGCAGATGGGGGCGCTCGCCGCAAAATCCAGCACGGCATTATTCATCACGCATAAAGATCAAGCCTTGGCATCAGGTAAAGTTTAAATTAGCATCCTGTCTTCACCCCTAATGGAGACACCATGAAGCGTACCCTGTGCAGCGCCCTGATCGCAGGCTTGTTTGCAGGCGCGGCGTTTGCCGCCCCAAGCGTTGCCGCCCCGGCCGATTCCGCCGCTCCCACCGCCGCCGCCGCGGCCCTGTCGGCCTCCGGCGTGGACAAGGGCGCGCTCGACGCCGCGGTGCGTCCGCAAGACGATTTCTTCCGCTACTCGCAGGGCAAGTGGCTGAAGGACGTCGAGATCCCGAACGACCGCTCGAGCTGGGGCGCCTTCAACGTGGCCCAGGAAAGCGTCGAAGGCCAGATCCGCACGCTGATCGAGCAGGCGGCCCAGGACAAGAACGCCAAGGCCGGTTCGGATGCGCAAAAGATGGGCGATTACTACGCCAGCTACATCGACCTGGAACGCCGCAACGCGCTCGGCGTGAAGCCGCTGGCGCCGGAACTGGCGCGCATCGCCGCGCTGAAGGACAAGAGCGGCCTGGGCGCACTGGCCGCGCATGCCAGCCGCATCGGCGCCGGCAGCCCGGTCGCGATGGGCGTGGGCCAGGACAGCAAGCAGTCGACCCATTACCTGGTCGAGATTTCGCAGTCGGGCCTGGGCATGCCGAACCGCGATTTCTACATCCAGACCGGCGACGCCAAGATGATGGACACCCGCGCCAAGTACCAGACGCACGTGGAAAAAATGCTGACGCTGGCCGGCCAGCCCGACCCTGCCGGCCAGGCCGCGCGCATCGTGGCGCTGGAAACGGACATCGCCCAGGCCCAGTGGAGCGCGGTGCAGAACCGCGATCCGGTCAAGACCTACAACAAGATGGGCATCGCCCAGCTGAAAGCGCTGGCGCCCGGTTTCAACTGGGATGCCTGGATGAAGGAGCAGGGCATCGCCGGCAAGGCCCAGGCGGTCAACGTCAGCCAGCCGAGCTATCTGCAGGCGCTGGACAAGATCATCGCCGCGACCCCGGTCGAGACCTGGAAGTCCTACTTCAGCTTCCGCCTGCTGAGCACCTACGCGCCCTACCTGTCGCAGCCTTTCGTGGACGAGAGCTTTGCCTTCCGCGGCAGCGTGCTGTCGGGCGCCAAGGTCAACCGCTCGCCTGAAAAGCTGGCGATCGCCCAGATCAACCGCGACCTCGGCGAAGTGGTCGGCAAGGTCTATGTGCAGAACTACTTCCCGGCCGAACGCAAGCAGCAGGTGCAGGAGATGGTCAACAACTTCCTGCTGGCCTATAAGGAGCGCATCGACACCCTGGACTGGATGAGCGAGGCGACCAAGAAGCAGGCGCAGGTCAAGCTGTCGAAGATCTCGGTCAAGGTCGGCTACCCGGACAAGTGGCGCGATTATTCGTCGTTGACGATCAAGCGCGACGACCTGGTCGGCAACGTGCTGCGCGCGCGCGAATTCGGCCACCAGTACGGCGTGAACAAGCTCGGCAAGCCAGTCGACCGCGCCGAATGGCACATGACCCCGCAGACCGTGAACGCCTACTACAGCCCGGAGATGAACGAAGTCGTGTTCCCGGCGGCGCGCCTGCAATCGCCGCTATACGACGCGAACGCCGAGCCGGCCATCAACTACGGCGCGGTCGGCATCTCGATCGGCCACGAGATCAGCCATGCCTTCGACGACCAGGGCGCCCAGTACGACGGCGACGGCAACCTGCGCAACTGGTGGACCAAGGAGGATGGCGAGAAATTCGCCGCCAAGGGCAAGGTGCTGGTGGCGCAATACGCCGGCTACAGCCCGGTGCAGGGCTACAACCTGAACGGCGAGCTGACGCTGGGCGAGAACATCGCCGACAACGCCGGCGCCATCATGGCCAGCCGTGCCTACCGCATTTCGCTGAAGGGCAAGCCGGCACCGGTGATCGACGGCTACAGCGCCGAGCAGCGCATCTTCATGGGCCTGGCCCAGGCGCGCCGCGGCAAGGCGCGCGACGCCGCCCTGATCGCGCAAGTGAAGTCCGACCCGCACTCGCCGTCGGAATTCCGCGTCAACGGCAGCCTGCGCAACCACCCGGGCTATTACGAGGCCTTCGACGTGAAGCCGGGCGACAAGATGTATTTGGCGCCGGAGCAGCGTGTGATCTTCTGGTAAGCAAGGCCAGGTAGTACAAAGAAAGCGCCGGCGTCTTGCCGGCGTTTTTTTATGCGCCGCGCTTTCCGGCACCGGCCCCGGCCGGGGCGCGCCGGCAGCGCTCCGAGCAATATTTCACGCCCTCCCAGTCGCGTTCCCATTTCTTGCGCCAGCTGAAGGGCAGGCCGCAGTGCGCGCAGTCCTTGCTCGGGAGATTGGCCTTTTTTTGCATTTTCATGGTGTTGTTCTGCGGTTCGTTTCGTGCATCCATGCTACCGGAGGCCGCCGGCGCCTTGCTGCTTCAGCCGTACTGGCGCTTTTTCCGGTTCGGACTAAGCTGTAGGGGGTGTCCCTCTTTCAATCCCTATTTCACTCCCTATAAAGGACCGACCATGAGACTGACCATGAAGCGGATGAGTTCCTTCGCCTGCGCCGGCGCACTGCTGGCCGCCTCGACCATCGCCGGCGCCCAACAGCCCGGCAGCTATACCGGCCCCTCCAGCAAGGCGGCGCCGGCCGGCTACAGCGGGCCGTCGAGCGTGCCCTTGGTGAGCGCCAAGGCCTTGCTGGACAGCGGCAAGGACGACCAGTACGCCAGGTTAAAAGGCAAGCTGATCAGCCACAAGGGCGGCGAGGACTACGAATTCGCCGACCAGAGCGGCAAGATCACTGTCGAAATCGATGCGAAACATTTTCCAGCCGGCGTAAAGATCGACCACAACACGATGGTCGAGCTGGTCGGCGAGTTCGACAAGGACACCTTCGGCGAATCGACGCTCGAGGTCAAGCAGCTCAAGGTGGTAGCGAACTAGGGTCGCCAGGCGGGCGGCCCGTCGCCGGGCATCGCATTACAATCAGGCATCTAATTTGCGAAAGCCTGCCATGCGTTGTCCCGTCGCCGTCCTGCCTTGCCTGCTTGCCTTGAGCGCCATCCCTGCCGTCCACGCCCAATCGACCGTCAAAATCGGCACCGTCTCGCCACTGTCCGGTTCCGGCGCCCACCAGGGCAAGGACATCGAGAACGGCGCGCGCATGGCGGTCGAGGAGCTGAATGCCAAGGGCGCCGCGATCGGCGGCAAGAAGGTGACCTGGGTGCTGCAGCCCGAGGACGATGGCGCCGATCCCAAGATGGGCACGGCGGCCGCGCAAAAGCTGGTCGACGCCGGCGCGGTGGCGGTGGTCGGTCACCTGAATTCCGGCACCACGGTGCCGGCTTCCAAGATCTACCAGAGCGCCGGCATCCCGCAGATCTCGCCGGCCGCCACCACGCCGCTGTATACCCAACAGGGCTACAAGACCGCCTTCCGCGTGGTCGCCAACGACGCCCTGGTGGGGCGCACGCTGGCGACCTACTCGATCAAGACCCTGCACGCCAAACAGATCGCCGTGATCGACGACCGCACCGCCTTCGGCCAGGGCCTGGCCGACGAATTCGTGAAGGGCGTCAAGGCGGCCGGCGGCGCCGAGGTGGTGAGCCGCCAGTTCACCACTGACAAGGCGACCGATTTCAACGCCATCCTGACCCAGATCCGTGCGCGCAAGCCGGACGTGGTGTTCTACGGCGGCATGGATGCGGTGGCGGGGCCGCTCCTCAAGCAGATGAAGGCCCTCGGCCTCGGCGCCAGACTGGTGTCGGGCGACGGCATCTGCTCGGAAAAATTGCCCCAGCTGGCCGGCGATGCGCTTGGCGACGACAAGGTGATCTGCGCGGTGGCGGGCGGCGTCACCGGACCGGAAGAGGCGGCGGCGAACGCCTTCGAAGCGCGTTACCGCCAACGCTACAAGATGCCGCTGCAGACCTATGCGCCGTATGCCTACGACGCGGTGATGGTGTTCGCCGCCGCGATGCAAAAGGCCGGCTCCAGCCAACCGGCCAAATTCCTGCCGGCGCTGGCCGCGATCCAGCACCAGGGCGTGACCGGCGCCATCGCCTTCGATGCCAAGGGCGATCTGCGCAATGCGGCGATGACGCTGTACACCTACCGCCAGGGCAAGAAGGTCAAATTGCAGGTGCTTCGCTGATCCAAGGCGGATCTAGCGCGCTTTGCTGTAAGGCATTTCCTGGCTCTTCTGTTGCGCCAGCTGTGCAGCGGCATACATCTGCAGGGCCCCAGCCACGCCCGGATCGATGCCGAGCTCGCGCGCGACGGGTTCGTCGGCGCCGAGCGAACGCGGGTCGCGCCCGGTGACGCTGCCGAAGATGGTCAGCGCTTCCAGGTAATAGCCGTGGCTGCTCCCATGGTAATTGTCCGGCGCCCACAAGTTGATCTGGCCGGCGCCGATGCCGTCGTAGGGATTCGGATCGGCCAGCCCGCCGGCAATGGCGCGGTTCCAGGCTTCGCCGACCGGGATCACGCCCTCGATCAGCGGCGTGGCGGCGTCGGCGGCGTCATAGCCGCGGCGCAAGTCCATTGCCATCTGGTAGATCGATTTGCCGTGCCAGGCGCCGAGCAGCTTCCAGGTCTGGTCGGCGCGCGACCAGGTCGAGGTCAGCATCACCCGTACTTTCGGATTCTTGTCGTGGAAGACCTGGGCCAGCAGGCCGGAATACTTGATCAGCATTTCCGGATTGCCGGGATTGGCCTTGTCCAGCGTGCTGTAACTCTGCAGCAGCACTTTGTCGTAGGGCCGGGCGATGGTGTCCAGCTTGGTGTTGTAGTGCAGTTCGAGGCCGGCGCCGGGAATCGTCTCCAGGCTGACCTCGTAGCGCAGGCCGGCCTGCACCGTAAAGGCCTTGAACAGGGCCGGTACGCCGCCGATGCCCGAACCGTTCAGGTCGGTGACCGTGTCCGGCCGATACAACTTGACGGCAGGGGCGGCGCCGGCCGGATCGCCATAGGTGAAGCTGTTACCGACGAACAGGATGGTGGTGGCAGGGGCCGGCGCCGCCTGCGCGCCCGCTGCCAGTGTGGCAAGCAGGACAGGGGCGGCAAGCAGGGCAGGGGCGGCAAGCAGGGCGCTGCCGAGGCGGCGCAGCGCGCGTGGATGAGAGTCGAAAGGCATGCTGGTCCTGGTAGAAGTTGGCAGCAGTATTCCGCCTTGCGGTCTTCTTGTCCAGCGCAGCACGGCGGCTGCCGGCTCAGGGCTTGGTGTCGTGAATGTGGACAAAATTAAGGTAATATTATCGTAATGTTAAGGTTTGCAACGGCCAGTATCGGCTTCGATGATCGCTAATCAGGAATCCGCATGGGTCAGTTGTTTGGAAGTTTTTTCCGTTTCGTGCGGTTTCTTCTCACCTTGAGCATGTCAGTCATACTCGTCCTTTGGTCAGCATCGTGGGCCCTCAACCATTTGACGAACATCCGGCAGGGCGCGCCCGAGGTGATTACGCTGCAAGAAGTCAACGCTGAGGTTTTACGCTTTCAGGAAAAGCTGCTCGGCGAGATCTCGGGTCGAATGCATCGCGCTTCGAGCGCTACCCTGCAGCAACTGGACATGACGATTCGAGAGGTCGAAAAGAGGATCGAGCAGCTGCGTAGGGAGAACGACCGCACTTTCATGCCGGCGGTCGTTCGTTTCGGCCCCGATGCCATTCGAAAACAACTGCGGGAAGCGGCAGTCCGCAGTATCGAGCTCGAGCTGCGCCAGCAAGAACGCGACTACCTTGTCGACTTGCGCGCACACTTTGTATTAGGACTTGGCCAGAAAGCGGCTGCCCGGCAGCTGGAGCAATTGCGGCTTGCATATCTTTCGTCGTTCGCGAACGAACAACGTGCGCGCAAAGATCTCCTGGATGCGCAGACCAGGGACGGTTGGTTGGCCAAAATACCGTTGACGCCGGCCTACAAGAGGGAGCAAAAGCTCGCTGCCGAAGTCGATAAATCGGCAAGATTAACCACCCAGAGCCTGGATGCATTCCGCATTCAAAAACAGGCGATGGCGCGGTTAGCGCCTCTGACATCGCCTCCCATCTTTCACGTCGATGAACAAGGGCTGGCGCAGGCGAGCGCGTTCATACGCAATCAATTGGAAGACGCCAGGAAATCGGCGAACAATGATCTCCTGGCAACGCTGTACCGGGAAATCGAACCGCTCCTTGGAAAGGCTTGCATGATTGTGCTCGGCTATTTTGCCGTGCCGGCTGCGATTCGCTCGTTTTTCTATTTTGTTGCCGCTCCGATCGCCGCGCGCAGGCCCCCTATCCTGATTGGCAAGGCCTCCGATGCCTGCCGACGCCCTGTGACAGGCGAGCGCGATGCCGCCCGTATCTCTGCGGTTTCCAAACGCGTACTTCTTTCTCCTGATGAGGAAATGCTCGTACGGCACGACTATTGTCAGAGCAAGCCGCAAATGGTTTCGGCGCGTACCAAGTGGCTGTTTGACTGGGCATATCCGCTGTCGAGCATCGCTGCCCATATGTGGCAACTTACCCGCATCAACACGGCACAGGCGGCCGAGATCGTGGTGTCTTCGACGGTGGACCCGCTGGCCGAAATTGCCCTGCTCGAGCTGGCCGCCGGTGAAGTCTTCATCCTGCAGGCCAGAGGACTGGTGGGGGCGGTGTATCAACGCGGGCGGCGGCCGAAGATCCGCAGCCACTGGCGCCTTGGTACCCTGCATGCATGGCTGACCTTGCAACTAAGGTATCTGTCGTTCGAAGGCCCGGCCACGCTGATGGTCAAGGGTTGTCGCGGCGTCAGGCTGGAAGCGGCGGCATCGGGTCGGAGCATCAGTCAGCAGGCCACCCTGGGCTTCAGCGCCGGCACCGCCTACTCGACGGTTCGGAATGAACCTTTCTGGCCGTATCTCCTGGGAGAACAGCCACTTCTGCAGGACCGGTTCGAGGGGCCGCGGGCATGCTATTTGTACGAGGAAGTACCGTGGAGCGCGCGCGACGGTACCACCCGGCGCAGTCCGGTCGAAGCCATGGTGGATGCTGCGCTGAAAGCATTCGGGATGTGAAGACAGCGCCGCATGGACCTGAAACGACGAGACCAGTCGGCATCGTCGCGGCAGGTCAGGTAGTTGTCCGGTAACTGCTTGAATCAGTCAGCGATGACGTTTTTCACACTGCAGATTTGGCCGGTCCGGCCGCCTTGCGCGACTTGCGGCGGCGCGCCACGCACATCAGGCCGCCCAGCGTCAGGAACATCGCCGCCATGCCCGGCTCGGGCACTTCTTCGGTCGCCAACTGGTCGGCGGCGTAGCGCTGCAGGGCGTCCGCCTCCGCCGCGCCGATGCCGAGTTCGGCGGCGATGCTGTCGCCGGCGCCCAGCGAGCGTGGATCCAGGCCGGTAACGCTGCCGAACATGGTCAGCGCTTCCAGGTAATAGCCGTACTGGCTGGCGTGGTAATTGTCCGGCGCCCACAGGTTGATCTGCCCTTCGCCGATGCCGTCATACGGATTGTCATCGGCCAGGCCGTCGGCGATGGCGCGGTTCCAGGCTTGCCCGACCGGGATCACGCCATCGATCAGGCTGGACGCCGCGTCGGCTGCGTCGTAGCCGCTGCGGACGTCGAGTGCCATCTGGTCGATCGGCTTGCCGTACCAGGGGCTGGTGGTGGTCCGGTAAGTGAGGTCGGCGCGCGACCAGGTGGCATCCAGCAGGATGTCGACATCCGGGTTGGCTTCGTGGAAGGCCTGGGCCAGCAGGCCGGAGTACTTGATCAGGGTAGCCGGATCGCCGGGCTTGGCCGCATCCAGGGTGCTGTAGCTTTGCAGCACGACCTTGTCGTAAGGCCCGAGGATGGTGTCGAGCTTGGTGTTGTAGTGGGTATCCAGGCCGACGCCCGGAATGGTTTCCAGGCTGACCGTGTAGTCGAGGCCGGCGGCGACCGTCATTGCCTTGAACAGGGCCGGCACGCCGCCGATGCCGGAGCCGTTGAGGTCGGTCACCGTGCCCGGCTTGTAGTTCTGGACGATGGGGGCAGCGCCGGCCGGTTCGCCATAGGTGAAGCTGTTGCCGACGAAGAGGATGGTGGTGGCCGATGCCGATGCCGATGCCGATGCCGATGCCGGTACCGCGATGGCGCCGATTGCCAGGCCGGCGAGGATGGCGGCGCTCAGGCGCAGTGGGCGAGGTGCTTGCATGATTGTCTCCTGTTAATGCGTGTTGCTTCGCTCTCCGGATGGAGCAAAGTCATCCATCAGAAGCAAGGAGCGTGCCTTTTACCCGTAGCGGCTGGATGCAAGCGTGTTCCCGAAAATGGCGCCGCCGGCCGCGCACCGTCTTGTAAAAATCCCCGACACTGCCGCGGCACGGATGTTCGCGTCCTAACGTTGCCGGGCGCGGGCCGCCGCTACACTGGAAGCCGGACAATTTTCACCGAGGCGAACGTGCGCACCCTGGATTTCAGTTCCTGGCAGGCAGTCTTGACGACCTTCCTCAGCCTGGCGGTAGTTACTTTGCTCGGGGTCGGCATCCGCGTGTTGATGATGCAGACCGTGCAGCAGCGCCGCGAGCGCATGAACCGCCAGATCAACGAGCGCCTGCGTACCCTGATCTCGGCCTACCGCGTGCTGGGCGGCTCCTTCACCGGCCAGCTGACGGTGGATCCCACTCATTTGCGCGAGCTGCGCGCGGCCGCCCCTGCCGAAGTGGAGGAGGGCCGTGCCGGTTCCGAGCGCGCGCGCCGCATCCGCGACGCGGTCGAGGCCGCGCTGGCGGACATCATCCTGCTCGGCACCGAAGAACACTGCCGCCTGGCCGGCCAGGCCGCGAGCGACATGGCGGCCGGGCGCCCGATCCATACGGCCGAACTGGTGATTTCACTGCGCAACTACGTGCGCGACGCCCTTGACCTGGGACCGCTGCCGGCCGGCCTGCACGTGCCGCTGCAGGGGCCGACGCGCACCCAGGGCGGCGCCGGGCGCGGCAAAGGGGAAGGTGGCGGCAAGGGCGGTGGCGGTGGTGGCGGTGGCGGGGGCGGCGCGGGCGGCGGCATGGAAGGCGGCATGGTCATCGGCGGCGTGGCGCATGGCGCCGAACACCCGCACATGGGAGCGGCCAGTCCGGGCCCGTGAAGTTGGACCAAGGCGCGGATCAGGGCGAATCGCGGGGGCCGTCGCCGCAGCCGCCGTCGACCAGGTCCAGGCGCACCACGCGCAGCGTCGCATCGTCCGCGCAGGGCCGGTCGGCGAAACCCAGGTGGCGGGCGAGGTGGCGCATGGCGTCGTTACGGGCAAGCACATAGCCCTCCATGCAGCGCAATCCCCGCGACCTGGCATGGGCGATCAGGACCCGCATCAGGCGGCTCGCTAGGCCGATCCCGTGCCAGTCGTCGGCGACCGTGACGGCGAACTCGCAGGTGGCGCCGGCCGGTTCCTGCGCATAGCGCGCACCGCCGACGATGTCTTCGGCGCCGTCGACGATGGCGACGGCGACCAGGGCGAAGTCGCGCTGCGCCAGCGGGTGGGTCGCCGCCTCCAGCATCGCCGGCGATGGCTCGCGCACGGCCATCATGAAGCGGGTGTAGCGCGAGTCGGGCGACAGCCGGTGGAAGGCATCCAGCAGCTCGTCGCGGTCCTCGGCGCGGATGGCGCGCAGGGTCACCGCGCGGCCGTCGCGCAGGCTGGCCTGTAGCGGCAGGCCGCTGTCATCGGGGGCGTCGTCGTGCATGCTTGCCTCAGTCGGGAGGATCGTTCTTCTTGCTGCTGCGGGTGACGGTACGCACGGCGCCCCCGGCTCCGGTGGCCTGTGCACCGGCCTGCGGATCATGGCCGCTCCAGCCCTGCCTGACCCATTGCGCGGAGCGCTCGTCGATGTCCACGGCGCCGTGGCGGCGCAGGATGTCTTCCGCGCGCAGCCGCCGCTCGTCGCTGTCGACGTCGACGGTCAGCACATGGCTGCCGCGCCGCACCGCTTCCGCATAGACGTTGCTGTAGGTGCCCTTGTCACCCATGCTGAACAGCGACTGGAAAAAGTTTTCGATGCTGCCGCCCACGCTTGCATGCTTTTCCTTCTGCACCGCCGGACCGCGCGTGGCGGGCTGCGCATGGTCCGGGTTCAGCTGCACGTCGCGCCGTGCGAAGCCTGACGCGAGCAGCTCGTTCTTCGCGGCCTGGGCCGGCGCCGCATCGTCGTACACCCCGATGATGATCAGTTCCATAGCGACTCCTAGTGCCGTTTCTGGCGGCGCGAAATGGCCTGCAGCTGCGCGATCGCGATGGCCAGCTCAGACTGCGCCTTGGCGTAATCGACTTTGGTCTCGCGGTTGCGCATGGCCTCTTCCGCCTGCCTGCGCGCTTCGTTGGCGCTGGCTTCGTCCAGGTCGCGGCCGCGGATGGCGGTTTCCGCCAGCACCGTCACCTCGTCCGGCTGGACCTCCAGGATGCCGCCGGCGACGAACACCAGTTCTTCCTCGGCCTGTCCGGGCAGCTTGATGCGCACGGCGCCGGGCCGGATGCGGGTGATCAGGGGCGTGTGCATCGGGTAGATACCGAGTTCGCCGCTCTCGCCGGGCAGGGCGACGAATTCGGCGTCGCCGTCGAAGATTTCTTCCTCGGCGGAGACGACGCTGACGTGGATGATATCGGTGCTGGCCATGGCGGATGCTCGCTGTGTAGGGAACGCAATGTGGGGATGGTCAGACCGCCGCCGCCCCGGAGACGATCTCGGAGAGTTCCTTCGTGATCGCCGCCTGGCGGGTCTTGTTGTAGACCAGCTTGAGATCGTCGATGACGCTGCCGGCGTTGTCGCTGGCCGCCTTCATCGCCATCCGGCGTGCCGAATGCTCGGACGCGATGTTCTCGGCCACCGCCTGGTAGATCAGTGCCTCGACATAGCGCACCAGCAGCTCGTCGATCACGACTTGCGCGTCCGGCTCGTACAGGTAGTCCCAGCTATGCGTGCCGCGGTCGGCCCGCACCTTGTCCGGCGCCAGCGGCACCAGCTGTTCGATGACGGCTTCCTGGCTCATCGAGTTGACGAAGCGGGTGTAGCACAGGTAGATGGCATCGGTATCGCCGGCCAGGTAGGCGTCGAGCAGTACCTTGATCGGGCCAAGCATGCTTTCCAGGTGCGGGATGTCGCCCAGCTGGACGGCCTGGGCCACCACCCTGGCGCCGATGCGGTTCATGAAGGCCAGGCCGCGCCCGCCGATGGCGACCACCTCGCTCTGGATGCCGGCGGCGTCGAAATCGCGCATGCTGTGCGTTACCGCGCGCAGGATGTTGGTGTTCATGGCGCCGCACAAGCCCTTGTCGGTGGTGATCACGACCAGGCCGACCCGCTGCGGATCCTGGCGATTGAGCATGAAGGGATGGCTGTATTCCGGGTTCGCATCCGCCAGGTGGCCGGTGATGTTGCGGATCTTGCGGCTGTAGGGACGCGCGGTGCGCATCCTGTCCTGCGCCTTGCGCATCTTGGACGTGGCCACCATTTCCATCGCCTTGGTGATCTTGCGGGTGCTTTCCACGCTCTTGATCTTGTCGCGTATTTCCTTGCCTCCAGCCATGATTTTCGACTCCTTATCGATAGTAAGGGGGCAGCGCCATCAGGACCACGATCCCGAGGCCAGCTGCTGGGCGGCTTCTTCGAACATGCTTTTTTCCGGCAACAGCTCGGCCCGCGCGAAGCGCACCAGCGAGAATGCGCGCTCGCGCGGCGGCACGCCCGGCACGCCCGGCATACCCTGCACACCGGGCACGCGTGCAATGCGCAAGTCGAGGTCGGCGCCGGCGCATGGGCTGTCCGGCGCCAGCAGCACGTTCATGCGGTCCAGCCGCACCCGCCTGGTGGACACCGAGAGATACTGTTGCGGCTGCGCGAACACCGCGCGCACATGCTCGAGCGCCCGTTCCAGCGCGTCTTCGCGCTGCCCCAGGTCGGCCAGCCCGCGCGCATTCTCCTGCAGCTGATCCGCCAGGCGCGCCAGCTCGCCGCTGTCGGCCGTGGCCTCGCTGCCGAGCACCGTGCGGATGCCGGTGCCCTGGCGCTCCAGCAGCTGCAGGCGCGTCTTGAGCAAGGCGCGCTCGCGTTCGAGCGCATCGCGGTGCGACTTGTCGGCGGCGCTGTGCGCCAGGCCTGCCAGCGCCAGCTGGTCCAGCAAACGCAGCACGATCTCGGCGCGCAGCTCGGCCTCGCCGCGCTCGCACAGGCGCACCTGGTGATCGCTGAAGCTGAGCGTGGTCTGGGGCACCTCGCGGCGCAGGGTCTCGCCTTCCTGGGCCACGCCCAGGATGTGGCGTTCGCTCATCGCCATCCCCAGCACCGCATACGCCTGCGTGGCATCGCCGTGGTGCAGGAAACAGGCGCGCAGCGCGGCCGAGCGGCTGAGCGCCGCCGCGACGTCGTCCGGCGCCGCGAACCAGGCGTGGATGTAGGGGTCGTCGGCCCAGGCGGCGGCGCTGGCTTCGCGCGCCGCCGGCACGGCATCGATCAGGCCGCGTGCGTAGGCGAGCGCGCCGGCCACCGCCGGCGCCAGCTGCTGGCGGTACCGGCGTGCCAGGCGCAGCTGTGGATGCAGCTGCAGCACGCGCTCGATAATCGTGTCGACCTGTTCGCGCTCGCGCGTGGCGGCCGCATCGGCGCCGCGTCCCGGCCGGTTGAAGAATCCCATGTGCCCATCCTGTCGGCGCATCCGCCGCAATGCCTTCAGCTGAAGCGTTCGTTCACCACGTGCGCGTGGATCTTGCGGTTGTTCCAGAACATGTCCTGGATCCGCGGCAGGAGGCTGCGCAGGGCTTCCTGCGGCGCATCCCGGAAGGTCAGCAGCACAGCCGGACGGGAGCCGTCGCCGGGCATGTGTTCGATGTCGTCGAAGGGCGGAAAGCCGTACTTGACCAGGAAGGCCTTGATGTCCTCGTCGCTGGTGCCGTCTTCCAGATTGCCCATTACCAGTTCTGCCATGACTGCTACTCCTTCACGCCATGATGTGGACGCCGCCATCGACGTACATGGTCTCGCCCGACAGCCGCCTGGCGTAGGGCGTGGCCAGGAAGGCGCAGGTGAAGCCGACGTCCATGATGTCCACCAGTTCGCCCAGCGGGGCGCGCTCGGCCGCTTCCGCCAGCAGCAGGTCGAAGTCCTTGAGCCCGGAGCCGGCGCGCGTCTTGAGCGGACCCGGCGACATGGCATGCACGCGGATGTGGCGCGGGCCGAGTTCGTAGGCCAGGTAGCGCGCGCAGGCCTCCAGCGCCGCCTTGACCGGCCCCATCAGGTTGTAGTTGGGCACCACCTTGTTGGCGCCGTAGTAGCTCATCGTGAACATGCTGCCGCCGTCCTTCATCAGTGGGGCGGCCAGGCGCGCCATGCGCACGAAGGAATGGCAGGAAATGTCCATCGCCTTGCCGAAGCCTTCGGCGCTGCTGTCGAGCAGGCCGCCCTGCAGGTCTTCCTTGGGCGCCCAGGCGATCGAGTGCACGAACAGGTCGAGCTGTCCCCATTCGCGCTCGATCTGCGCGAACACGGCGGCGACGTCGTCCGGGCGGGTGACGTCCAGCGGCATGAAGATCGGCGCGCCGAGTTCGCGCGCCAGCGGCTCGACATAGGTCCTGGTCTTGTCGCCGGCGTAGGTAATGGCGAGCTCGGCGCCCAGCTCGCGAAAGGCACGCGCGCAGCCGTAGGCGATGGAATGTTCGTTGGCGATGCCGGTCACCAGTGCTTTCTTGCCCTCCAGTGCAGGGCGATGGCGGTCGTTGCTCATGATGGCGCTCCTTCTGCATCTGCAAAGTTCATCTGCGGCACCCGGTCGGGCACCACCAGCTCGGCCTCGGTGGCGGCGAGCACGTCCTGCACCGTGACGCCGGGCGCGGTCTCGAGCAGGGTGGCATGGCCGCCGGCGAAGCCGATCACCGCCAGTTCGGTCACCACCAGGTCGACCGGGCGCAGCGAGGTCAGCGGCAGCGAACACCGCCTGACGATCTTCGACTTGCCCTTGGCGCTGTGCTGCATGGCGACGATGACGCGCCTGGCGCCGGTCACCAGGTCCATGGCGCCGCCCATGCCGGGCACCATCTTGCCGGGGATCGTCCAGTTGGCCAGCAGGCCGTTCTGGTCGACCTGCAGGCCGCCCAGCACCGTGAGGTCGAGGTGGCCGCCGCGGATCAGGCCGAAGGAAATGGCGCTGTCGAAGGTGGCGGCGCCCGGCAGCGCCGAGACCGGCTGGCCGGCGGCATCGGTGAGGTAGGCTTGCGCCATGCCTTCCTGCGGAATCGGTCCGGTGCCGATCAGGCCGTTCTCGGACTGGAAATAAATGTGCATGTCGTTCGGGACGTAGTTGGCGACCCGGGTCGGAATGCCGACGCCGAGGTTGGCCAGCATGCCGGGGCGCAGCTCCTGGGCAATGCGCCTGGCGATCAGGGTTGGGGCATCCATGGCGGCACTCCTAGTGGGCAAGCAGGTAATCGACCAGCACCGCCGGCGTCACCACGTGATCGGGCGAGATCATGCCGACCGGGACGATGTGGGCGGCATCCACGATCACGGTCCTGGCCGCCATCGCGATGACGGGGTTGAAATTGCGTGCCGTCAGGGCATACACCAGGTTGCCGTAGTAATCGGACAGGAAGGCCTCGACCAGCGCGAAATCGGCGCCCAGTGCCGTTTCCAGCAAGTAGGGGACGCCATCCACCTCGATCCTGCGCTTGCCCTCTTCGGCCGCGGTGCCGATCCCGGTCGGCGTCAGGACGCCGCCCAGGCCATGGCCGGCGGCGCGCAGCCGTTCGACCAGGCTGCCCTGGGGTACCAGCTCGACCTCGATCTCGCCGGCCAGCAGCTTGCGCTGGGTGTCGGGATTCAACCCGATGTGGCTGACGATGGCCTTGCGCACGCTGCCCGCCGTGACCAGCTTGCCGATGCCACGCCCGGGCGTGGCGGTGTCGTTGGCGATCACCGTGAGTCCGCGCTTGCCCTGGCGCGCCAGTTCGTCGATCAGGCGTTCCGGCGTGCCGACCCCCATGAAGCCGCCGATCATGAGGCTGGCGCCGTCGGGGATCATGGCCACCGCGTCTTCCACGTCGACCGTCTTCATGATGCCGCCTCCGTGAGCGCGGCGCGCGTATGGCGGGCGATCATCTTTTCCTCGTCGGTCGGGATCACCCAGGCGGAGACCTTGCTGGTAGCCGTGCTGAGGCGCGGCCCGCCGCCGGCGTTTGCCGCGGGGTCCAGCTCGACCCCGAGCCATTGGGCCGTGCGGCAGATGCGCTCGCGGATCAGCGCCGAATGCTCGCCGATGCCGGCGGTGAACACCAGGGCGTCGACGCCCCCGGTGGCGGCCGCCAGCGAACCGAGTTCGCGTCCGATCCGGTAGATGAACAGGTCGACCGCGAAGCGCGCGCGCGCATCGTCGCTGTCGAGCAGGGTGCGCATGTCGCTCGAGATGCCCGACACGCCGAGCAGGCCGGACTGCTTGTAGATCAGGTTTTCGACGGCGCGCGTGTCCATGTGCAGGTGGTCCATCAGGAACAGGATCACGCCCGGGTCGAGGTTGCCGCAGCGGCTGCCCATCGGCAGGCCGTCGACGGCGGTGAAGCCCATGGTGCTGGCCACGCTCTTGCCGTCCGCCAGCGCGCACACGCTGGAGCCGTTGCCGAGGTGGGCCACCAGGGTGGCGCCGGTCGTCGCCTGTGCCGAGTAGGCCGGCAGCACCGACGCGATGTATTCATAGGACAGGCCATGGAAACCGTAGCGCCGCACCCCCAGTCGGGTGATCGACTCCGGCAGCGCATAGGCTTGCGCCACTTCGGGCTGGGCGCGGTGGAAGGCGGTATCGAAGCAGGCCACCTGCGGCAGCTCGGGCCGCAGCCGGGACAGGATGCGGATCGGCGCCAGGTTGTGCGGCTGGTGCAGTGGCGCCAGCGGGGTCAGCTTGTCGAGCGCGTCGATGACTTCCGGGGTGATCACCACCGCCTGCGTGAAGCGCACCCCGCCGTGCACCACGCGGTGGCCGACCGCCGCCAGGCGGTGCTGTTCGCGGTGGCTGCGCAGGAAATCGCCGATGTATTCGGTGGCTTCCTGGTGGCCGAAGGCGGCGTCCGCGGCCCAGCGCTGTTCGCCGATGGTGGCGCCGCCGGCATCCCTGGCGCTGAAATGGGCGGCGTTGTAGAGTCCCTCGACCTGGCCCTGGAGCAGCAGCGCGGGTTCGGCGGGGGCGGCGTCGAAGGCACGGAACTTGATGCTCGACGAGCCGGCGTTGAGGACCAGGATGAGATCGGCCATGGCATCACCTCACCGGGTTGCCGCTCTCGCGGCGCGCCCTGGCCACCAGGGTGGCCACCGCGCAGGAAGCCAGCCTGGTCACCATCGAATCGGCGCGGCTGGTAAGGATGACCGGTACCCGCGCGCCGAGCACGATGCCGGCCGCATCCGCGCCGGCCAGGAAGGACAGGCTCTTGGCCAGCATGTTGCCGGCCTCGAGGTCGGGCACCATCAGCACGTTGGCGTGGCCGGCGACGGGCGAGTCGATGTTCTTGATTTTCGCCGCGTCCGGGTCGATCGCATTGTCCAGCGCCAGCGGGCCGTCGACCAGGGCGCCGCTGATCTGGTGGCGGTCGACCATCTTGCACAGCGCGGCCGCCTCCACCGTCGACGGTACTTTCGGATTGACTGTCTCCATGGCCGACAGCAGCGCCACCCGCACTTCCTTGAACAGCAAGGCGTGCCCGAGGTCGATGGCATTCTGCAGGATGTCCATCTTTTCTTCCAGCGTCGGCGCGATGTTGACGGCGGCGTCGGTGATGATCAGCGCATCGTCATGGCGCGGCACGTCCATCACGAAACAGTGGCTGACGCGGCGTCCCGTACGCAGGCCGGACTCGCGCTTGACCACCGCGCCCATCAGCTCGTCGGTATGCAGGCTGCCCTTCATCAGGGCCTCGGCCTTGCCTTCGCGGACCAGCTGGACCGCGGCGGCGGCCGCCGCCTGGCTATATGGCGCATCGACGATCGGCACGTCGCCGAGGGCGAGTCCGTTCTCGTTCGCCACCGCTTCGATCCGGTCGCGCGGGCCGACCAGCACCGGGGCGATCAGGCCGATCCGCGCGGCTTCCAGCGCGCCCGTGAGCGAGCTCTTGTCGCAGGGGTGGACCACCGCGGTCGGCATCGGCGGCAGCTCGCGGCAGTAATCGATCAGCCGCCGGTATTTTTCGTGGTTCGGTGCCATGTCAGGTCCTTTCAATGAAGGCGTGAGCCGGCCGGCGGCTGCGGCACTTGCGCAAAGCCGCGCGGCTGGGCGGGGGCGCCATGCAAGAGCTCGCGCAGCCTTTCCACCATCGCCAGCTGGGCCTCCGAGGGCGGGCTCGCCTGCACGCGCGGGTCCGCCATCAGCTTGTCGACCAGCGCCAGCAAGCGCTCGCTGTCGGCGCGGTCGCGCAGCAGGTCGGGCAAGGTGGCGATCGCCTGTTCCGGCGCATAGTGGGTGATGATTTCCTGCTCGCCGCGGATGCGGCGCCACTGGTCGAGCGGCACGTCCGGCATGTACTCGGCATAGGTTTGCGCCAGTTCCTTGCGCTTGACCAGCAGCGACAGCGGCAACGTCTCGCCCAGGTGCGAGGCGCGCAGGCTGGCCAGGCGCGCGAAGGCCTCGGTGTAGCCGCCCTCGGCGATCGATGCCAGCGCCTGCTGGACGAAGGGCAGGGCGCGCGCCTCGGCCGCCGCCGCTGCTGTTACCCCCGCCACCGGCTGCTTGTCTTCGAGATAGAAGGCATACATATTCGCGTAGATGCCGAAGAAGGTGGCTTCGGTGCGGGCGTCGCGCAGGCCCCGGTACAGGTCCAGCGAGGCACTCACCAGTTCGGCACCGGCGTCTTCCAGGCGGCGCCACGGGTCGCCGGCATCGAGCGGCTGGCGGTGCGCGGCGACCGCCTGGGCCGCCGGTTCCAGCCAGGCCATCCAGGGATTGCGGCTCGACAGCGCCCAATTCTGCACCCGCAAGGGATGGAAGATGCGCAGCAGCCGCGCGCTCATGTCGTTCGACATCGCCTGCACGAAGGGGCGCGCAAACATCTCGTAGGCGCGCTGGTTGAAATCGGAGAGCGCCGCCACCGCCTCGAAGGGTTTCTCGTCGACCCGGCCGAAGCGGTTGATCCTGGCGGCGATGTCTTCCAGCCGGTGTTCGTGGAAGCTGACCTCGTATTGGACCTGGCCGGCCGCATCCTGGTCGCGGATTTCGTCGATCTGCATGGCGTACAGTCCGGGCGGCAGCAGTTCCACTTCGTTGAGCACCGACACCAGCTGGGTGTATTCCTTCTTCGCCACCTTGCCCGAGACGAAGATGCCGAGATGGCCGATGTCCGGATGCAGGAGGCCGACGATGACCTGGCCGCGGGCCTTGATTTCCTCGGTGCTGCCATAGGTGTCGGCCACCCAGTTGAAGGCTTGCTCCGGCGGCGTGATGTTGTCGCCCATCGAGGCGAACAGGATGATCGGCATCTGGATGTCGCGCAAGTCGAAGCCCTGGCCGCTGCTGCCCTTGACGTCGCCGGACCACAGCTTGTTACCGATGAACAGGTTGCGCGTGATGAACTCGATCTCTTCGCGGTTCAGCAGGTAATAGGTGCCCCACCAGCGCTCGAAGTCCAGGTAGCGCGCCGGTTCGGTGTCGGCGTTCTTGTAGACCTTGTAATACTTGTCCCACAGGGAGTTGGCGGGGTTCAGGTTTTCGAAATTCTGTACCAGGTGGGCGCCATCGAACACACCGTTGCCGAGGTCGGCGGTGAACGAGGACAGCCAGCTACCGCCGAGCATGCCGCCGGCAAAGCGCATCGGATTGTCATTTTCGCCTTCACTCCAGGCCCCGCTCACATAGGCCATCGGTGCGCCGTTGATGAGGATGGGGCCGGTGTCGTCGGGACCGGAGGCGGCCAGCATCATCGCCGCCCAGCCGCCCTGGCAATTGCCGATGATGGCCGGCT